>ENA-OBLH01000292-OBLH01000292.1-metagenomes-genome-assembly--contig:-NODE-292-length-17693-cov-4.45907_pt1 | contig 17693 bp, 15 predicted proteins | sample MGYA00153382_OBLH01 | MGnify analysis MGYA00153382
GTGACGTACAGCTACTTCAACGACCCGATGTACGCCTTCATGGACAGTGAATACAACCAGTACGACATCGAAAAAGACAGCATGGGCGACGCGCTCAAGTACCTCGAAGATGCCATGCCTTGCGAAGTCACCTTCTACGAGGGCCGCGCCATCGGCCTCGAAATCCCGACCACGCTGGTGCGCGAAGTTGAATACACCGAACCTGCCGTTCGTGGTGACACCTCCGGCAAAGTGATGAAGCCAGCACGCCTCAAAGGCACCGGCTTCGAAATCCCGGTTCCAGCCTTCGTCAACACTGGCGACGTGATCGAGATCGACACCCGTACCGACGAGTTCAAAAAGCGCGTTTAACTGACGACGGTCAAGAAATCGGCTCCTTCGGGAGCCTTTTTTTATGGCGGCGGAGATAATGCGATCAGGAGAAAATTTGTGTCTGTTGCCTACCTCACTCACCCCTATTCCACCAAACATGAAATGGGCTCGCACCACCCGGAATGCCCAGATCGTGTGCGTGTGATCGAAGACCATTTGCGCTCGCACGGTCTACTCGATTTCATGCGCGAAGTGACCGCCACTGCCGCAACACCAGAGACAATACTGCGTGCGCACTCGTCGGAGCTGTTAACGCAGCTTGAAGTGACGTCACCGTTGCAAGGTTACGCCGGGATTGACGGCGACACTACGATGAATCCGTTTTCACTTGATGCTGCGGTGCATGCGGCGGGTGCAGCGGTGCGCGCCGTGGATCTGGTGTGTGGTGGGGAAATGCAGCGCGCGTTTTGCAACGTGCGTCCGCCGGGACATCATGCCGAGCGCAATCGCGCGATGGGTTTTTGCTTTTTGAATAGCGCGGCGATTGCCGTGTTGCACGCACTTGAAGCGCATGGCCTTGAGCGGGTGGCGCTGGTCGATTTTGACGTACACCACGGCAACGGTTCCGAGGAAATTCTCGCGCAGGAATGTGACGCCGGTCGTGTGCTCATGGTGTCCACGTTTCAGCATCATTTGTATCCCGGCACGGGCGATATTCCGATGGCCGACAACATGGTCAATGTGCCACTCAAGGCGTATTCAACGGGGGAGGCGATGCGCGCCGCCGTAACGAACCACTGGCTGCCCGCACTGGAGGAGTTCGGCCCTGAACTGATCGTGATTTCGGCGGGCTTTGATGCGCATCGTGATGACGAGCTGGCCTCACTGGGTTGGGTGGAGGCGGATTACCGTTGGGTCACACAGCAACTGGTTGCCGTCGCCGAGAAGCATTCACGCGGACGCATCGTGTCCACGCTCGAAGGCGGCTATTCGTTAGGCGCACTGGCTCGCAGCGTAGGCGAACATGTGAAAGTCCTGATCGGCGCGGATTGACCGCTTTGTCGGGTTCGCTCTAAGCGCCAATACGCTGTATTCGCGTCATCAACGCCGCACCAAACACCGCCACCGCTAGCCCGATCATGACGATGATCGCGCCAACAATTTGCGTGACCGACAACAGCTCGCCAAAAACCAGCGCGGTCGCCGACATGCCCGCGACTGGCACCCACAAAGCGAATGGCGACACAGCAGACGCTGGGTATCGCGTCAGCAGGTTCGACCACAAACCGTAGCCGAACACTTGCGCTGCGTACGCCAAAACGGAGAGGTGAAAGGTTAGCGTCCAGCTTGCATTCGTGATCGGCAGCAACAACGAATTTGCGGGCTCTGCAAATAGTGAAATCACGATCAACGGCGGCACCGCAGCCACGCTCGTCCACGCGATGAAATTCATGGCGTCTACCTTGCCGGTCGGGGATTGCCGCGCGACGTGCTTTGCCACCGTGTTGCCCGCGCCCCAGAAAAACGCGCCGAGCAACACCAGAAAGAACGCAACGCCCAAGCCCGCACCGACTTTGGTGGCCCCGATCACCACCAACCCGACAGCGGCGATGAGCGCCCCCCACAACTGAGGTCGCTGAACTTTTTCGCCGTAAAATGCAACCGCCAAAGCGATGGTAAAAAACACCTGCATTTGCACCACAAGCGACATGAGCCCGGCTGGCATACCCAAATTTAGTGCGATGAACAGAACCGCAAATTGCCCCACTGCGATGAACAATCCGTACAGCACCAACCAGTGCCATGCGGCCTGAGGCTTGCCCACAAAAAACACCAGCGGCACCGCAGCCATAAAGAAGCGCCAACCCGACAGCGCAAACGGCGGCACCGTCTGTAACGACATCTTGATCGAGACGAACGTCAGTCCCCAAATCGTGGCGATGGCTAGGGCTAACAGGCTGTGGCGGAGGGGCATTGCAATCCAACGGTCGGGGGCGGCGGTGTCAAGACCCGCTGTTGAACGGTCAATGCCGCTCCGAAAAAATCACCTTACTCAACCGCCTTCAGCATCGCCTCCACCACGCCCTTGGCATCTCCGAACACCATCATGGTTTTGTCCATGTAGAAGAGTTCGTTGTCGAGACCTGCATAGCCCGCCGCCATTGACCGTTTGTTGACGATGATGGTGCGCGCCTTGTACGCTTCCAGAATAGGCATGCCGTAAATCGGGCTGCCTTTTTCTAGCGCCAGCGGGTTCACCACGTCGTTTGCGCCGAGCACCAACACCACGTCGGTTTGCGCGAAATCGGAGTTGATGTCTTCCATTTCGTGAACCTGATCGTATGGCACTTCTGCCTCCGCCAACAGCACGTTCATGTGCCCCGGCATGCGGCCCGCGACCGGGTGAATCGCGTATTTCACGTTGATGCCTTTGGCGATGAGCTTTTGTGCGAGTTCTTTCACCGCGTGCTGCGCACGGGCGACTGCCAAGCCATAGCCAGGAACGATCACAACGCTGTCTGCGTTCGACAGCATGAAGGCCGCATCATCTGCGCTGCCGCTCTTGACCGGGCGCTGCTCCTTTGAACCAGTCACCGTGCCGCCTTCACCGCCGAAGCCGCCTAGAATCACGCTGATGAACGAGCGGTTCATCGCCTTGCACATGATGTAGCTCAGGATCGCGCCGGATGAGCCAACCAGCGATCCAGCGATGATCAGCATAGGGTTATTCAGCGAGAAACCGATGCCCGCTGCTGCCCAGCCGGAATAGCTGTTGAGCATCGACACCACGACCGGCATGTCTGCGCCGCCAATCGGAATGATGATCAGCACTCCCAGCAAAAAGCCCAGCGCGATGATGATGGTGATCAAAAACAGAAAGTCTGCCGACGTCTTGGTGTACCAAAACGCGACGATGAAGCCCAGCACCGCTACCCCAAGTACGGCGTTAATGGCGTGCTGGCCTTTGAACGTCACCGGCGCGCCCTGAAACAGGCGGAACTTGTACTTGCCCGACAGTTTGCCGAACGCAATCACCGAGCCGGTGAAAGTGATCGCACCGATGAATGCGCCCAGTGCCAGCTCGATGCGGTTGCCGCCCGGAATCAAGCCGCCTTTTTCGACGATCCCGAACGCCCACGGCTCAACCACCGCCGCGACCGCGATGAACACCGCCGCCAAACCGATCATGCTGTGCATGAACGCGACCAACTCCGGCATCTTGGTCATCTCGACCCGCTTGGCCATGACGGCACCGACGCCACCGCCGACGACCAAGCCCGCAAGCACGTAACCCAATCCGGTAATCGAGCCCTTCGACAATTCGTAAATCAGCGCGCAAGTCGTAATGGCAGCGATGGCCATGCCGACCATGCCGAAGCGATTGCCTTTGATCGATGTCGTCGGATGCGACAGACCCTTTAGCGCCTGAATAAAAAAGACTGAAGCGACGAGATAAAGAAGAACGACGAGGTTCATGCTCATTTGGCAACCTCGGTTTTCTTGTCTTTCTTCTTGAACATTTCCAGCATGCGTTTGGTTACCAGAAATCCGCCGAACACGTTCACCGCCGCCAAAGCAACAGCCAGCACGCCCATCGTTTTACCGAGCGTGGTTTCAGTCAGCGCCGCCGCGAGCATCGCGCCGACGATGATGATCGCCGAGATCGCGTTGGTCACCGCCATCAGCGGCGTGTGCAGCGCCGGCGTGACGTTCCACACGACGTGGTAGCCGACGTAAATGGCCAACACGAAGATGATCAGATTGATGACGATTGCGTCTACACCGCTCATTTTTGTTCTCCCACAGGGCCGGTCACCAACGTCGCAGCCACGATGTCGTCTTCCAAATTGATAGCAAACGTACCCGTTTTGAAATCGACCAGCAGTTTCAAAAAGTCCAGCAGGTTGCGCGAGTAAAGCGCGCTGGCATCCTGCGGCAACAGCGCCGCCAGATTGGTGTGGCCGACTAGCGTGACGCCGTGTTTCACTACCACCTCGTCTTTCACGGTCAGCGGACAATTGCCGCCCTGTTCCGCTGCCAAGTCGACGATCACCGAGCCCGGTTTCATCGCCTTGACCATCTCCTCGGTCACCAGCACGGGTGCTGCGCGTCCGGGGATGAGCGCGGTGGTGATGACCACGTCCGCGAGCGCCACTTTTTTGGCGACTTCGATGCGTTGCCGATCCATCCAGCTTGCGGGCATCGGCTTGGCATAGCCGCCGACGCCGACCGCCGCTTCGCGCTCTTCATCCGTCTCGTAAGGTACGTCGATGAACTTGGCGCCCAGCGATTCGACTTGTTCTTTAACCGACGGTCGCACGTCGGACGCCTCGATCACCGCGCCCAGTCGCTTGGCTGTGGCAATTGCCTGAAGGCCCGCAACGCCAACGCCAAGAATCACGACACGCGCGGCTTTCACCGTGCCCGCCGCTGTCATCAGCATCGGGAAAAATTTCGGGTAATGGTTCGCCGCGACGATCACCGATTTGTAGCCCGCGATGTTCGCCTGCGACGACAGCACGTCCATGCTTTGCGCGCGGGAGGTTCGCGGCGCTTTGTCCATCGAGAAACCGTTGACGCCACGCGCTTTGATCGCCGCGATGCCTTCCGTATTAAACGGATTGAGCAGGCCAACTACGCTGGCACCGCTCTTGATCGACGCAAGCTCGGTGTCGTTCGGGCCGCGCACTTTGAACACGATGTCGCTGCTGGCGAGAACGTCAGTTGCGCTCGTGCTGACGGAAGCACCCGCTGCCGCGTACGCCGCGTCGAGCAAGCTGGACGCGGCGCCCGCAGTGGACTCGATGACGACCGTGACGCCGGGAATCGCAGCCATTTTTTTGACTGTTTCCGGAGTGGCGGCGACGCGTGTTTCCCCCGCTGCCGTCTCTTTGATGATGCCGATCTGCATCGGGCACCTCCCTTTATTTTTGACCGTTGCCAGTGTAGCCGCTTTCTGGGGGCGATTTCTTGACCGTGTTCAGGCAATCGTAAGCTTCACCGCCAACAACGGGCAGCAACTTGCACGCGCTTGCAGTAAATTAGAGGGCTTAGCTTTTAGGAGAAGTCCATGTCCCGTTCAATATTCAGTTTCAAGCGACTGACCGCCGTCAGTTTGGCCCTCGCGATGGGCCTAGCCGCGACCTCGATTAGCGCAGCCGCGCTCAAAGCCGCCGCGCAAAACGACATCCTCACCGCCGATCCGCACTCACAAAATCATGCGACGACCAATGCGATCCTGATGCATGTGTACGAGGGTTTGACGCGCTACAACGCGAAGTTTGAAGTTGAACCTTCGCTCGCCACCAAGTGGACGTACATCTCGCCGACGCAAGTGCGCTTTGACCTGCGCAAAGGCGTGAAATTTCACGACGGTTCGCCTATGACAGCGGACGACGTGGTGTTCAGTTTTAACCGCATCAAGCAGCCGCAGGGCACGATGCAGATTTACGTCGCAGGCATTGGCGAAGTGAAGAAGATTGACGAATTCACGGTTGACTTCATCATGCCCGCGCCGAACCCGATTTTGTTGCGTAACATCATCGATTTCCGCATCATGAGCAAAGCGTGGGCCGAGAAAAACAAGGTCATCAACATTCAGGATTACAAGGCGAAAGAAGACACCTACGCCGCGCGCAACGCGATGGGCACCGGGCCTTATATGTGGAAAGGCTGGGCACCTGAGCAGAAGATCGAGTTCAGCGAAAACACCGCTTGGTGGGGCAAGAAAGACGGCAACGTCACGAGCTACACCTACCTGCCGATCAAGGCCGATGCGACGCGCATTTCTGCGCTCATCGCGGGTGACGTGGATCTAGTCACCGAAGTGCCGCCGCAAGACGTGGAGCGCCTGAAAAAAGACCCCAAACTGCGCGTGATGGAAGGCATTGAAGTGCGCACCATTTTCCTCGGCATGGATCAGTTCAGCGACGAAGCGAAATACACCGACGTCAAGGGCAAAAACCCATTCAAAGACAAGCGCGTTCGCGAAGCGTTGTCGCTCGCGGTAGATCGCGATGCCATCAAAAAAGCCATCATGCGCGGCCTGTCCGTGCCTGCGGGCATCATGGTTGCACCGGGCGTGAACGGCCATAGCACCGACATCGACAAAGCCGAATACAACCCGGAAAAAGCCAAGAAATTGCTGGCTGAAGCCGGTTACCCGAACGGCTTTGGGCTCACACTCGACTGCCCGAACAACCGCTACGTGAACGACGAAAAAGTTTGCCAGGCAATCGTTGCCATGTGGGCCAAAATCGGCATGAAGCCGAAGTTAAATTCCATGAACTTCGCGCCGTACATCGCGAAGATTCAAAACTTCGACAGCAGCGTTTACATGCTCGGCTGGGGTGTTGCCACGTACGACGCACTGTACTCGCTACAGTCGCTGGTGCGCACCAAAACCACAGGCGCGGACGGCAACTTCAACCTAGGCCGCGTCAGCGACACCCGACTCGACTCGATCATCGACACGCTCAAAACCGAGCCGGACGTGACCAAGCGCAACGCCCTCATCCGCCGCGCGCTGGAGCGCACCAAAGAAGAGAGCTACTACGTCACGCTGCATCACCAGATTCGTCCATGGGCGATGAAGAAGGAAGTGACGACGTTGCACCGTTCCGATGACCGTCCAGAGGCGCGATTCGCCAAGGTATCCGGCGCGGGTTCGTAGCCCTTTAACGGTACGCGTTAAAAGAGGTGCTTCGAGGCTCCTCTTTTTTTTCCGTGAACGAAGAACGGGGGAAATCAAACTCTGCCCCCCTCAACACCTCGTGACGCGCGATAAACTGGTGTATCCGGTGCCGTGTTCGTCGCGCGTGCTGTCGGTCAACCACTGAGGAGATCGAGAATGCATCAGTCAAGCCTGTTTAGCCGCGCCACTGCCGTGGTGGTGGCGGCGATATTGAGCTTCGTTGCCACCGGCTCTTTAGCTGGCAACATAAAGCTGACCGTCAGCGGCTATGCCACGCCAATCGATGTTCTTTCGTTTTCCATCGGCGCGACCCGCAGCTCAACGACGGTCAGTTACCAGAATTTCAGCATTACCGCCCTCGAATCGGCGTTGACGCCCTTGTTGCTTGGCTGGACCAGTAGTGGTTTCACGGGTGCCACGGCAGTGTTGCAAGTGCTATCCGCGACCACTTCTGCGCCAATTTCGGACTGGACCCTCAGTGGCTGGGTCATAACGTCTACTCACATCAGCGGGGTGAGCACGGCGTCAAGCTCAACGGCGGGTGCGCCCAGCGCGAACTTCAGCATGAAATTTACGACCATTACCTACCGCGTTTTTGCGCCTGATGGCTCGGTCGCACAGCGAACCTGCTGGAACGTGAACACCAATCTTGCCTGCTGATTCTTGTAGTCGTGGCTTCAGGCCTAACACTTGCCGGAATGCGCGACCGATCACGTCGAATCATGCGCCCGAACAGTCTGATCCGAACCTTCGCAGTCGTCTCCATGACGTTGCTTTCGTTGGTCATCGGTGTGCTGTTCCCGGTAACGAGTGCGCAGGCGGGCGCCGGAGATGCGCCGTCTCTGGTATCGGCGGCATCGCGAAAACAGCATGGCACAGCGGGTACTTTTGATCTTCCGCTGTCGCTGTCATTGACCAACCCGAGCACCGAACCGCGAGCGGGTTCGATGCACATCGTGGTTTTCACGTTTGACAAAGCGATCACCAGCGGCAGCGCCGCAGTCACCGAGGGCCTGGCACTTGTTGGCGTGCCGTCGTTTGCCGGAACCGAGATGCGGGTGCCGATCACCGGGGTGACGGACCGGCAGTACGTCTCGGTGGTGGCGACTTCCGTGGTGGCATCCGACGGCGGCACCGGTGGCACGGCGGCGGTACGCATCGGTTTTCTGCTGGGTGACGTGAACCATAGTCGTAGCGTGGATGTGTCCGACATTAACAACGTGAACTCGCAATTGGCGCAGCCCGTATCAGCGGCAAACCATCTTCTCGATGTCAATGCGAGCGGAACGCTGTCGTTGACCGACAAAATAATCATCGGCTTGCAGAACGGCAAGATCTTGGTTGCGCCTCCGGCACCGGCCAATCAGCCGCCGCAGGTCAACGCGGGCGGAGCCCAGAGCGTCACGTTGCCTGGCTTTGCGGATCTGTATGGCAGTGCGATAGACGATGGCCTACCGAGTGCGCCAGGCTTTGTGGCCGTGCAGTGGAGCAAAGTCTCGGGGCCGGGTACGGTCATTTTCAGTCGACCCGATGCCCGCGTGACGCAAGCGAGTTTTAGTGCGCCTGGAGCTTATGTGCTGCGCCTTGTTGCCAGTGACGGTGATTTGACTAATTTTTCTGATGTCACGGTCGCTGCGGTTAACGGGTCGGGTGCAGCAGGCAACATGCATCTGACGATTAATGGCATCGGTACGACCATCGACGTGCTTGATTTTGCCGTTGGAGTGTCCAACCCTGCTTCGTTTTCGGGCGGAGGTGGTGCCGCCAATAGCGTTTACCAAGATATGTCGTTCACCGCCAACGAGTCGTCGGCGTCACCATTGCTGCTGCTTTGGACAAGCAACGCAAGTCACCGCTCGACGGCAACACTTCAGGTCTCGTCACCGAGTTCGGCGGCGTTGATATCTGACTGGACGCTGGCCGACGTTGTCGTCACCTCCGTGACGGTCAGATCAGGTGATCGCGACTGGACAGTCACCACGGCGGACACGTTTTTCCCGCCAACCGTCCGCTTCACCTTGAGCTTCGCCCAGATCACCTATCGTGTCTATGCGGCAAACGGGACGGTTGCGCGACGTACCTGCTGGAACGTGCTGCAGAACCGATCATGCTGATGTGCGCGTCAAGGCCAGAAGCTTTGGTTGCGACGAAGCGCTGGCTGTGCGCCTCACGGGTACATGCCGGATCGACCTTGAGAAACGCACGGCGATTATGCGAGTGGATATTCATCGCGTGCGCGGCGATGTTGGCGGTCATTCCCGCAGCGGCCAGTTCGCAGATTGTTACGCGGCTGGTGCTGCCGGGCAGCAACGTGAACAGCGCGACCATCGCCCCAGGCGATTCGATCACCTTTGAAGTGCGGATTGACGCGCCCACGGTTTCACCCATTGGTGCTGCGTTTCGTCTGGCGCAGACCGCACCGGCAAACACCAGCCTGTTTCGCATCACGGCTCGAAGCAGCTCAGGCTCTCCGTTCGATGACCCTCAAGGTGGTGCTACTTACTGATGGCGCGATTCTGTCGAGTCCGGCAAACCTGCTGCAACCGGATAGCGCCATCAATCTCGGCAACAACAATGGTGGCATGGTTGGCGTCAATCCGGCGAACAACCTATTGATCACAACGCTGACGTTAACCAGCGACCCGGCGGTTCTTAGCGGCACTTATCGCATACAGCCAACCCCCGGCGTATCGTTTGTGACGGAAATCACAACCGATGCGCTGGGCAACGATGTAGCGATGAGTGATGCCTACTTTGACGTGGTCGTGGTGCGCACAACGCCGGGTGTTCCGGGCGCTCCCGTGATCGGAACGGCAGTCGCGGGCGACGGACAAATCAGTGTCGCGTTTGCGCCAGCCGTCTCTGATGGGGGTTCTACGGTGATCGCGTACAGCGCAACCTGCGGCGGACACACCACAAACGGCACCAGTTCGCCGATCATGGTCACGAGTCTAGTGAACGGCATCAGTTATGTCTGCACCGTTTCCGCAATCAACGCAAACGGCGTTGGCCCGTCCTCCGCACCGTCCAACGCCGTGACGCCGTTCGCGCTCTTTGCAATCAGCACGACGGCCAGCCCAAGTGCGGGCGGCACGGTCAGTTGCAGCCCGAACCCGGTTATCCAGGGCAACAACAGCATCTGTACCGCGACGGCCAACGTGAGTTACACCTTCAGCGGTTTCAGCGGCGACTGCACCGGTGCTACCTGCACACTCAGTAACGTCACCAGTGCGAAGAGCGTCACCGCCACCTTCACCATCATCGTCTCGCTCGACGTGGATCTCAGCGCCGAGCCCACGAAATATCATGCGCTGACAGATGGCCAGCTTGTGCTTCGCTACATGCTCGGCTTGACCGGCGCGGCGCTCACCGCAGGCGCACTGGGGCCGACAGCAAATCGATCCGATCCGAGCGACATCAGCACTTACTTGAACGCAATTCGTTCACGTCTTGATGTTGACGGCAACACGTTTGTTGACATGGCAACTGATGGCTTGCTGATCCTTCGATACATGCTCGGATTTCGAGGAGATGCGCTGATCTCGGACGCCATCGGCAGCAGCGCGACGCGATCATCGGTGCAGGCCATAGAGGCATGGCTCGCCAGCTTGATGCCCTAAATTTTGCCTCGCTGATTTTCGCATTATGTAATGTGATCAGCTTTATCGCGAATCGACCGTTGCATCTGGGCTTAGCCCTACAAAAGCTAATTTATCGACTTTCTAGCTTTATCCGTGCGAGCCTACACAAAATGGTGCTGGGAGGAAGAAAGCTGATCGTCGAACGTACGTTAGGGAACGCGGATTTAATCGCCACCCCGGCGACGGCCGGGGCCCACGCCCAGCGCAAGTGCTTGATTGTGCAGGGGGCGTGGATACCGGCCTTCGCCGGTATGGCGGGAAATTTGAATTCTTCCGCGTTTCCTTAGAACAACCTTGTGGGTGCCCTTTCCCATATCCCCGCCTTCATCACACCAACAATCGCCTTTTCAGGCTCGCACAGCAGCGTGATGTCCGCCGTTGGATCGCCGTCGATCACCAGCAAATCCGCGTGCGCGCCCGGCGCGATGACGCCGAGTTTGCCTTCTTGATTCAGCAATTTCGCGGCGACGCTGGTTGCGCTTTGCAGGATTTCCACTGGCGTTTGCACGCCCGCGCGCAAACGCCATTCGATGCTTTGATGCGCATGCATCGCGCCGAGCAGATCGGTGCCGAACGCTATGGGAATGCCTTCCGCTTTCGCAATGGCGATAGCGCGGGTTCCGGCGTCTTTCACGCGATCTAACTTGCCTAGCATTTCGTCTGACCACCCTAACCGTTTGCCCTCTTCGGCGAGCATCGCGTAGGTGGCCAGCGTGGGCACGAGGTACGCGCCTTCTGACTTCATGACTTTTGCCGTCGGCTCGTCGAGCAAATTGCCGTGCTCGATGGAGCGCACGCCGCATTGCACGGCGCGGGTGATCGAGCGCGGCGAATAGGCATGCGCCATGACATAGGTGTTGGCGGCGTAGGCTTCCTCGCAGGCGGCGGTGATTTCTTCAAGCGAATATTGCGTGCCGTCGATAGGATCGGTCGGGCTTGCAACACCGCCGCCGGCCATGATCTTGATCTGGTTGGCACCGTGGCGCAATTGCTCGCGCACGGCTCGACGTACTTCGGGCACGCCGTCGGCAATCGCCGGGAACAAGCCGAGTCCGGCGCAGGTACACATAAATTCTTTGACCCCGCGCGGACGGCTATCGGCATGGCCACCCGTCTGCGAAATCGGCGCGCATGCGATGAACAAACGCGGGCCGCGCAAAAAGCCGCGTTCAATGGCCAGTTGCACACCGTAATCCGCACCCGCCGCGTCGCGCACGGTCGTGAAGCCGCGCATCAACATGCCTTCGAGAATGTGCCGCGCCTGCGCCGTGATGTAGCTCGGCGGCTGCATCGATAGTGCCCAGACGTCGTGATGCACGGCGGTGACATGCACATGGCAATCGATAAATCCGGGCAGCACGATGCGGCCCTGCAGGTCGACCACACCCGCTGCACTGGTGGTGGACTTCACGGCATCGCCGACATCAGCGGCGATGTCGCCCACCGTGACCGAGGCGATGCGGCCATCGACCACGACCACCGTGCCCGAAGGCATCATGACGCCGTTGACACTGTCAAAAACGCGGGCATTGCGAAGCACTTGGCGGGACATGTTGATCACCTGAAAAACGGATTGATTGCGCCTGCATTATTCAACAGTCGGTCGCCTGCCACCGCGCATTGGTAGGAGTGCCGAGATCCGCGATCCGACGTAACGCTTTTCGCGGCTTTCGCCACCGCTACGAAGAGCTCTGCTCCAGCGACGGGTTTACGTTGTCGGGGTTAAACGTTATAAAGACGGATTAACGAATAAAACTATGCCAACGCCGCCCCAAGTCACGCCACAACTGTTCCAGCTCGCCGCCAGCGGCGACGCTGACGCCATGAGCGCGCTGTACGCCGAGCTGTACCCCGAGATCAAGCGGGTGGCGCGCGCGCCTGGCGCAGGCCGGTGGCGTAACGGGCCTGAACGCCACGGCGCTAGTGCATGAGGGCTTCATGCGCATGGCCGAGCGCGAGGGTTTGAACGGCGACACGCGGGTGCAGTTTTTTGCCTATGTGGGCAAAGTGTTGCGCTCCATCGTGATCGATTTCATACGTGCGCGTGATGCTGAAAAGCGCGGTGGTGGCGCTACGTTGTTGACGCTGTCTCACGCGGATTCTGCGGCCGACAGTTTGTTACCCGCCGTTGACGTGATCGCGCTGGATCGAGCACTGGAACGGCTTAAGGCGGTCGACGTCGGTATGTATCAAACCGCCGAACTGCACTTTTTCTGCGGTATGACCATCATTGAAACGTCAGAGGCGCGTGGCATTTCGACCCGCACTGTCAACCGCGAAATCACCAAAGCGCGAGCGCTGCTGGCGGAATGGCTGGACGTTGCGCCGCAGTGACGCGGAACGCGGTTCAACGCTGACACAGTTTTCTCTGGCTTTGCGTCTTTTGTAGGGCGATGACTGACGCTGCTGCTCCACCTCCCGACTCCGACGCCGCCGACAACTTCGATCCGGTGTTCTGGAAGGCGGTCAATGCCGCGCTTGATGAGGCGCTGGAATGCGACGACCTGTCTCGGCCCTCGTTCGTCAAACGACTCAACCAGATAGACCCGCGATTAGCGCAGGAAGTGCGCAAGCTGCTGGGTCGCGCGCATGCACAAACGCTGGTTACCGACGTGGTGCGCCATCCGGCAGCGGGGTTCACGTCAAGAATGGCTCCGGTGTTGGGTGGCAGCGACGAGCAAGGCTTTGACAGTTTGCTGCAGCGCGCTCTGCGCGCCGACCGTGCCCGCGCCGTAAGCCATCGTCACGCCGGTGAGTTGTGCGGCGCGTGGAAATTGCAGGAAGTCGTTGGCGTGGGCGGCATGGGTGAGGTGTGGCTCGCCACCCGTGCTGACGGCTTGTTTCAGGCCAAAGCGGCGGTCAAGTTTTTGCGCGCCGATGGCGAAACGGCGCAATTCGAAGCCCGCTTTGCGCAGGAACGGGCACTGCTCGCACGGCTTAATCACCCCGGCATCGCACGGCTTATTGACGCCGGACGGTTATTCGGCCAGCCGTTTCTGGTGCTCGAATACGTGGAGGGCATGCCGCTACTGAACTATGCGGCCGAGCACGCCACCACGGTGGAGGCGCGCGTTGCGTTGATCCGAGAAATCGGTGAAGCTGTGTCTTATGCGCATTCGCAGTTGGTGGTGCATCGCGACCTGAAACCATCGAACGTGCTGGTCACGCCCGGTGGCCACGTCAAACTGCTTGATTTCGGCGTGGCGGGATTGCTCGATGATCGCGATCACGATGAGGCCACTACGTCGGACGCCACTAAAATCGGCGGCTGCGGCCTGACCGTCGAGTACGCCGCGCCGGAGCAAATCAGCGGTGAGGCCACCGGCGTGGGCTGCGATATTTATTCCCTTGGCAGCTTGGCCTATCATCTGCTCTCCGGTCGGCGTGCGCATCTGCCAGACAAGTCGGGGCGCGCCGCGCTCGAATATGCCGTGCTGCACGTCACGCCCGAGCGCATGTCGCATGTCGCTGTTCAGCAGGGCCACGCCACCGCCAAAGACAACATCCCGCCGCCGTCTGACATCGCGCGGCTGCAAGGCGATGTTGACGCCATTATTTCGCGGGCTATTCGCATCGATCCGGCGGATCGCTATCGCACCATGGAAGCGTTCGTCGCCGACTTGCAGCGCTGGGTCGCGCGCCGTCCCATTGCCGCGCGTCGCGAAGACCGCAGCTATCGTACCAAGCTATGGCTGCGGCGCAACTGGTTGCCGGTGGGCCTGACCGCGACGCTGTTCGTCGCGCTGGGCACCGGCCTTGCGATTTCGTTATGGCAATACCAGCGAGCAAGCGCGGAGGCGATTCGGGCTAATAAGACGGCTGATTATTTGGTGGAATTATTGGGTCGCGCCGATCCTGATTTGCATGGTGGAAAGTGGCCGTCGGCGATTGATTTGCTGGATGAGGCCGCGAAGGACAGTCGCGTTCGTTTTCGTGATGAACCGGCGACTGAAGAGCGCCTTACACGGCTGTTCGCCTCGGTCTATCGCTCGCTGTCGCGCGACACCGACGCGCTGCCGTTGGCGCGGCGAGCGTTGCTGTTGTCGACCGAGTTGCATGGCGAGCGCGCGTTGCCAACGCTGCGCGCGCGGAGCCTGCTGGCGTGGATTCAATACTGGTCGGACGATTACGAAGAGGCCATCAACACGATGCAGCCCGTGATCGATCAGTTGCCCAAACTGTTGCCGCCGAATTCGCCAGAACTCATCGACACGCAGTTACGCTACGCCAACATTCTTGCGGGCGGCTATCGCAACGTGGAGAGCGAAAAGCGCTTCAAGGAAGTCATTGAGGCCTATCAAACCGCCAACATTCCGTTCGCCAACCGAAGCTGGCGAATTGCCGATGCGGAGGGCGATCTCGCGGCTGCCTACACGCGCTCGGGGCGATGGCAAGAAGCGCTGGAACTGCTGCGCAAACACGCGAGTGATTACGCCAATCCGCCGCCGAACGATTTGAAAACGGCGCTTAATCATCAAGGCAATTTGATCACCGTGCAAAACGTGCTCGGCGACCCGACGGGCGTCGAGTCACAAATCCTCGCGCTGATTGCCCGCTGGGAAAAACTCGCGGGTGAGAAGAGCGAGCGCATCGACGAACTGCTGAATGATCTCGGCTTTTACTACGTGCAGGCGGGCTCAGCCGCCGATGCCGACAAAACGTTTCAGCGAATCCTTGAGCGCGCGACGGCACGCGGTGATGCCGATGCGTCCACGCGGCTACGCACTGAGCTTGATCTGGTGGAGGTGCGGGCACGATTCAATCTGGCCAAACCCGCCGCGCTGATCACGCAGATTGAGGCGATTGCCGACGAGACCATCAAATCGGTGCCGCCCGCCTATCAACGCTTTCGGCAAATCCTGTTGCGCTGTGCGAACGTTGCCGTAGCCAACGGGCGGCTCGATCTCGCGACTAAATATGTGGAAGAAGTGAAGGCCAAAGCGACCGACAAATCCACGTCGAATCTGGCGCGCATGGAACTCGCGCTATCGTCGCTGGCGCGTGGGCAGCGCGAATTCGAGCGCTCGCTTGAGCACCTGCAACGCCGATTGAAGATGTATCAAGAAAGCGGCGAACGAGTCTCGCTGCGCCATGCGTATACCCATATCGACGAGGCGTACGCGCTTGCGTTGCAAGCAGCGGCAGACTATCCGACCAAGGCGCAGCAAGCGCTGGATCGCGCCAAACTCAATTTGCCCGCGACCCTGCCCGCCAATCATCGCGTGTTTCGGCAGATGGATTACGTCACCGCGTTCGTGCGCCACGGCCCGCAGTCGGTGGAGGTCAAGCGCGCTCGCGACGCGCTCGCCGTGCATTTCGGACGCAGTGAATTGGAGTTGCCCGACGTGTTGCTGGGTGTGTTTGTGCAGCCCTAGTTTTTTCGTCGGAATCTGTCATGATTTTCCGCCGAACTGCGTCTATCCCTTTAAGCCCGCTGCATATTGATTGCACAGGCCCGACGCGCGATTCACCCCAGAGTTGTGGCGTCCGCAAATACCCCGTGTATTTGCGCAACGCTGCCCACTCCCCGGTGCGGCAGCGTGCGAGTGACCCGCTCCTCCCGGTGCCACTTGCAAAAGCTCATGAGCCCGTCTTGTACGGGCTCTTTTTTTGCCAGTTTTCAGTATGGCTTTTTGCTGGATGGCACGTTCACGATGGGCTTAGGCAGTCATACGGCCGTATATCGATTTATTATGTAAATTCATGCGTAGCCCAGCATAAACGGTTCATTCAGCTAAAAGCTATTAGAAGTACATTCATCTTTTAAAACAATAAATTGCTCGAATAGAGCTTATCTAGCATTTATTAGCCTTCTTAAGTAAATTCTTCGCGCTAACACGCAATTTCATTGCTTAGCGTAAAATCATTGCATTGCAACATAAAACGCGAAACCAGACATGCCCTCCACGCTCAACCGCCAAGTCGACGACGTCCGCATCAAGGATATTTTCGAGCTCGCTCCTCCGTCGCACTTGCTGCGCGAATTTCAGCCGTCTGAGGCCGTGGAGCAACTGGTGTTTGACACGCGGCGCGAGATTCATTGCGTATTGCACGGCGCAGATGACCGGTTGGTAGTCATCGTCGGCCCCTGCTCGATTCACGACAAAAAAGCGGCGCTGGAATACACGCGCAAACTCAAAGTGCTGCGCGACGAGTTAAAGCACGACCTGATCGTGGTGATGCGCGTGTATTTCGAAAAACCACGCACAACAGTCGGCTGGAAGGGCCTGATCAACGATCCTCTGCTCGACGGCAGCTTCAAAATCAACGAAGGCTTGCGCCTGGCTCGTGAGCTGCTGCTGGAAATCAACGCGCTCGGCGTGCCCGCCGCCACCGAATTCCTGGACACGCTGACGCCGCAGTATTACGCCGACTTGATCTCGTGGGGCGCGATCGGCGCGCGCACCACCGAGAGCCAAGTACATCGCCAGCTAGCAAGCGGCATGAGCTGCCCAATGGGCTTCAAAAATGGCACTGACGGCAACATCAAAATCGCCGTTGACGCGATCAAAGCCGCCGCCGCGCCGCACTTCTTTTTGTCGGTCACCAAAGGCGGTCACAGCGCGATCATTTCGACCAATGGCAATGAAGATTGCCACGTCATCCTGCGCGGTGGCAAAGCGCCGAACTACGATGCGGCAAGCGTAGAAGCGTCGGGCCATGAACTCGCCAAAGGCGGCTTGCCGCAGCGCATCATGGTCGATTTTTCGCATGCAAATTCAAGCAAGCAGCACGAAAAGCAGATCGAAGTTTCCGCCGACATCGGTCGTCAAATGGCAGCAGGCGACGAGCGCATTTTTGGCGTCATGATTGAGTCGCATTTGAGCGGCGGGCGTCAGGATCTGGTCCCAGGAAAAGATCTCACTTACGGCGTGTCAATCACCGACGCGTGCATTGATTGGACAGCCACTGAAGGCGTGCTGCGGCAATTGGCGGCGGACGTGCAGAAGCGGCGGTTGGCGCAACCGGAGTAGTCTTTCGGACAGGTAGAGGCAATTTCCAATCGGCCACCGCCGGGCCCCTCGATTCCACTTCGTTGCATCGAG
>ENA-OBLH01000293-OBLH01000293.1-metagenomes-genome-assembly--contig:-NODE-293-length-17691-cov-4.95883_pt1 | contig 17691 bp, 12 predicted proteins | sample MGYA00153382_OBLH01 | MGnify analysis MGYA00153382
TAAACAGATCTATCGATTAGTGCAAGAAATCCTCGATCGCTTAAAACCAGTCGAACGAGACTTACTCGATCGATGGTCGGAACTACCCGATTGCGAATCAATTGTTGCTGAAGCAGTAAATATAACACTCGTGCAAGTAGTGAAAACTATCGATAGTTACGAGCCGACTCAATCCAATGTAATGACATGGATTAAGATGATTTTGAACTCCAGATTTGATGATATTCGCCGAGCGTATCGAGCGCATTATGGATCGACATCGATCGACAACACCGATCTGACGATCGAAGCTAAGATCCAAGCTAAAATCGAGGCCGATAATGCTGGGATTTCTGAACTAGCGACAGCAGAAATGGCAAGTAAATTACGAAAATTTGTCACAACCGATCCAGAAGGGCATTTGAGTATGCTCAAATCGGCAATAAGCCTGGTGCAACTTTCAAAATAATTTTATTAATGAGAATTGAGGGCTTAACCTGGAAAGCGATCGCCGATCTGTTAGAGATCCCCAATTGTTCGACAGTAATTAATTTCCACGATATTCAGTTGCGTAACTGGAGTCATTATTTCCGTAGATATCTATAGAAACGAGCCATTAGCTTAAATCCCCATTCACCTTCAAACTAACAAATTAAATCATTATGGTAAACTCGTTAACTCTAACTATCGCGCTGCCTAGACATACCCTCGATCGTGCAGAGAATCTCCCTGGCGCGTCATCTAACGACGATCGACAAGTACAGCTCAATCGCTTGGCTCTGTACGCCGCAGATTGGTATTTACAGTGCTTGCAGTTTGAGACTCAGCATGAAAACCAATCTGAGTGGTGGATGCCGTATCTATTTAAGTCTGCTGTACTAGAGATCGTCGGAATTGGGAAACTCGAATGTATCCCAGTTATCGGTGATGTAGCTACAGCAACCATCTCATCAGATCTCCAAGACGATCGCGTTGGTTATCTATTCGTGAAATTGAATGAATCTTTGACGAGTGCCGAAATTATTGGATTTATGCCTAAATATAGCCAAACAGTCACACTCGATCGATTAGAGTCCACAGGTGATAAATTAATCGATTATCTCTGCGATTTAGAATCTCAGCCTCAGCCGCCTACAGTCATAGAATTTGCTAAATGGTTTGCGGGCATCTTCGATCGAGTTTGGCAAGAGATTGAGGTATTGCCATTAACTCCAGCTTACCGTTCGTCTCGGTATAAACAGGATGCCCTCTCAGTCAAGAGTGTCGAACGGGGCCAAGAAATCAAGCTAGGGGATACACTAGAGAGTCCGACTGCGATCTTGGCAGTGCGGGTCGAACAAATGGATGCGGTTAATTCGGATGTTCACTTACAAATTTCGCCTGAATACCATACCCCGACATTACCGATCGGGATGAAGTTTAGTGCGATTGACGAGCGCGGTGTAGCGATTAGTTCGATCGAGACTAAAGCCGGAGATGTTTACGGTGAGATTGTCCTAGATAACGGTAAGGAAGGAGAGAAATTTAGCGTTGAGATTGAATTTAACGGAGTTAAGAAAATCGCTGTATTTGAAATTGGAACTTAGTCCCTCTCCTCAATCTTGAAATTATGAATCATAACATCGAACTAGAATTTAAAAAAAATGCTGAGGGTGCCTATAATGTGGTATTTAGAAGTAGTCTAGAAGGGGAAAAAGAAGACAAGATATTGGAAGCTACTGTTCCCCGCTTCGATCCAGATCGATATGTTGCCTATCAGAAAGCTTGTCGTCAACAATATCGCAAAACTCGGCTGGGTCTCAAGGAACTTCACGTTTGGAATCCGCAAGATCTCGATGAAGCTGCGGCTAATGTATTGGATACAATGAATAGCTGGGGTAAATTACCTCAATTTGTTGAGATTGCTGACGCGATCGAATCTCGCTCTGAAAATCTGCGGGTGACTATATCGACTGAATGTACCGATATTCGTAGATTGCCTTTCCATAAATGGCAGTTATTTCCTGACAATGTAGAAGTAGTCTTTTCCAGAATCGAGGCTCAAAAACCAAATCGAGAGAGACATCCTGATAGAATTCGGATTTTGGTCATTCTCGGAGATGACACAGATATCGATATCAAAGAGGATCGGCAAGCGATTTCCGATTACTGCGGTGAAGATGCCGAATTAGTCTTCTTGGCTCAACCAGATCGAGCAACCTTAACTGCCACATTAGTAGATGCTCTAGGTTGGGATATTATTTTCTTCTCTGGACATTCATCTACTGATGACAATCGAATGGGGCGCATCTGTATCAATGCCACAGATAGTCTGACAATGGACGAGTTGAGAGATGTCCTCGCACCAGCGATCTCCAAAAGAGTCCAAATTGCGATCTTTAATTCATGCGATGGATTGGGGATTACGCCCATACTTGAGCGGCTGAATATCGATCGACTGATCGTGATGCGCGAACCAATTCCCGATAAAATCGCCCAGGAGTTTTTAAAAAGTTTTCTCAAGGCGTTTACTTGTGGGGTACGGTTTGATGATGCGGTTAAATCTGCCCGCCAACAGTTGGTTGCATCTGAAGATGAATATCCCTACGCCAGTTGGTTGCCGATCGTCATTCAAAATCGGCTAGTTACTTCTCCTACTTGGCAAAGTTTGGGCAAGATTCGATCGCCTTACAAAGGTTTAGAGGCATTTGAAGAAAAAGATGCAGCTAATTTTTACGGTCGGGAAGAGACGATCGAGCGATATGCCAAGTTAGTTGCACAAAACTCCTTGATGCCGATAATTGGAGCATCTGGGAGTGGAAAATCTTCACTAGTACAGGCGGGATTGATTCCGCTTTTAAAACAAGATCCCGAACGCCAGTGGCAGATCTTGACGATGCGCCCAAGGCTAAATCCGTTTAATTCCCTAGCTAAGACAATTTCTAATAATCGATCGGATCTAGATCCGATCGAACTCGATATCGAATTAGCTAGCGATCGTCATATACTGACTCAAAAACTTGCTCAGATGCGGTTGCCAAATCACCGGATCTTATTATTTATCGACCAATTTGAAGAAATCTTCACCCAGTCATCCGATCTGTCTGATGAAACCGGACAACAAAAAGCCGAACAAAAGGAGGCTGATTCTGCTCGCCAAATCTTTCTCCAAAGTCTGGCTGATGCAGTTCGCAATGCACCGAACTTTGTTTTAGTATTCACGCTTAGAAATGACTTCTTACCAACCCTTCAAGGCGATCTCTCTAATAGCGATTTTAACGAACTACTGACGAAGTATGGTCTCCAACTTTTGGGCAAGATAAATGGCGATAGTCGGAGAGCGATCGTTACTAAGCCAGTTGAGAAACTCAATGTCAAATTTGAAGACGGTTTGGTCGATCGATTGTTGCAAGATGTTGGGGATGGGGATGGTACTCTACCACTATTACAATTGGTGCTCGATAAGCTCTGGGATACCCAAGAACCGCGCCTCCTAACGAATGCAGGTTATAAAGCAATCTGTGGCAACAAGGGCGTAAAAGCCATCCTCGCCGAGCGTGCTGAGGAAATCTATGGTGAGTTTGTCGAGCCGAAAAAAATCGAGCAATTCAGGGAGGTTTTCTTTAACTTAGTGTCGCTCGGAGATGGCACTACGGGAACGACTCGGCGGATTGCTACTCTGACAGAGATTGGCGAAAAGAATTGGCACGAGATTGTCGTACCACTATCTAAATCAACAACACGACTGCTGAAGACCGATGCTGATGAGAAAACTAAAGAAGCAACAGTTGAAATCATTCATGAATCACTAATTCAACACTGGCGGCGATTAGAGAATTGGATCGTTGAATATCATGATGAATTAGAACGGATCGTTGAAATTAAAGTGGCGGCGATGAAATGGGATAAAATAATAGATTCAAGCAAGATTTATGGCAGGGAAAAAAGTTAAGAGAGGCTAAAAAGTATTCGAAAGATTCAAAGAGAGTGATATCTATTGGATCGATCGTTAATGATTTTTTAGTAGCTGGTACAAAACAACAACGATGGAATAGAGGTAGGTTTGTAGCACTAGGGCTGATTGTACCTGGAATAGTTATTGGAGCGTTGGCAAGGAATTATATAATCCAATCGAGTGTTATGAATATTGATATTACCCCTAAAAACCAATGCGACCATAATCGATTATCAACGGCGTTTCAATTCCTCACAATGATGAAATATGATCTTAAAAGGTTAGATTTAAAGCAAAGAGATCTTCGCTGTGTCAATCTCAGTGGCACCGATCTCAATCATACAGATCTCAGTGGTGCCAATCTCAGCAAAACCGATCTCAGAGGTGCCAATCTCAGAGGTGCCAATCTCACTAAAGCCAATCTTAGCGAAGCTGACCTTAGGAGTGCCGATCTCAGAGATGCCGACGCTCATTACAGTGGTGCCGATCTCAGGGATGCCGATCTCAGGGATGCCAATCTCAGCTTTTCTAATCTCAGCTTTTCTAATCTCAGGAATCTTCTGCTCGGAGATACCGATCTCAGCAATGCTAATCTCGGCTTTGCCGATCTCAGTGGTTCTAATTTCAGAAGTGCCAATCTCAATCATGCCGATCTCACTGGTGTCAATTTCAACAGTCCCAATCACGATCTTGGTATCGAACAAGTGAAATTTGCCAAAAATTGGGATAAAGCAAAGTATTCACAACAAGATCGGGAAGAGTTGGGATTAAAGTAAGAAAAGCCGTATGGCGGGCATTGCCCACTATATAGGTTTCAGGCAATCTCTATCTAATAAATATTTGCAACTACCTACTTATCTATCTTCATAATCTTCATAATTAAGTCAACTTTCATATCTCAACAAGCTCGATTTTAAAATAATTTGGATCGATCCAATATCTTTAGCACTACTGAGGAGGAAATTCGATCGTGATTAAAAAAAACTCTAATTCTCAGGTCATGATGTTCAGCAGATTCTAAAGCAAGTCGGTGCTTGTATTCGCTCGATTTTGCCTGGTGCTGAATCCCGATCGAATGGACTCAATTAGATAATCGAGGTCGATCGACATCATTAATATTTTCAGATTCACTGATACTGTGCTGGAACTATTTTATTCTTTTGATGCCTAAATGCTTTTCAATCCGTCCTAGCTTGACAGTATTGTATCCTACCTTCACTGAAATATCTGCAATCTGCTCATTGGCGGAGCGTAAATATTCGATCGCCAAACTCAAATCCGAGTGCGTTCTCCAGGAATCTATTGCCACAACAATAACGATCGTAGCAGTCCCAATGGCAAACAGCCAATGCTGTGCCCTCCACTTGCCGATCTTCCAAAGTGCGACTCGATCCCGATCCTCTATTGTTTTCCAGCTTCTAGATAACTCCTTCGTATTTTTCTCGATCGCTACGGTTATGTCATCAGCCTTATTGTTGATTCTCTTTTCAGCACTCTCCACAGCATCAATCTGTAACTGTAATTTTTTAGCTGCACTTTCAACAGCATCAATCTTGGTCTGTGCTTTTTGTAATGCAGCGTTAACAGTTTCAGTCTGTGTCTGTGAGTCTTGTTTTGATACCTCCCAGATCTTACGGAGATCCGTAGCGATTCTATCGATCTCCTGACGTAAATCTTCCTTCCCGTTTTCAATCTCTTTTGGTAACTCTACCAATGCTATATCGAGATTTCCCAATGCCGCCATCAATAGGAAGATCGGATCGTTACCATCGACTTTAAACCTACGGACAAATTCTAATATTCGCCCTTTGTAGTCATCAGTTTTACCTACTAATAGAACGTCGAGAGCTTCCATCTCCCGATCTTTCTTCGAGCCATTCAAATTCACAGCCATCGGTTATACCTCCAGAAGACAAGTAGATTCCAGTACCCGATTGGCTTCTTTCATATAGTTATGAATGTCGCTATTGCCCACAATTCCAAAGTTACCTAACTCCATCGCCTCTTCAAACGTCCATCTATTGGCGTTGATTTTAATCCGCTTACTATCTGCCAGTTTCGGAAAGTCAACGACAATCATCTGGTATTTCTCGATCGTCGCCTGCAACTCTTTATGCTCGTTGAAATAGTCCCAATCATCGCACTGCCCCCAATTTCTAACTATCACCGTTGTTTGATTTTTATAAAACTCTGCCGAGGCGATTAGAATCTGAATTGAGTCATTTTCACCATTACAAACAAACCATCTCACCCAATCGATATTATTAGCTTTACTCAGTACAAAAATATCTTTATTTTCTAGCCATGAAGTCAATGGATAATGAACTTGGGCAGGTAAATCGATAACTATAGTTTTTTCTGTTGCCATTTCCAGTAAGATATCTGGCTCATCAAGTTTTTTGGTGTTCTCACTAAACTGGGTATAGTGAACACATTCATCATAAAATTCTGCATACTCTGGTTTATCTCTGTATCGACTCGCCGCAGTTGGATTACTCCGATCTGCCGCATATAAATAGAACGCGATTAGTTTCGCTCTTAAATATTCTGCCACTACAAAAGCGAACCAAGACTTGCCTACCCCACCTTTCTCACCATCTATTAAGTGTATTCGCATATTTTTAATTAATAATTATTTAAACTGTTCCGCTCCTGGCTTTGGTGGCGATTTATATGGTTTTTCTGTCGCTACTGCTCGATCGACAGCCACTTCTTTGGCTGCAACAGTATTTTTTGGAGAAGTTGGATGTATCGATTTTTCTTGTCCTTCCTCAGCTACAGGTATGTTTGCTGCTTTGACCTTGGACTGTTTTGTTTGCTTAGATGGAGATGTCTGAGGGTGAGATTTATCAAAATCTCTAATGTATTGCTTGAGTGTCGTTGTGCCAATCTCTATATTTTTTTGAGCGAGTAACTTACTAATTTCATCAAGGTTATATCCCTTATTCATCAAATCTTTAATCGCAGGTAAGATCTGTCCGATCGCTTCTCGAAGCGAGTAATCTGAGGGAGCCTTTGATAGCAGATTCCCGAACGCACTAATGGCATCATCGATTGATGATTTTTGCACTCTAATATTTTTAGGCATGGGGAGATCGAGTAAGAGCTTGCTTTAGTATGCCCATATCGATCGAGCAATCTATCAATTGATAGCGAGCAGCGAATCGTGGGTATGCTGAGTGGGGATGGTAGTGTACTCAGTACACCTTTTTTGCCCTACGGGACGCTACCGCTCAAAAAAGATTCCCTTCGCCCTGCGGGGCTGTCCCCTAGCTTCGTTTCTAATTCCTACCCATGCCATACGCCATCGCTCGCATCGCCAAACTCAAACAAGCTAGCATCGGTGGGAGTGGGATGCACGTCTCTAGAGAACGAAATACCCCCAATGCCGATCGCTCTAAACTCGAAGACAACCAGACTTTGATTCACAATGACGATCGGCATTTACCTCTGGGGGAAATCGTTCACAATAAAATTTACTCAGTCCCGCAACAGCGCAAGATCAGAACCGATGCTGTCTATGCGGTGGAGATCTTATTAACTGCTAGTCCCGAATATTTCCGACCCGACGACCTTAGCCGCTATGGAGATTATCAGTCAGATCGATTAGCTAACTGGACAGCAGCTACTGTTAAGTGGTTAAAGCAGGAGTATGGGGACAAGATTGTCAGAGCCGCACTCCACCTCGATGAAGCGACCCCTCACATCCATGCTTATTTAGTCCCCACTGATGAGAACGGTCAACTCAACTGTAAGAAGATCTTTGGTGGTAGAGCGAAGATGTTTGCGTTCCAAGATAACTATGCTGCGGCAATGAAACCGTTAGGACTAGAAAGAGGAATTAGAGACAGCCAAGCCGAACATACCACTGTCAAAGATTATTACACGGTGGTGAATGCTGCCAGTCAGGAATTAGATCCGAGCGATCTCCAAGCAGTTCAGGCCAGGGCTATGGCTTATGCTCGGATGCAAAGAGAGCATCAGGAGTTGCAGCGCAGATTAAAATTTGTGGCACAGCAGCGGGACGAACTGGCGCAGAAACTAGCAATGACTCAGCAGTCAGTAAATGTACAAACCCAGATTAATCGCGCTTTAACCGTATCCGAACCCTTAATCTCGATCGGTCAGATTGTTTGTGAGTTGAGATTACCACTAGGGCAAATTAAGGAGGGAACTGAGGCGATCGATTTGGTGATAAATACTTGCCAAACCGATCTCGCTGGGGCGACTCAATGGTTGAACCAAAAGTTTGGAGCGGCTGCCACAATTGGACTAGTCAATGATCGAGTTCGCCAGATTGTCACAGAGCAGATCCTCGATCGATTTATCCCACCGCGACCGGAACGAGACAAATGGGGTGAGGTTAAAGATTATCTTATTAGCACTAAACAGCTCCCGACTAAATTGGTCGATCGGTTGCACGAAGAGAGGTTAATTTATGCAGATAAGGATGGGAAGTTAATTTGCTTGCACAGAGATTTTGAGCAGCGGGTGACAGGGGCGACAGCGATCGATCTGAAGGATGAGCAGCTTCAGAAGTTGTTGGTTGAGGGTTCTAGTCTGACGAGTGGTTTTCATTACTTTGAACGCGATCCACTAGTTGATACAGAGCGTGTGGTTATCTGCGATGACCCGATTGAGGCGATGGCTTATGCTACCCTGCATTTACCCGCTCGGCCAACTCTCTATCTATCTGCTCATGACGGTGGTTTTGTACCTGGGAATAAATTGTCTGCTATTGAGATTATTGTGGCTTGTGATATTGAATTGCAGAATTTACCCGCTCGGTTCGATCGACATCTACCAATCGAGGATTCTTGGATGAGTGATTTGAAATCTGAGTTGGCTTCGTTGACAAGTGGGCAAATCCAAATCGGGGAAAGGGATGATAAACAAATTCGTGTAATTCAAGAAATTCAGCAAAAATTACTTGGGTCTGCCCAACAACACAATAGTCAGAAAAATCCACCGCTAGATCGAAATCTCGGTGGTAGATAGAATTACTTATTTGCTGTGCTTGGCATGTGCCAGAGTCAATAGATAGAGTCGATCGAGCAAGTTTGAGTTTTGCTGGATCGATCCAAGTTGTCATTCGACTACCTGATGTTAAGGCGGCAATTTCACCAGCAGCATCAATTTGTTTTACGCTCCATTGGAAATAGTACATTTGCGAGGGTATACCAGGTGTACATCGATCGAAAAATGAGACTTGCTGTTACTTTTATAATTCACCTCTTTCTAGTTTAAAAAGCACCATTGCTCGATCGACCATCTTGGAAGTACGCACTTCAATCTGGGCGATACTCCACTTTTCAGCAGCAGCTATTTCTTTATTGAGTTTAAGACCATTTCTGTATCCAACAAACCGACCCTGCTTATCGGTACGATCTCGTTTATCCTCAAAACTTTTGTTGCTGAGTGAGCTATTAAAGCCAGAGATGGTTAAGTTACCTAGCGTGTGAACGTGTTTCTGTTGAAGCTCTCTAGCTTTTTGGGGATCGCCATCTGCAATCATCTCGACCCAAGGGGCTGGAATATTCTCACCTTGGGGAAAGATATGTTCGAGCGTCCATACAAACTGATTGCCTTCAAACCGCAACTGCTGTTTGCGAGTAAAGAGATACAGCATTAACAGATACGATGGTGCGCCCTGGATACGATCTAGGTCTTTTAGAGGCTTTTCTAAATGCTGAAGGCTTTCATCCTGGCTACGCAGTAGGATTAAGGCGTATTGCTGCCCAGCAATGCTAATTTGCTCTAAGCAATCTTTTGGGTTGCGATCGATCAGTCTTTCATAGATCTGAATTAGGTTGGAGCGCGTTGCAACGGGTACTTGATAAACAGATTTTAATTCGTCTCTGAAGGCGTTGTAATATTGCCGGAAGAAGCGTTCCTGGATGCTGTAGTCATCGCCCAAATATTCGAGCAGCTTAGTCCATCGATCGAAGTAGTAATCGATTTTACCTGGTTCATTGGTTTCTAATTTTGCCAATAATTTATTTTTAATAAGGTCAATTGCGCTAAGTGGCATTCCCCGATTATTCAAGGATTCAAACAATATGTAGGCATCGGTATGGCTAGATACTTCGATTTTGACCAGTGCTGCTTTGTTGACCTTTTCCAGAAAACCCATGATGGAAGCAACCGAATTGTCTTGGTCTTTGGTCAATTCTTCGATGCGCTTTTGGAAATAGCGATATGCTCGGACGATTTTTCGTTTACCTGCGTAGCTAGGAAGCTCTCTAGCTCCAATGACTTGGAGTTGCGCGAGTACTCCTTGGTAATCGGCATAGTTATTATTTTGAACTTGGGGGATGACTCGTAGTTTGTCCTCGTTATTCTTCAATACCAGCTTGCGTTTTAAACTGAATAGCTCCATGCGCTGGTCATCGTCTAGTCGATCGGCATGACTCTTGAGTGCATCGTAAATCGCTGCAAACAGTAGAGACAAAGTAGTCAAACGTTGTTGCCCATCAACGACTTCAAGCTGTTGAACGGATAGAGCATCGGTGGTCTGGTTGATGCAGATAATGGAACCCAGGAAATAGCCAAAATCATTTTCCAGCACATCATCAAACAAGTTCTCCCACTGGTTTTTACTCCAGGTGTATTCGCGTTGATATTTGGGAACGGCATACACCACACCAGCTTCGATATCAAAAATTTGGGAGATGGGATAATTGCAGACAGATTTAATCATGATGTTGGCTCTCGTGCTGCTTTCTGTTGTTCTAGGCTGATGGTGAAGATCGTTTATCCCACAAGGGAACCACTTAGTCTAATAAGCCCCAGATCGAAGACTCAATCACGATCTGAAGTTTTTTATTTCAGATCTGGAAGCCGGAAAGTGTGGATTGCAAGGTGATATCTGTTGATTAGGATGAAATCCTATCCTGTATTTCTTACAGATAAAACATCTTCGTCCTGTTGGAGGCATTAAGCGAACGTATTTTAGAGTAACTCAGTGCTTTGGAATAAATGCTAACAGGAGAGGCACTGCATTAAATTACTGCGAGGATCGATTGTGTCATCTAAAACTTTTAATCGTTCAGCCACACTAGATCGAAAAACTCCCCTAAAAGCCTTGAGTTTTTTCTCAGGTTGTATGGGCCTGGAATTAGGACTAGAACAGGAGGGGATTGAAATACTTCTTGCCTGTGAGATCGATCGAGCGGCTCAAAGAACAATAAAGTTTAATCGACCAGACATAGCACTGATTGAAGATATTACTAAGTACTCAGCCGTAGAGATTCGCAACAAGGCAGGATTGAGTTCGAGTGAGGAGATCGATTTAATAGTAGGTAGCCCGCCCTGTCAAGTATTTAGCATTGCAGGCACAAAACAAGAGTCTAATGGGCGAGATAATCTTTTTCCAACATTTATCGATTTAATCGCCGAACTTCGACCAAAGTTTGCAGTTATTGAAACTTGCCCAGGATTATTGCGTCCGTTGTTACGAGATGAACCTAACTCAATAGAGAAAGTGAGTCAGCCTAATTTAGGTCAAGAAAAACAGATAAGCGTCAGATTCTCATATATTATTCGTAGACTTAAAGTAGCAGGCTATAGTGTTTCTTTTGACTTGTATAATGCGGCTGATTTTGGATCTCCACAAGTACGAAAAAGAATTATTATTACTTGTAGCCTTGATGGTAAAGAACTTCCTTATCTTACGCCAACCCATACAAATAGTGCTTTGAGTGAGCTTCCAGAATGGCAAACGCTGAAAGATGCCATAGAAGGAATTTCTGATGATGAACATCATTTTAGGAAATTGCCAGAAAGATCACTTAGATACTATCGACATCTCAAACCTGGACAAAACTGGCAGAATCTACCAATGGATTTACAGCAAGAAATACATCAGAGATTTTCTCCTGAATATATAAGCAGAAAAGCTGATCTTTACAGAAGACTTGCATGGGATAGCCCTTCACCTACGTTCTTTTATAATAAAACGAAAAATTTTGTGCATCCAGAAGCTGACCGATGGCTCAGTATAGAAGAGTGTAAACGCATTCAAGATTTCCCAGATGATTGGAGAATTTATGGGGATCTATATGACCAGTATAGACAAATTGGGAATGCTACTCCATGTTCACTAGGTAGAGCGATCGCAAAAATGCTACTAACTTATCTAGGACAAGAAGGATCGATATCTTATGTGAAGAAGATAGAAAATATATTCAAATCTATAGAAACACTAGGAGGATGGGAAAAAGAAGTACATTCATTTAACCCGTTAAGTCAGTATGAAAAATACTTTCAGATTGCCACTTCTAAGTACTTAACTTTGAACCATATAGAGAATGAAATTGAAGTGACATGTGATAGTGGTCGCATAGATATTGCTGTTGAATCAATGAACATGATAATTGAATTCAAAGGAACTTTTAATAGAGATAACTTAGAAAAAGGTGTGGCACAATTAGACAGGTATGCCAAAAGCACAGGCATGAACAGAAAAGTGCTGATAGGTTTGTCTCCTGAAACAGAATCGAAGAAGAAAGGAGTACTAGAAGAAATAAAGAGACTTGAAGAGACTACTGTGAATTTAGAAATACATGTGTTCGATCCGCAAACAGAAAAACTTGACTTGTATAAAATGCTTCGGCTTGAAAGAGAAAATAGTAGTGATTTTGAAAAGAATATTATCAAAGGAGTTGAGAGTTTAATTGAATGGCTGTCTTCTCATTCCCAAGCAACACTTGCTCGTACTCTAAATGGTTTTAGCGATAATCTTATTGAAGGTGTACTTTTTGTGGGTAGCTTAGTAAAGCCATCATCACAAGGCCAGTTGAATCCAAGCTATTAGGCTAAGATTCACGTTCTTAGACAGTAAATTAAATCCAATGGTTAAAAATAATTTCGTCGATAAACTCAGAAGATACATTTTACCGGACGTACCAGACGTACTAGACGTACCAGTGTCTTAATCCCTTTCTAGACAAGCATTTCACTTCCTGGAGCATGGTACGTTTGCTGTTTTTACCAAATGTACCGACGTACCAAAAATCTCCTCCTGGTACGTCGGTACGGTTGCTGTTTTTCACCAGACGTACCAGAGACAAGAAGATTTCTTGGCTCTGACAGCAGTTTTAAGTGCCTGGTACGCCTGGTACGTTCGGTACGTCGCTAAAAACATGTTTTGGGAAAACATAAAAATAAACTCGTTTACCATTTACTCGCCGAGTGTGGACAGATGTACCGTCTGGACGAGGAGGCAGTAACCAACCAAGCCGCTGCAATTCCTTCACCAGCTCCGCCTTATTCACCCCTACAACGAACTCTTTATCGAATACCGTTGGTGGTACCCAAAATTCCTCCGTGACCCCTCCTACCCCAACCTTCCGGTAAGCCAGTAGATTCCGTACTTTTTTAGTATCACCATCGCGGAGATCGAAGACTCGATCGCTAAACTCATTGGTAACGAGTAGATGTTCGATTCGCTCGATCGCCTGTTTCACTTCGATCGATCCATCTCCACCCCTAGCTGTTAGCCAATCCTTAAAACAGGTAGAAACCCCCCATTCTTGCTCGATCTCCACTGGCAGGATGTCGTACTTATGAGCTAAACCCAGTACCACCTGTACCAACGCGAACCTTTTTGCGACACGTCCGATCGCACTATCGATCGTCCCCTCGGATAATTTGGCAGCGACTAGATGAACCTGTTTTGTGAGATTGCCCACAAACGATGGATCGGCAGCATCGATGACCAACCGAGAGAGGAAAGCATCGAGAGCTGTACCGCGATACGCCTTGACTGCTGCTTCTAAAGCAGAAGCGAACTGAACCCCAGTATCTGCACCATGAATCGTTTCAAAGCAACCGTATTTAGAACCCTCAGGCACAGCAGGGACATCTGGTAAACGTACTTCCTGACCACCTTTTTGGGTAATGTTGGCTTGTTTCATATAGTTACCCAATCCAACTTCCCCAGAAGATAAGACCATTAATCGCCAAGTCTTTCCTTTCCGATTGGTGAGGTCTTTCTTCATCCGCGCTTTCCCCTGACCATTCGCCAACATGTAGGCAATATTCCCCACATCTTTGGGATCGGCTTGACCGATTTCGTCCAGGGGTAGGCAAAGGTGATTGAAGGCAGTAGCGGTACTCTCTAAACCGTTAGTGGTGGTGCGCCAGTGGGGAATATCTTTGACTCCGGTAACAGACGCGGCGACAGAGAGAACGATGGTTTTGCCTTGGGAAGTTCCCCCAACTAAGTGAAAGCCACCCGATTCGATTTCGACAATCGGTAAGAGTGGAGCGGCGAAGCTGGTACCTAAACCCAAAATTAAGCGGGAATTTCCGACACATCGGGCAGCAACATTATCCTTCCAGCCCTCTAGTGTCCCAACCAGCTCGGTAATCGCTTCGGGACTGGGATCTACGTTTCGGAACTTGAGGTTTTCATCGCCATAGGTTTTATGGGGTAGGACGAAAGACTTTCCCACCCAACCACTAGAATCTGTGACCGTATACGTTTCGGAAATATGTTTCCCCAAACCATAGAGATAGTCGAGTAACAGCCCTTTATGCTCGCGCTTGAAGGCGTAACCCCGACTGAGTAAACCTTCGACAATCGCATTGGCATCACCTGCGAGAAATGCTCTCAACATCGTCCAACGATGAACATCACCTTTAAAAGTTGTGAACTCTAATAAGAGTGCCGAGCCATCTTGGTCGGGATTGTTGATACAAGCGATCGCAGCCAGATGATTGCCGATATATTCACTGGATGTACTTGAAACCGTGTTGGTGACTTTCTCTAGTCCATCCTCGATCGAACTGGTAAAGCTAACATTTTTAGAGACTGGTAATGCCAGCTCCAATCGTTTGGCGTAGGCTTTGTCAATAGCTCTGACCCCTTTGGCAGCAATAAAATCGTCGATGCCTTTATGACTAGGCCATTTGAGCTGAGTTACCCCAGCTACAATGCCTTCAACCTCTTGACGAAATCTGGTCTTGGCTGCTTCCACCTTCTTAACAGTGAGCGGACTCTCATCGCGATCGAATGCCAGTACTATTTCACGGTCGTCTAAAAATGGCTCTAACTCTGGATTGAGGATTTTGAGACTTTCACCGCGATTGCCGCGTTCGATCTCTCCAAACATATCCTTCTCATTGCTTCCCCAACCCCAGACACCATTGAGGGCGATCGCTGGATACCCAGCAGACACTAGGGCGGCGGCTTTCTTTGCGCCCTCGGTGATGATTAGCGGTAAACCTGTCGAGAGGAACCAGTCCCAAAACTCTAGATCCTCGGCTGCTGGAGCAAATATAGGATTGAGATCCCGAACCACCCCCAGTTTCCGAGCGATCTCCGCTGCCACCCGCACCGAGACGCGGGGGACGAATAGCTGTTGATTTCCTGCACCCCTGGGGGACTCATATTTAATGACTTTCCCTTCAGCACTTTTGCGGGGTGAGTCTGGTTTAACTGAGACTCCCAAATGTCCCTCGAAAATCCAGCCACCCGATCTCAGAGTATTGGCTAGATCGTTAGCAGAACGACCCGCCAGAGTGCCATTATTCCGATGTTTTGGCTCTGAGACTAGTAGGGTAAATACTTCGTCTAGATCGTTTTCATTGAATGGATTCCAGGTACGGAAGTTTAAAGCGGCGATATCCTCATCGATCGCGCTGGCTTTGAATTCTGCACGATGTTGCCCATCGATACTCGTATCAATAAAATTATTCATGGTGATGCTCTATTGGTAACAAAAATTACAGAGCATCCAAAGGATGTGGTAGGATCGACGTTATAATTTTTCAAGCCGACCTAGCCTCAAGCCCCCCTTAGATGCTAGGTGGAAGACCCCCAGATTTTGTGGAATTTCTAGGGGTCTTTTTAGTTGGTTTTTGGCAGTGTGCTGAGGTACTCTTCAACTAATGCTCGGTGAATAGGGCCATCGCCATCGATCAGAAAATTTTGGAGTAACGTCCAATTCCACTGAACCAATCGACCATTTTCGAGTTTGACCCAATAAATTCCGACGGGCAGTTTGGATCGAAGCTGCGCTGATTGCCAGCGGGTCAACTCAAATTTCTCCTGTCTGATGGATTTCTCTGTCATGAACCTAAATTTGTCAGGATTTTTTTGCTTCTTAGACATAGGGGATAATGGATGTGTATATTGATGTCGATCGACATCCATAAGGATGTCGATCTCTTTTTTGTTCGGGTGGTATTCCGAGTATCGCTGGTAAGGCTGATGGAAATTATGATAACACATGCCCCTAATTTAAAGGTCGTACTTTTAAATTAATGAGCCAGGTAGTAGATCTCAAAATGCGTATCAGTATAGACGATAGATACTGTAAAAGTTGCCTTTCGTGACCAAGCAGCGATAGCTTCTGGATATTTGAAGTCTATATGAGCAAACGATGTCAGACTCCCTAGTCCAAAAACAGAACCAACTTTACTTCGTTGTAATCTTCTGGACTAGGGTTACACGAAACTTGTAGTCTATGGATCTAGATCCCCAAAGTCTACAAAGAGAAACTTCGGATCGATCACATGAGCATATGTAGAAAACATCACTTGCACATCATGTCCTGTCTGCTTGGCCAGTTCAATCGGATTGGCACCAGCAGCAAGTGCATGAGTAATAGCTGAGTGTCTGAGATTATATGGTCTACGATACTCTATGTTCCCAGTTGATAATACTGTTTTCCATGCCCTGGCTCGAAAATTATGATCGACGATCGCCAATCCTTTAGGACTAGGGAATACTAAATCGGTTGGTGCTGGATTCACCTGTTCGTATCGTTGTAACAGTATTGTTCTCAACGTTGGAGATAATTGAATAATTCGAGCCTTTCCTGTTTTCGTACCCTTTTGATGACCTCGTGAAATAGATTCACCAATCCAAGCTGTTGAAAAATCAGTCCCAAGATGTTTCCACCGCAATCCTGCCGCTTCCCCAAAACGACAAGCTGTGTGAGATAAAAACACCACAAACTCTGTGTAGTGACAGTACTGGGGATGATTGCTAAACTCCTTTACCATCGCTTGAAGTTCAGCAATCGTGAAAGGTTTATCGGGTATTCTTGGCTCAACGGTAACTAGATTGAGACAATCATTCCAAGGATTGATATCAGCTAAATGATACTTATCTTTAGCCCAATCCCAACAAGCCCGAATTAATAATAGATAGGTCTTGACCGTTTGTCCTTTAAGGGTTTGGTTCATTACCGCTACTACACTTTCGGCGTTCGAGTCATTGACCTGATGGGCCAATTTATGCCCCAAACATGCTCGCAATTTTGATGCGATCGCTCTGTACCTGTGCATAGAACCAGGGGCTAGTTTTTTGTCTTTGAATGCCGTGTACTTCTCAAACAAGGCTACCGTAGTTATCTCACTGGGGTTAGATCCAAGCTTACGCGGCTTATATTTCAATAACGTACGGTCGAAATATCCTGAAATTATGTCCATTTCGATCTGGGCTTTTTTCTGATTAGCGAATGCTTTTCCAGTGAGATTATCCTGAACTCCCAAGCCTAAACAGTATCTTTTCCCTTCATGCCGCCATCTTAGGCGCAAAGCTGTTCCTTTCGTCTCAATCCAAATGCTCATAATTGGGTGGTCTCATGGGTGGTCTACAGAGTCACCAAACCAGCCAAAACGGCGCAATATTTATTGTGCCTAGACACAAAAATTTGGCTATTAGGACAAGTTTGTTTCCTAAAAGCCTTACCAGTAATACGTTACCAACCGAAGCCCGCAATGAGGCTTGAACTCATGACCTCTTCATTACCAATGAAGTGCTC
>ENA-OBLH01000294-OBLH01000294.1-metagenomes-genome-assembly--contig:-NODE-294-length-17659-cov-20.2136_pt1 | contig 17659 bp, 24 predicted proteins | sample MGYA00153382_OBLH01 | MGnify analysis MGYA00153382
TTTAATTTTTGAAGCGTGGTCAGCCAAGCGTTTTCACACAGCCTCGACCCATTGCTGTCATTCAGTTTTTTGAACTCCGAGGGCCATAAGCGGTCATCGTGTGCTTTGGAAATCCGAAGTGCTCCAGTAAGCTAGCGAGCCTTAACGTCTATCAAGCACTTCATCTATGCAGGACTCACTTCGCCCATGACCGCTCTACGCCAAGCCCCGCTTCAGCAATTTGTTCAATGGTGCGCCAAGCACATCAGCGGCGACGAAAAAGGCGAAGCCCAGATCTTTCTGGATCAACTTTTTCGAGCCTTCGGCCATGCCGGCTTCAAAGAGGCCGGTGCCACCTGTGAAATGCGGGTAAAGAAGGCCGGCAAGGGCACCAGCTTTGCTGACTTGGTTTGGAAGCCAGTGGTACTGGTCGAGATGAAAAAGCGTGGGGAAGACCTCTCCAAGCACTACTCGCAAGCCTTTACATACTGGACGCGCCTGGTACCTGGCCGTCCACAGTATGTGGTGCTGTGCAACTTTGATGAGTTCTGGATCTATGATTTCAATAGCCAGATGGATAGCCCCGTTGACAAGGTTCGCCTCAGCGAGTTACCTGAGCGCTTCGGTCCGTTGGCATTGCTGTTCGCAGAAGCCTCTGTGCCTGTTTTCGGCAACCATCAGGAAAGTGTCACCCGACAAGCCGCCGACCAGCTAGTGCTGCTGTTCCGCTCGCTGATCAAGCGAGGAGTTGATCGTGAACTGGCCCAACGCTTCACGCTTCAGGCACTGATGGTCCTGTTTGCCGAAGACATTGGCCTCCTTGAAAAATACTTTTTCACCCGACTGCTGGATGATTGCACGACGCCTGGGCTGGCATACGACCTGATCGGACAGCTATTCGTCGAGATGAACACTCCCGGCAAGACTCCCGGTGGGCGCTTCAAGGGTGTTCCTTATTTCAATGGAGGCCTGTTCGCAAAACCTGCCCGCATTGAACTCACCCTAGAAGAGGTCGGGCTGCTCAAGGATGCGGCCAAATTCGACTGGTCGAGGGTACGTCCGGAAATCTTCGGCGCCATCTTTGAACACAGCATGGACTCTGACGAGCGGCGTGCCTACGGCGCACACTACACCAGCCCGGTAGACATCATGAAGGTGGTCGGTCCTACCATTGTCGAGCCTTGGCAGGAGCGCATCGACAACGCAAAGACTCTGACGGAGCTGGAGCAACTACTGTTGCGCATCGAGAACTTCCGCGTTCTCGATCCGGCATGCGGATCTGGAAACTTCCTCTATATCGCCTACCGCGAACTCAAACGCCTGGAGGCGCGGATCTACGAACGTATGAGCGAATGGAAGAGTATCGATGCCACCCAACGGCCGATGGGCTTTGTCTCCACACGCAATTTTTTCGGTATGGATATCAATCCATTCGCCGTCGAATTGGCCAAGGTGACGATGATGCTGGGGCATAAGCTGGCCATCGACGAGCTACATGTCCAGGAGCAGGCACTGCCTCTGGGCAACCTCGATGCCAATTTCGGAATTGGCGATGCCCTCATGCGCGACGATGGAAGCAGAACTCCCTGGCCTGAAGCAGACGTGATCATCGGCAATCCACCCTTTTTGGGCGCGAAGCTACTCAAGCCTAAGCATGGTGTCGACTACGTCAAACGTCTTCGCAAAGCCTACCCAGAAGTACCGGGCATGGCCGACTTCTGCGTTTACTGGTTCCGTCGTGCGGAGACGCACTTGCCAGAATGTACAGCAAAGGACTTTTTTGCTGGTCGGGCCGGTTTGGTCGGCACACAGAATATCCGCAACAATGCCAGCCGCATCGGTGGATTAGACGCCATCTGTAGCAGCGGAACCGTGGTCGAGGCGGTAGATAATCAGCCTTGGTCTGGTGAGGCCAACGTACACGTTTCCATTGCCAACTGGGTGAAAACCCAAGACGCCGCTCTACTGCCGAAGAACCGCCGCCTGTGGTTCAAGATTGAGCAAACGACCAAAGGACGTAAGGCCCGAGGCAGCGGTCAGGCCAGCAAGGATTACGAGCTGGATATGCGTGAAGTGGCGCATATCAACGCGTCGCTGTCGGATAAAGTAGATGTGGGGGACGCCGAAAAGCTAGCCTGCAATAGTCAAATAGTGACTTGTCAAGGCATTACTCCCGGTCATTCGGGGTTTCTGTTGGATAACGCAGCCGTAGCAGCGATGTCGGCACATGAGCAGTTGATCATTCATCCCTACCTAGTTGGCGATGACTTGCTGAGCTGTCGCCAGCTCTCTCGTAGCATCATTGACTTGGAGGGGATGGATATGTATCAGGCTAAGAGCTTTAAAGCAGCCTTTTCCCATCTCGAAGCACATGTATTGCCAGAAATTCAGGCGAAGTCTGGTGCCTCTGAACGGGCAACATCCATTAATTATTGGTGGCGCCATTGGCGTGGTCGCAAGGAGCTGATAACTGCGATAAAAGAGATTCCGCGCTACCTTACCTGCTCGCGAGTTACCAAACGCCCGATTTTTACCTTCGTCGATTCAAGCATTCGTCCCGGCGACGCGCTACAGGTTTTTGCTCTGGCCGATGACTACAGTTTCGGGATTTTGCAGTCGGCTGCGCACTACCGGTGGTTCCATGCCAAGTGCTCCAACATGAAGTCGGACCCGCGCTATACCTCGGAGTCGGTATTCGATACCTTCCCCTGGCCGCAGGACATAACCAGCACCCAGGTCGATGCCGTGGCTAAAGCGGGGCGTGAGCTCCGCCAAGTACGCGACCAGGCATCACAGCATATCGACGGTGGCCTACGAGCCCTCTATCGAACCCTTGACCTTCCCGGCAAGAACCCGCTGAGGGATGCCCACTTAGCACTCGACGCTGCGGTGCTCAAGGCTTATGGCTTTATTGCTAAGCAGGATCTACTGGAGGAGCTGCTTAAGCTCAACCATGCTGTGGCCTCACAAATTACTGCTAGAAGGGTAGTTAACGGGCCAGGGATTCCCGCTAACTACCCTAATCCAGAAGTACTCCTTACCAAGGATGCATTTGGTAGCAGCATATAAAGTGCTTTTCAAGCAGGACTCGGACACGGGAGCTACATGCCGCTGCCCACCGGCAGCAGGTGATCACGACTGTCCGCTTTTGGCCGGTTGCGGCTGTCGCTAACGCCCCCCAAGTGGTCTGCCAACGTGTCCGCCAAGGACTAAATTTAGCCGGTACTCGAAGTTTTTAGTGATGCGGCCATTGATTGCGCATAAGGAAGCGTCTTAGCAGTCAGTCTTCATTCCATGAGATCCATTCGGGTTTAGCACCAGCACTCTCAAAGAAAAACGCGAGTGCGTCATAGCACTGCTTGACATCAATACACCACGCGAGAGGATACTCATCGTATTGCCCATTCGCGAGGCGGAACGCCACTGTGGTCGCGCCTTCGGTCCCCGACCGGGAAGAGAACCCGCTATCTCCTGCTTGCCGCAGATACATAAGCCACGCATGGTCGCCATTTCGAAGCATGCAGAGTGAAGGACCATTGGAAGATATAGCCCATAGCTCAAATTCCGGCGTTTTCTTGTACCTACTAAGCAACCGACTCATGTGCTCGGTTGATGTCAACAGTTGGGATTCGCCATTGAAAGAAAAGGTAATCATCTAATCGCCATTACGTGTGATGCAGCAAATATTAATGAATTCAAATCCACATGGGAACGACTCCTCGTGGCCGATAGCTGCCAATGCTCGATTTGGCGGTGGTTTTGCCGCGCGAACGCCTGATGGATTTCCTGCTAATACACAATTGGGTGCAAGTAATCAGGTGGAGTCTGTACAGGAGGTATTGCACCGCCCCGCTCTAGTCTGGTGCTGGAGCCATTAGAAACGACTACAGGGCGCGTTTCAGTGCCGGCATTGACGATTGGCGCATCACAAGTGACTGAGCGTGTTTTCCCATCCCAAGTAACCATAGCCATGCATTCAGCTACAGGGTCAAATTTGTAGCCTGCTTTTTCCAGCTCAGCAGACGTTGTATCGAAGAAAACTCGCGCTCCCATTGAGACAGAGACGCGGTAGATAGTGCCTTTAGTAGGCATGTGCATCCAGCCAACAAGGTGCATGGCCTTGCCCTCTAATGGCTCTACCTTAGTTGGCTCTGGTGGAGCTGCTACCTGCGCTGATGTCTGCACAGCTGGTGCAGCAGGCAGAGGGATTGAAGGGGCCACCGTTGGCCTTGTGACAGGCGATCCATCAGGTTTGATATCGACAAGAGTTTGACCAGATGGTGTCTCACTCAGTGCTTTTTCAAAACGGGCGACGTGCTGCGGCTTTTCAGGTTTGGATTTGAAGTTCATCCATAAAGCCCAAATGATTGAAACGACACAAAGCACCCAAAACCACTTCTGAAATTTCTTGAATTTAGTGAATGTGGTGTTCAGATCTCGCGCACCCGCTTCGATGACCGTAGCGCCCTGCGTGTGGCTTTTGTAGAGCGGGAAGTACTGGCTCATGTACTTGCGCTGATTCAGCTGCACCTCCCCTCCCTTGAAGCCCGCCAGCACCTTGCGAATGTATTCATCTGGTTTGCCCAGAAAGTGCGCTTTGTGCACTCTGATATGAAACTGCGCAAGGCCAGCAATTTCATGCTCAAGCGAACTCATTTGCTGGGTCATCAAAAGCGCATCTGCACCAAAGTGACGTTGGAGCTTGAACCACTCTATAACGTCGTCTGGCGTGAAGCGTTTTTTGCGCACGCTTTCTTTGGGAAAAGAGACATGGCACTCATCAATGATGTAGAGCGGGCCAATGTTGTCTTTGCCGCGCCAGTCATCGTAGAAATCCCAAACGTGGCCGAAAAGACGGGTACCTTTGGGCGCAGCAATTGCAGGACGCCCTTCAAACTCAAAAGTTTCAAAGGCAGTCGGAACAATCCCAAGTTCCTGCGCATCTTTAGGCGTTTCAAACTCGCCCAGGATGAAGCACTGCTCACCACGGTTTGCTGCCTCAGCATCCCAACGGCCAAGCACCGGGCGTGGAGCTTTTCTGATATCCAGAAGGTCTGCATATCGACTGTCTAGCTTGGCGAAAGCTTCGACATTCAAAGGCAGGTTTGTTACGACCTTGCGCCCTGATTTGAGAGCTGGCAGGACATGGTAAACAACGGCCTCATAGCTCTTTCCAGACCCCATGATCCCTTCAAGCAAGTCGATCATGATCCAAGCCTTACAAAGGGTATGAGCTGAAGCCCCATACGGGTGAGCAATGCCGCTGAAATGACAGTCATACACTCGCCAAAGCCCAATAGCATGAGCATGTTCGTCATTTCCGCTGGGAGCTGAAAGAAGACACCGATTGCGCCCGAGACTGGTGATGTATCAATGACATCAACAGCCGAGAATGCAACCCCCAAACACTGCTCAAGCACCCAACAAAACAGATCTGTGAGCATGTGCCAGAGTGCCACGAAGATGGCTACAAAGAGGTCAGAAAACCACTGTACGACCGCCGCTATCTTTGCAAAAAGCGTCGTGAAAAATCCACCCATATCAGCCCCCAAAAATTAAGCGACGAGCAGTGAATAGCGCGGTGATCATCAATATGATTTTTAAGATCGGCCAGATAAAGCAGTACTCAGCACCAAGCCTGTGAACACCCATTGATGCACCCGGAATAAAGCCCAAATCAAAAGTCCATACGGGGCAACTTCCACCGCTGCCAATGTTTGGCGTCAATTCCGAAATCAGACGCACAAACGATGTTTGGTTGATATTTGTTTTGAAGGAATTCCAAACGCCCGAAAGGCCATCGGGGTATTTCTGTTTATAGAGTTCAGGGATATTTGATAGCGGAGTATCAGTTGCGACTTCTTCTGGAGCCTCTTCTTTTTCAGTGGTGGTCTCGTTTGTGATGTTGGTTATGTTTGTGACGTTGTTGGTGACAGATGTTGTTGTTGTCGTTGTTTGAGTCGTGGTCATAGATGGGCCAGAAGCTGGGCCACCAGAGGAACCGGAGCCACTGGAGGTCATTGGCGCTGGATTGAATTTGTTGTTAGCGCTTGTCGTTGTCGTTGTTGTCTGGGTACCCGAATCCGTAGGGCCAGTGTGCGTAGACGGGGCTATGGTTGCCGTGCCCGGCAATACGTTGACACGAGTTTTTGTCTCAGATACCGAGACAGGCACAATGGCAGGGCCAGTAATGCCTACGCTGGTGCCATCTGTGAAGACGTTGCCACCCTCTGCAACGATTGCGGCTGTCAATTTTGCCCAGTGGTTATCCCAGCCTTTGCCTGTATAGCGACTGTCAATGTACGTCTGAAGGGGCACCTCCTGAGTGGGTGCCGGACCATTACAAACACCGTTAACAACCGGAGAGCCGACAGGACATGTATCGGGTTTTTGAACCCACGGATAGTTTGATGCTGAAACTTGGTCACGCCAAACGCCGTCACCACCCTTACCCTGTGCCATCACGTTAATGGAGACATAATTTTGAAACGGGGTTCCCGGAGTGCAGCCCTTGTAACGCCAGTGACTCGTGTCTGGCATCCAGCTCAAGCAAGCTGCAGCAGTGGCACTCGTAAGACCTGCAAGAGTGCGACCAGTAATGTGAGGACGGTCTCTTAGATAGTAGAGAGAGCCGGTAGACGTTTCAATGTTCAAATTCGGGTCAGGAACGACAGCAGAAAGAGTGCCGTCACCGTTATCTTTGAGCTTCTCAATGCCCCAATCAGTTAAAGCAACAACAGCGGCACCACAGTCCAGTAAACCGCAAGCAAGTGCTCCGACTGCAATATATCCATTGCCAGTTGCAGCACCAGCAGCAGCATTTTTTAAGCCTTGAGCGACCCTAGCAGAAATCTTCTTTGGGTCGATTGAAGGGGTAACTGTCACTTTAGCTAAAGCGCCGCCTTTGTTTGCGTATGGCAGGTCATGCTTTGCCGTAGCTTTGGGCTCTACATCCGAGATATCCAGAACCCAGCCGCCTCTTAACTTTGTGGATTCGGGTGATGCCGGGTGAACGTGGTGCGCGTTTCCAGAGCGGACAAATTCAAGGCCGTTCCAGTTGTAAATCTGCTCTATTGCTGCATTTGCATTGAATGCAAAACAACAGAACAAGCCCAATCCAAGAGATTTAATCAAGGGCATGACTTAATCCCGAGCACCAAAGCAAAAGCGCTGATCCCACCGATGAGTGCAATCAGTGTGTAGACAAGGATGAGAACAGCGCTAATAGCCATGGCTTAAATCTTCTTCACGCCACGCTTGGCAACGACGATGGATTGGAAAGCCATGGTCAAGGCCACAACAGTCAAGCCGAAGGCGATGACAGCAGCAACAACACCGCCAATGCCAATGGATTCGAGCATCACTTCGAACGGGTTGGTGGACTGTGCAAATGCAGGCACCGAAGCACCAGCCAGAACAGTCAGAGCAGCGGCCTTAGAGCCAAATTTGCGTGCGATACCCAGAGTTGTATTCAGCATGTTTTTTCCTTTCAAAGAGAAATGCTGGAAAAGTGCCAAAAGCGGCACAGGAGAGCCATAACGCTCTGCTCTGCCCTCTTACATTTTTCTGATCATTGCTTTAGCAAGGCCAATCGAATAGCCAAGTAAATAGGCACCGAACACAGGTACAGCGCCGTATGAAGCAATCATCAAAATGCTCTCAGAAGTAATGCCAAAAGCAGACGGATCAATTAACACTTGTGAAATATCAATCCACTCTTGATATTCAGGCGGGCAAATTGCTTGATCGACTGCACAGATAAGAACTCTCATTCTTCCCAGCCATGCTCACATTCAGGGCACATGAACGTTCCAACAAGGTCAGGGGCATCACCAACGTGCTCCTCAAACTCATACTGTTCTGCTGTATGACCGCATTCAGGGCATTGCATAGAAAATCCTATTTAATAATTTCGTCAAGTTGACTGCGAATATTCCGAATGAGAATCCAAGCACACAGGCAGACAGAAATTACGTGTGGCAGTTGCATATAAATGATTGAGTTCATGAATGTTCAATCAATTGATATTCATCGAATACATCGCCACATTCAGGGCAAGTAATATCATTCGACTCGCCAAATTCAGCTTCCTCTTCAGGGTCTGAATCATCAAATACATCTAAAGGAGCTTTAAAGCCACAAGTTGGGCAGCTGTATTTCATTAATCAATCCAATTTAATTAATTCAGAAACTCATTAAGTCAATGGCTTTTGCGCGATGGAATGGCTCACAGTGGTCTTCGATGAGCTGGGCGCACGATTCAAGGTCATCAACGACGCCTGCGTCTTCAAGCAACATGACCCAAGCCGGTTCACCAAACCCGGTGGATGGATCAGGTGCCAAGAACCCCCCTGTGGTGGCCGACTGGATCACGTAGCGGGACATATCAGGCAGCCTTTGCAGTCGGAGAAGGCTTGATTTCCACAAGAATGAGCTTGGAAGAGTCCTGCGCACCAGCGGCCATTTCAAAGACGCAATCGACTGGAACACCTGCTACAGGCCATGCTTTTTTATAGGGCGCCCATTTGGTGATTTCAGTGCTGTCACCGCACTTGAATGGCCGGGTTACACGGCCAATGGTTTCGCCCATGGTGGATTCAGCAAGATCGACCTGAAGGTGAAAGGTGGTGGAGTCAAACTTTGGGCCGTTTTCAATTTGGCCTTTGCTGGACTTGATACCGGTGAGTACGGCTTGTGCATTGAATCGCATGGTTTTTCCTTGGTTCGGGCATTAAGCAAATGCAGGTACGGCTCGCCCTTGTGTGCCGATCCGCTTGAAAACACGGGAGTAAACAGACTTGATTTCTTCAGACGAAAACTTGCGCAGACGACCCGGAATGCGGCTTTCGTCGTCGATCAGGGTGTCCATGGTCTTGAGGTCTAGGTACATCAATGCAAGGCGCGCAGATGCGCCAGCAGTGCGCAGGAACCAACGTGCATTGCGCTCCGCTTCGGCTTCAATGGTTTGAAGGGGAAGGCGCGCTTCGCAGGGGACGTTTTCCGGCAAAGAGGACGCGCCGTGCTCTTTCAAAATTGCTGAGTGCCACTGGCTTGCACCAGAAAAGTAGTCAGCAGGCCTGCGCAGCATGTTGGTAGACAGAATGCGTTTTTGATTGCCCCAGCGCAGTTCAAACCGAATCCATTTGCTTGTCGATTCAGGGCCGTACAGTTGCAGGCCTTTTTCGTAGATGTTGGTCAGCTTGCCCGCGCCGCGAGAGCCAAGGTAGAAGCTTCTACCTTTGTTGACGGCCACTTGATCGCAGTCCCAGGTGCCATCCAGCCGATGACCCGGACGCTGTCCCAAGTGATCCATGAGGCCGCTTTTGTACTCATCACGAAAGCGCTCCATGCCCCCATTCACACCGTCGAAAAAATCAATTGCTTGGTCAATTCGGGTGATTAATCCGCGGTGGCCATCAATGAGGTTCGCCATGTGATCACGCCATCCGCTTTGAGCAAATGTGCATGCCATGCCCTCTAGGTTCACGTGCAGGGTTTGTGACTGCGCATCACCCCTAGAGCCTGCAGAAGTGCTGAGAAAACCGACCCAGCCGACAGGGTGGCCTTTGCGAAGAATGTCCAGACGATGGCGGTAAAAGTCTTTGCCCTTGCGTACCTCTGGATCGACTGTGAAATCAGCACCGAGAATGTCGGAGACTTGCTGAGCAAGCTCATACGCCTGCGCTCCAGCCATGTAGTCAGCGTCTGTCAATTCACGCAGGGAGCGAACTGCGCGGGTTTCTTGCTCTTTCTGGAGTCTTTCATCATCGCGGTGGCACAGCGCGTAATCGCTGGGTACGTAGTGCTGGGATACCTGAACAGGACGAGGAAAAAGCAGCTCTACTGATGGCAAAGATGCATTGCGCCGATAGACAGTAAAACGAAGCCAATCGATATGCACATACCCTGAATGCTTGACTTGCTCAGCATGGATGCGTGCCTTGATTTCGTTACCCTCTAGAACGAGGTCTTGACGGTGCTTGCTCATACGCCCCGCCCAGTAGGTAAAGTTGTCCCCGTGTTACCTACGGGGACGGAAGGTGTATGCGCAGGGGCTTGCACCCCTAAATTGATAGCGCTAGGCGCAGAAACCTCCCCCGCAAGCGGGGCCCCCTCCGCGCCTTGCGCTACATGGGCAAGGTTCAGATGGGAGAGGATGTGGGAGGCGGGGAAATGACGTTGCATATCGATCAAGCCTCGTACAAGCTTTTGGCAAATGCCCCGCCGATCAGCAAGCCGAAAGTGAATGCTGCTAAAGCCATCTCCAGCCAAACGCCACGACCTATCCACTGCGTGATCAAAAAACCAGCAGTGCCCAAGAACGTAATGAGCTGCCCGAAGAAAAAGAATTGAGAGTGTTTGAGCGCAAGTCTGCGAATACTTCGACGCCAGCTCCCCGGGCGTTGCATTGCCTTGAAATGAACGACGTCCCAGAACGTATCGCAGCCACAATCACACGCTTTCCAAAGAACGCCATCACTGACAAGCTCCTGCGGCTTGCGGCAATCCAAGCAACGGCCTACTGTGAGTGGGTTATGTGGCTTCATACGCCCTGCTCCCGGCGCGCAAGACCTTGCGTAATCAAGCGGCGCATCGCAAATTCATAAGTGCAGCCCTCAGCCAGAGCGATGGCTTTGATTGCGTCTGAATCCGCCTTGCGAAGGGCAACAGAACGACGAATCCAAGAGGTGCCCCCCACCTGCCCCACCTCAGCGGGAGCCGCAACGCTTTCGCCTTGGCTTGTCGGGGCAGGTGCTGGACTTAAAGAGGTGTCGTATGTCATGCCCAGACCGGGCTTTGCTTCGACTTGATTGATCATGCTTGCGGCTCCTTATGCATCCACATTGAATGCAAGCCGAAGCCTATAGTGCATTCATAAGGAATGCATTCATGCATCCATAATGAATGCAAAACGGCAACAACTGGAGGCACAGCTATGCAAACAACCATGAACCTGCTAGACGCAGCTTTGCAACTGCATCCAGCACCCTACTGGCACAAGAAATTGAAGCTATCTAGAAGCGTGTTGCACACTTCAAAAATCCGTGGAAATCTGAGCCCAGCAATTGCTGGTGCACTGGCCGAAGAATTGGGCGAATCAGTGGAGAAATGGATCGTGATTGCAGCGCTCGAAAGCGAGCGTGAAAGCGCTTGTAAATCGCGCATGGTGCGCAAATTTATAACTGGAGCCGCCCTCGCCGGAACCCTCATGGGTGCAGCAGGTGCTGCTACTGCTGCTGTAGCAAACCCGGTTTATTCGGATGGGCAGGTGTATATTATGTTAAATGCCTTGTGCGTTTGATTTAACGCTCTTTTGACCGTCGCAGTAACCGTCCATGGCGTAAATCGGCACTGCCAACGACAAGCCGGGCCATGTTCCAAGCCCCCCCGACCTGCACACATTCCCCACGTTCAAACCATACAAGAGCGCTACCGGTGCGACAAACAGTCCGGTTTTGAGGTTCGCTAATCTTTGTAGCCTGCATCAAAAGCCCGGCGAGCGCGGATGTACACATTTGCACAATCAATAGTGCTGGGATCATTTCTACAAGCTGCAGAAGGCTTGAATTCACGCTCCCAAGCAGCCTCTTTTTTCCCCTCAAGCACTCCTGCGTAGTCACTACTAGTCAATCCCAACTGGCGTCTAACATCAGAATCACTAGTAGTTATCGGTTTTGTCACAGCCTTACTTTGACCAGGAGCCATATTCAGCAGCATCGATTTAGCTTGCTCACCAATTTCGATATACGCGAAGTAGATGACAGCAAACATTGCTAATGTCCAAAAGCATCGCCAAAGCAACCTTGTTAACACGCTGGGACGACAGCCACGCGAACGTTGAAAACCGTGATTAAACCCATCCTCCAACCAGTGATCTGGATCGCGCGCCATACATCCCCCACCCTTATGTGATGCGGCGATAATAGTTAGACCTCAAAGGAAAGAGCAAGCCAAGAAAGCGACAGAGCCGCGATCACCAAACTTGAAATCAGCTTTCGTGCATGTAAATCACTTCTGGTGTGTGCATGTTTCAACACACCATTCAGCGCATGCTTGGCTGATTGCTTTCAGAAGATTGAAGCTTGCGCACTGGCCTTATCGGTTGGAGCAAAAGCGTTACGGCGCCACCATTGACAGCAGGCGCTGAATATCGGCCTTGCATGCCTCATGCGCGCGCGTCTCGATGTGGGTGTAGAGATCAACCAGCTCTTGCCCGAAGTCTGTGAGGATTGAGCCGCCACCGTTAGCTCCGCCCTTGGCTGTGGCAATGACAGGCGCTTTCAGCGTGCGGTTCATCTCATCAATCAGCAACCATGCCCGGCGATAAGACATACCTTGCAACTTGGCTGCCGCGCTGATTGAGCGGCATTCATCCACGGCCAGCAGCAGTGCGATTTTTCCAGGGCCCACTGGGATGGAATCGCCCTTGAGTACGCGTGTTCTAAAACGCAGTTTTACTTCTGTGCTGTCGCTGTGGCTCGGTACGGCATCTGTGGAGAGGCTTTGCTCAGGGGTGCTCGCGCTCACCGTCATGGGGTCGGACATAGCTGTTGTGTTATTTGGATGTGTTCAATGCTTCACTTTAAGCGCTCTTGGGTGCATTTCAGATTGTGCGGTGACTTTCGATATATTCCTGTGTATATTTCGCTTGTCTATTTTCCATCGCAAGGAACCACATGTCCGCCCCTCCTTTCAAACTTAACGCAAGTGGTTTGGCAACGCTGCAAGCAGCGACATCTGCGGGAGCGTTTGGCTTAGACATAGACCTTTGCTGCGACAGCAACAACCATGCATTCACCCAGCACACGCCGCAAACGCGCACCAAGCTGCATGAGTTAGACCCGCAGTTGCATTGCTCTGTCATTGGCACGTGCCTGCACCCCAAAGATCTGCGTAAATTAATGCTCCGCCACGGAGCCACTCAGGACATGAGTGATCTTGATGTTCACCACGCAGCCGTCCATATGGCCATGGAGCGTGGAGATGCCAGCAAAGCCATTCAAAAAGCGCTCGATCAAAAACACGCCGGCGCACTCCAGCAGTTCTCGGCCGCGAAAGATGAGCGTGCGCTGGAAGCCGCCTGGCGGGCAGCGTGGAGCCATGGGGACATTGCTGGTGGATATTGGGCACTTTTAACGCACAAAGCCGTGACCTCTACGCTGCTCCAACTGGCGTACGGTGAGGTGCATATGCTGTCTCACCTCATGGCTTCAGCCAATCGGGACGATCTCAAACGCTTTCTGGCGCTGGAGAAAGAAAACTCTGAGCTGCGCGAGCGCCTTGAGCGCAGGCAATCCAGACATGAAGAAACGCTGCGCGAAAGAGACCACGTACTCACTCAGGAGCAAGCTCGCATCCTTCATCTGGAAGCCCGAGTCAGTCAGTTGCAGGTGCAGGAAAACGCAGCAAGCCGTGGATCAGAACCCTCTGTCGCTGAGCTGGTGGCCTTGCAGACAACCCGCCGGGAAAAAGCAGAACGCGCTGCTGAGAAAGCGTGGCAAGAGGTGCAGCGCCTGCAAGACCATTCCGCAGATCTGCAACTGCACATGAACGATCTGGCAGAAGAGCTCAATGCCGCAGAACATGAGCTGCAACGCCTTAGTGCCAATGCCGCCGCTCAGGATGGCGCTTTCTCTGCACCGCAAAAAACGCTGCAGGACCGCATCATTCTTTATGTGGGAGGCCGCCCCAGCTCAACACCATCTATTCGTGACTTTGTGCACCACCGAGGCGGTGAGTTTTTGCACCATGACGGAGGCTTGGAAACGCGCAAAGGCCTTCTGACCGCACTGCTGCCGCGTGCGCACCTGGTGGTTTTTCCGGTGGATTGTGTGGACCATGACTCCGTCAACCATCTCAAGCGTTTGTGCGAGCGGCACATGGTGCCCTTTATGCCTCTGCGCACCGCCAGTCTGGCCAGTTTTGCCAGATCACTGCAGCGCGATGCCGATGCACGGGTGGTGCACCGCCCTTCGCACTTTTGTTTGCGCCATGGTTAAATTTGCCACCGTTACTGAACGGTGAAACAGTGCGCCTCTCGCAGGTTGGCCAGCTTGATTTTCAGGAGCCGCCCTGCTCTCCAGCTGTACTGCGCAGGCTGGCCTTGCGTATGGGCCATACCTTGAAGCGCGGCGGACGGGTGCTCTCTAGTTGTTTTCTATTTGCGCGGCATGCGCAGCGAGCGCTGGGACAAAGCGCGTCGCTGCAATGAGCGGTTAGAACGCAGCTTCTCCGCAGACAGATCCTGCACAGCAGGCACCTGCCCGCTTGCAGCTTGCGTCTTCAGCTCCAGCAACTTCTTCATCTCAGCCACACGCTCGTTGGCCACATCCAGCGCTTGCTGCAGATTGAGTTGACCAGCGCGTGCACTCAGCAACTCTTCTTCGCTCTGCAGATAACGTGCGTGCAAGTCTTCGTAGCGCGCTGCGGCACTGCGTTCTGCATCGATTTGCAGCTTCTTGGCCTTTTCAGTTTCTTGGCGGCTGCGGTCCAGATCGGCCAGCATGCGGCGTTCATTGCCTGCAAATTGCTCTGCCAGACGCTGGCGTTCCTGCATGGCCGCATCCAGCTCGCGTGAATGCTGATCGCGCAAGGCTTCCTGGGCTTTGCGCTGCTCCTGACTTTCTTGGCGCAGCTTCTCCAGCCATTGATCGCGCTCAGTCAGTTGCTGCTGCATTTCATCCAGACGGCGCGACAAATCTTCTCGCTGCGCGTGCGCCAGCGCCAGTGCGGCATCCATCGCACTCTTTTGCTGCTGCAAGCCCTCTTCTCTTTGCTGCAGTTTGGCCTGCAGCAATTCCAGCTTGGCTTGGGCATTGGCAGCCGCCTGCTCGCGCTCTTGCAGCGATTGCTCAGCCACTTCTTGCGCATGCTGCAACGCACTGCCCCACAAAGACTGCGCAGCCTCCAGCACTTCATCGGGCACGGAGTTGCGCAGTGTCTGCGTTTGCTGATTCAGGCCCAGACGTGCCCCTAAGGTGCTGAACCAGGCGTCCAGCATGGGAGCCACGGTGTTGGGTGAGCCTCTGCCCATGTGCATGCGCACTTTTTCGATGGTGGGCTTTTGCCCTTCGGCCAGCAGCGCGTCTGCGGCGGCCCAAACATCGGCTTCTTGGATGCCACGCGGCGTTTTGGTTGCTATGGATTGCATAGGAATTAGATTACCATCGATAAGAGATTGTTATCGCGAGTTGTTAAATATTATTATATAACAACGTACATAACATGTAGTATTTAATACGTAACACAGAAAAAATACAACATATGCAGACAGAAAGTGCATTGGCTACGCCATCTACTGAAAAAACGCTCACGCAGCTGAGCCACAGCACGCTCAATGCCCTGCGTGAGCTGCTCAGAGAAGGTGAAGCCGAAAACACGGTGCGCAGCTACCAAAGCGCAATGCGCTACTGGGCAGGCTGGCACCAGTTCCGCATGGCGCAGGCCATTGCCCTGCCCTTGTCGGTAGATGCCGTGCTGCTGTTCATTGCCGACCACGCCCAGCGCAGCACGCCTTATGGGCTGCGCTGTGAGCTGCCACCTTCCATCGATGCTGCGCTGGTTCACTCGGGCTGCAAAGCCAAGCTGGGTGCGCCCAGCCACAACACGCTGGTGCACCGCATTGCTGTGATGAGCAAAGCGCACCAAAACCGTGGTCTGCCCAACCCCTGTCACGATGAAAAAGTGCGCGAGCTGCTCTCGCGCACACGCAAGGCCTACGCCAAGCGCGGCGAGCGCACACAAAAGAAGGCGGCGATTACCAAAGATGTGCTGCAGCAACTGCTGGCCACCTGCGACGACAGCCTGCGCGGCCAGCGTGACCGCGCCCTGCTTTTGTTTGCGTGGAGCAGTGGTGGCCGCCGTCGCTCAGAAGTGAGCAACGCTGACATGCAGTTGCTCAAGCGCATTGGCCCCGACCAGTATCTGTACGAGCTGGCCGTCTCTAAAACCAACCAGAGCGGCGCAGATTTGCCTGAAAACACCAAACCCGTACTGGGCGCCGCGGGCAAGGCTTTAAGTGCATGGCTGGCAGCCAGCGGCATTACTGAAGGGGCCATCTTCAGGCGCATTCGCAAGGGTGGCCATCTGGGCGAGCCACTGCAAGCGCCTGCTGTGCGCACCATCGTCAAAGAGCGCTGCGCGCTGGCCGGGGTGGAAGGCGATTTTTCTGCGCACTCGCTGCGCTCAGGTTTTGTGACCGAAGCGGGCAAACGCAATGTGCCGCTGGCTGAAACCATGGCGCTCACCGGCCACCAGAGTGTGGCCACGGTGCTGGGCTACTTCAGGGCTGAATCGGTCATCCACAACCAGGCCGCCCATTTGATGGATGACGATTGATCTATCGCCAGCCCCGCTCTAGCATGTGCTCTGCGGCAGCCCGCGCTGGGCGTACATGCCGATTACCCTTTCAGCCACCGCGCACCGAGGACGAATCTCCATGCACCGCAAAGACACCGTGCCTTCTGCCCAGCCTACCGACTCACTGAATCCGCTCGATGCCCGCGCCCGCAAGGTGGTAGAGCACATCACCCACCGTCGCCATATTTCACGCAACGTCAGCCAGGAGCTGGACAGGGCTCCCGCCAGCTTCGGTGAGCGCGCCGCCGATGCCGTGGCGGGCTTTGGTGGCTCGTGGAAGTTTGTGATCCTGTTTGTCGTCACCATGCTGCTGTGGGTCAGCGCCAACGCGCTGCTGCTGGCGTGGCAGGGCCACACATTTGACCCCTACCCGTTTATTTTGCTCAATCTGGTGCTGTCCATGCTGGCCGCCATACAGGCCCCTGTGATCTTGATGGCGCAAAACCGCCAGGCTGACAAAGACCGCGCGCACAGCGCACATGATTACGAAGTCAACCTCAAAGCAGAGCTTGAAATCATGATGCTGCACGACAAAATCGACCAACTGCAGAATAACCAGTGGAACGAGCTGATTGCACTGCAGCGCGAGCAGTTGCACCTGCTGACCAGCATCGTGGAGCAGCGCAACAGCCCGCAGCAGCCGAGTTAAGCGCCAGCACCACCCAGGTTCTTGTTACAAGCTCCTGCGAAAGGCCTCGTTTGCACAACATAGTAGATGGCGGCTGCGCAGCGCGGTTGCACTACCGCGCTTTTGTACCGTTGCACAGTCGCGCATTCATGCACTCTTGCGAGCACGCAGCCTGCGCCCAAGCCTTTGGTGCATTAAAGAGCACAATGCTTATAAAGTGAGCTACTAGCGCTTACCAGTGCTTGTTCTTAGATATAAAACATAATGAAAGCAAGCAGGGGCAAGCGCTAAGTGCTCATTAATTAATCAGTACTAGCAATACACCAATGCTTGCCGCTGACGTTGTAGTTGCCACTGCATGCACCACAGCTTCGCTCTGGCAGCGGCGAACCAAGCAATCTGCAGCGCTTAAACAGAGCGCATCAAGCCGCCATCCACCCGAATGTTCTGGCCGTTGATATATGCGCCGCCTTCACTGGCCAAAAAGGCAATGGTTGCGGCAATCTCTTGCACCGTGCCGTAGCGCTGCATAGGCACTGCGGCGCGGCGTTCTTCTTTTTCGGGCAGGCTGTTGATCCAGCCCGGCAGCACATTGTTCATGCGCACATTGTGGCGGCCGTACTCATCCACAAACAGCTTGGTAAAGCTGGCCAGCCCCGCGCGCGACACGGCAGAGGTGGGGAACAAATCCGC
>ENA-OBLH01000295-OBLH01000295.1-metagenomes-genome-assembly--contig:-NODE-295-length-17610-cov-2.6777_pt1 | contig 17610 bp, 14 predicted proteins | sample MGYA00153382_OBLH01 | MGnify analysis MGYA00153382
GCTGAAAATACGGCCCGCGGTGGCTTGTTCTTCGGCGAGCTTCTTTTTCCTGGCCGCGAGGGCGGTGGCAAACGCTTCGTCGGCCTTTTTCTTTTCCTCTTCCGTTTCGGCCGGTTTATCCTTTTCCTTGGGTTCCGGCGGAGTGCGGGTTTCGTCGAACTTGCCGTCGATGGCGTAGGAGATGAAGTGATTCTCCCCATCCGCGGCCCCTACTTTGATGGTGTAGGTGAATCCTTCAAAAGTGGTGATGACGGCGGTGCGGAGTGGTTGATCCAAGGCGGCTTTGGCGGCTTCAGCGGCGGGCAGCACATCATTGAACTGCACGAAGGAGAAGGCGGTGGAGACCGGTGAGGCCTTGGTGGCTTCGAATTCCTCACCTGCGGCAGGGGCATCAAGCTTCAACTCAGCCGTTTCGGTTTCGCGGGAGATTTTCCAGGCTTCCGCGGGTTCCTTGCCGGTGACGGTGACCGATTTGATCTTGTCGATCTTGATGAAGGCCGTTTTGTCGAGCCAGCCTTTGAGATCGGTTTCGAGGCGGGTGAAGCCATCGCGGGCTTTATAAACGAAGTTTTCCACCCCGGCGACTTTGATATACTGGGCCTTGGGTCCGGTCGGGGACATGCTGAAGCCACCGGGCGGAGTGTTGTCACTGGACAACACCTTGCCGGCGATGAAGGCGCTGATTTCCTTGCCCGAACTGTCGCGGAAGGAGACCTGAGTGCCGGTTTCCTCTTCGGTGCCGTCGCCCGGTTTTTTCAGCTTGAGCCGGCCTAATTGGGACTCGCCGACCTTCTGGATTTCGCCGATTTTGAGGGAGGCGGAGTTGTCGCGCAATTCGTTGACAGCATCAATGCTGGCGGGGAAGCCATCTCGGGCGGGAACGATCCATTTCCCGTCCTTCTGCTCGATCACCACTTCACCCTTGGAGTCCTTTACCGTGAAGGCCGTGGCATCCGCCGGGTTGAAGTTTTTCAGGAGGTCCTTGCCGATTTCGCCAGGGACATTGCCGATGGCACTGGAGCGTTTGCTGTATTTCCACACAGCGGCACCGCCGGTGACAGCGAGGACGGCCAGCAGGAGAATGAGTTGATTTTTCTTCATCGTTTAGCGGGCGGAGGTTTTAACTTTGCGGAGAATCCAGACCGCCAGGCCAATGCCGGCGATCAGGAGAGGCATGAGGAGAATGTTCATCCACTGGATGAGGTTCTCTTTGGATTTCACTTCCTTGTTGGCTTCTTTCTGCTTCTCGTAAATGCGTTTGCTGATTTCACGCTGTTTGGTTTCCATTTCCTTGAGGCCGCTGAAGAGCGCCTGATTGCGGTCCTTGGAAGTCTTCTGCGCGGAAATGCTGGTGTTGATCTTTTCCACTTCCGCATTCATGGCCTCGATGTCGCCTTTGATCTTCTCATTGGCCACGGAGCGGATGTTATTCAGGGTATCGAACGGACGGCGGGAAGAACCACGGGAGCGGATGCTCATCAGGTCCTTGTCCCCGGCCGCCTGGTCCACGAGGTTCAGCGCGAAGGGCAGGTTGCTGTTTTGGAGGATCTGGGGGGTGAGCACGTCAGCAAGCAGGTCGCTATCCGCCACGAGATAGACGAGGCCATCCTTGGCGCTCTCCTTGAGCGCGGGAGGCTGGTTCGGATCGCCCGCAGGAGCGGCGGGGATCGGGGCCGGGGCTGGCGTTCCAGGCACGGCGGCCGGGGGAGGGAGGAGCGGGTCGGGCACGGCCACGGGTGGAGTGCTGACTTCCACCGGTTTGGTTTCGACCGCTACGGGAGCAGTAGTGACTTCGGTGGGGTTGGCGTCCGCGGCGGGAGCAGGAGTTGCTGGTTTGACCTCGGCAGCTGGAGCTGGCGCAGTCTCGGCAGGTTTGGTGTCAGCGGCCGGGGCAGGCGTGCCGGGAGCCCCTTCCTCTCCCTGAGGACCGAAGTTCATGCCCGGGGGCAAACCACCCATGCCGCCGCCCGGACCACCAAGAGGAGCCGGCGGAGGGGGAGCCGGCTTGCCTTCGGGGAAGGCGGTTTTGAATTTGCCGGTCAGTTCCAAGGCGAGGAGCCGCTCTTTGCCTTCCGGTTTGAAGCTGCGGATGAGGTTCTGCATCTGGGCCTGCCCCTGCTGGGAATTGGGGTTGGCTGAAGCATAACTGGTGTCCACCAGTTGGTTTTTCACCGAAGTCGTAAGGAGGATGGTTTCTTTGAGGCCAGTCGCGGGGCTGCCGGTGTAGGCCCCGGAATAGATAAACCAGAGGTCACTGATTTCCTTGGTCACCTCGCTGTTCTTGCGGATGCCATCGGTGCCGAGAGTGAGGAGGATGGGAGACCTGAAATCAGGCGTCATGGGAGTGGCATAATTCAAGTCCGCCACGATTTTATCGCTCTCAAAGGTGTATCCCCAGGCGCTGAGCAGTTTGGGGAGATTGGATCCGGTGGGGATGGCTCCCGGGCTCATGCCGGGGGGCATGCCCTGTTGGGGCTGACCACTTTGGGAGGCGATAATGCTGTAAGGATCAAGGAAGGCAATAACGCGTCCGCCCTTGAGCAGATATTGGTCGACGGCCCATTGGGCTTCATCGGTGATACCGGCAGGATGAATCAGCAGCAGGACATCCAGGCCGTCTTCGATCTTGTTGACCTTCACATCGACCATTTTGACTTCATATTGGCTCTTCAGGGCTTCGTAGATGGCCCACGCGGGCTGGCCACGGCCACCAAAGGGCATGGCATTGCCACTCAGTTGTAGTGGGGTCATGAGACCGACCACTTTCTTTTTCTGGGCGGTGACTTCGGTAATCCCGGCGCTGAGCCCGAACTCGATGCGGTCCTGATCGACTGCCGGAGCCATCAGGGCCGTTTTGTCGAGACAGGTGATGGCGATGCCGAAGTATTGATTCCGCTGGGGTTGGAGGCCAACGGTTTGCGCTGCCTGTTCTTCATCCGAGGCGGGTTCGACCACAAACTTTTGGACCTTGATGTGTTCCGGCTGGAGTTCGTGGTAGCGCTGGAGCCAGCCTTCGACCTGATTCACGATCGGGCGGAATTGGGGCATCAGGTCGTCGGTCGGCGAAACGAAGAGCTGGATGGTGACGTCGGTGTCCACCCGCTTGAGGATACTGGTGGTACCTTCGGACAGCGTGTGAACCTTGTTTTCGGTAAAGTCCAGATTGGCCGAACTGAGGCTGAAGAACCAGTTCAGGGCAATAAAGATGGCAGCGACGATGGCAACGCCGGCGCCGGTAAGAAGCCAACCGCTGTGTTTGCGGGGCTGGGCGGAGCCACTGGGAGAAGTGGGAGTGCTCATGGTTTGGAAAAGGAAGGGGTGGAAAGGAAGGGTGGAGCGACCAGAGGGATCAGGCCCGCTTGGAGCGGATGATGACGCTGGTGAGGTAGAGGGAGAAGACGCTGAGGGTGATCAGGTAAACCAGGGATTGGATGCGGACCAGGCCGCGGGCCATTTCACTCTGGTGCCACCAGAAGCTGACGGAATTTCCGAGATCCGCCAGCCATGGCATGGTAGGACGGAGGAAATCCGTGACGCTGGGAAAGCCCGCGAGGACGAGGATGAAGCAGATGACCACCGAAATGAGCAGGCAACTGATCTGGCTGCGGGTGAGGGCGGAGACAGCGCAGGTGATGGCGATGGTGGCAGCGCCAATCAGGAAGCTGCCCAGATAACCGCTGAAGATCATCGCGCCGTCAGGATTCCCCAGGTCATAGACCGTGTAAACGATCGGGAGGGTGCTGGCGAGGGCGGCGGCCAGCACGACGCAAGCGGCGAGGAATTTGCCGACGATGGCCTGCCAGGCGGAAATGGGCATGGTGAGGAGCAATTCCGTGGTGCCCATGCGGTTTTCCTCGGCCCACAATCTCATCCCGATGGCCGGGCCGAAGATCATGTAGATCCAGGGATGGAACCAGAAGAAACTGGTCAGGGAGGCGTCGTTGAGGTCGAGGAATTTCCCGATCACGAAGGTCAGCCCCATGGAGAGGATGCTGAAGATGATGATGAGGACGTAGGCGAGGGGGTTATTGAAATAACTGGCGAGCTCGCGTTTGAAGATAATGCCGATGTGACGCATGACTTTTTAGGAAAAGGTGAGGGTGGAAGACAGGTCAGACTTTGTTCTGGCTGGTGAGTTCGCGGAACATATCGTCGAGGCGGCCCGGTTCCTCGTGGAGTTCCTGGAGAACGAGGCTGCGCTGGCGGCAGAGTTCGTAGATCTCGGTCGAAAGCGCACTGATGGCAGTTTTGGACTTGGGGAAAACGGTGGCGGTGAAGGTATCGCCGGAAGTGGCGGGATTCTCCACGCGGGCGGCATGGCCGAGTTTCCCGAGATCAGCGGCGAGGCCTTGGCTGCCCTGGCCGGAGATTTTGACATGGACACTGCCGGCACGGAGGGCACGGCGTTTCAGTTCGTCCGGGGTGCCATCGGCGACAACGCGGCCCTGATCAATGATGACCGCGCGGGTGCAGCAGGCTTCCACTTCCTCAAGGATGTGGGTGGAGAAGATGATGGCCTTGGTTTTGCCCATCTCCTTGATCAGATTCCGGACCACGTCTTTCTGATTGGGGTCGAGACCATCGGTTGGTTCATCAAGGATGAGGACTTCAGGGTCGTGGATGATCGCCTGGGCGAGGCAGGTGCGGTGCCGGTAGCCCTTGGACAGGGTGTCGATGGACTGGGTGCGGACTTTTTCGAGGAAGCAGGTGGAGATCGCTTTATCGACGGCGGCTTTTTTGGCCGGGCCGTTGAGACCACGCAGGGCGGCCGCAAAGGCGAGGAAACCCTCGACGGTCATATCGGCATAGAGCGGGGCGCTTTCCGGGAGATAGCCGATTTTGGCCTTGGCCTGATTGGGGTCATCCAGCATGTCCACGCCGCCGATGGTGATGGCTCCGGCAGTTGGAGGCAGATAACCGGTGATCATGCGCATGGTGGTGGATTTTCCGGCCCCATTGGGTCCGAGGAATCCGAGCACCTGACCTTTTTGAACCGTCAGGGAGAGATTATCGACAGCCACTTTCGGGCCGAAGTGCTTGCTGAGGGAGGTGATTTCAATCATACGGGACTAACGGGAAAGAACGCAGGGGTTGGATGGGGAAGAGACTGGTGGGCCAGGACGTGACTGACTCGCCGATGCGCGATTAAAGCGTTGGTGAAAACGTCATTTGTTTGACGAATTCCACGCGGCGGAGCGGAAGTTGTAAAACGCCCCTGCTCCGGCGGATCTATCGGGGATTGTGGCGGCGGAGGCAACCTTCCTAAACCGCGCTCCAGCCAAGCCGGGGGTCTGCGTCGAGGACGGCTTGGAGTTCAGGCCAACCGCCAGCCTGCTGCAGCTGGAAGAGATTGAGGTAAATGGCAACTTCTTCGGCCGGATGGGCGGAGAGGAGGGCGGTTGTGCCGGCCTGGACCTTGGCGGGGTCCAGTTGCGCGGGAATGTCCCCTTCAATGCCTCCCTGGCCGTCGTGGGGAACCCCCAAGGCGTTCAGGAAGCTGATGAGCATGGCCGGACGGCCTTTCATCAGCCAGATCTGGAGGAGATTTTCACCGATGGCTTCGTTGAGGCGGGACTTGAGTTGCTCAGCCATCCACGCGATTTGCTCGGCCTTGGTTTTGCGGGCCACAAAGATAGGGCGGAGTTTCCGCTGGGCGGCCAGGGAAGCGAGGGCGGACTGGAAAACTGCTTTCTCCGTCTCGCGCAGCCAGCCGGTGATGGCGTGACTGGTCTCGGGGGTCATGGCGTGGAACATTAAATGGGCTTTCATGCGTCTGAAGAAATCGTCACCGGAAGAGTTTTGAGGGTAAATCCGGTCTCCACTAGGCATGTGGGGGACGGCTTGTCGAGCGGCGAATGCAAAACCGGGCATCCTGCTGTGCAGAATGCCCGGTTCTCCTGTTTGGTGCCCGCTTTCTAACCGAATGATCCCCGGATGCCGTTTCCTCCTACTCGAAGTAAATGCTGGTATTCTCGCCAATGCCCGGGGTGTGCAGCGACTGGCGGAAGTGCTCCAGCCAGAGCCCGCGGGTGCGGCGGTGGATTTGGTTCAGATTCCACTCCGGCAATTGGAGCATGGCCGGGTCGGCGGCACCCTGTTTTTTCAGGCCGGCGATGTAGCGGCGCAGGGCGTAGTTTACTTTGCCCAGTTGAATCAGCTGGTTGAATTCGGTCCGCCGGAAGGCACCGCCCGGCGTGGCCCCCCTCGCTTCCCCACACACATTTCGGATCCGGCGCTCCTCGCGGTCACACCACTTGATGGCCTGCTCCAGAGCAGTCACGCCACCCTCAAGTTCGCCATTGGGATAGATGCGGGGGGCGGCGACGGGCTGATCGCCATGATAACGGGGCAGTTCCGAAATCGGACGCTCACCCACGCCATTGCCATCGACCGGCATGATGGTGGGGGTGATGAAAATCAGGAGGTTCTTACGGGAACGGTCGCGGAAGCGGTTTTTAAAAGCCCATCCCACCACCGGAATCCGGCTCAGCACGGGAATGCCGGTGCCGGCACGGGAGTCGTTCGCTTCATCCAGACCTGCGATGGCGACGGTGTAGCCACTCTGGACTTCCAAAGGAGCTTGGTAGACCCGGGACGTCGGCACGGGATAGGAATTGCCATCAATGATTTCATTTCCGATCACGTTGGCGACCACGATCTTGGTGTGCATGATCACCCGGTCCTCATTGATGCGCTTGGGCAGAATGTTGACCGTGGTGCCGATGGGGAGGAAGCTGATGCTGGCCGTGCTGGCACCGGTGCCGGTCCCGCCGCTGACAGAGGAACTGGAGGCGAGGACGGGGAAATTCACCACACTGCGCATCGAAACCTCACGGTTGTTCTGCGTGAGGACGCGCGGGTAGCTCACTGTGCTGGTTTCCCGGTCCTTGAGCAGGAAGTTGAGCTTCACATTGACGTCATCCGGGGTGAGGATGGCGGCCGTAGGGAGCGCGGTTGCTCCGATGTCATTGAGATCCACCACGGTGGGCGGGGTGTTGAGGGAGAATTTGAACCCGCCATCAAAGGTGCCGGACCAGTCGACTCCCAGTTGGTTTTTCGGGTCCTTGGTGGTTTCGACGAACTTCAGTTCCACCGCGATGAGCGACTGTTTCCGGTCGATGGAGGAGATCCATCGCTCGACAAACTGATGCTGCTGCCGGGTGGCGACCACAAAGAGCGTGTTGCTGTCCGAGTTCCACACCACCTTGGCCTCGCCAGCTTTTTCACCTTCGCCACCGCCACCGCGCGGGGCCTGGGAAGGCACGAGAATCGGGGAATTGGAGAATTCATCGACGGACACTTCCCCGGCGAAGTTGGCGTTATAGCCCGAAGTGTTGGTTCCAAGGATTTCCTTGACCTTTTCGACCATTTCCTTGGAGTCCACTTTGAAGATATTGCCGGCGGCACCGAGGTCCAGTCCGTTGCCCATGCCTCCGCCACTGCTACTGCCACCACCGCCTCCGCCCCCTCCGCTCGAACCGCCCCCTCCGCCCCCGCCAAACCCGCCGGATTCGGAGCCACTGCCGCCGGCACCGCTCCCGGTGGTCTCGGCCAATTCGCCCGTATTATATTTGATGACGTAGGTGCGGGCGATCATTTCGCTGTCGTTGAAGGGCCGCAGATGCCAGACCCCCCTGTCATAAACCAGCGCGATCCCGTTTTCATTCGCGAGCGTTTCCAAGGCCGCGAAGGGTGCCATTTTCATACTGATGGTCACCAACTGCTTGTCGAGGTCCTTCTGCATCGGCATGGACATGAAATGAATCCCTGACTTGGTCGCCAGCATGCGGATCACGTCGCGCAGGTTGGCTTTGTCGAAATTCAGATCAAGGGCCGGCGCGCTGATCAGGCGTTCGCGCACCGCATCATAGTCTGGACTTGCATTGACCAGGGCCTGGTCATCCGAGATGGCAGCCGGTGCATGGGGCAAGGCAGCACAGGCAGCGAGCAGACCCACGGCAGCAACCCGCAGCGGGACGTTCGATAGTTTCAGGTGGTGTTTCATAACTGAGGAATTGACGGTTGGTTGGAGAGAGAAAGGCGAAGTAAATTGAAAGCCCGATGTGAAATTCCAGATAGAATACAATTTTCATAATAAAACTTCAAGAGAAATTTAGGAAAAACTGATAATATTATATTTTCCAGATTTACCACCGTGTTTATGGACCCTTGGCTTTCGAGCCTTGCCCCGGTCACGCACCCAAAAACCGACCCTTGATGAAGTCTGTCAGCTTGAAGCCGGACGGATGGTGGCGCGCTTGGAATTCGATTTCATCGGGCCGGCAGGTCACCGGCGGGAATGCTTTTGATGGATCCAGCCATTTCCTGACTCCTTCGGTTTACCAGGACAGGAACACTTGTGCTTTTCCTGGTGTCGCCATGGATGAATTGTTCTGCGGCACATCCCATGGCTTCAAAGCGGTGGCCGACGGTCCCACCACAGCTTCCAGCCACTCATGCCGCACAACTTCTCTCTGCCTGGGCTCCTTCCAGAGCACCTCAATCAGAATTAGTTTGAAAAACTGTAATTTTTGCTTTGCATTGGGATTATAATTATTATAGATTCCATGGTCATTACAAATAATTGAATCATGGACTACCTCGACGAACGCAGCCCTCTCGGTCAACGGGTGCAACAAATTTCCCAACTCACCGGGGTGAGCGATTTTTACATCACGCCCAACGAGCCGATCTGTTACAAACAGAATGGTTCGCTGATCATTGACCCCTTTGTCTACGTGCCGGAGCAGCCCATGCAGGTGGAACCGGGTTGCGTGGACTATGCCATGTCCTTTGCCGGACTGCGGTTCCGGGTAAATCGCATGGTCACCCGCGGTCGCTTCCGCTGGGTTCTGCGGTTGCTCCCCAGTAAAATTCCCACCCCGCAGGATATCGCCATCCCTGCTGCCGCCATGAAGGCCTACATGGAAGCCAAAAACGGACTCTTCCTTGTCTGCGGTGCCACTGGTTCAGGGAAATCAACCACGATCGCCTCCATGATCCTGCACCGGGCGCGTCAGCGGGATGAACATGTCGTCACTTTTGAGGATCCCATCGAATACATTTACCCTTCCGGCACGCCATCCCTGATGTCCCAACGGGAAATCGGTGAGGACGATCTCGACTTTGCCATGGCCCTGCGCGCTTCCCTGCGTCAGGCCCCGGATGTGATTCTGGTCGGGGAAATCCGGGATGGGGAAACTGCCGAGATCGCCCTCCAGGCCGCGGAAACGGGTCACGTGGTGGTGGCCACCCTGCACACCTCCACCGCATCCCAGACCGTCCAGCGTTTCCTCAAGTTGATTCCGTCCGACCGTTTGGATACGGCCCAGGCCAGTCTAGCAGACTGTCTGCGCATGATTCTTTGCCAACGCCTCATGTTTGACGAGAAGCGTGGCCGCCGCTTCGGCATCCATGAACTGCTCCTGCAGTATGATTCCACCACCAACCTGATCCGCCGCGGGGAATACAAGAAGCTCGATCAGGAACTCGAGACCGGATTCAAAAAAGGCATGCTCACCTTCGAGCGCAGCCTTGAGGCCCGTTTCGGCGAAGGCTGGTATTGCAAGCCCCCGGAACAGACCGGCTTCACGGAGGACGAGATTGAATCCTACTTCAGCCAGGAAGCCGTGCGTCCCCACTAACTTTTTCACCTGCCCTATCCATGAAACTCAAAGACCTCAAAGATGTTCTCACCTTCCGCTCCTTCCGGCCGGAACCGGACGATAGCAGTGCTCCATGGCGCAAGCGCTTCCCCCGGGAAAAAACCCTGCTGCTCAGCATCGGCCGCCGCCGCGTCAATTGGTTATCCCTCGACAAACGCGGGGAGTTCACTGAGGCCGGCAGCATGGATGGTGAGCTGAAGGAAGTGCTCGCGGCCGTCGGACCCGAACTCCGCGCCCACACAGACAATGGCTGGTGCGCGGTCTCCCTCAACCACCGTTTTGTCATCACTCTCGAGGTCAACCTCAGTCGGCGTGCCGGTTTGGAAGAACAACTCCGCACCAATCCCAAAGCCGCCCTCGGGGCCAAGGCGGAACGGGGAAAACGCTACACCCTCACCCACAATCCCGAGAGTAATACCAGCCTGCTGCTCGCCTGCGACGACGACGCGATTGTCAAAACGGAAGCCATGCTCCGCGAGCACGGACTACAATTGGGACGCATCTCCATTGGCATCTACGGCATGGTGCTGGACCTGATTTCCCAGGTCGCTGAAGCCCGGGCCGCCCGGGCCGTTTCCCACCCCGGCGAACCGTTCGGCAACGTGGTCATGGTTGCCTGTTGTGAAGGTTCCGTCGTGGTTCTGAGCCAGCGTGAGGAAAACTGGACCGAACTGCGTTCCCGCTCCGACCTCTACACCGACGATCTCGCCCCGGTCATGGAAATTCTCATGCCGCTGCTGCAAAACGCCGGCCCCGGCGCCCATGTTGTTTTCATGAACGACGAACAGGGCAGTAATTTTGCCGAACTCCTCCAGGCCCGCTCTCCCGGCACCCAGCTCAGCGAGGTCACGGTATCCCAGCAGCTTGCCAAACTCCTCACCGACCAGTAACGCCATGAAAAAGCCACCCGTCCTTCACGATCTCAAGAACGAACGCCCGGACCTGACGCCCCCTCTGCCGGCCGTTATGGCCCTGCTGCCCTGCCTCTTCTATTTGGCGGTAGTCGGATCCATCGGCCTTGGAGCCCTGTCCATGATCTCCACCAAACGGGCCATCGCCGCCGAGGAATCCGCCCTCGCCCGCGAGCAGGAAGAGCAGTCTCAAACCGCGCTGATCCAAACGGAACTCACCGCCATCAATGATGAACAGAGCCGTGCCAAGGAAGTGCGGGCATGGGTGCAGACCACCCGTCCGCTCATGACCATGATCACCAGCATCATCAATAGCGTCAAAGCCGGCAATACCGTCACCTCCCTGCGCCTCGCCCGCACTCCGGAAAACCCGGAGCATATCGACATGGCCCTGCTCATCAACAACGGTGGCAGCACCCAGGTGGACGAAACCCGCAATGCCCTCAACAAGGAAGGCTACCAGGCCTTCCGGGAAGACACCAAAAGCGGCGACCGCGGCAACCGCCTCGGGGACGTGACCTACACGGCCGTCTACGTCAATACCGCCAGTCCTGCCAACGCCAACTAGCTTTTCCCCCATTCTTTGCCATGAACCAGAAGCACCTCGCCAGCGTCCTCCTCTTTGCGGTTATTATCGCGTTCTCCCAGGGCGTCCTCATGCTCCACAAAAAAAGGCAGGCCGCCCAGGAAGCGGCTGAAGCCGCCGAAACCAAGCTGGATATCGCCACCCGGATGCACTCCAGCGCCCAGATGGTCCTCACCAAAACCCGGGAGTCCACCGCTCCCCTGCGCAAGTACTACCGCATGTGGCTCCCCGAGTTCGAAAAAACCGACTCCGAACTCAAAGCCAAGGACACCTTCCTCCCCACCATCAAAAGGATTCCCAATCTCGTCTTTTTTGACCTGGGGATGAATCCGCTGGCTCCCATCAAGGAAGCGGCTTTTGTCGTCCAGCGCTCGGCTGGCCGGGCCAAGCTGGTCGGCGATTATCAAAAATGTCTGCAGCTGCTTTCCATGGTGGAACGGGAACTGCCCACCAGCCGCATCTCCTCGGTAGAAATCCGTAAAGGCGAGCGTGCCAACGACATCGAGGTCTCACTCGTTGTGGAGTTCCCCGTCATCATCCCTTCCGCGCCTGCCGCCGGCACCACCGCCGCCGTGGCCAACAAATAACCGAACGCTCCCATGAGACTCTCCCTCCTCCTCATCCCCCTGCTTTCGCTTGCCGCCCTGCCCGCCCGTGCGGAGGTGGAGGTCAAGCTCCAGCAGCTGAAAGACCTCGGTATCCTCCCCGAAGAAAAACTTTCCTATCGTCCGGAAGAGAAACTGGACTCCAAACGCCTCAACCCCTTCGCGGAACGCTCCAAAGCCAAGGAAACCAAAGCCGTCGAAACCGTCGAAACCGAAGAGATCAAAATCCGCCGCGTCTTCGATTCCCTCAAAATAACCGGCATCACCAAGTCGAATGGCAAATACAGCGCCCTGCTCGGTGATCTCATCATTGAGGAAGGCGGTCAGATTGCCCCCATCATCCCCAATCAGACCCAAATCCTGCGCGCCACCCGCGTCACCGACAAACGGGTCGAAATCGTGTGGGTGGAAGGGACCAGCCCCGAAGCCGCCGCACCGCGCCGCATCGTGAAGCTGGTGGAACTCGCTCCCCGCGTCGGCGTCCTCCTCGCCGCCCAGCCCACCGGGACGAACGATCCGAATGCCATGACCTATCTTGATGAAAACGGCAAAGTGATCTGGCCGAAAAAGATGGCCCCCGATCTCGATGGCATGATGGGCAGCCTGCCCGCCAGCAGCACCGCCGCCCTCAGCGACTCGGAGGAAGCCGCCCTCATGCAGGCCACGCCCGCAGAACCCACCCCGGCCTCTGCGGACAGTCCCTTTACTCCGGCTCCCGGCGAATCCACCAAAACCACGCCGGACCTCGTCCCTGACACCAAAGTGGACGAAATTGTGGACCCACCCACTTGGGATGAAGACAGCGGAAAACCTGCCACCCCCTCCGGCAACTAACCCCCGCCTGCCATGCAAGCCCTGCCTCCACCCCGCTTCCCCCGGCACGGGTTTTCGTTGCTGGAACTGCTGATTGTGGCTTCCCTCTGCGCCATCGTCTTCACCTCCGCCTCCCTCGCCTACCGGGCGGTCGGCCAAAACCAACGCCGCTCCACCACTTTCCAGGAAGTGGCTCTGACCAGCAACGTCGCCACCAATTTCTTCCCCGGCACCACCGACACCACCATCGACAGCTATACGGCACCCAGCTACGGACGTTCCGCCCTGGCCAATCAAATGCGGAACCTCTTCTACGAGGATGTGGAGAAAGGCTCTGCGGTGTTTGCCCTCCCGCGCACCGGCAACATCAATGAAATCCGTGATGCTGTCATCACCCTGCCCACCGACAGCACGCATCCGGCCGGCTACTGGCAGCCCGCAGGGTACGACACGCCCGCAAAATTTCTTGAGCTGCTGAAGGATACCAGCATGACCAGCACGAAAACGCGGGCCAATGTCTTTCTCTCCTACCGTGGCGCTCCGCCGGATACCGTCACCACCGGTACCGTCACCAGCTTCATCACCAACGGCTCCATCTTCATCCTCCGGCCCTCCAATTCCCCCACCGAATTTTGGATGCAGGCCCTTTACGAAATTGACTACGTCGGTTTCACAGATCTGAAGGATACCTCCCGCTACTCCACCGGCATGCCCTGCGTCCATGCCTCTGTGCGCCGCTATGCGTGGGATCTTAATAAAGCGGTGGTTCTCTCTCATTTCTACGATGTGGTCTTCCGCGATTCCACCCTCGCCGATGTTGGGGTTCCTTTCGTCCACTACGAACGCGCCGCCCGCACCAACGTCGACGAAGGCACCGCGATCAACAAGTGGAAGGCCGCCGGCAACCAATCCTTCTATCTGATGTGGTGGCCGGACCCCGGGGTATCCCGGCTCAAGGGCAGCGCCCTCGGATCCTACACCGGCCTGCCCCAGGCCAACTACGCCAAACACGAAGGACAGACTTCGTTCACTTTTGTGGTCCCCCAGTATCCCTGTTTCTAATTCTTTTCTGCCATGCATGCACCCGTTTCCCGCTCCGCCCGCCGCGGTGGTGCCCTGATCCTCGCCCTGCTCTTCATCGGCGGGATTGCTGCCACTTTCGCCACCTGGGCTATCTTCATCCAGCAGCGCGCCCGCGTCAGCGATCTTGATGAGCACCAGGCCCGCAAGCGCCTCGCCGCCGCCAACAGCGAAATGATGGCGCGGGACTACATGCTCACCCGCGTGCTCGCCGCCGATGGGGACGATACCCTGAACGGCGGAGCTCCCGGCACCAACGGGGCAGCCTGGACCACGGACACCGCCGCCATCTGGAAAGGCTCTACCCAGATCAATGATACCTGGTCGGTCACCAATGGATGGCGGGGCTATGCGCTCAACTCCATCTCCTGGACCGGCGGCATCAATGGCTTCTCCCCTTCCTACATCTACCCTTACTCCAAGTCCCTGACCTTCAACGTCAACTATAAACTCCTTGACTTTGTCAGCCAGGCCCAGCGCTTCTCCAACGATACCACCACTTTTCTTGCCCACGTCCGGAGTAGCAGTCCCATCCTGAGCGGAGACCTGCTCGTTCTCCACAAGCCAAATCCAACCGTCGCCGGCAACGTTGCGGTTCAGGGCCGGGTGGTTCACTTCGCGCCTGATCTGGCAGCCTCTGCCTACACCGCACGGTCCCGGCGGTTTACCTCCCCGGGTCAGACCACCCTGAACGTGGTCCCTGCCAACCTCGCCGGCTCCCCCCTGCTGGTCTCCAACCTGCCATGGACCGCCCTGAGTTGCGGCAACATCAACAATCCCAACATCGGAGTTGACCCCAATCCTTCCATTTCGACCGATTGGCGGATGCCTGATTTCACCGGACTGCTCAACGTCATTGATGCTCCCACCAATGCCAGCAACTCCCTGAGCACTGAACTCACTGCCAACGCCTCAACCATCAACGTCCCCGCAGAAACCACCACCGGCGACTCCCGTGGTTTGAGCTTGGCCTACACCAGCACTACCGGCGTCGCCACCATTACCCCCTGCCTGGGTTCCGCCACCACCGATCTCCCCGGTGTCGTTATCTCCAATGGTCTTACCGAAATGGTCATTGATGGCCAGACGGGCTCCAACCTGACCGCCTACGCCCCTTTCCGCCCGGTCCTTGCCGTCGTCTACACCCAGGATGCCACGACCACCGGCCGCAATCTCACCACCATCCGGCTCCGCAACCAAAACCGCCGGCCCATGATTCTGGCGCTGAAAAAGGCCACCCGAAGCCCAGCCATCGACCATACTGTCAATATCATTGTCGAATCCCCCATCGTGGATCCCACCTGGCGTCTCATCCTCCTCGCCGAGAACGTTCCGGTCAGAATCACCTACGCCACCTCGGCGAGCCCCCTTTACCAAGCCACTGCCGTCAGCATGATTGGCGGCATCGAGACGGATTCCCCTCTCATCTTTCCGAACTCCCCCCAACTCTTCGAAATCAATCTTGAACCTGATACCTGGGGCCTGCTCCGGCTGACTCCACGCCTCGCCTGGGCTGAAACCTTCCTCAAATTGGAAAGTAAACTCTGATTGCCATGAAATTCCACCGCCCCGCCTGCACGCCTCCCCCGGGTTATACCCTCGTGGAGATCCTCGTCGCCATGAGCATCGTCGCCCTCGCCATCGGAGCCGCCTCACAACTGAGCCTGAGTCAGGCCCTCGCCGAAGACGTCACCCAGAAAAAATCCTTCGCAGTCAACTATGCGGAAAATCTGGCCCGGCTCTGGCAACTCGCCCCCCGTGACGCCCCGGATGCCTATCTCCTCCGCCAGCCCAACAATGGCAGCAACTCGTTCATGACCCATCTCTTCGACAGCAACCTTTCCACTGCCTCCCTCGACAATCCTGCCACCCTGAGTGGGGGCAACGACTACGGCCGCGATGCCTACTCGGTGGACCGCACCAACGTCCGGGTCACCTGGATCCCCAGCTCCGGCACCACTTCCAACATTGATCTCCCTGTGCTCCGCCTCCCGGCAGCGCGTCGCTAACTTCCGTCCGCCATGATTAAAAAAGTCACCCTCACCAACGTCAACTCCGGACGCAGCGAAGAAATCATCGTTGTCACGGATGACGACAGCAAAGCCCTCGTCGGAGCCGGCAAAGCCTCCAACGAAGTCGCCAAAATCTCCAATATCACCGGGGCGGACGAGGCCATTTACAAGATCTCCATGAAAGGGCCCAGCATGGATGACCGGGTCAACCTCTTCTCCGGGATTGCCCGGTGTCTGGAACGGAACATCTCCACCATCAAGTCCTTCGAGCTCCAGGCCAACCGCGTCAAATCCCCCATCTTCAAAGGCATCATCGCCGACATTGCCTTCCAAGTCTCCCAGGGCGAAAAAGTCAGCGATGCCATGGCGCGCTACAACACGATCTTCGGTGATGCCATGCTCGCTCTGATCCGCTCCGGGGAAGAGTCGGGTCGTTTGCCCGAGGTCTGCCAACGCATCGCCATTGGTCAGAAAAAAGGTCTGAAGATCATCAAGAAGCTCAAGTCCGGCATGATCTACCCGGTCATCGTGCTCTGCATCGGCGTGGTCGTGGTGATCGTGATGAGCATGACCCTCGTGCCCGCGCTCAAGGGGCTCTACGGCACCTTCAAGGCCGAGCTGCCCGCCGCCACCAAGTTCATGATGGCCCTTTCGAATATCCTGCTGCACCAGCCCTATCTGATTCTCATCCCCGTTGTCGGGCTGGTCTTGTTCCTCAAGAATTGGGGTAAAATTGCCCGCAACCCCACCGCCCAGCGTTTTTTCCTGACCCTTCCCACGGTAGGCAATATTGTGCGCAAAGCCTCCGCTGCCGTTTCCTTCCGCACCCTGGCCATGCTCATTGAATCCAACGTGCGGATCTCCTCCGCGCTCCGCATCACCGGCGAATCGGCACCCAACGTCGTCCACCGGGAATTCTTCTTCAAAGTCCAGAAAAGCGTCGAAGAAGGGATGAGCCTCCATGAGTCCTTCCTGCTCGACTCCCACCTCCTTGGCGCCGACGGACGCTCCATCTCCAGCCTCATGCAGTTGTCGTCCGAGACTGGTTCCTCCACGGACATGCTTCAGGAAATCGCCGATGACTACGAGGAGGAACTCGACATCATCGGCAGCCAGATCGACAAAATTCTGGAGCCCATCACCATCATGATCCTGGGCCTCATGGTCGGCTTCCTGATCTACGCCATCTACGCGCCGATCTTTGGACTCAGCAAAGTCATTCTGCCTGACAGCAAGGCCATGAAAAAGTGACCCCGGCGTCCTCCGGCCGGTCTTAAAACCCCGGAAACAGCACGTCCTTTACTTCAACTCGGCATTCAACTTGGCCACCGTCGCCTCGTCGAGATTGGAGTTGGCCAGGGTCTCGCGGACGGCAGCCGGGTTGTATACTTTCCAAGCATTGATGGTGTTCTTCAGGCTCTGCAGCTGACGGTCAGGGTCCTGGATATTCGCCGCCCAGGTGAAAGCCGCGGCGGGATCGGTCGGGGTAATTTTCCCGATAAGCTTGGCCGCGGCCTCATCGCGGGCACGCCCTTGGGGCAACTGATTGATCCACGTGGACGCCGCCATGGTATCCGTGCCCGCCCATTGATCCGCCACGGCGGCCATGGCCGCTTCGCGTGCCTTGCCCTCCGGCAACTGGGTCGCCCAGTCGGCGGCGGCGTGCGGATTTTGACTGACCCAGGCCGTGGCGATGGTGCTGGCCGAGGCCGCAAGGCCGCTGGTGGCGGCCTCGATCCCCTCGGCTCCCGGCAGCGCGGCGGCGAGGCTGCCGGCGGCTTTGCCAGGATCATCCGCGGCGGTGGCGTTCCATACGCTGGCAAGGGCGCTGTAACGATCCGCCTCCGGCAAGGAGGCCGCCCATTTTTCCGCCTCGGCCGGTGATTTTCCGGCCCAGGTCGCGGCGATTTTTTCCCGGGCGGTGCGGCGGGCATTTTC
>ENA-OBLH01000296-OBLH01000296.1-metagenomes-genome-assembly--contig:-NODE-296-length-17560-cov-4.22999_pt1 | contig 17560 bp, 17 predicted proteins | sample MGYA00153382_OBLH01 | MGnify analysis MGYA00153382
CGATGCGGGAGAGGGAGCAGAACCCGCTTCAACTATGCACCCTCTAGTTCACGTTCAAGTCGCCAACAATAGCTTCGTCATCGAACACACCTTGGTGGGCACTACCAATCCCGCTGCGCCGCTGATTGTTTTCCTGCATGAAGGCCTTGGATCGGTTGCGATGTGGCGGGACTTTCCGGCGAAACTTTGCGAGGCAATCGGCGCGCGTGGTCTCGTCTACTCGCGCCCCGGTTACGGCAAATCGACGCCGCGTCCGCATGACGAAAAGTGGAGCGTGGACTTCATGTACGTCCACGCGCGCGAGGTGTTGCCCGCGCTCCTCGAAGCGATCGCCCCCAACGTCAAACCCTGGTTGTTCGGTCATAGCGATGGCGGGTCTATCGCGCTGATCCACGCAGCGTTGTTCACGCAAAACGCAGCAGGCGTGATTGTCGCGGCACCACACATATTCGTCGAAGAGATCTCAGTTACGAGCATTGCGCAAACCCGAGAAACCTATCTGCAAACCGATCTGCGCAGCAAGCTCGCCCGTTATCACAACGACGTTGACTCTGCGTTCTGGGGATGGAACGACATCTGGTTGAATCCGGCGTTTCGGGCGTGGAATATCGAAGCGTTGCTGCCGCAAATCACCTGTCCGCTACTTGCGATTCAAGGCTTCAACGACGAATACGGAACGATGGCTCAAATCGACAGCATCGCGCAAGCCGTGTCGCACGCGCAACTCGTCAAGCTCGAAAATTGCGGACACTCACCGCACCGTGATCAGCCGCATGCCGTGATTGATGCAGTAAAGAAGTTCATCACTTTGTAGCGCCATTTTTTGTAAGCACGGCTAGAGCCACGATTGGTTCCGCCCACAATCGCCGTTCTCGTGGCGCCTACAACGCGATCAACTTTAGTCGGTAACACCCATTTAACGCGGGCATAGCGCAATAAACACGAAATCTCGACTTTGTCATTAAACCTAGCTTACCCCACAATCAATAAGGCTTTCAGCAAAAAAGCTGATAGCGACAACTCACTTGTCAGATCGCCACGCTGACAATCGCCAGTCCAATCGAATCGGCAGAGGTCGCTGCGACTGCGATGATGGTTTGGCGGTGGGCAGGGGCTGGGAGACGATGGGGTAGATCTGTCCGCTATTTCCGTTCAATTTGCCGCCGGTTCGGTTAGGAACGACTTGCCGCGATCCGCAGCGAAAGGCACGGGGCGCGTCAGAGCCGCTCCTACAAGTGTCACGCCGCGTTCAAATAGACTGCGAACACAACGCCAAAAGTTTTTGCAATGATGATGAGGTTTTCCAACAAACTGGTGCGGCTCGCGACTATCGGCGCGACATGCATCACGTTGCTATCAATACCCGCCCACGCGGCCGAGCCGCTCAAAGTGCTCCGCTTCTCCTCCTCCACCGCCGAAACCAGCTACGACAACGCCTTCGCCTCCGACGAGTCATCGCAGACCATCACTGAGCGCATCAACGAGCCGATGCTTGGGTATCACTATCTTGCGCGCCCCGCGAAGCTGGTTCCGCGTACGCTCGAAGCGCTGCCGACGATCAGTGACAACGGTGCGACGTTTCTCTGCAAAGTGCAAAAAGGCGTCTTTTTCACTGACGATCCAGCATTCAAGGGCAAGCCACGCGAGCTGACCGCGGCGGATTACGCGTACTCGCTGAAGCGCCTGCTTGACCCCGCTGTCAAATCGCCCTGGCTCTTCCTTGTCGAAGGCAAGATCGTGGGCGGTGACGAAGCGCGCGTCGCCGCGACGAAGACCGGAAAATTCGACTACGACACCCCGATGCCCGGCCTTGAAGTGGTGGATCGACACACGCTGCGCATTCGGCTGAAAGCACCGGACTACAACTTCGCCTACATGCTCGCCATGCCGAGCACAGGCGCTTCCGCGCGCGAAGCGGTTGAGATGTATGGCATCGACTACGGCAGCAATCCGGTCGGCACCGGTGCGTATCAACTGCTGCGCAGCGAATACAAACGCACCAGCAAGACGGTGCTGGTGAAGCACCCGAACTACCGCAAGCGTACGTGGGACTGGACGTCCGATGCGCCGGAGGATCAGGCGCTGATCAAGGCGATGCAGGGCAAGCCGGTACCGTCAATTGATCGAATAGAGATGTACCCGATTGACGAAGGGCAAGCCGCGTGGCTGGCGTTTCTATCGGGGCAGCATGACTATCTGCCGATCCTGCCCGCCTCAATGTCTAACGTTGCCAAGACGGACAGCAAACTGAAGGCGGAATACGCGCAGCAAGGCCTGCGCCTCTTCCCGCGCATGAAGCCGAGCGTCTGGTACACGATGTTCAACATGACCGACCCGATCACCGGGGGCTATACGAAGGACAAGATTGCGTTGCGGCGCGCGATGTCGATGGGCTTTTCGCTGGATGAAATGATCCGCGTCGTGTTTCAGGGTGATGGCATTCCGGGCAAGGGCATCACGCCGCCCGGCGTGGTCGGACATGACGCGAAGCGCCCGCGCTCGCACGAGTACGACCCCGCGCTCGCGAAGGCATTGCTCGACCGCTTCGGCTACAAGGATCGCGATGGCGACGGCTATCGTGAAATGCCCGACGGCGCACCGATGACGATCACTTACGTGGTTGGCAGCTCGGGCACCTCACGACAACTGGGTGAGATCTGGAAGAAATCGATGGACGCCATCGGCGTGCGACTGTCCATCGAAACGATGCGCACGCCTGACCTGCGTAAAGCAGCGCGACAGGGCCAGGGCAAGATGGCACGCGAGGGCTGGAATGCCGACTATCCCGACGCCGAGAATTTCTTCCAGATGCTGATCACCGCGACGGCGCAGCCCGGCGGCGAGAACTACGCCCGATTTCAGTTCAAGGACATGGATCAGCGCTACAAGAAGATTTACGCGATGCCGACTGGCCCCGAGCGTTTGCGGCTGATCGCCGAGATGGAAGACATCGTGAAGTACTACGCGCCGTGGATCGCGCCCTGGCACGACGTGCAGTACTACGTCGAGCAGCCGTGGTTCATCGGCTACAAGCAGCACCCAATCGGGCACGACGCTTGGGAATACCTGGACATCGATACGGCGAAATTACCGAAGCGATGAGACAGTGTGTTTCCCATCGGGTGAGGACTCAGTAGCAGCCGCGTTGGCTAGCCGATAGGCACGCCCGGTTGCAGGCCGTCAACCAGTTCGCCTTTCACGCCAAGAAACTGGCACAACTCGCGTGCTTTCGCGAGTGCCGTGTCGTGCAGCAAACCTTCGTGGAAAATGACTGGCACCGCAGCTGTCTCAACGACGTAGTGACGACGGTGCGGACGGGCAGGCGCGATCGTGATCTTGAACAGTATCGGACCCAACGCTGCGAATGTGAAGTCGCTTCGCGCGTTGCCATCGACGAACGTAGCCGTCCGCGTGTGCGGATTCAGCAATAGGTACGACTGCGGTGTCAGGTACAGATAGCCACAAACCAGAATGCCTGCGAAAAGAACAACCGGAACTACCCAGGTTCCGTCGCGCAGACTCGCGTCAATGCCGGTGAGCGCCATCAGCAGGGTTGCGACGAATGGTGCCGACAAAAATACCGCAATGATCAGCGCTCCGATTGTTCGTTTGCGCCCGTGAATGGCAACGTATTTGAGTTTCATGCGCGCTATTTTGCACGGCACCGAAGTATTCGTAGCGCGTCACGGCGTCAGTCGATCACCGGCCCCGCTTCACGCGTTGCCGGCGCACCGGCGAACTGTGCAATCGCCACGCCCCCCAGCGTCACTGCCGCACCGATCAGCTTGATCGTCGTGTACTGCTCACCCGCGAACGCCCAAGCCACGAGCCCAGCCACCGGAGGCATCAGGTACATGAGCGGTGCCGTGCGCGCCACGCCGCGCACGCTGTTGACCCAGCCCCACACCAGCCAGCCCATGAAGGCCGACACCGTGACGCCCCAGATCATCGCGATCCACACGGTTGGCGGCACCTCCATCCAGTTCACGGCAAGTCCTGCTGGCATGGAAAACAGCACCACCGGAATGCTGCCGATCAGCACCGCGTAAGTCATGGTCACCACGCCACCCAGTCGCTCAATCATCGGTTTCGCAGCGACGGTGTAATACGAAAAAAAACTCGCCGCGACCAGAAGAAACAGGTCACCGCCGGACGCAGCCCAGTTGCTCGCGAGCAATTTGTCAGAGAGAAAAACCAGCACGCCCGCAAACGCAATTGCCACGCCGATCACCTGCGCGCGCTTGAGATGTTCAACACCCATCAGGCGCAAAATCAGTAGCGTAAAAATCGGGCCGCAAGCGAGGATCAACGAGCTTGAAAACGCCGTCGACCAATGAATGCCGTAAGTCACCATACTCACATGCAAAAAGTGCCCGGCGATGCCAAGCCGCGCAAGCGTCCACAAATCGCTGCGCGACACACGCGGCCACTTTGTGCCGTAAGTGCGAAGCAGCAACGCCACCGCGCACACCGGCATGATCAGGTAGCGCGCAAACAAAAATCCACCTGGCCCGGTGGCAGAGTAGACGTACTTCTGGACGGTGAAGTTGACGCCCCAGATCACGACAAGCGCGAGCGCGGCAGCAAGAGCGATTCCGGCGCGCTTGTCCTGCGCGGCGGATGAGAGAGGTTGCATGTTGGGGGGGATTTTAGGTGCCGAGGCCGTGCTTTGGCGGGTTTGGTCGGATATACGAATACAAACGAACAATTTGCGTGCGGCTCACAAGCCAATGTTCATCTCATCGGGCGTCATTCTCGGCAAAGCCGGGAATCCAGCCCTTTCGCTGCATCATCAAGCAAACTAAACGCAGTAAACTAAGTCCATATTGATATGTAAATCAGTCGGCCAAGCCATGAAAACCCACAACATCCACGAAGCCAAAACCCAGTTGTCCCGACTGGTAGACCAGGCTGTCAACGGCGAAGCCTTCATCATCGCCAAAGCGGGCAAGCCATTGGTGACAGTGTCGCGACTTGATGCGCCCGCTGCTGGCAGCGCCAAGCGCATCGGATTCATGAAAGGCGAATTCACTGTTCCAGACGATTTCGACCGCATGGGCGCGGAAGAAATCGAACGAATGTTTGGCGTCTGATCTTGAGATTTCTGCTCGACACGCACATATTGCTATGGGTCGCCGCATCGCCCAAGAAGCTCTCGAAGCCGCTGACGGCCCTGCTGCTGGACACCGACAACAGTTTGCACTTCAGCGCAGCAAGCATCTGGGAAATCGCCATCAAGGGCACACTCGGACGCGCCGATTTTCAGGTGCAGGGTCGCCTGCTGCGACGCGGCCTGCTCGACAACGGCTACAGCGAAATTGCGATCAGCAGCGAGCACGCGCTGTACGTCGAAAACCTACTGCCGATTCACAAAGACCCGTTCGACAGGATCCTCGTTGCGCAGGCCAACGTTGAAGGCATCACGCTGCTAACCTCAGATGAACTCGTCGCGAAGTATCCGGGGCCGGTGCGGTATGTTTGATCAGATTCACTAACTTTAATAGCGCTCTTTGCGGAGCTGTTTACGGCGCTACAATAGACGCTTAAGTGTGCCATCGACGGAGACCGAAATGGATGTTTTGCTGACTGACCTGACCATCAGCATGTCTGATTTCAAAAAGAACCCAGCGAAAGTCATTCGCGATGCAGGCGCGCAACCGGTGGCGGTGTTGAACCGCAACAGGGCAGCCTTCTACATGGTTAATCCTGACGTGTTTGAAGCCATGATGGACCAGATCGATGAAGCGCGGCTGGCTCCTCTGGTGAAGGCACGCATGGCGCGCGGCGATTTTGTTGCTGTTGATCCAAAAGACCTTTAGGCCCTAACTCGTCACGCGCTTGATCATTTCGATGACAACGACTTATCAGCTGCAGTTTGAAAAAGATGCGCTCAAGGAATGGGCAACGCTTGACGGCTCCATCAAAACCACACTCAAGAAGCTATTACTGAAGCGGCTGGAACAGCCACACGTTCCAGGTGACGCGCTACACCGCGAATTGAAGGGCTACTACAAGATCAAGCTACGCAAGCAGGGCTACCGTTTGATCTACGCCGTAAATGATGACGTGCTAGTTGTGCTGGTCGTTGCTGTCGGCAAACGCGAGAATGATGAGGTGTACCTGGACGCGGCTAAACGTGCGAAATCGTGATCAAGTTGTTGCGGAGCCCATACAACGGCGCGGCGTGCGCGCATATTGATGTACTTCCTATCGTCAAAGCACACTAGTTTCAATATCTATGGCCCGATTGCCCTTCCGAGTTTTCCGCCGAATCCTCATCTCGGCAAGCCTCTTGGCCGCGCTTCTGGCATTGTGTCCGGGTTTCGTATACGTATACGGACTTGCGACTCTACGCTCATTTCCGTCCGTACCGTTGGAGCGGCCCGTTGATTCAACTGGCGCATGGGTAAATCACGGCGGGGCTGGTTTGCCCTACGCAGTCGGAGGACAACCTTCGCGAACTATGGACACCTTGAATCGGTGGTCGTACGCGTATCACGTACTCTGGCGCTGTAAAAATCGGTCGGGCGGCTCCCGTGATATTCACGAGTGCGTTTACCACTTCAAGGGCTGGATGGCGGCATACTCTGCGGCAAACTACCACCTGTTTCCCACCGGAATTGAAGGCCCGCAAACAGCGTCGGAGAATTTTCAGGTCTTGTCTCTGAGCATCTGGATAACGCGTCATTGGTCTTCGGAGCAAGTCGCGGCTTTCTTGGCATCGCGACCACGATAGTCGATATCGCACTAACCTCAACTCAGTCCGCTCAAGCAAACGTATACCCCTCATTCTTAAGCGGCAAATTACGAATAGGTTTTCCAGTAGCCGCAAACACAGCATTCAACACCGCAGGGCCGACCACACAAATCGTCGGCTCGCCTACTCCTCCCCAAAAGTCAAACGTCGGCACCAGTACCGTTTCTACCTTGGGCATTTCGGCGAGTTTTAGCAGGCGGTAGCTGTCGAAATTCAGCTCTTTCATGCGGCCGTTTTCTACCGTGACTTCGCCGTAAAACATGGCGCTTAGGGCGAAAGCGACTGAGCCTTCGATTTGGGCGGCGACCTGATCGGGCTTGACGACGTGGCCGCTGTTTAAGGCGAACACCATGCGGTGAATTTTGATGGCGCCGGATGATGTGACGCTCACTTCGGCTGCTGCGGCGGAGTAGCTGGCGTAGCCCATGAACTGCGCGATGCCTTTGAAGCGGCCTGCTGCGAGCGGTTTGTCCCAGCTGAATTTTTCTGCGGCGGCGTTGAGCACGCCCAGATGTTTCGGGTGATTTTTCATGGGCGTGCGACGAAATTCCATCGGGTCTTTGCCAGCCGCTTTCGCGCACTCGTTCATGAAGCACTCGGAGTAAATGCCGTTTTGATTGGTGTTCACGCCGCGCCACGGGCCGACTGGAACGTGGGTGTTGCGCATCGCGTATTTGGTGAGCAGGTTGTCTAAACCGCTAAATATCGACTATTTAACAAATTGTGCGCTTGCCCCAACGAAATAGGCGTTACCGCGAAAAGCTGTACCCGTTTCGCGCAATTTGATACCGTTACCAATCGCAGAATGATTTGCCGCCCGCTATGAATCACGAATCTTTTCTCACTGCCTACGAACAAGCGCTTGCCCTGCAATCGTGGGATGCTCTTGCGCCGTTTATTGACGCCAACGCATGCTTCGTTTTTTCGGATGGAACCTACCAGGGCAAGCCGCAAATCGAGCGCGCGATTCGAGCAACATTTGCGTTGATCAAAGACGAAAAGTATCGGCTTGAGAACGTGCTTTGGATCCATGTCTCCACCGATTGCGCCCTGTGTACTTATCAATTCTTTTGGTCTGGCTTGATCAACGGTGTGGCCTCACAAGGTAGCGGTCGCGGCACCAGTTTGCTGATCAACGGCGTAGATGGGTGGAAAGTAAAGCATGAGCATTTGGGGCCGAACGCGAAGTAAGGACGAGGCTGGTCGCTGAGTTCACCCGACTGCTCGCAGCCAAGCCCGTTCACATTCCGGATATTGCAGACGATTACAAGTACATGGACGTCGAACTGACTGGGCAACTCGAACAATCAGTAAACACACTGCTTGCGCTCGACTGATTCAAACTCGGGACACGCCGCAACCGTCGCACCAATGAAAAAGCCCCGAAACCGGGGCTTTTGCGAATAATTTTGGGGCGACCGACGGGGTTCGAACCCGCGACAACTGGAATCACAATCCAGGACTCTACCGCTGAGCTACGGCCGCCATTGAAACCGACATACAAACTTTATTTGGCGCGCCCGACAGGACTCGAACCTGTTACCCCCGGCTTAGAAGGCCGGTGCTCTATCCAGATGAGCTACGGGCACCTGAAGGGTGCTGCTGCACACTGGAGTCTGAGCTAGTTTTAAGTTCAAGCACTGGTAGACGCAGTGTGCTTACAAATATGGTCGGGGCGATAGGATTCGAACCTACGACATCCTGGTCCCAAACCAGGCGCGCTACCGGGCTGCGCTACGCCCCGAAGCAATGATTATAGCCCGAATCTATAAGCGCTGCACTCGCGACTTATTGCAGTCGACTACCCGTCACGAATGACACAAAAGTGTCGTTACGAAAATTGAAAAACACCTTCGATTGCGTCGCCACAGCAACGCCATTGCAGCGCGCCGGGATGAACGTCCAGTATTGCAGCGAGTCCGTGGCGGCACGTACAAACGCGGCGTCGTTGGCAATTGCCTCCACCAGTCCATCAAACTGACCGGTCGGGCTAATCGCGATGGTGAGGTTTGCGGAGCCCTCAATGTTGCGCGCTTCGCGGGGCAGCGTCACGTTCGCGCGGCGCACAGGAAGCGGCGCGACCCAATCGGTGCAATTGGCGGGCGCGACAGTTTCGAGCGTTCGGTAGCGCGATGGGAAATTGGTTTCGTCGGCGGCGACGAGTCCGGGAATAACGCTAAGCGTTGCCGCGACCAATGCGCAGGAAAGTGTAGGCGCGAACAACGCAGCGCGCGATTTATACAAACACTTCATAGGATTTCTTCACAGAATTTTGCGCTCACAGTGGAAAGTAAAGCGCGAGCGCACGGTCGAGACACTACTCCGATTTCGTCAACTCGGCAAGGTTTGCGCAGCGCGCTCACCGGCACCGACGTTCACCTTGGCGAGCAGCACTAGTCCCGCGATAAACATGCCGCCCGTGAGCAACAGCGCGAGCCGATGGTTACCCGATGTAATCCATGTCACGAGGCCATAAAGCACCGGCCCGATCACGCCCGCGAGGCGTACTACCAGTCCCCAAAGCCCGTAGAACTCAGCCACCTGTGCGCGCGGGCTCAATACGCCCACCAGCGCGCGACCGCCCGACTGCGACGCGCCGAGGCACAGGCCTGCGCAGTTCGCGGCCACCCAGAAGCCTGCTTGTGTGTGCCACACGTAAGCAATCACCACGGTTGCAATCCACATGAGCAACGTGACGATCAGCGTCGGTTTGTGGCCGATGCGATCTTGAATGATGCCGAAGATGAACGCGCCAATCGCTGCAGACACGTTGACCACCAGCAACAGCTTGATGGTGTCCGCCATTTTGAAACCGAGCGCTTGTTCCGCGTACACCGAGGCGAGCGTGATGACGACCGCCAAGCCCGCTTGATACGCGAGCCCCGCCCAGAAAAACCTTTTCAGATCGGGATAGCCACCAAGCTGCTTCCACGACTGCTTGAACTTAGCGAACACGCTGATGGATTCAGTCGCGGCACGCGGTTGAGCGCGCTCACGCAAAAACAAAAATGTCGGCAAACTGGCCAGCGCATAAATCACCGCCGTGATCACCAGTGTCCACGGGATGTAATCCTGTGCCTTCGCGCCCGCCGCCTGTTGCGACAACACCCACCATAGGCACACGCCCAGCGTGAAAAGTCCGCCGACGTAGCCCAAGCTCCAGCCCCATGCCGACACCTTGGCAATGCGATCGTTGTCGGCAAGCTCGGGCAAAAAGGCGGCGGTGAAATTTTCACCGATTGCATAACAAACATTACTGACAATAAACAGCGCGCAGGCGAGCCACAGCAGCGCGTTGCCTTGCGCTGCTACGGGCGCGAGCGCAAGCGTGGCGATCACGCAGCCCGCTGACGCCCATGCGAGTACGCGCTTCTTGGCAGCGCGCCGGTCTGCCCATGCGCCGAGCACCGGCCCAACGAGCATCACGATCACGTAGGAGACGGCAACCACGCTCGTCCACAACAACGTTGCCCAATCGGCGCCACCCGCAATCACGCTGACAAAATATGCGTTGAAAATCGCCGTGATGACGACCGTCGTGTAGCCAGAATTGGCGAAGTCATACATCGCCCACGACCAGATTTCACGGTTGGTGACGGGTACGTTCACGGCGGCTTGAGCAATGGGTGTGTTCATCGCAAACAATTGTCACAGAAGTTGCGCTGCGCTACAACCGCGCGACCGTCACATCTGGCGTCAAACCTTGTCGACGACTTCGGCGATTTCTGCGACCTGATTGCGCCCCGCGTGTTTCGCTTTGTAAAGCGCGGCATCGGCACGGGTCAAAATTTCTCCCGTATCGACCGAGGTGACTTGCGTACACAGCCCGATGCTGACCGTCACCTGCAAACCGACCGCGAGATCGTCCCATGCGTAGCGCTCAACCGCCATGCGCAATCGTTCGCAGGTGTCGCGCGCGTATTGGCTCGGCGTGTCGACCAGTGCGATCAAAAACTCTTCGCCGCCCATGCGCGCCATCATGTCGCCGCTGCGCATGGTGTGGCGCAAAATATCAGCGAGCGCTTTGAGTACGGCGTCGCCGACTGGATGACCAAAGCGGTCATTCACTTTTTTGAAATGATCAATGTCGAGCACCGCGATTGACAGCGTGATGCCGCTGCTCGCTGCATGCTGCAACATCGGCGGCAGGCCACGATCAATCTGGCGTCGATTGCCAAGACCGGTTAGCGCATCGGCCAACAAGTTGCGGCCCAGCTCGATGGCCTCCTGCTCCAGCCGCTCTTTGTGCGCCTCCATGCGTTCGGCGCGCACGCGTTGCACGTTGGCTTCGATCTGCGCGCGCTCAGCGCCAAAACGAGCCTGATCCAGCTCCAGCCGATTCAGCAACAAGCGCGACTGCGTGTCGCTGCGGTGTTCGAGTTGCGCTTTGACCAGCGCGTGATATTGCTCATGTTGCGCCAGCGCTTCCGCCATGCTGCCGCGCGCTTTGTACGCTTTGTAGAGTTGAAAACGCATGTCGAGTACGAGCCGATTCGAGAACATCGACTCCGCTCGTTCCAGCGTGACCAGCAGGATCGGGATCGCCTGATGATGTCGGCCCGCCTGCACCAAAATCTCCGCGCGCTGACTGTCGCACGAGATCGCCAATGCTTTGTGGCCGCTCCTCGTGGCCATCGTGTATGCCTGATCGAGCAACTCAAACGCGGGGCCGATTTCGCCGCTCACGCCAAGGTAACGACCAAGGTTCGAAAGGCAAGTGGCCTCGCGATACGAGTTGCCCGAGCCGCGCGCCACTTGCAGCGCCTCCTCGGCAAAACCGCGTGCGTGCGCGATGGATTTTGTAGCGCAGGCCGTATCACCACGTTCGCGGGCTGCATCAAAACTGAGTGCAGCGACGACGCCGTGATTGTTTAACGTCCGGTAGAGTTCTTCTGCGTTTTGCGGCTCGCGCGCGATCACCAGTGCGTCGTTGAGAAACCGCTTCGCTTCGTCGAATTGACCGAGTTGTCCGTTGGCCATGCCGATGCGGTTATAGGCCTGACACAACAGGCGCGGATCATCCGCTTTGCGCGCGGCTGCCATGCCTTCGCTGACGTGGCTGAGCGCATCTTCGTTGAGCCCCAGTTCAAGGAAACACGCTGCGATATTGCACAACAAATCGCCGCGACCGGCATCGTCGTCGCTGTCACGCAACCATTGCAGCGCCTCTTGTCCAACCACGATCGCAAGCTCTGGCCGGCCTTCGCTGCTGTACAGCGCCACTAGCAAACGCAGCGCCAGAATCAGCGAGACGCGGTCATCCAGCTCATGCGCCAGCGTCTCGGCGCGGCTGGCAATGACGATGGCTTTGGCATGCTCGCCACGCTCGAAAGCCTCAGTCGCCTCGCGCACCAACACACCGGCCTCGGTGACGGCGGTTGGCGTCTGTGGCAAGAGCTCAGGCAACGGCGGTGACATGCGGGCTTATGTTTTTATGCGTGATGCAGATACGAATATGCGACAAACTGTACGCCAGATTGCATGCGATAGTTTCTGCGGGATGTCACGCCTCCCACGCCAACGCGACACAGCAATTTTGCCACGATTGCCGCGTCGGATTTGCGTAGATTTTCGACTATAGCTTTTGTCTAAATCGCCCATTTAACTTGGGCTGAGTTCAAAAAATCGGCTAAAGTCGATAATTGGCCAAATCAGCGCCTACGCCCATTTCGAATAGGCGATTTACGGAAAAGCTGTTAGTCCGAATGTGTCGCTATTCGTCGCCTAGCGCGCCCAAATTGAGCCCTTCCGGCCTCTCAGAGCGCGAGGATTCGGTTTTCGCTTTGAGCGATTCGCTGCCGGCAAAAAACGTCTCCGTTGCGACCGGCGTCGCCATGCGCAACGCGGGCGGACGCAGCTCGGTGAGCGTTGCGGTGCTCGCGATATTGCCGCGTGCTGTGTATGCCGAGAGCGCCTGAAACGCGAACAGCGCACCGCCCATCACCAGCGCCGACGCGAGCGCCGTGCCCGCGTGCAAGCGCGTCACGAGTCGCGCGTGACACCACACCACCGCGCCAACGATGATGCCTAGCAACGCATAGTCGTAGCGCTGAATGGCAGGCAAATTGAAGGCGAAAGCTGCCGTATCGAACGCGTAGTCGAGCATCACCACGGCCACCACCGCGAGCGCCGCCAGAGACAAATGCGCGAGGAAATGACTGGCGCGTCCGTTCAACCGTGACAGCAGCGCCCACACCCCCGACCACAGCACCAACATAGCCACCATGACAAACGCGCTGCTGAGGTAAGCCGAGCCACGCTCGCCATCAATGTCCGCCAGCCACGTCGTCGCTGCCCCGCAGACCAGCGCGAGCGGCACCGCCCACGCAAACCCCCAACGCCCGAGCGCAGGCAACACGGTCGTGTTCCTGGCGCGCGGCGCGTGTACATAGCTGCGCGTACGCACCCGAAAGTGCTGACCGCCGAGCAAAAAACTCTGCTCAGGATTGACTCGCCACGAGCGCGTGAGACCACCCGGAGCCCAAAAATCGCGGGCCCCGTCGGCGGCGCTAACCACATGCGATCCATCTGCGGATCGTGTGATGCTGACCGCCACTGAGCGACGGTCTTTCGACGGCTCAGCATCGACGATGTGGTCGCTGTCATAGCCTGCGCCAACCGTCACCGGAAGTCGGTCAAAACGATGCCGCGCAACCAAGCCGTCGTGCTTATCCAGCACCTCCAGAAAGACGACGTCATCAGCAGCGGGCAAAGGCGTTACTTCGTCCACGCTGAAGCCTCCAGAAAGCCGCGCAGCAAACGGTTGCCGTTCGCAAACGTCACGCCGCGAATATCCAGGCTACTCGACAAGCCTTCGGTAGCGCGATCAACGGTGGTCGCGTTGATATTCATGTCGAACAAACCTTCAAACTCCCGATGCGCGCGCACGCAAACGGCGACGCGAAACGTAGTCGAGTTGTGCATCACGAAGTCCTCGTGACACTGCGGTCGCGTGAGGTAACGCGTCGGTTTCAAGTTGCCCTGCCCCATCACTGACGCGACCATCAGCGAGCGAGCGTTCCACTTTGAGAAACGCCATGCACCGAGCTTGTCACCGTTGCGATAGGTGTGCTCCCAGCTGACCGATCCAGTATTGAAACTTTGATCGATGTAGAGGCTGCTTTGCAGTGCGCAGCGAATCGATTCCGAGCGATACAGTTTGTCCGGTTTCGCTGCCGATTGACCCCAGCAGCGCAGCAATTTATCGTCACCAATCGCCACCGTCGTCGGCCCCAACGCCTGTTGCGGAAAAGGCTTGCCGAGCAGCGATGCGATCAGCGTGTCTTGATGCGAAATGAGCTGCGGCGTAATGGCTGTTTTATCCAAAACGGTGGAGCGCGGCGCAGCAATCAACGCCCGCACATAGCGCAGCGGCACCAGCAGATTCGCCAGCTCGCCGCCCGTACCCGCTACGTTCACGCCAATCACGCGACCGGCTTCGTCAACCGCTGGGCCACCGCTCATGCCGGGGTTCAGCGCACCGGTGAAATGGATGGTGTCGTACAGCCGTCGCTCGACCAAACCGTTGTACGTGCCCTCAGAAATCGCAAAGCCGAGATCCAGCGGGTTACCCAGCGAAAATATCTTTTCGCCCTGCCGCAGCGGCGCGTTTTCCGCGCGTAAATCGAAATGCGCCGCGCCGGAAATTTCGGCCAGCCGCACGATAGCAAGATCGTGAATCACGTCGAAGCCAAGCAAGGCGACAGCACCCCGTTTGCCATCAACGCGCACGTATTCCGCACGGTACCGTTGCGGCTCCAGCACCAGCAGCGAGATGACGTGATAGTTGGTGAACGCGGTGCCGTCCGCTGCGATCAGGAACCCAGAACCGACCGTCGTTTGCGAACTGCCCGCGCGCGTGAGAATGCGGATTTGCACCAGCTTGTCACGCGCCGCGTCGAACAGCCGCTGGCCTGTAGGCGACGGCGCGGGCAGACTGGCAGCGGGGGTTTGCGCGAAAGTAGTCGCAGCTATGACGCTCGCCAACATAGCGACGCTCGCACGCCACAAACGCACGAGCTTCACGACGAAAAAAACGCGAATGATGACTCGATAGATCGGTGAAGCGAAGTCAATGAAGCGTGCAGCCCGTCGCCGCTGCGATTTCTTCGCGTGTAACGCCCGGTGCCAGCTCCAAAAGCTTCAAACCAGCAGCCGTCACTTCCATTACGCCCAAATCGGTAATGATGACGTTTACCACGCCCACGCCGGTCAGCGGCAAATTGCAGTTGGTGAGAATTTTCAGATCAGTCGAGCCATCTTTTTTCTTCGCCACATGCTCCATGAGCACCACCACACGGCCCACGCCTGCGACCAGATCCATCGCGCCGCCCATGCCCTTGACCATCTTGCCGGGGATCATCCAGTTGGCCAGATCGCCCTTCTCGCTAACCTGCATTGCACCCAAAATCGCGAGATTGATCTTGCCGCCGCGAATCATGGCGAAGCTATCGGCCGACGAAAAAATCGATGAACCGGGCAACGTCGTTACCGTTTGCTTGCCCGCGTTAATCATGTCAGGATCAACCTGATCTTCGGTCGGGAACGGGCCGATTCCAAGCAGACCATTTTCGCTTTGCAGCCACACCTCCATGCCCTTTGGCACGTGATTGGCCACCAGTGTTGGCAGGCCGATGCCGAGGTTCACGTAGAAGCCATCCTGCAATTCCCTGGCAGCACGCGCTGCCATTTCGTCACGATTCCACGCCATGATCAGGCTCCTGCTTTCGTTATGGTGCGCTGTTCAATGCGCTTCTCGGGGGTTGCGTTGAGCACGATACGATGCACGTAAATACCGGGCAGATGCACTTGATCGGGATCAAGTGCGCCTATCTCGACGATCTTCTCGACTTCAACGATGGTGATCTTGCCCGCCATCGCCACGTTCGGATTGAAGTTGCGCGCGGTTTTGCGGAACACCAGATTGCCCGATTTATCAGCGATGTAGGCTTTCACCAGCGACACATCGGGAACCAGCGAGCGCTCCATCACATACTTCACGCCGTCAAATTCGCGGATTTCCTTGCCGTCAGCCACGATGGTGCCGACGCCAGTTTTGGTGAAGAACGCCGGAATGCCTGCGCCGCCTGCGCGCAGCTTCTCGGCCAGCGTGCCCTGCGGCGTAAAGTCCAGCTCCAGTTCGCCTGCGAGGTACTGCCGTTCGAACTCCTTGTTCTCGCCGACGTAACTCGCGATCATTTTCTTGATCTGCCGTGTGGCCAGCAGTTTGCCGAGGCCGAAGCCATCGACGCCAGCGTTATTCGAAATCGCGGTGAGATTTTTGGCACCGCTCGCAACCAGCGCATCAATCAGCGCCTCGGGAATGCCGCACAGACCAAAGCCACCGACACCGAGCAATTGCCCGTCCTTGATCACACCAGAAAGCGCTGCTGCAGCGCTTGGAAATAATTTGTTCACGCGTTCACCCTGTCGAGCCCCAAAGATTTACCTACCGATTGTACGAACTCGGCATGGCGACGCGTTGCAGGAGGTGTCAGACTGCGTTGCCGTCTAGCGGCATGTCATCAGACGTCCGTCTGCGCTAGCTCATCAATTCCACTCGGTTGCGAAAGTATTCCAAAGCCTCCGGGTTGGCCAGCGCTTCGGCATTCTTGATGCTGCGCCCATGCACGACGTCCCGCACGGCAAGTTCGACAATTTTGTTGCTCTTGGTACGTGGAATGTCGGGCACCTGCACAATCTTTGCGGGCACATGGCGCGGCGTGGTGTTATCGCGGATCCGCTGCTTAATTTTTTCGATCAGCACATCGTCCAGTGTGATGTCGTCGCCAAGTTTGACGAACAAAACTACGCGCGCGTCGCCCTGAAAGTTCTGCCCAATGACGATGGATTCGACTACTTCGTCGAGCGTCTCCACCTGTCGATAAATTTCTGCCGTGCCAATGCGCACGCCGCCGGGATTCAGCGTCGCGTCGGAGCGCCCGACGATAACCATGCCGTCGTGCTCCGTGATCTCGCACCAGTCGCCGTGACACCACAAACCGGGAAAGCGTTCGAAATACGACGCGCGATACCGCGATCCATCGTCATCGTTCATGAAGTAAAGCGGCAGTGACGGAAAGGTTTGCGTGCAGACCAGTTCACCCATCTTGCCGCGCAACGATTCTCCGTTGTCGTCGAACACATCGGTCGCCATGCCAAGACCGAGACACTGCAATTCGCCGCGATAAACCGGCAGCGTCGGGTTACCCAGCGCGAAGCAGGCCATGATGTCAGTGCCGCCGGAAATGGACGCCAGATGCAAGTCGGATTTGACGCACTGATAGACATAGTCGAAGCTCTCGGGCAGCAGTGGCGAACCGGTGGACAGCAAGGCGCGCAGGGCTGGCAACTCATGCGTACGACGCGGCACGACGTTGGCTTTTTTCAACGCGTCGATGTACTTGGCACTGGTGCCGAACAGCGTGCAGCGTTCGGTCTCGGCAAAGTCCCACAAGATGCGGCCACGATCAGCAAACGGTGAGCCGTCGTAAAGCAGGCAAGTCGCGCCTGTTGCCAGCCCTGAGATCAGCCAATTCCACATCACCCAGCCAGTGGTGGCGAAGTAAAAAATGCGGTCGCCGTCATGAACATCGGAGTGTAAGACGTGTTCTTTGACGTGTTGCAGCAGCGTGCCACCCACGCCGTGAACCATGCATTTGGGGAGGCCAGTGGTGCCGCTGGAGTAGACGATGACTAGCGGGTGGCTGAAAGGGAAGCGCTCGAACGTGATTTCGCTCGCAGCGGTGGCGATGAAATGCGACCAGACGACTTGGTCAGGTGCCCTCTCCCGCATCGCGGGAG
>ENA-OBLH01000297-OBLH01000297.1-metagenomes-genome-assembly--contig:-NODE-297-length-17559-cov-5.58352_pt1 | contig 17559 bp, 15 predicted proteins | sample MGYA00153382_OBLH01 | MGnify analysis MGYA00153382
AACACCGACACCGACACCAACACCGACGCCAACACCGACTCCGACACCAACACCGACACCAACGCCAACGCCAACGCCAACGCCAACACCGACTCCGACTCCGACGCCAACACCGACTCCGACACCGACACCGACACCGACGCCGACGCCAACGCCAACGCCAACGCCAACGCCGACACCGACGCCGACGCCGACGCCGACACCGACGCCGACGCCGACACCGACGCCGACACCGACGCCAACTCCGGTCCCAACACCGACGCCAACGCCAACGGCCGTGTTCGTGCCAACAACCCGGACGCTCGACGCTGCGGCCGCCGAGACGATGCGAACCGATGTCGAGTTCAGAAACGTCACGCAGACAGCCGGACGCATTGCGATCGCAGGCAATGTCGGCGACGCGACGGGAACAATGAACCCCTACGAGCGCGCCAAAGTGCACATCGCTCACGGGTACGGCTTGACGGGTGCCGGCGTGAAAATCGGCATCGTTGATACGGGGTTCAACCTGGTCGGCGGCGTTGCCCAGCACAACGAGTTCAATGGCAAGCTGACGCGTCTCGTGTCGTCGCCGCCCGTTGCAAACGACAGCCATGGTGCCCACGTCGCTGGGCTTGCGCTGGCAAACCGTGACGGCGTCGCAATGCAGGGGATCGCCTATGGAGCCCAGCTTTACCTCGGCGACAAGCAAGACTCGCCATTGCAAATCAAAGCAATTTGGGATGAGTTCACTGCCAATGGCGTGAAGGTGTCGAGCAATTCCTACGGTATCAACGTAACCGGCAATGCCGCGTCCGCGTGGAACCCAGTGGAAACCAAGACGAACGATTTTGAAGTCACTGCCAAAAACTTTCTTGCCTATCGCGACGCTCAAGGGGTGTCGTCGGCACAGGCATTTGCCACTGTTCACGGCGGCCTTGCTGCCGACTGGACATCTGCGGTGGCCAGCTTCAAGGCTTTTCAAGATGCGGGCGGCGTTATCGTGTTCGCTAATTCCAACTTCGGCGGCAACGACATTGCCAATGGTCGAAAAGGGCTCGACGACGTCGATACGCTCACTGGCCTGCCGCTGATCTTCCCCGAGTTGAAAGGCGGCTGGATCGCAGTCAGCAACGGCATATCGCTCGGCCTCGCCATTCAGGAAAATGGGGCCGCAGAGACGACGGCAGCGACGCTGAAGGAAGGCAATATCGTCCTGAACTCCGCACAATGCGGTATCGGCAAGGATTTCTGTCTGACGATGGACGGCACTGCCGTGCGGTCGGGATCGAACACCGGGGTAACGAGTTACACGACGTCGACGGGCACATCGATGGCGACACCGATGGTGGCAGGCATGCTCGCGCTCTTGCGCGAGGCATTTCCTACGGCCAGCGCTGCCGATCTCGCTGCGCGCCTGTTGTTCACAGCAGACAACAAGTTTTTTGTGAACAACAACACTGTCTCGACGATCACAACCGCAAGCTACACCAACGCGAATGGCACGATCACGCACCGTGTCAGCAACATCTGGGGCCATGGTTTCCCCGATCTGCAGGTCGCGCTGAACCCCGTCGGGGCGACGGCGACCGCAACGGCTTCCGGGCGTTCGATCGAGCGGTCGAGCATTACTGGCACCGTCCAGCTCGGCGGTGCGTTCGGCAACGGCGGGTCGGGCCTCGCCAGCGCACAGTATCTCTATAATGACCAGCTCAATGGCGTGTTTGCCGCAACTCTGGCCGGTAACGTCACCACCACTGCCGAGAATACACTGGCCACGACGATGGGCGAGCGGATGCTCGAACAGAACATCGTATCTGGCATGAACGAGAAGGGCATGACCTTCTCGTTCGGGCGGGCCGTGGTACCCGACAGCAGTGGAGTGCGCGCGCGGGTTGGCCATGTTGTGTCGCTGACCCAACTGGTCGGTGCCAATGGCCGCGTTGCCTTCGGCAGCGGCCTGAACGTCGATAACGCACTTGGTTTTAGTTCGCGGCATTCGACGCTGCGCTCGGCAACGGTCAGCGACCGCGCAATGGGCATTCCGTTGCTGTCGCTGGGCAATCGCCCGCAGAACTGGGCGTCGACGGGCCTCGATACCGGCAAGTTCCGGTCGAGCTTCGCCGTGTTCTCGACGGCGGGTTCGCTTAACCGGCGCGAAGCTGCGTTGCTGACGAGCGGCGGACGCAATGACGGCTTTGTCGCCGATGTCGTGCTCGGTGCTCCCGGACGGTTCCAGCTGAACGTGAGCGCGGGTCAAATGCGCGAACGCGATGCGTTCCTCGGGTCACGCGCGAGCTCGGCCTTCTTCGGTGGCAGTGCGGTCAGCCAGTTCGGGCGTGTCGGGTTCATGGCACCGCTCGGCGGCAAGTTTGCCTTGCAGGCCAATTATGTGACCGCAATGACAAGTGTTCGTGCCGCAACCGACGGTGTGTTTGCTGGGTTCTCGAAGCAACGGTCCGAAGCGATGGCGCTGAGCCTGATCGCCGACGACTTCGTGACGAATGGCAGCCGCCTGACGCTGGGTGTGTCGCAGCCGCTGCGCCTTGCGAGCGGCACCGCAAGCCTCAATCTGCCGCAGAAGGTGCTGATCCGCGCACCGGGCGACTATAGCTATCTGTACGAGGCGAATGGCGTGAACCTGACCCCGTCAGGCCGCGAAATCCGTTACACGATGGACTACAGCCAGCGCCTGTCCGACACCGCGCGCTTCTCGCTATCGGGCATGGCGATCAGCCAGCCCGGGCACAACGCCAATGCGCGTATGGGCTTTGCCGGGATGGCCAGCGTCAAGCTGAAGTTCTGAGATGTGGCCGCTGGCCTTTGCAGCGGCCGCATTGCTGACGGGCGGTCCCGGCGGGGTCGACCCGCGCCGTGTCACTGAGCACGGACTAGGCAAGGATGGCGAGGGCCGTGTCGCGGTTGTCTTTCCCGACAATGCGATCCGCTCAATGCGCGGTCGCGCCACGATTTATCTGTGGATGAACGAGCAATGGTGCCGGGTCGGCACTGGCGATTATGTACGCGGCTCGAACCGCGTCGATCGTGGCGGGCGCAACCGCAATATCCGGCTGATCGACCGCCGCGAGCGCGCCGTCGATATGTACTGGCGGGACGGACGCTTGGTCCTGATGCGGGCTGGCCGACAGGTAAAAGCTATCGACGTGCCCGCGAACCGGTGCAACTAAGCACTAATGGACCTGATTTGCTATCTCCACGACGGGTGGAAACCGCGCATTCGCCCTGCGTCGTCACGGCGCGACTGGATGGACGCAAGCCCCGAATCCTTCGCTTATCGCTGTCTGCCGCTCAACATCGCCAACGCGCACGGCTGGGAAATTCTAAGCCCTTGCGGCTTCGAAGCGATATGGAACGGCGGTTCGGACGCAGCTGACGTGACGATCCGGGCCGATACCGGCACCGCGGAACATGATGCGCCGGTCGCGCTGTTCGGTCAGGGGACGCTGACGTTTCACGTCGCCGGGCTGTTTCGCACACCGCCGGGTTGGAACTTGTGGGTCGGTGGTTCGCCTAATTCGGGGAAGGACGGCATTGCGCCGCTGGGCGGGGTCATTGAAACCGACTGGTCGCCGTACACATTCACGATGAACTGGCGCTTCACGCGCGCCAACCACTGGATCAGGTTCGAGGAAAACGAACCGTTCTGCCACCTGTTTCCCGTTGAACGCCAGACGGTGGAAGCCATCGCGCCGCAGTTTCGGCCACTCGACGAAGCCCCTGAACTCAAGGCCCAATTCGACCAGTGGAGCGCAAGCCGCGATGCATTTCATGTGCAAATGCGCGAGAACCCGCCGTCGCGTCCTGCCGACAAATGGCAAAAGCTGTATTATCGCGGTGTCGATCCGTCGGGCGCGAGTGCGATTGCCGATCACCAGAGCAAGCTAAGCATACGCTCGTTCGCTCAGGATGGTGGTGCCACACCGAATATCGCAATGCCGGTCGGATGTCCGGCGTCGGTTGCCGCTGCTGACCCAACTCTGGCCAAACGCGACTGGTTGATGGCGACGCGCGAGCGATTGCGCGCACTTTCGCCTGCTTCGCTGGCGCTGCCGACATACACCAATATCGCGCGTGAGGACTTTCTCAACCGCCATTATGCCGCGCATCGACCGGCGCTGCTTCAGGGCGAAATTGCCGACTGGCCCGCACTTGCGCGCTGGTCGCGGGAATATCTGCGCGAGAAAATCGGCAACCGGCCGGTCGAGTTTCAGGGCGACCGCAGCGCCAATCCGCGCTTTGAACGCGACAAAGACACCCACCGGCGAACGATGCCATTTGGCGACTATCTCGACCTTATCAGCGGCGACCGACCCGGCAATGATGCCTATATTACCGCGTATAATTCCGCTCGAAACATCGATAGTTTGACACCGCTCGACGACGATATTGGGCATATCGACAAGCTCATGCGGCCCGATGTTCCGTTTGCAAAGGGGATGCTGTGGATTGGGCCCGGCGGCACCTTCACGTCGCTACACCATGATCTGACCAACAATCTGTTGATACAAGTCGTCGGTCGCAAGCGCGTAATCCTCGTTTCGCCCGATGCCACGCCACAGCTATACAACGACCAATATGTGTTCAGTCGTATCGGCGACCTAGAAGGCGATCTCGCCGAATTTCCGAAAGCGGCAGATGTGCAGCGACATGTCGTGGAAATGCAGCCGGGCGATGCGCTGTTCATCCCAATCGGCTGGTGGCATCAGGTCCGCGCGCATGATTTCAGCGTGTCGATCACCAACACAAACTTCATTTGGCCGAACGACGGTTTTTCCGGACATCCAAATTAAACGGCCAAAATTTGACCATGCAAGCGCACGACCAGAGTCAGTCTGACCTTTTGCCGAGCTATTGGATTGGTGCAAAACCATTGAAAATTGGTCGGGACGACAGGATTCGAACCTGCGACCCCCACACCCCCAGTGTGATGCGCTACCAGGCTGCGCTACGTCCCGACCGGCCAGCCACCGGACAGGTCCGGCGGAGTTCTGGAATGCGCGCCATTAGGGGAGGGTAGGTGTCGGGTCAACGCTCATAGAGCGGGCGTTCGCCGTCGGCATAATAGGCCGACACTGACATTGTTTCGATGTTTGCGGCATCCAGTTGAGCATTGAATGCAGCGACCGATGGCATGTTCAGATGCGCGACGAGCGCGGCCCCCGTGCGCCAGCGTCCGGCGATGTGCAGCACTTCGAGGTCGAGCACGTCGCGCGAAAAGGCGTAGAGGTCGCACCCCTCCTCGGCGCGGGTGGCCGCTAACTCGGTCTCGAATATCGACATCAACCGGTCGATCTCGCCCGTCGCAAAGCGGGCCGAACCCAGGACCACCGCCATCTCGCGATCCTCGCGTTCGGGCCGGAAGCTCACAGCGGGAATTTGCAGCAGCCGCCGCACAACGCCTGCTTCATAGCTGTCGATGGCTGTGGCGACGACGTTGCCGGCACGCATGCCGATATTAAATTCGACCATATGGTCGCCGATCAAATGGGCCGATTGCGCTGCGCGTGTCCGCCAGCGTTCGGCCACGCGGAGCAGATCGGGTTCGAGCAGGTCGATGCCTATGCCATAGCTTTCGCACCCGTGAAATTCGCGCACGGCTCGGACTTGACGCTCGATCGGCGCACGCAGGCGGCTGATGTCCGCATTGCGGACCCGCAGAAAACCCATGACCAGCAACACGCCCGAAAACTCCCGAACTCGCGCTTGCTCGTAGGGCCGAAATACTAACGTCCAGTTGCACGCCAAGCGACCCTCTGTTAGGCGCGCCGCTTCCCCGTTGACAGGCTAAACGACCGCAATGTTCATTTCCCCTGCCTATGCACAGGCCGCAGGTAGCGGTGGCACCGACGGCATGTCGGCGTTCCTCGTCCAGATGATGCCTTTGCTGCTCATCTTCGTCGTGTTCTGGTTCCTGATCTTTCGTCCGCAACAACAGCGCGCCAAGGCACATGCCGCAAAGTTGGCAGCAGTGAAGAAGGGCGATCAGGTCGTCACCGGCGGCGGGCTGATGGGCAAAGTCATCAAAGTCGACACCGATACCGTCGAGGTCGAAATCGCCACGAACGTGCGGGTCAAGGCCGTCAAATCGATGCTGACCGATGTCGTGACCAATACCCCCGGCAAGGCCGCGAACGACTGATGCTCGATTTTCCGAAGTGGAAGATCTGGCTGACGCTGGTCGCGACCTTTGTCGGGATGGCGCTGGCGATCCCGAGCTTCTTCCCCGAAGCGACCGTCAAAAGCTGGCCCGCCTGGGTGCCGAAATACCAGATCGCGCTGGGACTCGACCTGCGCGGCGGCAGCCGGTTGCTGCTTGAGGCCGACACCGCCGATGTCGCGCGCCAGCGGCTGGGCGTCATGTCCGACACCGTCCGCGACACGATGCGGCGCGAGAAGCCGCGTATCGAGATCGGCGATATTTCGACGCAGGACGGCACGCTCAGCTTTTTCCCGCGCGATCCGACACGGATCGATGCGGCGATGGAAGCGACGCGGCGGCTGAGCACCGGTGTCGGTGTCACGGGCCAGCGCGACTGGAATGTCGAGGTGCGCGATTCGGCCCGCATTGTGATGACGCCGACCGAGGCCGGGCTGAAAGCGGCCGTCGACGATGCGCTCAACACCGCGCGCGAAGTGGTCGCGCGCCGCGTCGATCCCAATGGCACCAGCGAAGCGGGGGTTCGGCGCGAGGGCGAGAACCGCATCGTCGTCGAAGTGCCGGGCCTGAAAGATCCCGAAGGCCTCAAAAACCTGCTCGGCAAGACCGCCAAGCTCGAATTCAAGCTGGTGGACCTGATCGCCGATCCGGTCGAGGTGGCCAAGGGCAACGCTCCGCCGGGGTCGCAGATCGTGCCCTATCCGGGCAATCCCGGCGGCACGCCCAGCATCGCTGTCCAGCGCCGCGTGCTGGTATCGGGCGACGAACTGATCGACGCGCAGCCGGGCAAGGACCAGCAGACCAACGAAGACGTCGTCAACATCCGCTTCGATGGCCAAGGCAGCCGCAAATTCGCGCGGGTGACGCAGGAAAATACCGGCAAGCCATTTGCCATGTTGCTCGACGGCGTCGTGCTGTCCGCACCCAATATCAACGAGCCGATCCTGGGCGGGCAGGCGCAAATTTCGGGTAATTTCACGGTCGAGAGCGCAAACCAGCTCGCGCTCCAGTTGCGCTCCGGCAAACTGCCGGTCGCGCTGCAAGTCGTCGACGAAACCACGATCAGCGCCGAACTCGGCCAAGACTCTATCGACAAGGGGGTGCTTGCGGGCATTCTCGCCACGATTGCGCTCATCGCTTACATGCTGCTCACCTATTTCCGGTTCGGCGTTTACACGACGATTGCGCTTGGGGTGAACGGGCTGCTGGTACTCGGCATCATGGCGCTATTCGGCGCGGCGCTGACACTTCCCGGCATTGCCGGATTTGTGCTTACCATCGGTGCTGCGGTCGATGCCAATGTGCTCATCAACGAGCGCATCCGCGAGGAAATCCGGCGCGGGCGGGCGTCGCTCCAGTCGATCGAGTTCGGCTACAAAGAAGCCTCGACCGCGATTTTCGATGCCAACATCACCAATGTCATTTCGGCGCTGATCCTGTTCTGGTTCGGCTCCGGCCCGATCAAGGGATTTGCGGTGGTGCTCGCCATCGGCATTGCCACATCGGTGTTCACAGGTGTCACGCTGACCCGCCTGCTGGTGATGGATTACATGCGCCGCAACCGTCCCAAGACGCTGAACCTGTAAGGCTGCGCCCGATGCGTCCGATGAAACTCGTCCCCGACAACACCAATATTGGTTTCCTGCGCTGGCGCTGGGTTGCGCTGGCCATCTCGATCACGTTGCTGGTCGGGTCGGTGGCAATTGTGGCGACCAAGGGGCTGAACTGGGGCGTCGATTTCGTCGGCGGCCAGCAGATGCGGATTACCTTTGCCCAGCCGGTCGCGGTCGGCGAGTTGCGGAACCGGATCGAGGCGCTCGATGTCGGCGATGTCGTCATTCAGCAGGTGGGCAATGGCAACGCCGTCAACATCCGCATCCCGCTCGAAGGGGCAGCGAACCCGATTGCCAAGTGCATTCGGACCGATCCCGGTTCACCCGCTGCGGAAGGCGCGAACAAGATCGCGTCGAAAGTGCGCGGCGAAATCGTGAAAGCCTACCCCGGGGTCAACGTCGGGTCGGTGTCGTCGGTTTCGGGCAAGGTCGGATGCGAACTGTTCTCGACCGGGTCGCTGGCGCTCGCGCTGGCGATGACGGGCATCGCGCTGTTCATCTGGTTCCGCTTCGAATGGCAGTTCGGCGTGGGGGCGCTGGTGACGTTGCTCCACGACGTCGTTATAACGCTCGGGTTCTTCTCGATCACGGGGCTTCAGTTCGACCTTAACGTCATCGCGGCGATCCTGACGATCATCGGCTATTCGCTGAATGATACTATCGTGGTTTACGACCGTGTCCGCGAAAACATGCGGAAATACCGCAAGATGGAGATGTCGGCGCTGATCGACCTGTCGACCAACGAGACGCTGTCGCGGACGGTCACGACTTCGTTGTCGCTCATCATCACGTTGGCGATCCTGTTGTTCGTCGGGCCGGACACGATTTTCGGCTTCACTGCGGCGATGCTGCTCGGCATCGTGATCGGGACGTTCTCGTCGTTCTACATCTCGAACCCCGTGCTGTTGTGGCTGAACGTCGCGCCCGAGAGTTTCCTGAAAAAGGCAGCCGGGGCAGGCGATGCCGAACGTGTCACAAGACGCAACGAGGGCGAGGTTTAGCGCCCGCTTACATCAGGGCGCGCTAGGCCATACCTCCTTACCACGATTCTTGCTTCGCAAGCCTATTTTGCGTTCCTCGAAACGGCGTGAGCCGAATTCCCCTGTTCCGTCGCTTAGCTAGGTAGGACCACAGAACATGGGGTAATGGCATGGCGCGCATCGGATACGGCATCGGCGGAAATCTTGGGCTACTGCCAGCACTTGCGCTCGGCGGAATGCTGCTGGCAACAAGCGGCTGTAGCGAAAAGGTAATGCAGCAGGCCGCCGCGCCGTCCTCGCCGCAGCCGACTGTAATATTGCCGGTCGGTCGCTTGACACAGGCGACATCGGCTGCCCCCATCGTCTTCACCACGCTGACCAGCTGGACGGTCGAAATTGCGGGCGGCATCGTCACCGTCAAGCCGCCGGCGGCAACGGGCGCCACCCTGCAATACAGCGCGCGCGGTACGCGCGATTTGCTTGGCACGCAGGATCTTCGTGCATGGGCGGGCGACCGGCGCAGCCTGCTGCTGCCCGGCGGCGCGAAACTCACGATGCGCGGGCAATCGGGCCAGTTGCAGAGCATTGCGCTGTACGACGGCGACGAAAGCCACGAGGTCAATGTCGCGACACAGACGATCCTGCACAGCCAGATCGGTGCGAGCGTTGCCACGACGCGCGAGGCCGGCGAACACGACGGCGAAACCGCACACATGATCCTGCGCCCGTTCTCGACGGCGCAAACGCTCTATATGTTCCTCGCCAATCTCTACACACAGGGGGCCAATGCTGACGGTAGCGTCCGTGACCGCGTCAATACGTTGCAGGCATTGGGGCTCCAGTCGGCCAGCCAGGTCGTTGCTTACACCGATGCGGCACCGACGTTGCCCACGGAATTCGATACGACTTGCGTTGCCGACGCCGTGCCACGCGGCGGGCTGACCCGTGCTGCTGACACCAGCCTCGTCTACACGACGCGCAGTGGGTTGTGGCGTGTCACGGTCAATCTGGACCGCGTGATGGTCGTTCGCCTCAGTGCAACGATTTCGCAGCGGTGGGAGGCTTGGGGAAATCTGCCGCACGAAACGCTGAACGGCAAGCATATCAAGGATTTCGACGCCACTTTCCGGACGCTTCTGCTTCCCGATGGCAGCAAGATCACGATGGAAAAGGACGCAACAACGGATTTAGTCAAAACCACGAGCATTTACGATGCCGGACAGAGCCACGAAATCGGAAACGTGGGCAACGTCGTCCGCCACAGCTGTGTCAACGTCGCCGTGGCCACACAACGCGACGCAGCGCAGATCGACGGGGAGACCGGCGTCTTGTGGAACCTTCGCGCTGCCGCTTCGACGGTCGGTTTTTCATTGCTTGAAAACATCTACGTCGAACAGGCAGGAACGGGTGGTTCGTTCACGCGTAACTACATGCCCCTCCTGCTCGGCGAAACCGGCGACCCGGTGACCAACCCGACGCAGGTCAACGATTTCTACGACGACCCGCGCCTCAACGCGACGTGATCGGCTAGGTGACGCAGGTGGGCGTAAAGCCCTGCCGTGTTCGCTTCCCAGCTGAAACGGTCCACTGTTGCCGCGACTGCCCGTCGGTCGGGCGGCGCGGCGAGAAGTTCCTGAATCGCCGCCGCGATCTGTGCGCCGTCGCGCGCAACCAAACGCCCAGCCTCGGGCCGATCAAGCAATTCGCGTGCGCCGCCGACGTCGCAGGTGACGACGGGCGTTCCCGACGCCAGCGCCTCGACCCAGGCGTTGGCAAGGCCTTCCGAAGCGGTCGGCAGCGCCATGATATCCGCCGCCGCGAGCCAGTCGGCGATGGTGGCCTGTGGCAGCGGGCCGGTGAAACGGACGCGGTCGGCAATGCCAAGTGATTGTGCTCTGGCTTTTAGGGCTGCCTCGTCCTCGCCTTTGCCGATCAGAACGAGCGTCGCGTCGGGGAGCAGCGGCAACGCGTCGATCAGATATCGCTGCCCCTTGCGCGCGATCAAGGCACCGACGCTGACGACCAGTGGGCCGGTGATGCCAAGCCCGGCCTTTGCCGCCGCCCGGTTGCGCACAGTGAAGACGTCCTTGTCAATGCCGGTGTAGTGCACGGTAATCCGGTCTTCGTGCATACCGAGTGCGATCATGTCGTCCTTGATCGCTGCCGACACCGCTAACATGCCGTCAGCGGATCGACCTGCGGCGACAACCTGCGCGGACGTCGCAGGATTGTTGCCCCAGAAATGGATATCGGCGCCGCGCGCCTTGATCGACACCGGCACGCCGAATTCTTGACCTAGTGCGACGGCGGCTGGGCCGTCGGGCCAGAAGAATTGCGCGTCGATAACATCGAACGGGAAGGACGCACGGAGGTCGCGTAGCAACGGCCTCAGCGCGCGAACCAGTGCCCCGGCATCCCATCCCGCACGGCCCGGAATATGGGTAAAGCGTGGCCGGTTGACCGTCAGACCTTTCCAGTTCTCGGCGCGCGGCAGGCTGGCCAGCGCCCGGTAGCGCGGGTGAAACTGGCCAAACGGCGGAATGCCGACAGGGACGACGACCTGAAGCTCGACACCGGGATACGCGGCAAGCCCGAGTGTCTGGCGCTCGACAAACGGGCCAAAGGTCGGCCGTGTTGCGTCAGGGAACAGGGTCGAAAGGGTCAGGACGCGGAGCATTGCCGCCTATATGCCGCGCAATGCTTAAAATGCACGTTGCGCCGACCGAGGCCGGTTAGGCGAACAAATCCACTCGGTCCCGCAAGGGATAAACAAACAACACATCGCTGGCCGCATCCGAAGCGATCTCGACTGCGCCGTCGGTCATCCAGCATTCGCCCGCCGAGAACGCCGCGCCGTCGATTTTGCCGCCGCCCGACACCGGCACCAGCCAGCCGGTTACTTCGTCGGGCAACGTGACGGTTCGCGCACCCGTCCACGACCAGCGTTCGAGTACAAATTTGCCGCCCTCGCACAATATCGCGCGACCGCCACCGACGTCGCCCGGCATGGGCGGCGCAACGAACGGTACGGGATCGCTGACGGCGATTCCGGCGTCCAGGTGCAATTCGCGCGGGCGACCATAATCGTACAGCCGATACGTCAGGTCGACGTTCTGTTGCACCTCGATCAGCGTAATCCCCGCGCCGATGGCGTGAACGGCTCCCGCCGCTGAATAGATCACATCACCTGCGCTCACCGGTTTCCAGTCGAGCATATCGACGATCGCGCCGTCGAGCGCGCCTGCCGCAAGCGCCTCGCGGCTGGTGACTTCGCGGGTGCCGAGTGCAATCGTCGAATCGGGATCGGCAGCAAGCACCAGCCAAGCCTCGTCCTTGCCGCGCTTGTATCCCGCTGCCTGCGCCGCCGCATCGTCAGGGTGGACCTGAATCGACAGGCGTTCGCTGGTGAACAGATATTTGACCAGCAAATCGGGGTCGGCTGTCGGTCCGCCAGAATCCGGGTGGTCGAACCACACTTCGCCGACTGCTGCACCGCCATCCGGCACATCGGCAAAACCGGGCCAGAGCTTGTGTCGCCCCCAGGGCTTTTCGACACGCAAGGTGGTCAGGCGAGTTGCAGGCATCCCTGCATAATAGCCACAAGTGCCGTGCGGTTCCATCGGCGCTTATCGCTTGGCGTCGCCCGCCAACCCCGCTAAGACCTCGCTGATGCGTATCCCCTTTGGCCGTGCCACCATTTTCGCCGCGCTCGCTGCGACTGTCCTTACCACCGGTTGTGCAACCAACCGCAAGAAGGGCGATATCGGTTATGTCGCCCGCGACGTCGATACGCTGTATTCGGCGGCAAAGGACCGGCTCGACCGCAGCCAGTATTCGACGGCGGCGATCCTGTTCGACGAGGTCGAGCGCCAGCACCCCTATTCGGCGTGGGCGCGGCGCGCGCAGCTGATGAGCGCGTTCAGCTATTACATGGGCGGCGACTACCAGAAATCGATCGAATCGTCGCAGCGCTTCCTGTCGATCCATCCGGGTAACAAGGACGCGCCCTACGCTTATTATCTGATCGCACTCGATTATTACGAGCAGATCAGCGACGTAACCCGCGACCAGAAGATCACGCAACAGGCGCTGGCAGCAATGAACGACGTCATTCGCCGCTATCCCGATTCGCGCTATGCGGCCGATGCGCGGTTGAAGATCGACCTTATCCGCGATCACCTTGCGGGCAAGGAAATGGAGATCGGGCGTTTTTACCAGCGTCGCGGGCAATGGCTCGCCGCAGTCGTCCGCTTCCGCACGGTCGTCGACGAGTATGACACGACGTCGCACACGCCCGAGGCGCTGGAGCGCCTGACCGAAAGCTACCTCGCGCTTGGCATTCCCGAGGAAGCGAAAAAGGCGGCGGCGGTGCTGGGCAACAACTACCCGGGGTCGAAATGGTATCAGCGGTCGTTTGACTTGATTCAGAAGAACCCGTCCTAGTCCAAGCGCTTTGCGGCGGGGGCTTTGTTCGCTAAACGTCCCGCTATGCTGCTGGCCCTTTCCATCCGCGACGTCGTGCTGATTGAAGCGCTCGATCTCGATTTTGCGGGCGGGCTGACGGTCATCACGGGCGAGACGGGCGCGGGTAAGTCGATCCTGCTCGATGCACTGGGGCTGGCACTCGGGTCGCGTGCTGCGAGCGGTCTGGTGCGGCAGGGCACGCTCCAAGCTAGCGTGACGGCGACTTTCGAATGCGACCCCGCGTCCGATGCCTTGCTCACCGAAAACGGCATCGAACCCGAACCGGGCGAGCCACTGATCGTGCGGCGCACAGTCAAGGCCGATGGCGGCAGCCGCGCGTTCGTCAACAACGTCGCAGTGTCGGGTGCGCTGCTGCGGACCTTGGGCGAGGGGCTCGTCGAAATCCACGGTCAGCATGATGATCGGGGGTTGCTCGCGCCCGCCGGACACCGTGCGTTGCTCGATGCTTTTGCACGATCCGACCTCACACCGATGCGGACCGCCTTCACCGCGATGCGTGCCGCCGATGTGGCGCTGGCCGAGGCGCAGGATGCGCTTGCCAACGCCGAGGCCGACCGCGACTGGTTGACCCATGCCGTTGCCGAACTCGATGCGCTGGGACCGGAAGCAGGCGAAGAAGAGGCGCTCGCCACCTCGCGCACGGCTATTCAGAAGGGCGCGAAGATCGCCAACGATCTGGAGGCCATCGACACGCTGGTGGCCGCCGCCGACGGTGGGCTGTCGAAACTGCGTCAGGCCGCACGCGCGCTCGACCGGATCGCGGGCGACCATCCGCAACTCGCCGAGGCGCTGGGCGCGGTGGACCGCGCGATCATCGAGGGATCGTTCGCCGAGGATTATCTGCGCGCTGCATCCGAAGCACTGTCGTTCGACCCGGCGCGGCTGGATGCGGAGGAAACCCGGCTGTTCGATCTGCGTGCCATGGCCCGCAAGCACCGGGTCCAGCCCGACGATCTCGCGGCACTGGCGGACGAGTTGCGCGGGCGGCTGTCGGCCATCGAAGCGGGGGGCGAGGGCTTGGCGGCGCTGGAACGCGCGGCAACGGCGGCGCGCGGGGCGTATCGCGCGGCCGCGGACGCCTTGTCCGAAGCGCGCAGGGCAGCAGCACTCCGGCTCGACGCAGCAGTGGCGGGGGAACTCCTGCCGTTGAAGCTCGATGCGGCGCGGTTCAAGACGGTAGTTGCGAGTGGGCCGGAGAGCGAAAACGGGGCCGACCGCGTCGAGTTCGAAGTCTCGACCAACCCCGGCGCGCCGTTCGGACCGCTGCTCAAGATCGCGTCGGGCGGCGAGCTCTCGCGCTTCATCCTCGCGCTGAAGGTCGCGCTGGCCGAGGAAGGCGCGGCGGCCACGATGATCTTCGACGAAATCGACCGCGGCGTCGGCGGCGCAGTGGCTTCGGCGATAGGCGAGCGACTGTCGCGGCTGGCGGCTAAGACGCAGCTGCTGGTGGTGACGCACAGCCCGCAAGTGGCGGCGCGCGGTGACCATCATCTGCTGATCGCGAAGAACAGTGATGGCCTCGTCACCCGCACGAACCTCCGCACCCTCGGTGCCGCCGAACGCCGCGAGGAAATCGCGCGGATGCTGTCGGGGACGGAAGTGACCGATGAAGCGAGAGCACAGGCGGCGCGGCTGGTAGCGGCTTGAAAAGACCTGTTTGTAGTGATACCATCAGGTCATGAACGCGCCTTTCAAGCTCCACGTTGATCGCGAGTCGATGATCGAAGAAGTGCTGGCAACGGCAACGGTCAGCATCAGTGACCTCAAGAAAAATCCAGCTGCAGTGGTCGCCGAAGCACGGCTGCGACAGGTTGCGATCCTTAACCGAAACAAGCCCGTCGCGTATGTCGTCGCGCCGCACGTCTGGGAGCACATTTGTGACGTTTTCGCCGACCGTCGGCTGATGGAAGAGGCACAGGAAGAACTCGACGCTATTGAACGAGGTGATGTCGAGACCGTCGAGATCGATCTTGCCCAATACCTATAGGGTCGTTTTCCGCCCGAGGGCGCAGAAGCGATTTGAGAAGCTCGATTACGCAATCCGGCAGCAACTCGCGCGAAAGCTCGTCGAGCGCGCGCAAATGCCACGCATTCGGGCCGATGCGCTACGCCGGATGAAGGATTGCTACAAAATCAAACTGCGATCTAGCGGGGTTCGACTGATTTATCGCGTGTCCGATGAGGAAGTAATATTGCTCGTTATTGCAGTAGCCGGACGCGAGGGCGAAGAAGCCTATATGCTTGCCGAGGCTGAGCTTCGCGCGCTCGATGACTGAAGCCGACGCCGCCAATCGCCTTATGCGTCTCGCCAAGGAGATCGCGCGGCATAACAAGCTGTATCACGACAATGACGCGCCCGAGGTTTCGGATGCGGAATATGACGCGCTGACCCGCGAGAATGCGGCGCTTGAGGCCGAGTTTCCGCATCTGGTGCGGGCCGATTCGCCGTCGAAACTGGTTGGGGCACCGACGACTTCCGGGTTGGCGAAGGTCACCCATGCCAAGGCAATGCTCAGCCTCGACAATGCTTTTGCGGACGAGGAAGTGGCGGAATTCGTGGCGCGGGTGCGGCGGTTTCTCAATCTGGCGGAGGATGCACCGGTCGCGCTGACCGCCGAGCCGAAGATCGACGGGCTAAGTTGTTCTTTGCGTTACGAAAACGGGGTGCTGGTTCAGGCCGCGACGCGGGGCGACGGGGCGGTTGGGGAGGACGTTACGCCCAATGTGAGGACGATTGCCGATATTCCCGAGCGGCTAACCGGGGCCGACGTCCCGCAAGTGTTTGAAATCCGTGGCGAAGTCTACATGTCCAAGGCCGATTTCGCGGCACTCAACGCGCGGGGGGAGGGGGAACGGGTGTTTGCCAACCCCCGCAACGCCGCCGCCGGGTCGCTGCGGCAAAAAGACCCCGAAATCACGCGACTTAGGCCGCTAAAGTTCCTCGCGCACGGCTGGGGGGAGGTGTCGGCACTTCCGGCGGATTCACAGTACCAAGTGATGCGTGCCATTGAAGGCTGGGGTGTGCCGGTCAGCGGCCGCCTGATCCGTGCCGAAAACACCGCAGCAATTTTGCAGCATTACCGCAGCATAGAATCGGCGCGGGCCGATTTGCCGTTCGACATCGACGGTGTCGTTTACAAGATCGACCGGCTCGACTGGCAGGCGCGACTGGGGTTCGTCGCCAAGGCACCGCGCTGGGCCATCGCCCACAAGTTTCCTGCCGAACGCGCGCAAACGACTTTGCTGGCCATCGACATCCAAGTCGGTCGCACGGGCAAGCTGACGCCGGTGGCGCGGCTCGAACCCGTGACTGTCGGCGGCGTCGTCGTCACCAATGCCACATTGCATAATGCCGACGAGATCGCGCGGCTGGGCGTCCGTGTCGGCGACCGCGTCGCGATCCAGCGTGCGGGTGATGTGATCCCGCAGGTGCTCGAAAACCTGACGCCCGAGGTGGATCGCACGGCGTTCGTTTTCCCCAGTCTGTGCCCCGAATGCCAATCCGATGCGGTGCGCGAAGAGGGCGAGGTCGATATCCGCTGCACTGGCGGCCTGATCTGCCCCGCGCAACGCATCGAGCGGCTGAAGCACTTCGTCTCGCGCGGCGCACTCGACATCGACGGGCTGGGCGACAAGACGATTGTCGAGTTCTTCCAGCTTGGCTGGCTGCACAGCCCCGCCGATATCTTTCGCCTGAAAACGCACCGCGACGAGCTGCTGACCCGCGAGGGGTGGAAGGAGAAGTCGGTCGACAACCTTCTCGCCAGCATCGAAGCCAAGCGCGCGCCCGACCCGATCAAATTCCTGTTCGGCATCGGCATTCGCCATGTCGGCGCGGGAACGTCGAAAGACCTGATCCGCGCATTTACTAGCGTCGAGCGCGTTGCCGAAGTCGCGCAGCATGAAGACGCTGTCGCCGAGTTGTCGTCGGTTGAGGGCATCGGTCCTGTCGTCGCAAAGGCGCTGGTCGATTTCTTCCACGAGGATCACAATCGCGCTGCCTGGGCCGATCTGCTGAGCGAAGTCAGCCCCCTCGCCTATGTATCGAACGTTAAAGCCTCCGCCGTCACCGGCAAGACCATCGTCTTCACCGGCACCCTCGAAACGATGAGCCGCGACGAGGCCAAGGCGCAGGCCGAAGCTTTGGGCGCAAAAACCGCCGGGTCGGTGAGCGCGAAGACCGATCTGGTCGTCGCAGGCCCGGGGGCGGGGTCGAAGTTGAAGAAAGCCGCCGAACTCGGCATCGAGGTCATCGACGAGGCGGGGTGGGCGGCGATTGTGGCGGGGTAGGGGCGTTGCTTCTCCGTCTTCCTCCCCCCTTGTG
>ENA-OBLH01000298-OBLH01000298.1-metagenomes-genome-assembly--contig:-NODE-298-length-17548-cov-5.15286_pt1 | contig 17548 bp, 16 predicted proteins | sample MGYA00153382_OBLH01 | MGnify analysis MGYA00153382
CGCAACAAAATCAGCGTCGCCAATCCCAGAAAAATAAAGAACCCGCCGGTGTCGGTCACCGCCGTGAGCAGCACACTCGCCCCCGCTGCCGGATCCTGACCGCGTCGGTAGCGCCACATCGGAATCACCACGCCCATGAGTGAGGCGAGCACCAGATTCAGCGTCATCGCGAGAGCGAGCACGAGTCCCAGTGCGAGATTTTTTTCCATGACGCCGATGACGAGGCCGATCATGCCGCCGAAGATCACGCCGTTAATCAGCGCGACACTGATCTCTTTTTTTACCAGCCGACGGAAGTGCTCGGTGCCCACCTGCCCCAGCGCAATGGCGCGCGCAATCATCGTTAGCGTCTGATTGCCCGAATTGCCGCCGATGCCTGCGACGATGGTTTGCAGCACCGCGAGCACCGCCAGTTTTTCAATCGAGCCCTGAAATAAATCGGTCGCGCGGGAGGCAACGAACGCGGTGATCAGATTCAGGCCGAGCCACTGCCAGCGGTTTTGCACGCTCTTCCACACGCTGGCGAAAATGTCTTCTTCGTCGCGCAAACCAGCCTGTTGCCGCAAGTCTTCTTCCGAACTTTCGCGCACGAAGTCAAGCACTTCAGCGACCGTCACGCGGCCAATCAATTCGCCCTTCGCGTCCACCACGGGCGCGGACACGAGGTCGTAACGCTCGAACGCAGCAGCGGCAGAATCGGCGTGATCCATCGCCTCAAAGCGAATCTTCGGCTCGATCATCACGTCGGACACCAGCATGTCCTCGTCGGTCACCAGCAGCAAGTTGGTCGGCAACACCCCGAGCAGTTTGTCCTCGCGATCAATCACGAACACCTGATCGGTATTGGCCGGCAACTCGTCAAAGCGACGCAGATAACGCAGCACCACTTCGAGCGTAATATCCGCGCGTACCTCGATCATTTCGAAGTCCATCAGCGCGCCGACCATGTCCTCTTCATACGACATCGCCTGCCGCAACTGCTCGCGCTCTTCGGGGTCGAGCGTGCGCTTGACGGCCTCCACCACATCGCTTGGCAAGTCCGGCGCGAGTTCGGCCAGATCATCGGTATCGAGTTGCGACGCGGCGGCCAGCAATTCCGGCGCATCCATGCTGGCGATGAGGCTTTCGCGCACCGCGTCGGACGTCTCCACCAGAATTTCGCCGTCACGATCCGCCTTGACCAGGTCCCAGACGAAGATGCGCTCATCGAGCGGCAAGGCTTCAAGAATGTGCGCAACGTCAGCCGGATGCAGTTCATCCAGCTTGGTGCGCAACCGCATGAGCACGCCCTGCACCACGGGGCTTTGCGACGGATTATCAAGCGTGTCAGCGAGGCTTTCAGCGAAGCCGTACAGCAGCCGGTACTGACGTACCAGCGAGATAACCTCACTTAGGGCAATGCTGAGCGCATCATCCACGCTCGCGGAGAGCGACTCTTTTTCGAGGGCTTCGGGCATGGGGGCGGGATGTCCAAAGAATAAGTGAGCGGATGCGGAACATTCATTTTAAAGGGCAACGTGGTGGCTTTAGGCGGCACCCCCATCTTGCCGACAGCAGTTTGCCTGCGCGGAGCAAATGCTGGCGACTACGAGGGCATGTCACCCGCAGCAATGGCGAGGCGCACGACTCTTTTGCGTTTTTACAGGTGTACGCCTCGCTTTGCTGGATCGCTCAAATATTGGCGCGAGGCGCACGAAGCCTTCTTTGCTCGCGAATGTCGACCGATCGGTCGCACGCCGGACTTCGACATATCGAGCATTGACTGCGCACAAGCGGCCACTTATCATGTGGTCAAGCACAATACTTGGGAATTAACCGGTGAGATTTAGCGCATTTTTTTCTGTATTGACGGCTACGTTTGCCGCGGCAGGGTTGCACGCGGCAGACCCGGTTGCCCCTCCGGGTCGGGTGCCCCCTGCGGCAGCTGTTGTTGAGCCGGCTAAATTTGGCGACCTCACCAGAGATCTCGTTTACACGCCCGTGACGCCCTGTCGGATTGCCGATACAAGGAACGTTGCGGCGGGGGCGATTGCGGCTAATTCAACGCGCCAGTTTGTTGCTTTCGGTATTTCCAATTTCACCGCTCAGGGCGGGTCTGGCACCAACTGCGGCACCAACCCGCTGCAAGCGACCGCCGTCATGATTGTGGCGACCGCTGTCACGCCTAGCGCCGCAGGGTTTGCCACTTTCTATTCTTACGGAACGACTCAACCTATTGCTACGAGCATGCAATTTGCTGCCGGCGCAATCGTTGTCAACACCTTGGCAGTGCAAGTCCCTAACCCGCTGTCGTCGTTTGACATGACGGTGTTCACCTCCGCCCAGTCACATTTCGTATTCGATATCGTCGGCTACTTCGCGCCCCCGCTGGCCACGGCGCTGCAGTGTGTCGAGACTGCCAACACCACAAGCTCTGCCATTCCCGCTGGCGGCACCGAAAACGTAGTGGCGCCAGCATGTCCCACTGGCTACACGCAAACGGCAACGAACTGTGAATCAAGCGACTTCCTGGTGCCGTTCGTGTTTTTTAAGGCGGGAACGTGTTCGGCGCGAAATAACAGCGCTTCGGCGCAGGAAATTAGAGCGTCACGCACCTGTTGCCGCGTCCCCGGTCGTTAGGTCTGAGTTCGCGTGATGGAGCCCATTGACATGTTGCGCCGTGCACGACGTTTCACCCGGGTGTTGGGCGTCGCAATCTGCGTTGTGATTTGCTGCGTCGCTGTTCCGGCTCGTGCGGCGACGCTTGCTTACGTGCCGAATCAGACCGGAGCGTCCGTTGCCGTGGTTGACGTGAGTAACGGCACCGTGATCGCCACAGTGCCCGTCGGAGCGGCGCCGATTGGTGTTGCGGCCGCGCCGGGTGGCCGTTATGTCTACATCACCCAGCACAATGCTGACACCGTCGCGGTTGTCTCAACCAACACCAACACCGTGCTGGCGCAAATTTCCGCAGGTAGCAAGCCCATGGGCGTGGCGGTCTCGCCCGACGGCACGCGCCTCTTCGTCACCAATTTTCTGACCGCGACGGCGTCAGGTGCAGGCTCGCTGTGGGGGAACGGAACGCTGACCGTCGTCGACACGGCAACGCGCTCAGTGCTCACTACCGTCACTGTCGGCGCCAATCCCTCAGGCGTCGCCGTGTCGCCTGACGGCAATCGTGTCTATGTCGCCAATTCGGGCGCAGGCACGCTAAGTGTCGTCTCCACCGCGACGAACGCCGTGACCTCAACGATCACGGTCGGCGCGAATCCAGTGGGCGTGACTGCCTCGCCTGACGGCCAGCGCGTGTATGTTGCCAATGGCGGCAGCGCATCGGTGTCGGTGATTGATGCGGCGGCGCTTACGGTCACTTCGACTATTCGTGTCGGCGGTCACACCACGGGCATTGCCGTCAGCGACGACTCGACACGCGTGCTCGTGAGCAATACGTTTGACAATTCGGTCTCGGTGATCAACGCTTTGACGCAAGCGGTGTCCACAACAACGACTGCGGGAATTGGACTGGGGCCTGCTGGCGTGGCGTTTGTCCCCGGAGGCAGCACCGGACTGATTGCCAATTCAAGGGGCGCAACAGTCAGCTCGATCAACGCCGTCAACGGCACCGCGGTCGTACTCACCGGGAACACGCTGGGCTGGCCAGCGAGTCTCGGAAAGTTCGTTGCGGTCACGCCGTCGTGTGCGCTTGATGTAAGCGGCGATGCTGTCGTTTCCAGCACGTCGGACGGAGTGTTGATCCTGCGCTATCTGCTCGGGTTCCGTGGCACGGCGTTAACGCAGGGTGTGACGGGCATCGGGGCGGGAGTAAACGCTGCCGTTATTGAACTTACCCTTGCTGGGCTCGATCTCGACGCCGACGGGGATGGCGTAATGCGGGCAACTACTGATGGCCTGTTACTTGCGCGTGCGATGTTGGGATTGACGGACGGTGCGCTCATCGCCAATGCGCGCAACGCGGGCTTTCCCGGTGTACGAAGCGCCGCGCAGGTGCTGCAGTGGATATCCAGCGTCCATGGAGCGAGTTGCCTGCCTTAGCGGGTCGCATATCCGGAGAGTCAAGTCCGCCGGAACGTTGGAGACATTTTTCACGGGCTGCTATTCCGGCAGCTCGACCTGCGGCATGCGCGCGACAATGACGCCGGTCTTTTTGCGCAAACCCGGCGCGTTGAAATTTCGTTCGTAGAAGCGAGGGTTGGGCGCCATGGCAGCAAGTTTGGCCGCTTGCTCCACCGAAAGTTGTGCCGCCGAAATGCCGTAATAGCGACGTGCGGCCGCCTCCGCACCAAACACGCCGTTCCCCCATTCGATGACGTTGAGGTAGAGCTCAAGAATGCGCTCCTTGTCCAGCATGTGCTCGAGCATCAGCGTGATGATCGCCTCTTGACCTTTACGCAGATAGCTCTTTTCCGGCGACAGAAATAGGTTCTTCGCGAGCTGCTGCGTGATGGTCGAACCGCCCGCCACCGTCTTGCCTTTAGCGCGATTTTTTTCGATGGCGAGCTGAATGCCGTCCCAATCGAAACCCTCGTGATCCACGAACGTGGAGTCCTCCGACGCGATCAGTGCGCGCTTCAAATTACGCGAAATTTTGTTGTAAGGCACCCATGTGTAGCGAATTGCGGCGTCCGGCTTTTTGTCGTGCAATTCGCCCATGCGATACGACATGAATGCGGTGCTGCTGGGCGCATGCGAGCCGTACCACCAGATCAGCCCGGCGAACACCATTTGCGCCACCACAAACAGCAAAACGGAGGAGAGCAACACAGCAGCGATCATGCGCCCAATGAGTTTACCCATCGCTTAGCTGGTGGCGAGTTCGGCGCGCAGCAGCGCGATGATCGGCTCGGCCTGCGGCAGCGAGCCACGCCATTGCACGTAGCTTTCGGCCGCCTGTTCAACGAGCATGCCGAGCCCGTCGGAAGCGCGTGCTGCGCCTTGACCCAGCGCCCACGTCATGAAGGCAGTGGGCGCTTTGCCGTACATCATGTCGTAGGCGAGTGAGTCGCTGGAGAATACTTCCGCGTTCGTAGGCATTGGCAATGCATCACTGAGGCTCGACGAGGTTGCGTTAATCACGATGTCGTAACGCGCTGAGCTGGTCGTCAACGCTTCAATCGTTTGCGCTCGAACGGGATAATCGCGCAGATACGGTGCCACCAATTCAACCGCACGCGCCGCCGTTCGATTGACGAGCACAACACCTGAAGGTTCGCGCAATAGCAACGGCCCGAGCACACCTCGTGCCGCGCCGCCTGCGCCGATCAACAGAACCGATTTACCTGCAAACGACCGCGTCAAATTCACTTCAATATCGCGCACCAAACCCGCGCCATCGGTGTTGTCGCAAAACCAGTGGTCGCCGCGCCACATCAGAAAATTTGCCGCACCCGCTTGCTGAGCGCGAAGGCTCGCCTCACGCGCCAGCGAAAACGCCTGCTGCTTGAACGGCACCGTAACGTTCGCGCCGACGCCGCCTTCATTACGAAAGCGCTGCAACTCACCGGCGAAATCATCGACTGGCGACAGTCGCTTGTCGTAGTCAATCACTTGCCGCAAACTCTCAGCAAACAGCGCGTGAATGCGAGGGCTTTTGCTGTGCGCAATCGGGTTGCCGATCACAGCGTATCGCGCTGAATGTTCAATCTGAGTGATGATGTTCACGGAGCTTTTGCGCTCGCTGCGGCAGAACTTTCAAGCTCACCAGCACGCGTGAAACTCCATGTTCGCGTGATGTAGAGAATGTCGGTGTCGCTCCTGATGTCCGGTGGAAACGGCGCATAAGGCCCCGCCATTTCAACGATTTTCAGCGCAGCGGCGTCGAGGATTTTTTTGCCTGAACCGCGATCCACTTCAATGGTTTCAATGCGACCGTCGGCTTTGATCGCGACCGTCAACACGAGCGAGCCGTACAGCTTTTGGGCGCGCGCGATTTCGGGGTAGTTGGCGTTGCCGACGCGCTCCACCTTTTGTCGCCAATCTTCCACATAGCGCGCAAAGCGATACTCCATCGCGCGAGCACCGATGTGCTTTTTCTTGGGGCGTTGCTGATAGGAATCGAACTCGCGTGCGATCTGCGCTTCAAGGCGTTGCAACTCCAACGCCTTGGCCGACATTTCACGAAACGCATTCGCTGAATCGGCACGCGTTGATTCTTTCGCATCACGATCTGTCACGGTCTTGTTGCGTGCATTGAGCTGCTGCAACAATTCACGCGTTTGCCGCTCCAGGTTTTCGACCTGTTCACGCGCAGCTGATAGCTGCGTGTTCTGCGAGTCAACCGCCGCGCGCGGCAAAGGCGAACTCAAGCGGCGCTTGGCGTCTGTGTTGCCACCGCCGTCGAGATTGGCCTGCGCCAAAAAATCAGCCTGTGACGGTTTGGTGGCCGTCTTGGCGTTGACCAGCGACACTTCAAGTGGTGGCGAACTGGTCGCATTTTTGAACAATTTCGGTAGTTCAAAGTGCAGCGACAGCAAGATGACGTGTGCGCCAAGCGATGCGGCCAACGTCCACTTGAGCAGCGGGCTGATACCGCCCAGGCCACCCATTGCGGGCGGGAGAACGGGCGCTACAACTGCTTTGGTGGGACGCTTCACGCGTTGATTTTAGGGGGCGGTTGCCGTAGTTGCAGTCGTCGCAGCATTTGCCGTGCCCGGCACTGCTTCAATAAAACGTAAATGCAACGCGGGCTCGAACAAATCAATCTCGGCGATGGCGAGAATCACCTGCGTGCCCGGTGCCTGACTCGCCATGTCGTTCACGCGCTGAACAATCGGCAGTCGATCAAAGCGCACCAGATTTTCGCGAATCACGCGGGCGGTCAGTTTCTCAATGCCTTCCTGTTGAATGAAGCGCAAGCACCAGTAAAACTCCATCTGCTGCTGAAAATCGCCGTATGCGCCATAGGTCGCGTCGAAGTCGGCCACTGCTGCCAGCAACTCGGAACTGCCACGCGGATAGGCAGCGGGGGTGTCTGCTACCGCCGCGAGCAACTGACGCTGATTCACCAGATCGGAATAACGGCGCAACGGCGACGTCGCCCACAAATAATGCGGCACATTCAAGCCCTCATGCGGGCCGGGCAAGGAGCTCATCTTCGTCTTGCCACCTGCCTGCACCCGGAACATGCCAGTCCAGCCTTTGTCGGCCAGCAATTTCGCCCACGACACATTGGCAAAAATCATCAACTCGGAGACGAGCGTGTCCACCGGCGAGCCGCGCTGACGTGTTGTGATGTCGATGCGACTGTCTTTGGCGTCGGAATCGCCGATGATGGTGAAGTTGTAGTCAACGCGATTGTTGATTTGCGGTGTAGCACCGACGCGACTGCTCTCAAGTTTTTGCGCGAATTGATGCAGCATGCGCAGCTCGACAGCATGGCCACCTGCGGCGATTGCATCATTCGCAGGGTCTACCCATTTGAGCGCATCAAGATCGTTGATGCGCAGGTTTGCGGCCATCGGCACCCGCTCAACACGCGTCTCGGTCAACAGTACATTGAGGTCGGTGTCCAGCGTTGCGTAGAGCGACAACGCAGGCGGAGTCTTGCCCTCATCCAACGAGAACTCCGTGATGAGTGTTTCCGGCAGCATGGTGATTTTGTGGCCGGGCATGTACACCGTTGATAGCCGATCACGCGCTACGCGATCCGCGTCACTTCCGGGCGCAAACGCTAGCGCGGGCGCGGCAATATGTACACCAAGTTTGTAGCCACCGCCCGCCAGCGACTGCCATGAAAACGCGTCATCAATCTCAGTAGTGGCGGCATCATCAATGCTGAACGCGCGGACATTGGCGAGGGGCAAGTCAGCCGCAGTTTGCACCGAAAGATTCGCCGGAAACGCGATCCCTTTCGGAAACGTGGCACGCAAGAATTTCTGAAAGTGCAGCGCATGTGTCGATGGAATCGCGCCCGATTTTGCAAGCAAATGCACCGGCGACATACGCGCACGATCTGCCGCTGCGGCAAGCGCTTTGTAGATCAGACTTTGTTTGTCGGGCGCGTGCAGTAGTTGCGCCCACTGACTCGCAATTTCCGTTGGAGCGCGACCAGCAACCAGCTCGGTAACCCATGATTCCATCTGCTCGGCTTCACGTGCTTTGCGCTCGATGCTCAGCAAAGCCGCCTTCAATGCATCCTCTGGAGCCCGCTTATAGCGGCCCTTGCCGCGTTTGTAAAAATACATCGGTGCTTGCTGCAACGCCAGCACTGTGGCCGCCATTTGTTCGGACGTTGCGCCCGCACCAAAGTATTCCTGCGATAACTCGGCAAACGAAAACTCGTCACGTCCTTCGGCGCTTTGCCACAGCAGTGACATATCAATATCGGCCAACTGTTGTTGCGCGCTGGCCATTAACGTTGCTGCATCGGGCTGCGCAAAATTCATCAGCACGTTCGACGACTTCACCTTGATACGCCGTCCTCCGGGCAACTCCACCTGCGCGGACGCGTCCGATTCCGACATGATCAATGCGGCCTTGATGTGGCCGTCGTCTTCAAAAAGTAAATTCATCGTGTAGCTAAGTATTCGTGATGCCGTGAGGAACATGGCCGGAAGGTACAACCCTGCTGGCGGACTCTACATGTCGGCGTTGATCGTCAAAAAATATATCTGCGCCAAACGCACGCAAAAACTCTGCTTTATCCAGCCCACCGAGGAACAACGCTTCGTCAATGCGTACGCCCCAGGCGCGCAGCGTGCGTATCACGCGCTCATGTGCCGGGGCGGAGCGTGCGGTGACGAGGGCGGTGCGAATCGGTTGCTGATTGCGCGGGAAGTCGGTTTGAATGCGATGCAGCGCGGCGAGGAAATTTTTGAAGGGGCCACCGCCCAGTGGTGTGCCCGCAGCGCTTGCTTCTGACGCGCTGAACGCATCCAGCCCTTGCGATTGATACACCCGCTCTGCTTCGTCCGAAAAAAGCACCGCGTCACCGTCGAAGGCGATGCGCAGCTCGTCGTCCACAGGAGAAGATGCGCTTCCCGAATTGTCGTACCCCAGTCTTGGCACAATGGTCGCGGCCGCATGACCTGATTCAAGCGCGTGACGCACGTCTTCCGGGTCGGCGGACAGAAACAGATGGGTGCCCAACGCGGGCACATAGCGCGACGTATCGCGCCCGCTGGTGAACACGGCGCGCGTGATGCCGAGTTTGTAGTGACTGATCGCGTTGAACACGCGCAGGCCCGTGTCAGCGCTATTTCGCGAGAGCAAAACTACTTCGACGTGCTGATGTCCCACATCATTCAGTCGCAGCAGTTTGCGCGTCAACTCAAACGCCACACCCGGTTGCAACAACTCGTCCTCATGCAGCACCTGATGCTGCTGATACGCCTCAACCCCGCCCGCCTCGTACACGGCGTGGCTCTCCGACAAATCGAACAACGCCCGCGAGGAAATCGCTACGATCAGACGGTTGTCAATGTGGGTAGCCATTTGCGATAGCGATCAGCGAGCTACAGAGCGCGCTCAGCGCGGCAAATGAACCCTGAAAGCGGCAACCCACCTTCTGAACGCAGATCGACCGACTCAAACGTGACGGTGCTGAACCCCGCAGCAGAACAAAGATTTCGGATTGACTGGTCGCTGTGGGCATAGCGTTGCGATGCACGCAGCACCAAATCCGGCTCATCCTCCTGAGTACTTTCGCAGGAGAACAGAAGCATTCCACCGGGACGCAACACCTTGTACGCATCGGGAATTGCAGTGCTCAGATCACCGACATAAATGAACACGTCAGCCGCAGTGATCACGTCGTATTGTTCAGGTGGCGTTGCCGCAAGCGCGTCAAGCAAATTCACCTGATGAAAGCGATGATACAGGCCGTGTTTCGCGGCTTGCTCAATCATTTTTCCCGACAATTCAACACCCACCAGCGCACCGTTGAATGCGCCTAGATAGACGCCAACCAGCCCTGTGCCCGACCCCAGATCAAGCAAGCCAAACGTACGGTCTGGATGGCGCTCCACAATGATTTCCGCAAGGCGACGCGGCACGCTGTAGGCAAGCTGGCCCACCAGATGTCGGTCAAAGCTTTCCGCGTGGCGATCAAACATGGACACGACCAACGCATTCGGCATCTTGGATGGCGTTTGCCCAGCGGCAGCGCCCGCATTAAACGCGATGATTTCGTCATCGGGCGCTAGTTTTCGTGCCAGTGCCAGGTCGCGCGCAGCCGATTCAACATCGCCGCGTTCCTCGGCCATCGCGGCAAGATTCGCGATGGCCAGCACGTTGCCAGGCGCAAACTCGCGGGCACGAAGGAAGTGCTGCTCAGCGCGTTCGCGCTCGCCAAGTTGGCGCGCGCACACGCCCAGCGAATTCAGGATGTCTACTCTGCGCGGCGCTAGTACCAACGCACGCACCAAGAAAGCTTCCTGCGCGGTGAAGTTGCGCGCCTGCTCGGCAACGGCTGAACAGATTTCGAGCAATGGCAGGCTGTCTCCGCACAGCGTGAGCGCTTCGTTGCCAGCGTCTATTGCGAGTTGCGATTGCCGGTGCTGGCTGAGCGCCCTGATGTGCTCTATATGCGCCTCTACCCAAGTCGGTGCAAGGTCCAGCGCTCTTTCTAGCGACTCAATGCCCGCAATCGGGTTGTTTGCTTTTCGTGCGAGAGAGGCGGCCACAAAATAAAGGCGCGCATCGTTGGGTGCGCTCTTCGCGAGCGCGTTCAGTCGTGTGGCTGCATCCTTGAGCTCGTCACGGTCAATTTTCTGGCTTACTTCTAACAGTTGCGCCTTTATAAAGTCATTCGCCACAGTGCAATGTCCGGTGTTAGGATCAATCGAGTATATCGGGGGGAAATTGCTGCAAGATCAGCGCGATTTCTCGCGTAGCGCGTCGAGCAGGCGATTGTGAATGTTGGCAAATCCGCCGTTGCTCATGATCACCACATGATCACCCGCGCGGGCTTCGTGCGCAACGGCTCCCGTGAGCGCAACAATGTCCTTGTAGTCCGTTGCTCGCGAAGCGAGTGACTGCATCGCCTCAGCCACGTCCCAACCGAGTCCACCCGAATACGAAAACACGCGATCCGCATCGAGCAAGCTCTCTGCCAGTCGCGCCCGCATCGCGCCGAGCTTCATCGTATTTGATCGCGGCTCAAACACGGCAATCACACGTTGTCCCTTTGGAATACGAAGCTTTAGCGCGCTGACAGTTGCCGCAATCGCGGTTGGGTGATGCGCGAAATCGTCATAGACCTTGACGCCGTTGATCTCGCCGCGCAATTCAAGACGTCGTTTCACGCCCTGAAATACCGCGAGCGCTTCAATGGATTGTGCTGGCGCAACACCAACGTGCCGTGCCGCCGCGATTGCGGCCAGCGCGTTCAGGCGATTGTGCAGTCCCGGCATGTCTAGCTTCAGTTCACCGAAGCGCTGTCCGCCAAAATCAACCTGAGTTTCGCGGACAAAATGCCAGCCCTGATCGGACGCAAACGCCTCGCGCTCGCTCCAGCAACCCATCGCCAGTGTTTGCATCAGCTCGCCATCCAGCGCGTTGCTGATGATGCGGCCCGTCGACGGAACGGTGCGCACCAGATGGTGAAACTGCTTTCGGATCGAAGCCACATCCGGGAAGATATCAGCGTGATCGTATTCAAGATTATTGAGCACGACGGTGCGCGGACGGTAGTGAACAAACTTGCTGCGTTTGTCGAAAAACGCCGTGTCGTATTCGTCGGCTTCGATCACGAAATACGAGCGCTTGTGCGCGGCGCTATCACCGCGCCCACCGTGTGGTGTACCCAGTCGCGCTGACACACCGAAATCGGTCGCCACGCCGCCAATCAAAAACCCCGGCGTGTAGCCTGCATATTCAAGAATCCAGGCCAGCATTGACGTGGTGGTGGTTTTGCCGTGCGTGCCAGCCACTGCCAACACCCAACGATTGCGCAGCACGTTATCAGCGAGCCATTGCGGCCCGGAGGTGTACGCGGCACCCGCGTCCAAGATGGCTTCGGCCAGCGGATTGCCGCGCGTCACGACGTTGCCGATCACGAAGCAATCGGGTTTAAGCGCCAGTTGGTCAGCTGAATAGCCCTCAATCAGCTCAATGCCGAGCGCGCGCAGCTGGTCGGACATCGGCGGATAGACGTTGGCATCAGTGCCGGTGACGCGAAAACCCGCCTCGCGAGCCAACGCGGCAACACCACCCATAAAGGTGCCGCAAATACCAAGAATGTGAATGTGCATACGGGGCAGGAGGCGGCGCGCGGAGCGCCTGCGACAAGTTCAACCCACAATTATCGACGAGGGCGGGTTTATGCGCCTTTGTCGGGCTTCTCACGGTGGCGTTCACGGCAAAATTGCGGAATCGTTCCACGCCCGCCTTTCGCCGATATTTGCCTTATGCCTACTCTTCGACACCGGTGCCTTGCTGCGCTGGCCACTGCCGATATTGATGTCAAGCTGGCTGCAACGCATGCGGCGTTAAGTGCAAGCGACGTTGGCACCGATGCAGCACTGGTAGCACCTGCCACATTGCCCGGTCGCCCTGAGCGTCCGCCGCTGGTCTCACCCAAAGACGTGCCGCAACGCTCTCTGAGCACCGTTCCAGGCCGTGCAGCGCTGATTCATGCGCTGGCGCATATCGAATTTAATGCTGTGAATCTGGCCCTCGACATCGTCTGGCGATTCCCGTCCATGCCGGAGGATTTTTATCGGCAATGGGCGCAGGTCGCCAGCGAAGAAGCGACGCACTTCGCCATGCTGCGTGCGCATTTGCAGGCGCTCGGTTTTGCTTACGGCGACTTTCCGGCGCACGACGGGTTGTGGGAGATGGCCGCAAAAACGCAGGCGGACGTGCTGGCGCGGCTGGCGCTGGTGCCGCGAACGCTGGAGGCGCGCGGGCTGGACGTTTCACCCGCGATTCGTAACAAATTGCTGGCCGTCGGCGACAAGGCAGGCGCGGCGATTCTGGAGGTGATACTGCGCGACGAGATTCGCCATGTCGCGGTGGGGAATGTCTGGTATCGCTACGCCTGTCGCGAGCAAGGGCTGGATCCGCTCACGGCATACGCGACGCTCGCCGAGCGCTACAACGCGCCCAGATTACGCGGTCCGTTCAACCGCGAAGCACGGCTGGCGGCGGGCTTTGAGCAGGCGGAGATCGACGCGCTCTGAGCGTAGTCTGCTGCGTCAGCCGGAGAACTTGATCTTGCCGGTGAGCAGTTGCCACCACATCACCCAGTCACCCATGAACGAATACAGCGGTTGCTTGAAGCTCGCGGGTTTGTTTTTCTCGAACCCGAAATGTCCAATCCAGGCCCAGACGTAGCCCTGAATAATGGCTACGGGAATCAGCCAGTAACGAGCGCTGACAATCGCGGTAAGGAGCAGCGCAAGACCAACCGAGACGCCAATGAAATGCAACACGCGACACGTCTGATTACGATGTTCGCCCAGATAAAACGGGAAGAACTCGGCAAAACTGGTGAATTTTTGAACGGCGACATCAGCCATGAAAGTTTCCTCCTTTTTGTGGCGCAACCGAACGATAGCGAAGATCGAGTTGGGGCATCAGCTTTTCTGATTAACCCGCGTACTTACTGGGGTATGGCGCATAAATAGCAAAAGTCAACAAACAGCTATTCGCCGTCTAAGCCCACATAGAATAGTCTTTTCAGCATAAAGCCGTTGAACGCTCAGCCTATTCCAGCGGGCGAAACTTCAACGACAGTTGCCGCTGAAAAATGTCGGCTTGATCGGGTTTTGGCAGCGGGGACGATTTGTTAATCGCACGCTCCACCGCTTCATCGTAAGCCCGATTGCCGCTGGATTTTTGAAGCTTTACGCTCAAAATTTCACCAGTCGGCAACTGCACCACCTCAAACACCGCTTCGGGGTTGCCGGTGACGTCGCTCGCGAGGATGATATTGCCCTTCACTTTCGCCCGAATCTTGCCAACGTAGTCGCCCTCGGATTTGGCGCGTGCCCGCGCTGCCGCCGCATCGGTCGCCGCTTTCGCCGTACGTTCCGCCGCCTGTCGCTCAGCCACTTCTTTCGCCTGCTTTTCCGCCGCGGCCGCAGCCGTAGCGGCGGTTGCCTTCACCGCTTGTTGCTCTTTGTTGGCTTTGTCCTGCGCCTGCTTCACTTCTTTCGCGCGAGCCTCGTCAAGCTTGCGGGTAGCCTCTTTTTTCGCCGCGTCGTCGTTAGCTTTGAGCTTCGCCTTTTCCTTCGCGTCGTCAGCCGCAAGCTTCGCGATTTGAGCTTTTTTCTCCACGTCTTTCTGCGCCTTTTCACGCGCAATATCAGCAGGTGATGGCGCAGGCGGGGGTGCGGGCGCTTTCATCGCGGGAGGCGGCGGAGGTGTGGGTTTCGGCGCGGGTGCGGGTGGTGGTGGCTCCACGAGGGGTGGTGCAGGCTCAGGTGCGACCGGCGGCGCGACGGTCGACACTAGCTCCACTGCCATCGGCTCCTCCGCAGCGGGCGCAACCTGCTTCCAGCGCACACTAAAAATTAGCACAGCGACCAGCGCGATATGAACGAGTATCGCGCCGATCCACGCCGTGGTTTTCGAGCCGTTCATTGCATTAACTCGCGAGTCACTGCCCGCTAGCCGCCTTCTTTGGCGACAAGCCCGACGCGCTTGACGCCTTGCGCGTGCAGCGCGGAGAGCAGACTCACCACCTCGTCGTATTTCACGCTTTTGTCGGCCGCAATCACGACTGGGCGCTCTTTCGCTTTCTGCATATCGACGATGCGGGAGACGAGGCTGGCGCGCGTAAATTTGTCGCGACTGGTCGTCGCGCCGTCGCGCAACGCCAGCGTACCATCGGCCTTGATCGTCACCTCAATCGGGTCGCCCTGCGTGGTCGACAGCGGCTGGCCCACGCTCGGCAAATCAATCTCACCGGTGCGCAGCGCAGGTGTAGCGATCATGAACACAATCAGCAGCACCAGAATCACGTCGATAAACGGCACAACGTTGATCTGGGCCATGAGTTTGCGGCGGCGCATAGCGGTGCTCTAAGCCTGCCGTTGCAGAATGTTTAAGAACTCTTCTGCAAACGTCTCAAGCTGCACATTAATACGATCCAGTTGCGCCTGAAAACGGTTGTACGCGACGACGGCCGGGATCGCGGCGAACAGGCCAATCGCGGTGGCAATCAGCGCCTCGGCAATCCCCGGCGCGACTTGCGCGAGTGTGGCCTGCCCGACGCTGGCGAGCCCACGAAACGAATTCATGATGCCCCACACGGTGCCGAGCAGACCGATGTATGGGCTCACACTGGCGACCGTGGCGAGGCCCGGCAACTGATGTTCCAGCGCATCCATTTCGCGTTGCGTCGCGGCTTTCAACGCACGCCGCGTGCCGTCCACCACGGCCTCGCGTGACGTCGCAGCCTGCCGCTTTTGCTTGATGAATTCACGAAAGCCTGCCGCGAACACATCGGCCTGCGGGCCGTTTTTTTCGCGGCCTTCGCTGATGCGCTGATAGAGCTGATTCAAGTCCGAACCCTGCCAGAACGCATCATCGAACACGGCATTTTTCCTGGCCGCGCGCTTGAGCGTGCCACCCTTATAAAAAATCAACCACCATGACCACAGCGACAGCAGCACCAGCAGCAACATCACCCCTTGCACCGGGATGCTGGCACCCGAGATCAGGTGAAGCAGGGAAAGATCAGCAGTGGGTTTCATGCAAGCGCCTGAGAGATTGTGGATTTCATTGCCGAGCGCATCGCAGCAGGCATGCGGATTGGCCCGGACAGATCACTGGCAATGAATGCAAGTGTGACTATTGCCGAGAACAACAGTTCATCATCACGCCTGATGCGCTGCCGGATGATCAGGCGACTTGCGCCGACTTCGGTGGGCTCGGCGGTCACCGTGATCAGGTTGCCCAACAACGCGGGCGAGTGGTAATCGGCCTCGACGCGGCGCACCACGAACACAGCCTTAATTTCGCTTTGAATCACGTCCAATTCAAAGCCCGCAGCGCGTAGCCATTCTGTGCGAGCGCGCTCGATATAGCGAAGGTAGTTGGCGTAGTAAACAACACCGCCTACGTCAGTGTCTTCGTAATAAATTCGTACTGGGATGGAGAACGGTTTAGCCCCCTCTCCCCTCGCGGGAGAGGGTTGGGGTGAGGGGGAAGTTTGCGAACTAACCATCATTACCAAACAACTCCCCCGACCCAGTTCCGCCCATCGCCGCAGGCGGCACCAGCCCAAAATGCCGGTACGCCCGCGCGGTCGCCACCCGTCCGCGACTCGTCCGCTGGATATACCCCTGCTGAATCAAAAATGGCTCAATCACGTCTTCAATCGTCTCTCGTTCTTCGCTGATTGCAGCGGCCAAATTGTCGACGCCGACCGGCCCGCCTGCGAATTTTTCAACGATTGTTGAGAGCAATTTGCGATCCATCACATCGAGCCCGCTCGCGTCTACATCGAGCATCGCCAGCGCCTTATCCGCCACCTCGTGCGACACGCGCCCATTGGCGCGCACCTCTGCGTAATCGCGCACGCGACGCAAGAGGCGATTAGCGATGCGTGGTGTGCCGCGCGAGCGCTTGGCGATCTCGACTGCACCCGCAGGCTCCATGTTCACGTTCAGCAAATTCGACGAACGCGTCACGATGCGCGCCAACTCTTCATCGCTATAAAACTCCAGCCGCGCCACGATGCCAAAGCGGTCGCGCAGCGGATTAGTCAGCATGCCCGCCCGCGTCGTGGCTCCAATCAGCGTGAACGGCGGCAAGTCCAATTTCACCGAGCGCGCGCCCGGCCCCTCGCCGATCATGATGTCGATGGCGTAGTCCTCCATCGCGCTGTATAGCGTCTCTTCCAGCACCGCGCTGATGCGATGAATCTCGTCGATAAACAACACATCGTTGGGCTCAAGATTGGTCAACAGCGCCGCCAGATCGCCCTTTTTCTCCAGCACCGGGCCGGAAGTTTGATGCATGTTGACATGCATTTCGCGCGAAATAATGTGCGACAAAGTGGTCTTGCCCAACCCCGGCGGGCCAAACAGCAGCACGTGATCGAGCGGCTCCTTACGTGTCCGCGCCGCCTCGATAAAGATCGAAAGCTGCCCGCGAATTTTTTCCTGCCCGATGTATTCGTCAAGCTGCTTCGGCCGCAACGCCCGCTCCAGCGCGTCCTCCTGCACGCCTTCGCTTTTGGGCGCGATGATGCGGTCAACCGCATGCGCAAGGGAATCATCGTGAATGGCCATAGGGCTATTCTATGGGGCGATGGTTTGTCCTCTGCCGCTGGTTCTGTCCCCTCTCCTGCAGCGCGGGAGAGGGTTAGGGTGAGGGCGGCGGCATGAAGCTGATGCGTCCCACCACCGTTCGCCCTGAGCCTGTCGAAGGGTCTGCTCGAACGAATGGCTCGTTTGCCACCCTCGCGCTCTATGGCCGCGCGGGGCCAGTCACTTTTTGCAATCGCGCAAAAAGTAACCAAAAACGCTAGCCCCTGCACCCCGCTTCATCCTCCGGTGCTCGCAACGGGCGGGATGCGTCAACGGCACACGAAAACTTCGCTATCGCTACGCACAGTGTGTGCCGACGACGCATCTACGACCGCCCGTTGCTCCGCTCC
>ENA-OBLH01000299-OBLH01000299.1-metagenomes-genome-assembly--contig:-NODE-299-length-17506-cov-5.6924_pt1 | contig 17506 bp, 14 predicted proteins | sample MGYA00153382_OBLH01 | MGnify analysis MGYA00153382
GTTCGTGGCGGGCGCGGTCGCTCCTGCAGAAAAGTGGAATTAAGCGAGGATTTTTTCGGCTTCCAGCGCGTCCTTTGGCTTGCCTTCCGGCTTCACCAGGTTTTCGCGCGACGTGCCCAACCAGCGCACCAGCGGTGCCATCACCAACACCGACGAGTAAATGCCGAAGCAGATGCCGATGGTCAGCGCGAGCGCAAAGTAGTGCAGCGTTTCGCCGCCGAAGAACAACATGGCGAGCACCATGATCTGCGTCGAACCGTGTGTGATGATCGTACGGCTGATCGTGCTGGTGATCGCGTTGTCGATCACATGATCCACGCTCGCCTTGCGCATCTTCTTGAAGTTCTCACGCACCCGGTCAGCGATCACCACGGATTCGTTCACCGAGTAGCCCAGAATGGCCAGAATGCCCGCCAGCACGGGCAGATTGAACTCCCATCCAAAGATGGCGAACAGGCCGAGAATGATGATGATGTCGTGCAGGTTGGCGACGATGGCCGCGACCGCAAAGCGCCATTCGAATCGAATCGCCAGATAACCCATGATGCCCGCGATCACCAGCAGTAACGCCAGCGCTCCACTCTCGAAGAGTTCCTTGCCCACCTGCGGACCGACGAATTCCACCCGCTTGAGTACGATTTTCTCGGCACCATCGCCACAGCTCGTTTTCGCATCAGAAATGGCGCGCGTCCCGCAGATTGCCTTGAACAGTTTGTCACTCATCTGCGCGTTGGTCACGCCAGCGACGAGCGGCAGTCGCACCAGCACGTCTTGCGGCGTGCCGAAGTTTTGAACCACCGCTTCGCCTGTTTTCAGCCCTTCGATTGCTGCACGAGCCTGCGGCATGTCGGCAGGCTTCGCATAGCGCAACTCCGCGACGGTTCCACCCGTGAAATCGATGCCCCAGTGAAGCCCCTTGTAGCCGAGCGCGCCGACCGCGATCAGGAAGGTAATGAGAGAAATAACGTTGAATACCAACGCATATTTCATAAACGGCAGATCTTCTTTGAAGCGGAAAAATTCCATGAGTAGCTCCTGTTTTCTTTCGCTTACGTTATTGCTTGGATTGCGGCAGCGCTGGGGTGTCCACGGCCTCGAGAGACGACGGCGCATCCCTGGCCACGCCCTGCACACCGTCGATCGTAGCTGCGCCCTCGTCGGGCCGCCAGATTGTGCCAATGGAGATTTTGTCGAGTTTTTTCTTCGCACCGTACACCAGATTGACGATGCCGCGCGAGAAGAACACCGCAGAGAACATGGACGTCAATATGCCGAGGCAATGCACGACGGCGAAGCCTTTGACGGGCCCGGAACCGAACGTAAACAGCGCAAGACCGGCAATCAACGTCGTGATGTTCGAGTCAAGAATGGTTGCCCACGCATGCTCAAAGCCGGCAGAGATGGCCTCTTGCGGTTTGAGACCACGACGCAATTCTTCACGAATACGTTCGTTAATCAGCACGTTGGCGTCAATGGCCATGCCGAGCGTTAACGCGATAGCGGCGATACCCGGAAGCGTCAACGTCGCTTGCAGCATCGACAACAGGGCTATCAGCAGCAACAGATTGACCGTTAATGCAAGCGTCGAGATCAGACCCATTACTGCGTAGTAGACGCAGACAAACGCGGCCAGCGCGACGAAGCCCCAAGTTACCGAGTTGAAGCCACGCTCGATATTCTCGGCACCGAGGCTCGGGCCGACGGTGCGCTCTTCAATAATTTCCATCGGCGCGGCGATGGAACCGGAGCGAATCAAAAGCGCGATGTCGCTCGTCTCACGTGTGCTCATGCGACCCGTGATCTGAAAGCTGCTGCCCAATTCGCTTTGAATGGTCGGCGCGGTGATGACCTCAGCCTTGCCTTTTTCGATCAACACAATCGCCATGCGATTGCCGACGTTTTGCCCCGTGAACTCACGCAAAACGCGCGCGCCCTGCGTGTCGGTGCTGATGCGCACAATTGGCTGATTGTTCTGGCCGTCAAACGCGGGCTCAGCGCCGTTGATGCGCTCGCCGGTGATGACAAATTGCTTTCTCACCAAAATTTGACCGCCATCTCGATCATTCATCAACTCGGTGCCGAACGGCACGTTGCCATTTTGTGCGGCTTGCAGTGAGCTACTGTTCTTGCTGACGTCGGCTTCCACCAGACGCAGCTCCAGCGTGCCGGTACGACCGATCACGTCCTTCAAGCGCGCAGGGTCAGACGCGCCCGGCACCTGAATCACGATGCGGTCTGCGCCTTGCTTTTGAATGATCGGCTCGGTCAGCCCCAACGCGTTGATGCGGTTGCCGAGCACCTTCTGGTTCTGCTCAATTGCTGAATCGGCGAGCTTGCGCTTCGCCTCCTCTTTCAACGTAATGACCAGACGCAAATCCTGCGCCGCACCGTCTTCCTTGATCAGCAAATCGGCGTTGGCGAGGGAAATTTCTTTCGACGCTTTTTCGCGCTCAACAGGATCACTGAACTTGACGGCAATCGTGTCGCCCGCTTTGTCGACGCCGCCGTACTGCACTTTCTTTTCGCGCAACAACGCGCGAATGTCCGACGCGGAGCGATCAGCGGCGCGATCCAGCGCGCCCTTCATGTCGACCTGCATCAAGAAGTGAACACCGCCGCGCAGATCGAGACCGAGCGCCATCGGCTTGGCGTTCAACGCCTGCATCCAGGCCGGCGTGGTTGACTCATTGGTCAACGCGACGATGTAGTTGCCGGTGCCGTCGGCCACGCCGTTGTTCAAATCTTTGATCAACGCGTCTTTGGCTTTGGACTGAGCCTCGGAATCGCCGCGCGCAAAGCGCACATGCACGCCGTCAGTCGGATTGAGCGCCGACGACGCGATGCTGAGATTGGCTGCCTTCAGTGTCTTTTCAACCCTGTCGAGCAGCGCAGCATCGAGGCGCACTGCGGGCTTGTTGGTAGACACTTGCACCGCGGGCACTTGCGGGAAGACGTTGGGCAGGGTGTAGAAAAGGCCGATGATGATCGCGAAGATCATGACCAGATATTTCCAGAGCGGGTAGCGATTCATAGGGGTGTCCTATGGGCACTCCTATAAATTCGTTGTTCGGGCGAACTGCGGCGTTGCCCGGTGCTCGCAATCCTCATGTACCAGAGCGGTAATGAAGGTTGCTGTGCGCCGTGCGCTTTGCATTTCATCCCGAAAAACGAATTTCTAGAAGTGCCCCTGTGCTGAGATTGGACGTAAATTGGGGCGAACGCGTGTTTCCCAACCGTCGGAAAAAGGCGCGCTGCGGATGCGGCACGCGCCCTGAGTTTGTTTAGATCTGCTTCAATGAGCCCTTGGGCAGCAGCGCAGTAATGGCATTGCGCTGAAACGCAATCTCTGTGCTGCCGCCGACCAGCAACGTGATGTAGTTGTCATCAAGTTTCACCACTTTGCCGACCATGCCGCCAGCGGTGACCACTTCGTCACCCTTTTGCACGGCCTCGATCATTGCCTTCTGTTCCTTGGCGCGCTTTTGCTGCGGACGGATCAACAAGAAATAGAAAACAACAAAAATGCCGACCATCGGCAACAGCGACAGGAATTCGTTACCTGCACCGCCACCAAAGAGGGACTGCGCGTGAGCGGTACTGATCATGGAGAAACCCTCATCAAATCAAAAAGTTAACTCGGAATTGTAGCGGGCCGATTGGGTTGCGGTGTGAACGTGTGGCGATAGCAACTTTTAGCTGAACGCCCAATTTTTTTGGGCTGCAACGCGGATTACGTCGTCAGTCGACTTTAGACCATTTAGCCTTCCGAGCCCATGTTAAATAACGATCTCAACGATAAGTTGAATTCCCCGTCAGGCCGGAGCGCCGAGAAAAGATCAAGAACCGTCAATCCGTGCCCAGCGCCCGATCCCGATGAAACTGTTCGCGCCATGCGACAAACCGCTGTTGTTCGATGGCTTCGCGCATCTCCTTGGCCAGCTCCAGGTAGTAGTGCAGATTGTGAATCGTGTTCAGCATCGCGCCGAGGATTTCGCCAGTTTTGTTCAGGTGATGCAGGTAGGCGCGGCTGAAATTTTTGCAGGTGTAGCAACTGCATGATTCATCGAGCGGACGATGATCGTCGCGATACTTTGCGTTCTTGAGCTTGATGTCACCAAAGCGCGTGAACAGCCAGCCATTGCGGGCGTTCCGCGTCGGCATGACGCAATCGAACATGTCGATGCCGCGCTCGACCGAGTAGACGAGATCCTCGGGCGTTCCGACGCCCATCAAATAATGGGGTTTGTCTGCGGGCAATTTCGGCCCGATGAAATCGAGGATACGATGCATGTCCTGCTTCGATTCACCCACTGATAGTCCGCCAACCGCGACACCATCAAAGCCGATGTTCATGAGTCCCGCGAGCGATTCGGCGCGAAGGGATTCGAAGAGGGTGCCTTGCACGATGCCAAATAGTGCGTTGGGATTTTCGAGTCGCGCGTGCTCATCTTTCGAGCGCTGTGCCCAGCGTAGGCTCATTTGCAACGAAGCTTGTGCCTGCTCCAGCGTGGCGTCGGCGGGGGTGCATTCATCAAGCTGCATCACGATGTCGGAATTGAGCGTGCGCTGAATCTGCATCGACACTTCGGGCGAGAGAAATAGTTTGTCGCCGTTAATGGGAGACGAGAAATGCACGCCCTCTTCCACAATTTTTCGCAGCTGCCCGAGTGACCAGACTTGAAAGCCGCCGGAGTCAGTCAAGATCGGGCCCTTCCAGCCCATGAAATCGTGCAGCCCTTTGAACTGCTCAATCACGGTCGTGCCGGGTCGCAGCCAGAGGTGAAACGTGTTGCCGAGAATGATCTGCGAGCCGATGTCGATCAGGTGCTGCGGCGTCATCGCCTTGACCGTACCGTAGGTGCCGACCGGCATGAAGATGGGCGTTTCGACGACGCCGTGGTTCAAATGCACGCGGCCTCGACGCGCGTTGCCGTCGGTGGCTAGGAGTTCGAATTTCATAGCGTGAATTTCTGTAACAGCATGGCGTCGCCATAACTAAAAAATCGATACCGTTGCTCAATCGCATGAGCGTACAGAGCGTGAACATGCTCGTAATCCGAAAACGCAGACACCAGCATCAGCAGAGTCGATTTCGGCAAGTGAAAGTTGGTGAGCATCATGTCGACCACTTTGAATTCGTAGCCCGGCGTGATGAAAATATCGGTTTCACTTTCATGAGCGCGCAGCTCGCCACATTCGTGCACGCAGCCTTCGAGCGTGCGCACGCTGGTGGTGCCTACCGCAACCACGCGACCGCCGCGCGCTTTGCATGCGTTGATCGCATCGACTGTAGCCCGCGTCAACACATAGCGTTCGCGATGCATTTTGTGTTCAGCGATGGTTTCCGTTTTGACGGGCAGAAATGTGCCTGCGCCAACGTGCAGCGTCACATACGCCAATTCGATGCCACGTTGACGACATGCGGCAAGCGTTGCTTCGTCAAAATGCAGGCCCGCTGTGGGTGCAGCGACTGCGCCTTCATGCTGCGCGTAGACAGTTTGATAGCGCATTGTGTCGCCTTCACCTGCGGCGCGCTGCATGTATGGCGGCAGCGGTAGTTCGCCGGACTCACGCATCAGCGTTTCAAAATTCCCTGACGCGGCGTCCAGCAACTGCACCTGAAAAAAACGTTCATCCCGCCCAACAATTTCAGCATTGTGCTTGCCCGCGATCACAATGCGCGTCCCCGGTTTCGGTGCATGGCTTGCGCGCAGTTGCGTCAGCGCTAGCGTGGGCGAGAGTAGTCGTTCGACCAGCACTTCAACCACGCCGCCAGTGGCTTTGACGGCGCGCAGCCTTGCGTTCAGCACTTTGGTGTTGTTGAAAACCAGCAAGTCACCCGGTTGCAACAGCGCAGGCAAATCGGTGAACGAGCGGTCTGCCGCTGCGTCACCGCGACCGTCCAGCAAACGGCTCGCTGAGCGTTCGGCGAGCGGATATTGCGCGATCAGCTCTGGCGGCAGCGCGTAGTCAAAATCGGAAAGGGAATAAGTCGGCGGGTGGGGCACTTGACTAGCGCTCCATGGTGAAAAGTGTTGGGAAGGCGAGCTTCCGCAATGTGAAGCCAGCTACATGTCTCCCATTTTAGGTGACGTCACGCAGCGCCGCGTTGCGTGATGTTTGGCGCCTATTTCTTCTCGGGCACGGGTGCGGGCAAAGTTTTGACGGGGCCTACGTGAACTGTGCCGGTGTCCGCTTTGTCGTTAACCGCACGCAGCGCCGAGGTCTCGACAAAGCGTGTGAGCGTTGAGGCCAATTGCTCGGGGGTGAAGCCGTATTCCACGTCAAGCGCAGTGGATTCCTTGTTCACCACTTTTCGAAAGTCGTAGCGCGATTCGCTGCGCAGCGTCTTCAGTGTTTTTGCGTCCAGCGTGGTCACTTGCACATAGAAAAACGGCGCTACAAAGCGGCGCGAACGAACCTGCTCGCGGGCCGTATCCTCGACGATATCGTCAATAAAATCGCCCGTTGGATCGAGTTCCGTGCCGAGTGGTTGCACATACATGCCGATGCCTGAGAGCTTGGCCCCCATACCTTGACGCTCGGACATCAACCACTTCGGTGTCACGACGATGATCTGATCCCAATCCTTGCGCGCCGGATTTTTTTCGAGCATGTTCATGACGCGGCGTATTGTGGCGGCTTCGCGATCCTGCGGCAGCACACCCTCTGCAGTGAAGTCCGAGCGCATCGCCAGAAACACGCGTTCGCTGTCTGGATAATCGGCGGCCACCGCACGATCCAGGCCGCGCAACACGGCGTAATTCAGCGTGTTGTCGGGCACCTGCATGTTGCGGCGAATGTAGGGCTCCAAGTGCGAACCGACGGATTCTTTTTGCCGCACGTACTGAAACTGATCGCCCACGGCGGCAACCAGTGCGAATGTCTTTGGCACGCTGGTGGCGGCGACAGGCGCGACCGTGGATGAGGTCGTAGCTGCAGGGGTTGGAGCCAGAGTTTGCGCGTGGGCAAGCGATTGCAGCGCCAGTCCGACTGCGGCTACAGCGGTGCCGGCGACGATTCGCATGGCAGGTAAATTCAAACGCGTTTGCATGATGACGGTGCCTCTTTGGCAGGACGAAGTCCCAGTGTCAGTAGTGTCGACAATGCAGATGACCACGTCATTGCGGTTGCGACGAATGGCGGATTTTGCGGGCCCAGTCGCCGCTGCAATTCGCCAGCTGTTGCCGCCATCTGTCTGCTATTCTGCTATCAGCTTTTTACCGAAACCCTTATTTCAATTGGGCTTAGCTGGATACATTAAATAAAGTCGCATTTATGACGTTTACAGCCCTGAGCCCACAGCTTATGTCGCATTCGGCGAAAAGCTGTTACCCCTCGCCCCACATTTCATTCGCCGTTTCGATCACTAACCGCAGCTTCGCGCGTTGCGCCTCCACGGCGATGTCGTTGCCATGTACGGTGCTGGAGAAACCACATTGCGGCGACAGCGCCAGCTGCTCCATCGGCGCGTACTGCGCTGCCTCATCAATGCGACGCTTGAGATCGTCCTTGCTCTCTAGTGCGCCGAGCTTTGTTGTAACAAGTCCAAGCACCACGGTCTTGCCTTTCGGCAAATAGCGCAACGGTTTGAAGTCACCGGATCGCGCATCGTCGTACTCCAGAAAATACGCGTCGACATTCATCTCGGCGAGCAACGCTTCGGCCACTGGCTCATAGCTGCCCGACGCGGCGAACGTGCTCTTGAAATTGCCACGACACAGATGCACAGCGAGCGTCATGCCCGCAGGTTTTTGGGCGACCACGCGATTGATGAAGCTCGCGTAACGATGCGGCAGCTCGTTCGGGTCGTCGCCACGCGCCCGCGCTGCTTCACGCATCTTGTCATCGCAGAGATAGGCGAGGTTGGTGTCGTCCATCTGCACGTAGGTACAGCCCGCCGCTGCGAGTGAGCGCAGCTCGTCGCCGTACGCCTGCGCGACGTCTTCGTAGAACACCGGATCCAGCTCGGGGTAATGCTGTTTGCTGATGCCCGCGCGGCCACCGCGAAAGTGCAGCATCGTGGGCGACGGGATCGTCACCTTCGGCGTGTTGCCCGCGCCGACCTGACTCTTCAAGTACTGAAAATCTGCAAGCTGAATGTCCTTCACGTGACGCACTTTATCGACCACGCGCATCACCGGCGGCGCGAGTTCCATCGTGCCATCGGGCTTTTGAATGGTGAACGGTTCGGCGGTGTCCACGCCCCCCAATTGGTTCAAAAAATCAACGTGAAAATAGGTGCGACGAAACTCGCCGTCGGTGATGGACTTCAAGCCCACCGATTGCTGAAATTCGACGATTTCACTGATCGCTTTGTCCTCGACCCCACGCAGCGCTTGCGGCGTGATTTCGCCTTTAGCCTTTTGCGCGCGCGCATCAAGCAAATATCTTGGGCGCAAGAAACTGCCAACGTGGTCGTAGCGTGCGGGCAGTGGATAAGCGTTTGACATTGCGAGGACTCCTTTTTTTCGATGCTAAGCATAGCGAGGCGCTTTGCAGCCGTCGGCAGCTGTTAACTGCAGCAGTGCAACATACATTCGCCAAAAACAACCTTGCCAATCGTAACAATTTTAGTTACATTAAATAATCAAATAAGGAGAAGTTGCGTGATGTCATCGACAAGCACGGAAGTCGCAGTCGAACTTCGTGAGCGCATCGCGGTCGTCAAGCTGACGCGCGCCAACAAGAGGAACGCATTGAGCGACGCCGTGATGGCAGCACTTGAGCAAGCTTTCGCCGCGCTGCCCAATACCGTCGACGCGGCTGTGCTCTGCGGCGATGGCGAGCACTTTTGCGCGGGCCTTGATCTGAGCGAAATCAGGGATCGTGATGCGACGGAAGGACTGCATCATTCGCGCAGTTGGCACCGCATTCTCACCAGCATCGAATTCGGGCGGATCCCCGTGGTCGCTGCGCTGCACGGCGCGGTGGTGGGCGGCGGTTTGGAGCTGGCGACGAGCTGCCATATTCGCGTGGCGGACGACACTGCGTTCTTCGCGTTGCCCGAAGGTTCACGTGGCATATTTGTCGGCGGTGGCGGTTCCGTGCGTATCCCGAAATTGATCGGCACGCACCGCATGCTCGACATGATGTTGACCGGCCGCGTCTACAAAGCGGCTGACGCCACAACACTCGGATTTGCGCAGTATCACGTTGCTGCCGGAGCCGCGCTCGACAAGGCCATTGAGCTGGCAACGCGCATCGCCGAGAACGCGCCGATGACCAATTACGCCCTGATACACGCGTTGCCGCGCATCGCCGAACAGCCTGCCGATCATGGCTTTTTGACCGAAGGATTGATGTCGTCCATCGTGCAAAGCGCACCGGAAGCGAAGGCCCGCGTGCGTGATTTTCTTGAAGGTCGCGGCGCGAAAGTGAAGACATCGTGAACACCGAAACAGTCGCGCCCAAATATCGCGCGCTGAAATTCGGCGTCACCCGCGTGGCCGTACGCGAAGCAAACGGGCACACCTATCTTTCCGCCGAGCAATCGCTCGATGCATACGCAGATCGGCTGACGGATCGGCTGCTGCACTGGGCCGAACACGCGCCTGATCGCACTTTCATTGCCCGTCGTGCGGTCAACGCCGACAGCTCGCGCGGCGATTGGCGGTATGTCACGTACGGCGAGGCGCTCATCGCCGCGCGCAGCATCGGGCAGGCGCTGCTCGACAGCGGGGCGAGCGTCGAGCGGCCCCTCGCCATCCTTTCGGAAAACAGCATTGAACACGCGCTGCTCGCGCTCGGTGCGTTGCTAGTCGGTGTGCCGTATTGCTCGGTGTCCACCGCCTATTCGCTGGTCAGCCACGACTACGACAAGTTGAAGCACGTGGTGAACACGCTGACGCCCGGCGTGGTCTTCGCACCTGACCTCGCACGCTACGGCAACGCGGTTGACGCAGCGATTCCTGCGCAGGCGCTGATCGTGGTGAATGCCCAAGGCGAACGCACGCGCAACGCGGGCAAAACGGTCACGCTGGATTCATGGCTCGAGACAACACCCACCGCCGCTGTCGACACGGCGATGCAAGCCACTGGCCCCGACAGCATCGCAAAATTTTTGTTCACCAGCGGCTCAACCAAATTGCCAAAAGCGGTCATCAACACTCACCGCATGTGGTGCAGCAATCAGCAGCAAATGCGCCAGTCGATGCCGGTGCTCACGGAAACGCCGCCGGTGCTGGTCGACTGGCTGCCGTGGAACCACACCTTTGGCGGCAATCACAATTTTGGCCTCACGCTTTACAACGGTGGCACGCTCTACATCGACGACGGCAAACCGACGCCCGCACTGATGACCGAAACGCTACGCAACCTGCGCGAGATCGCGCCGACGGTGTACTTCAACGTGCCCACCGGCTTTGAAGCGATTGCCAACGCGATGCACAGCGACGAAGCTTTGCGCAAGAATTTGCTGTCGCGCGTGCAGATGTTCTTCTATGCGGGTGCTGCGTTGGGACAGCCGGTGTGGGACAGCCTATTTGCGCATGCCGAAAAAGAGATCGGCGAGCGCATCGTGATGACTACTGGCCTGGGCATGACTGAGTCCGGGCCGTTCGCGATTTTTGTGAGTAGCCCGGACGTGAAAGCCGGTGATCTCGGCGTGCCGACACCGGGTATGGAGTTGAAGCTCGTGGCCAGTGGAGACAAAACCGAGGTGCGCTACAAGGGGCCTAACGTCACGCCCGGTTACTGGCGCAATGAAGAAGCCATACGCGAAGCGTTCGACGACGAAGGCTTCTTTTGCACCGGTGACGCGATCAAGTGGATCGATCATCAGGACGTGCATAAGGGCATCCGTTTCGACGGGCGCATTGCAGAAGATTTCAAGCTGTCCACCGGCAGTTTTGTCAGCGTCGGTCCGCTGCGCGCGAGGATCACAGGCGTGGGCGCGCCGTACGTGCAGGACGCCGTGATTACCGGCCTCAACCTGCGCGAAGTCGGTGCAATGATTTTTCCGCTGGTGCCTGCGGTGCGGAAACTCAGTGGCCTGCCTGACAGCGCAACGCTGGCTGAAGTGCTGGCGTCAGCGCCTGTGCTCGCACATTTTCAGAAGGTGCTTAATCAACTCGCCACCACGGTGACCGGCAGCGCGTCGCGGATTGCGCGGCTGTGTCTGCTCGCTGATCCGCCGTCGCTCGACAAGGGCGAAATCACCGACAAAGGCTCGATCAATCAACGTGCGGTGCTCACACTTCGGGCGGCGATGGTTGACGCATTTCACGGCGACCAGTTGGAAAATACGCTGAAGCCACAAGCAAGAGCGTCCGCATTGCAAACTTGAAGACATTGCTGATTAAAAAACCACGTGGGTTGGTCGGACAGATCCGCTGGACGACAAGATCGGCGTTACCGCCGGATCTTTATGGCAGCGCTATTTACGGCATCAACGCATCATAATTTCGCAATGACCCGCCGCATCCGCACCTTCAGCCGCCAGACCGCCGATTTACCAAGCAGAGAAGCGGCGGCGGTGGACACCACGTTTCTGGAGTCGCTTTTGGGCTACAACGCCCGGCGTGCGGCGCTGACCATCATTGAAGTGTTCCTTGATCGCATGTCGATATATGGTCTGCGGCCGGTGGATTTCTCGCTGTTGTCGCTGGTGGCGCACAACCCTGGCATCACCTCAAGGCAGTTGTGTGCAACGCTCGGAATTCTGCCGCCTAATCTGGTGAAGCTGGTGGCTGATCTTGACAAGCGCGGTCTGCTGCAACGCAAGCCGCACCCGACCGATGGCCGCGCGCTTGGACTGCATCTAACCGTCGATGGCCGAAAGATGGTGCGTGAGGCGGAAGCTACCGTGCGGGAACTTGAGGACGGAGTGGCTGCGCCGCTGACGCCGGAAGAACGCGAAATCCTCATGACCCTGCTTCGGAAAATCTATAAACAGTAACTCACTGATCGCAGCAAACACGGCAGCGGTCTTGTAGGAGCGGCTGTGCCGCGACCATTGGAGGCCCGAGCAGACGGTCGCGGCAGAGCCGCTCCTACAGCTCACGAACTCAGCGCTGTCGAATCAACCCCTGATCCTGCATCATGAACCACCAAGCCCTCATCGCCATTGATATCCACACGCACGCCGAGGTGAGCTGCTGGAACCCGTTCGACGCTTATGACGAGGAGTACGCCCGCGCGGCGGACAAATACTTTCGCCCAGCAATCGCCCAACCATTGCCGAAACGATCGCGCACTACCGCGAGAAGAAGATCGGGCTCATCATGTTCACGGTCGATGCGGAATCAAACCTCGGGCGCAAACGCAAAGCGAACGACGAAATCGCCTTTGCGGCCAACGAAAACAGCGACATGATGATGGCGTTTGCCAGCATCGACCGGCACAAGGGCAAGATGGGCGCGCGTGAGGCCGAGCGGCAGATCAAGGAACACGGCGTCAAGGGCTTCAGGGTATAAGAATTTCTAACGGCCTTTTTCACGATTCGTCACTGTATCCGCCGATAGGGGAGCGGTCAAGCAAGCGGCAGTACGGTGAATCCGCACCGTTTTCTCAATCTCGCAGACAATTTACGCGACCAGCGCGCCTGAAGCTTGCGCTTTCCTCTCTGACGTGCTCCCATCGCGGTTCTGCTAAAGGCTCGCATTTATTTCTGCCACTTGACTCACGTACAGGGAGCATTCATGCGCTACATCACCCACCCCTTCTGCGGTACCGCATCTGCCGTCGCTGTGCGCTTGGCACGCAGCGCGTGGTTAGGACTGCTGCTGCTCATAGGCCTTCTCTGCGGCGCGGCGCACGCTCAGACCTACCAGCAGGTAAGCGCGGGCAATGTCCATACCTGCGCAGTGCTCGTCAGCGGTGGCGTGCAATGCTGGGGCGAGGGCGGCAGTGGCCAACTGGGCAACGGCAGCAGCACCACCAACCAACCGACGCCGGTGGCGGTGACCGGTATCAGCAACGCCCTCGGCGTCAGCGTGGGCGCTAGCCACAGCTGCGCGGTGCTCGCCAGCGGCGGCGTGCAGTGCTGGGGCTTTGGCGGCAGTGGCCGCCTTGGCAACGGCGGCACGGCCAACCAGCCGACGCCGGTGGCGGTGACCGGCATCAGCAACGCCCTCGCCGTCAGCGCGGGCGATAGTTATACCTGCGCCGTGCTCGCCAGTGGTGGCGTGCAGTGCTGGGGCTTTGGCTTCAATGGTCAACTGGGCAACGGCGGCACGGCCAACCAGACAACACCGGTGGCGGTGACCGGCATCACTAGCGCCCTCGCCGTCAGCGCGGGCGATAGTCATACTTGCGCGGTGCTCGCCAGCGGCGGCGTGCAGTGCTGGGGCTTTGGCGGCTTTGGCCGCCTTGGCAACGGCAGCACGGCAAACCAGACAACACCGGTGGCGGTGACCGGCATCACTAACGTCACCGCCGTCAGCGCGGGCGATAGTCACACGTGCGCCGTGCTCGCCAGTGGCGGCGTGCAGTGCTGGGGTTTTGGCTTCAATGGTCAACTGGGCAACGGCGGCACGGGCAACCAGACAACACCGGTGGCGGTGACCGGCATCACTACCGCCCTCGCCGTCAGCGCGGGCAGCTTCCACACCTGCGCGGTGCTCGCCAGCGGCGGCATGCAGTGCTGGGGCTCTAGCGGCGCTGGCCAACTGGGCAACGGCGGCACGGTCGACCAGACAACACCGGTGGCAGTGACCGGCATCACTACCGCCCTCGCCGTCAGCGCGGGCAGCTTCCACACCTGCGCGGTGCTCGCCAGCGGCGGCATGCAGTGCTGGGGCTCTAGCAGCTCTGGCCAACTGGGCAACGGCGGCACGGTCAACCAGCCAACACCGGTGGCGGTGGCCGGCATCACTAGCGCCATCGGCGTTAGCGCGGGCGGCAGTCACACCTGCGCGGTGCTCGCCAGTGGTGGCGTGCAGTGCTGGGGCTTGGGCGGCTTTGGCCGCCTGGGCAACGGCGGCACGGTCGACCAGCCAACACCGGTGGCGGTTGCCGGGATCAATAACGCCATCGGCGTCAGCGCGGGCGGCAGTCACACCTGCGCTGTGCTCGCCAGCGGCGGCGTGCAGTGCTGGGGCTTGGGCGGCTTTGGCCGCCTGGGCAACGGCGCCACGGTTGACCAGACAACACCGGTGGCGGTAGCCGGGATCACTACCGCCCTCGCCGTCAGCGCGGGCGGTAGTCACTCCTGCGCTGTGCTCGCCAGCGGCGGCGTACAGTGCTGGGGCTTAAGCAGCTCTGGCCAACTGGGCAACGGCGGCACGGTCGACCAGGCAGTACCGGTGGCGGTGACTGGCATCAGCAACGCCATCGCCGTCAGCGCGGGCGGTAGTCACACCTGCGCCGTGCTCGCCAGCGGCGGCGTGCAGTGCTGGGGCTTTGGCGGCAATGGCCGCCTGGGCAACGGCAGCACCGTCAACCAGACAACACCGGTGGCGGTGGCCGGCATCACTAACGCTATCGCCGTCAGCGCGGGCGGTAGTCACTCGTGCGCGGCGGTGCCCGCAAACGGCGGCGTGCTGTGCTGGGGCTTGGGCAACTCTGGCCAACTGGGCAGCGGCAGCACCGGCGAACAGTGGACGCCGTGGCCGGTGAACGGAACCGGCATCATTAACGCCCTCGCCGTCAGCGCGGGCGCACGCCACACCTGCGCCGTGCTCACCACAGGGCGTGTGCGCTGCTGGGGCTCGGGGCAGTTGGGCGACGGACTCGCTAGCAACGCCCAACTGACCCCGGTTGCGGTCTACGGCATCACTAGCGCCACCCGCATCAGCGCCGGCGACAGCCACACCTGCGTGGTTGTTACCGGCGGCGCGCTGCGCTGCTGGGGGAGCAACAGATCGGGGCAACTTGGTGACGACACCGGTAGCATCAACCGCCTGACGCCGCAGTACATCGCCAGCATCCGCTGTGACGTAGACCTCGACGGCAACGGCAGCTATTCGACTGCCACCGATGGGCTGCTCTATATGCGTGCGCTCTCCGGCCTCTCCGGCAACGCCGTTACCAGCGGCGCCCTAGGCGCTGGAGCCACCCGCACCACCTGGCAACAAATCCACGACTATCTGAAGCAGGTGTGCAAGGTGAACGGGCTCGCTCCGTAGGGACGCGGCGGTGTGGGGTTCACGGAAACGCTAATCAATGTCACCCTGAGCAACGCGAAGAATCATTTCGCGTTTGAAGGCGGGTACAAGTGATTGAAATCCTGGCATGCACCGTGATTCTTCGACTTCGCTCAGGATGACACGCAGGTCGACATTTACGGTTTTGCATGCGTTAGCTCGTCAAACTTAAATTCATTCCGCCTGCATCACAGCCTCGTAAAGTGCCCAAATCGCTGCTCGTTCTGCGCCCTGAAGCCGCAATGCGTGCTGCCTTGAGCGTAGCGTTCGATACGCGCCCGCTGCCTCCGCACCAACGTCGCGTCCGACCAAACCCAACTCCCCGGCACGAATCGATAGCGCGATGTTGCCGTGATTGGCGCGCATGGTCGACTGCGTATCGGCGTAGCGCAGCACCAGTGCCTGCACGGCAAATTCGAGGTCGACCAGTCCGCCTGCGTCGTGCTTGATATCGAAGACCTCGGTGGCGTTGCGGTTCGGGTGGCCTTCGCTGACTTTGGCGCGCATCGCGTTAATTTCTTCGCGTAGTTTCGTCCAGTTGCGTGGCGATGATGTTTTCACGGATCGGTTCGAAGGCAGCGCCAAGGGCCGCGTCCCCCGCCGCGAAGCGAGCACGGGTCAAGGCCTGATGCTCCCAGGTCCAGGCTTTTTCGCGTTGGTATTCGGCAAATGCGGACACGCTCGACAGCAGCAATCCGCTGACACCGTCAGGCCGCAGTCGCACGTCAATGTCGTAGGCGCGGCCGGCGGCGGTCAGCGTGGTGAGCCAGCTTTGCAGGCGCTGCGCGATACGCGTGAGTTGGTCGCGATGAGCCGCCGTGTCGTCAGGCATTAAAAAGATCAGATCGAGGTCGCTCGCGTAGCCCAGTTCCTTGCCGCCCCAACGACCATAGGCGATCACCGCCAGGCGCGCCGGTTCCGGTAATTTTGCGGCGCTCAGCAGATGTTGCAGTGTCACGTCCACGACGACACCAGCCAGCGCAGACAAACCGTTGGCCGTGCAAGCGCTCTACTTTCAATGAACCGAACAAGGTGTCGCTTCAGGCATGATCCCAACAGTTGCCAACGCCTTTGAATACGCATTGAGTGTGCGATTGCGCGAAATGCCTATCACCGCAGAGCGTGTCGCTGCTTGTGCAAAATAAGTTTCAGGTTCGCGTAGATCTGGGGTTCTAATAAAAGTTGAGTCAGACTGATAGGTACATCAACTTTCATTTCGGCTACAGCATTATTGTTTTACGAAGGGCGGATTCAAGCCCGAAGTGCAACGTAACGGTGGGCAGAGGCTGCCCACCCTACGACGACCCACCAACCCCTTTTGAACTTACAGGAACAATTGTGACCACACCTATCCGCACACAAGTCGGCATCATCGGCGCGGGCCCCGCAGGCCTTTTGCTGTCGCATTTGCTGCATCTGAACGGCATTGAAAGCATCATCATCGAAGCCCGCTCGCGTGATTACTGCGAAGCCCGCGTGCGCGCAGGGGTGCTGGAGCAGGGCTCGGTTGATATCCTGAACGACTCCGGCGTGGGCGAGCGCATGATGCGCGAAGGCTTGCGACACACTGGATTTGAAATGCATTTTCATGGTCAGCGTCATCGCATCGCGCTCGACGAACTGACCGGCGGCAAAGCGATCACGGTGTACGGCCAGCAGGAAGTGGTGAAGGACTTAATCGCGCGTCGGCTTGCAGACAACGGCCAGGTGCTGTTTGAGAGCACCGATGTGAGCGTGCATGAGGTCGAGTCCGACCAGCCGCATATTCACTACACGCACAACGGCGTTGCGTACGATCTCGCCTGCGATTATCTGGTTGGCTGCGACGGTTTTCACGGCATCTGTCGCGGACAAATTCCAGCGAGCATTTTGAAGACCTATGACCGCGTGTATCCGTTCTCGTGGCTTGGCATATTGGCTGAGGCCTCGCCGTCGCAGCACGAGCTGGTTTACGCCCACCACGAGCGGGGCTTTGCCCTCTTCTCTATGCGCTCGCCGAAAATCACCCGGCTCTACGTGCAGTGCGCGAACGACGACAACGCCGACAATTGGTCCGATGATCGGCTGTGGAACGAGTTGACGATTCGCCTCGGCACCAAAGAAGGCTGGACGCCGAACGTCGGCCCGATCCTGCAAAAAAGCATCACGCCGATGCGCAGCTTCGTCTGTGCACCGATGCGCCACGGTCGCCTGTTCCTGGCTGGCGACGCCGCGCACATCGTGCCGCCAACGGGGGCGAAGGGCATGAACCTCGCGGTGTCCGACGTGATTGTGCTGTCGCGGGCGCTGGAATTGTTCTACAAAAACGGCAACTCGCTGGGGCTGGAGCGCTACAGCGATATCGCGCTGCGCCGTGTGTGGAAAGGCGAGCGCTTCTCGTGGCACATGACCTCGATGCTGCACACCTTCCCCGAACACGA
>ENA-OBLH01000301-OBLH01000301.1-metagenomes-genome-assembly--contig:-NODE-301-length-17489-cov-3.33905_pt1 | contig 17489 bp, 15 predicted proteins | sample MGYA00153382_OBLH01 | MGnify analysis MGYA00153382
GGAAGCTATGGAAAAGGTTAGCCCCGGCTTGAGTTCCTCCGGTGAGATTAATCTGGTTGCCTTGGGGATTAACTACAGTTCCCGCACCGTTGGGGGTGATTTGCGATCGAGCAAATTCAATACTACTAAAAAAGGCAAGACTAGAGTAAAAAGATAGTAAACATAACTGATAGAGTAAGTTTCGGGGAAACATAGCTAATGCCTAAGAGTGAGGATGTTTAAGTTATATCTGCTAACTATCCTACTATCAGGATGATTAATTGATATAAAAGTTTTATAGCGATCCTAAATTATTTGCTAACCCTAGAAAGTTGGAGAATCTATGGGGAGCAATGGTTCCACAAACTAAATCATTCTAACCTCCTTGGCTGTTGCCATGAAAAAGGGATAAGTTAGATACTTATCCCCCGTCGTTAAATCAAATAGATTTTAGTAAATAAGCTCATCCGTTTTTGGCAGATGAATTTATTTAGGCTCTTTATAGTTAGACAATCTAAGCGATCGATGCCATTTTCACATCATTGGTTGCGAGGATATTTTGAAGTTCTTCTGCATCCACGGTTTCTTTTTCTACTAGCATCGAAGCAATCTTATCCAGAATCTGACGATTGCTAACTAAGACATCTTTAGCCCGGAGATAAGCCTCATCAACTAAAGCCCGCACTTCATCATCGATAGTGGCTGCTGTCGCATCAGAGAAATCTCGATCGCTGGCAATATCCCGACCGAGGAACATATTCCCCGATTGTCGCCCCAGAGCCACAGGACCAAGGCGATCGCTCATGCCAAACCGAGTAACCATTTGCCGAGCTACCCGTGCTACTTGTTGCAGGTCATTAGATGCGCCAGTGGTGACTTCTTCTTCCCCAAAGATAATTTCTTCAGCAATCCGACCACCCAGAGCCACAGCCATCTGATTTTGTAGGTAAGAACGAGAGTACAAGCCAGAATCCATCCGGTCTTCGCTAGGGGTAAACCAAGTTAGACCACCAGCCCGACCACGGGGGATAATGCTGATTTTTTGCACAGGGTCATAGTCTGGCATCAAAGCACCTACAAGGGCATGACCAGCTTCATGGTAAGCCACTAAGGTCTTCCGCTTCTCGCTCATCACTCGGTCTTTCTTCTCTGGCCCTGCCAAGACACGATCGATCGCATCATTTACTTCATCCATAGAAATCTCGGTCAAACTCCGGCGAGCAGCCAAGATTGCAGCTTCATTCAACAGGTTAGATAAATCTGCCCCAGTGAAACCGGGAGTCCGCCGGGCAATTTTTTCCAGATCCACATCCTTACTGAGGGTTTTGCCTCTGGCATGGACATTGAGAATTTCTAGTCTGCCTGAATAATCTGGGCGATCGACTACTACTTGGCGATCAAATCTACCCGGACGAAGGAGGGCAGCATCTAATACATCGGGGCGGTTAGTGGCTGCAATAATAATAATGCCGGTATTGTCTTCAAAACCATCCATTTCGGTGAGGAGTTGGTTCAAGGTTTGTTCCCGTTCATCATTACCACCACCTAAACCTGCACCCCGTTGCCGACCTACAGCATCAATTTCATCGATAAAGACAATACAGGGAGCATTAGTTTTGGCTTGTTCAAACAAATCTCGCACCCGGGAAGCACCCACACCCACAAACATTTCGACAAATTCTGAACCAGAGATAGAAAAGAATGGCACACCCGCTTCCCCAGCCACAGCCCGAGCAAGGAGGGTTTTTCCAGTTCCCGGAGGCCCCACTAGCAAGACCCCTTTAGGAATCTTTGCCCCTACCGCCGTGAAGCGATCGGCATTCTTGAGGAAATCCACTACTTCATTTAGTTCTAGTTTTGCTTGGTCAATCCCTGCCACATCTCCGAAGGTAACTTGGGTTTGGGGTTCCATTTGAACTCTTGCCTTAGATTTACCAAAGTTCATAGCTTGGGAACCGGGGCCATTTTGAGCGCGGCGGACTAAGAAAAATAGACCAACCACCAACAATACAGGAATCAGAAAACTACTTAAGCCCCGGAGTAATTGCCCATCATCTCCTTGGGGTAGGACGGAGATATCGACATTATTAGTAGTCAAGATATTGATTAGTTGGGGGTCGTTGGGCAAGTTAACCAGTACTTGGTTGCCATCTTGGGCTACTACTATGGCACGGGTGCGATCAGCACTCAAGCGTACAGTTTCTACTTTACCACTACGGACTTCAGAGATGAGGCGACTATACTTCCATGTTTCTTTGGCAACAGGTTGCTTATCTAATAAGGCTGTGCCTAGAGCGATGACTACGATCGCAAGCAGGGTGTACAGTCCAGCATTTCTCCATTTTTTATTATTACTATTCACTCGTATTCCCTCCTAGGGATGTGATCTGGGGAAGTTATATCTTAATCTTAACTTTACTTACTAATCTTAACAAATGTTAAGCTCTCTCAGCAAATCTGTCCCTAAAATATTTTTCCTTGGGGATCAGGGGATCACAAGTCATCAGCATTTCTGCATATCAATCAGTCAAAAAAATGAATCCATACTCAAGATAAAGGCAAAAAAGATACGTGGGCAAAAACTATCTTCCAACCTTCAGGAAACTTGCGCCACAGTTGGCTTTGTCTGCCGTAGCGGGGGATATCATTAATTACTCGCTTAAACTCTAGAACCACAGAGGCAGTATCTTGGCCAAATGTCACTACCTTAAGTTTGAGAATTTCCCTTTCTAGGTTAACCGTTGATCTTCCTTGACGAAATGCTCGAATCTCTTTAATACCGTATAAATTTTCCGTCGCCCCCAGCCGTATCACCTCTGGGGAATCCCAAAATAACCGATCCATAGTTTCTATGTCATTACTGCACAGGGCTTGCTCATACTCCATGTAGAGGGCAGTGAGTTCGGTAACTAGAGTGCGATCGTTAATTTCTGGCATTACGTTAATTCCTATAAGCTAGTGTTACAATCTCTAAAGCCAAACTCCTAAAGCTAAGATATCAGCTTTTTGATGAGACTCCTTTTGATTAAACCCCAGATTTAGATTTTACTTAGGTTTTACATGGTTACATCATTCCAAAATACTTCCTCACCCCAGTCTAGTAATACTCCTGAAGCTCTTAGGGTTGACAGGAATGACGATCGTGGATTAATCATCGGCTTAACAATTATCATGACATGGGTCGTGAGTACGGTATTTTTGTTCACCATAGATATTGCCCAAACTCCGATTTACCTGATCATCCCCGCCATGTTATGGCAGATTTTCCTCTACACAGGCTTGTTTATCACTGCTCATGATGCTATGCACGGAGTGGTTTATCCCAAGAATAAATTTATTAATGATCTAGTCGGGAATATTGGTGTTAAAATCTATGCCTTGTTTGATTATCAAAAATTAGTCCTCAAACACTGGGAACACCACTACCACCCCGCAAGTCAAGAAGATCCGGACTACCACGAGGGGGAGCATCGGAATTTCTTTGTTTGGTATGTAAAATTTATGGCGGTTCATTGGAGTTGGTGGCGTATTTTGGGTTTAAGTCTGCTCTATAATCTCATCAAATCCCAGTTGGGTATTCCTAGCAACAATCTAACTCTATTTTGGGTTGTGCCTTCTTTGTTGAGTTCTGTCCAGCTATTCTACTTCGGGACTTATCTGCCCCACCAAACCCCAGAGGGTGGTTTCACCGATGTTCACCGAGCCACTAGTATCTATCGTCCTCTATGGCTATCTTTCATCACTTGCTACCATTTCGGTTACCACTGGGAACATCACGAATATCCTTTATTACCTTGGTGGCAATTACCTAAAGCAAGGAAGATTTTGGGATAAGTCATTGTGAGTAGTAAGTGTAGGGTGTGTTAATGAAATGTAACGCACCTCTTTCATTGAGACATTGTGATTAAATAATATATTGATTGAATTGATTAACTGGTGCGTTACGCTTTGCTAACACACCCTACTGTTTGGTACTTAAGTAATTCTAATATTTTGAGTTTTATGCCATTAATTGCTAATTCCATTACTAAAAATAAATCTTTATTTGTTTCTCTAGTAGTTATTTCTCAATTTGTTTTAGCTGTTGTACCTCTAAGAGCAGAAGTTTTATCAACTAATTTAACAGCTTCAGAATCAGCAACACAAACCCTAGAAATAACCAAGATAAAGAGATCCTTAGATGCTAGGGAAGCTGATGAAATTGAGGAACTTAATGAGAGTGAAAAGGGTAAGGAAGAATTAAAGAAACCTGGAGAAGCAGCAGATAAGGCGGGGAATCTTTGTCCTAGTCAATTGCCCAGATCGATCGAGCGAGTAGTTAATCAATATGGGCGATCGCAGTGGGGCATCTTAGTTACCAATCTAAAAACTAATCAAGTCCTCTATGAATTAAATCCTGATCAATTTATTACTCCAGCTTCTAATGTAAAACTCCTCACTTCTGCCGCTGCCTTGCATCAATTGGGAAGTAACTTTCGGATTCGGACTTCTGTGTACGATCGTCCTAATGATCGCAATACTGGGTTGCTATCTAATCCAGATAATTCCCTAGTTCTAGTAGGCCGAGGTGATCCTAGTTTAGATAATGCCCAACTCCAGCGCCTTGGTCAACAATTAGAGAATAAAGGACGGCGAAATATTAATCTTTTGCTGGGAGATGATAGCTATTTTCAAGGGGAAATGTTTAATCCCTACTGGGCATGGGCTGATATTCAAAGTACTGACGCACCTCCGGTTAGTAGCTTAATTATCAATCAAAGTTATGTAACTCTTAGTCTTGTTCCCCAAAAATTATGGGAGCCATTGCGCTTAAATTGGAGTGATGAATTGGTGGCAAATCAATGGCGGATTACTAACAATTCTCAAACTAGTAGAAGTGGTTCGACTGTGGATGTAGATTTTAGTCCTAATAATAATGCTTTAAGAATTAGTGGTAGTCTAGGAGTGAATGCAGACCCAGAAGAAGTTTATCTACCAGTTTTAGAGCCTAGTTCCTACGTAGTGCAGCGCTTTCAAGCAGAGCTAAAAAAATTAGGTATTAATGTTAATCAAACCCAAGCTCCGAAGAGTCGATCGCCCTTAGTAATTCCCTCTAATAGTTCAGAAGTTGCAGCGGTAGAATCCGCCCCTTTAGCTAATCTTTTGGTAGAGATGAATCGGGAAAGTAATAATTTTTATGCAGAAATGTTATCTCGCCAAGTGGGGAAGGTTGCCACGGGAGACGATCGCAACTGGGTCGCTGCGGTGGGAGAATCCTTAACTAATTTGGGGGTTGATCCCCAAGGATATAAAATAGTAGATAGCTCTGGATTAGCCCGGCAGAATCAGGTTACTCCTAGGGCGATCGTCCAGACCCTCCAAGGCATGTCCAACTCTCCTGAAGCCACAGCCTATCGCAATTCCCTATCCCTCGCTGGCGAAAATGGAACTCTGCGTAACCGATTGAAAAATATTCCCGGTAATTTCTGGGGCAAAACAGGAACTCTCCGGGGAGTTGTCGCCCTTTCTGGCTATTTAGATGTTCCCAGTTATGACCCTCTAGTAGTGAGTATCATAGTTAATAATCCTCAGCAATCCACCACTACTCTCCGGCAGGGTACAGATGGAATTGTTACCCAAATAAGTAGATTACAGGCCTGTTCTAATTAAATTTATAACCCTCTAAATCTCCCTTTCAAGGGAGATTTAGAAGTTTTCTTTTACCCTTTGAGAAGTATCTAAGAGAGTAAAAGCTTGATCATAAAATAAGTAAAAGAAAATCAAGAAACTATGACGCAACGGATTGAGAAGATTGAACAGGAATTAGTTAAGTTAGAAGGGGCGATCGCTCAAATAAGTCAGCAACTTTTGGCGGTTTATTCTCCTTACCTAAAACTTTTGGGCAAAACAATTCATCGGCAGCTTATTATGGCTGTTTATCAAGTTTGTACTGATGTTTATCCAGAAAGTTTTCTAAAGTTATCTCTCAATCAGAGAATAAATCTCCAAACTAAAATTAAGCATATCGCTCAGGGAATTATGGGGCAGTTGCTAACTCCTTTAGCAGACCTAAAAAATATTATTGCTTCCTCTATTTCTGTTGATAAAGTATCTGATGCAGATCCAGAAAAAATAGAAAAAGTTGAGAAAGTAGAAACAACGGAAAAGCTACCCCAAGTTAGGCAACTAGTTAACTGGCAACGACAAACAGAGATAGAAGTAGGGCAACTTCTCCAACAAGGTTCTAAAGAAGTAAATAACTTTCTTCATCAGACTGGATTGTTAGCTCAACAGCTACCGATCGCCCTTCTAGAAGCAGCCGCCAAGGTAGAATCCCTAAATACCGCCGCCGTAATTAGCAGACCTAATACTCTCAATTTGTTGGTAGAGACTGAAGATACTACAGAATCAGAGGTTGAAGAGATTCTACAAAATATTTCTCAAAATATTTCTCAAAGTATTTCTCAAAGTATTTCCCACAATATTTCTTTCAAAGAATCTGCCAAAGAACCCCTACGTCTAACAGCTATCTATTTGCGGCTAGGAGATTTGGAATTTAATGAGCCAGAGTTAGGAAATACTAGTAATAATGTCCGGGCATTAGTCACTAAGCTCTATGCTCTCGATCGGGAATACCACAAACAATCAAAACATTACCAAATCGCTCAAGCTCAAGCAGCATGGCGCTCTACTTGGTCTGAGGATTAAAATAAAGGTACTATATGCCAGAAGTTACAAGATTCTATGGAATAACTATCAAGATATTTTTTGGAGATCATCCACCACCACATTTTCATGCAATTTATGGTGATTTTAATGCTTTGATTAGTATCACATCGCTGGAAGTCATCGAAGGTGATTTACCAAGCCGGGCTGAGAAGTTAGTAATAGAATGGGCTAAGCTATATCAAGGTGAACTGCTAAATATGTGGAATACCCAAGATTTTTGTAAGCTGCCTCCTTTGAAATAACTGAGATACTTATTATGAAGCCTCCTAAAATTATTTCTGCTCAAGTTCTTGACGATCGCACCTTGTTGATTGAGTTTAGCCAAAATCAAATCAAGAAATATGATATCTCTCAGTTGTTAAGTAAAGAGATGTTTGCTCCATTACTAAATACTAGCTTTTTTAAGAACTTTAGGATTGAGCCGGGTGGCTATGGGTTGGTTTGGAATGAGGATATTGATATTAGCGAATATGAACTCTGGAAAAATGGGGTTGATCTTCAGGATGGCGAAAGGCTACTTTTATCTTTAGTTACGAAAACATTTTAGGGCGATCGCTTCTAGCAAGCTTTTATGGAGATAGAGCATTAGGGCGATCGCTTTTAAAATTAGGTAAGGTATGCGGTAATTTGCCGCAATAACGAATATGCAGAAAGCTCGCCCCTACCACCACATTCCTATCAATGATTCAGGGGAACCTCTAGTAGAAATTCCCTTAGATAAATTTGCGGTAATTTCGCCTCACCCTTACCAACAGGTGGGAGCTAGTTACCCAGATTATTCCCCCTACCATCTACGCAAAGGAGTAGTCGATCGCCTCTGTCTCGCTCAGGACTATCTACAAACTCTACAACCCGGCTGGAAACTAGCAATTTTTGATGGTTATCGCCCTGTAGCCGTGCAGAAATTCATGGTGGAACATACCTTTGAGGAATTAGTCCAAGCGAAGGGTTGGCAACGGGATAATTTAACCCCAGAGCAATCGGAGAGCCTGTGGGAACTAGTCCACCAAATCTGGGCTGTGCCGAACTACGATCGGGCTACTCCACCCCCCCATAGTACGGGTGGGGCTGTAGACTTGGCTCTGGCTGATGAGACTGGGATGATTATAGATTTTGGTTCCCCCATTGATGAAATATCCGAGCGATCGCATCCCGATTATTATGCTCATAATTCCCCACTTCGGCTACGCTCAGTGACCACACTTCGGCTACGCTCCCTTCTCTACGAGAGGCTACGCCAACGGCAAGCTCAGGGCATCGCAGTGACCGCACCTCAGGAAAGTCTTACAGTGAGCCTGTCGAACTGCTCAGTGACCGTAGATACTCAAAACCAGACCTACCATCAGCAACGACTGCTCCTGAAGGCAGTTATGACACAGGCAGGATTCCAGCGTCATCCCGGAGAATGGTGGCATTTTTGCTATGGGGATCAGATGTGGGCATGGTTATCTGAAGCGACTACAGCTATCTACGGTAGAGTAGAGGTGTAAGCACTAAAATATTCTCTCCACTATTTATGACTAACCAATGGCAATCCTTATTAGAAAATGTAGGAGAATGGCAGGGTTCTTTTACTACTTTTTCACCCCAAGGTAGAGAAGTTAATGATATTCAGACTACGACTATTTTGCAGGGAATTAACGATGATCAAACCATGCGGCAAACAGTCCGCAGATTTCCTAAAAACCAGCCTGTAGAAGAAAAAGTTTTAGAATATAGCACCTTGTCGAGGGGTATTTTATTTTTCACAAATGGAGCTTTTTCCTTTGGCTCTATGCAATTAGCACCTCATGCAGACTTGGGGGCAGAAGTAGGACTAATTGATGGTGATCGCCGGCTTCGCTTAGTCCAACTTTTTAATCGTAATTCTGAACTAGAAAAAATTACTTTGATTCGAGAGAAATTACCCACTTCTAAAGCTAATTATCCCAAAAATAAGAGATTAACCATTGAAGAGTTGATTGGTACTTGGGAAGGGGAAGCTGAGACTATTTTTGCAGATTGGAGCGAGCCAAAGAAAAATCCAACTCAGTTACAAATTTCCTACTCAGGAGAGAAACAAATCACTCAAGAATTACGCTTTGGTAGCAGCACAAATCCTCAATCAATTAAGTCCCACGGAGAAATTGATGGAAATTTAATTAAATTTACCCAAGGTAGCCAGAATACTCAAATTGTTCTTCTCCCTGATGGAGCCTCTAGCAACTGCCCCCAACAGCTAAAATTTGCAGTTCCCACCTTTTGGGAAGTAGGTTGGTTGATCAATCCCAATAAACGGCAGCGCCTCATTCGTACTTATAATGGCAAAGGTGAATGGAAGAGTCTAACTCTAGTTACAGAGCACAAAGCCTAAAATTAGACTTCCGCTAATAGCTAGGATTATCCCTCAGCCAAGTTACAGTCATAAAACATACTAAATGTAATTAGCCACTATAGGCAAGGGCGCAAGGCTTTGCGCCCCTACTAAATTTATGATATTTATATAAGTTCTAAACTAATTTCAATTAACTTTAATTAACTTCTATTTCCTATGCCAGAAACATCTCTTCCTCCTCTGATTGCTCAAATGCTAGAGCCTAGTTTTTATCCCCACTCAGTCAAGGAACCTGTGGAATTAATTCAAACCCATATTTCTTATGTTTTTCTAACTGGGGATTATGCCTATAAGATCAAGAAAGCAGTTAATTTTGGGTTTTTAGACTTTTCCGAGCTAGAACAGCGCCGTCATTTTTGTCATGAAGAAATACGACTTAATCAACGGGGAGCCGGAGATATTTATCTGGAAGTTTTGCCGATTAGTTCTGGGAGCGATCGCTTTATCCTCAACGATGACAGCAATCCGGTAGAATACGTGCTGAAAATGCACCAATTTGTAGAAGATAATTCTTTTATTAGTTTATTTGAGCGGGGAGAACTTACTCCAGAACTAATTAGTGAATTAGGCAGAATAGTCGCAAAATTCCACCAAACAGCCGAGACTAATGATTATATTCTTTCCTTTGGCAAAGTGGAAAATGTCCGACAGGCTTTTGATGAAAACTATCAACAAACCGAGGGATATATTGGCAGAGCGCAAACTCCTAGTCAATTTGCCGAGACTAAAACCTATACCGACAATTTCTTTGCTACCCAGACAGAATTATTTAATCAGAGAATTGCTGAGAACTGGATTAAAGAATGTCATGGAGATTTGCACCTAAGAAATATTGCGTTCTGGAAAGAACAGGTTTTATTGTTTGATTGTATTGAGTTTAATGAGCCATTTCGGTTTGTTGATGTCATGTACGACATTGCCTTTGCTGTGATGGACTTAGATGCGAGATCACGCCCCGATTTAGGGAATATTTTCTTGAATACCTATGTAGAGCAAACTGGAGATTGGTCAGGTTTACAGTTATTACCTTTGTATTTAAGTCGCCAAGCTTATGTCCGAGCGAAAGTAACTTCTTTCCTGTTAGATGATCCCAATATTCCCGCAGCAGACAAGGAACAAGCGGCTAAAGTGGCGGCTAATTACTATTACCTAGCTTGGAAATATACTCAAGTTCCTCAAATTGGCAAGATTATTCTTATGTCTGGTTTATCTGGCTCTGGAAAAAGTACTGTGGGGCGCTATATTGCCGAGACTTTCCAAGCAATTCATCTCCGCTCTGATGCGGTGCGAAAACACCTAGGCGGGGTTCCTCTTGATCAAAAAGGCGGGGCAGATTTATACACTCCAGAAATGACCCAGAAAACCTACGATCGCCTCTTAGAATTAGGAGTAATGTTAGCTAATCAAGGCTTTACAGTAATTCTGGATGCCAAGTACGATCGCCAAGCTCTACGATCGCAGGTAATTACTACTACAAATAATCACCATATTCCCCTACATATTTACTACTGCACTGCCCCTAGGGAAGTATTGAGCGATCGGCTTAATAATCGAATTGGAGATGTGGCGGATGCGACAGCGGATCTACTGCAACAACAACAGGCAAATCTAGAACTATTTACCCCAGAAGAACAGTCTCTAGTGACAACTTTAGATACAACTAAAGATTGGAAAGCCTCTATTATTTTATAAACTTAGGTTATGAACTAATGATTACTTCTACTCCGGTTACTCTAAACTTAAAAAACATAGATTTTAGTGATGATCAGTTCTATCAACTATGCCAAGATAATCAAGATTGGCAACTAGAACGCACGGCTAAAGGAGAGTTATTAATTATGCCCCCTATTGGTGGAATCAGTGGCAATCGAGAGGCTAATTTTATTAGCTTACTTTGGCTATGGAATCAACGCACTCAGCTAGGAAAGGTTTTTAGTTCTTCTACTATATTTCGTTTACCAAAGGGAGGGAATCGATCGCCCGATGCTGCTTGGGTTGCTAATGAAGTTTGGGCATCCCTAACTCTAGAAGCACAGGAGAAGTTTCCGCCCATTTGTCCTAACTTTGTGATTGAATTACGTTCTCGGACTGATTCTTTATCTCAGCTACAAGAAAAGATGCAGGAATACCTAGATAGTGGTTTGCAGTTAGGCTGGTTGATTAATCCTCAAGCTCAACAAGTAGAGATTTATCGTCCTGATCAAAGTGTAGAAATCATCCAGTTGCCTGCAAAGTTATCAGGGGAAAACGTCTTACCAGAATTTATATTAGATTTACCTATTTTTTGAGAATTAAATCTTCTCTAAGAATCTATTCTCTAGCCACTTTATAGATGACTTTTAAGACTTCTAAGATCATGTATAGCTATTATAATCGGCGGCAATTCTTGCAATTTATTTCCCTCTTAACTGGCAGTGGATTACTAGCTTGTACTCAGAAGAAATCTCCGGTCATGAATCAAGCTCAGGTGCTAATTATTGGGGCTGGTATAGCGGGTTTGGCAGCAGCGAGAGAGCTTAAATCTCAGGGGATTGAGGTAACTATTCTAGAAGGGCGATCGAGAATTGGCGGCAGAATATATAGCGATCGCTCTCTGAATAATTTGCCCCTAGATATGGGAGCCTCTTGGATTCATGGGATTGATAATAACCCTATTTATAAATTAGCTCAGTCAGGTAATATTAAAACTTTAGAAACAGATTATGAAGAGATAGAGCTTTATAGCAATAATAAGTTTCTATCAGATCAAGAGCAGGAGATCATCGATCGAAGACTAGAAGATATTCTCAAGGAAGCAAGGAAAATTAGGAAAAAAAGAAGTGGTCAAAATCAAGCAGATATTTCCTTAAGAACTGCTATTGAAGAAGTAATTATCAATGGAAATCGGCAACTTTCTGCCCAGCAGTTACGAGAATTAGATTATGCTATTAATACCACGATCGAACATGAATATGCTGCGGATGTGACTAATCTTTCCCTCTACTACTGGGATCAAGCCTGGGATCAAGATAGTGAGATAGACGGAAAAGATGTATTATTTCCCGGTGGCTATAGCCAAATTATTGATTTGGTTGCTCAAAACTTAGATATTAAGCTTAATCAAATAGTCAAGAAAATTACTTACAACAATCAAGGAGTTGTGGTAACTACTAATCAAGGAAATTTCTTGGCTGACAAAGTAATTATTACTCTGCCTTTAGGAGTTCTCAAAAAAGGATCAGTAGAATTTTCTCCTCAATTGCCAGAGCCGAAAGTAAATGCCATTAATCGCTTAGGTATGGGAGTTTTAAATAAACTTTATCTTCAATTCCCTCAAGTATTTTGGGATAAAGAAACTCATTTATTAGGCTATATTTCAGCTAATAAAGGCGAATGGGCAGAGTGGATTAATATTTATCGTTATACTAAGCAACCTATTTTGTTGGGTTTTAATGCTGGGAGTTTTGGAAAAGCGATCGAACGTCTGCCCGATACAGAAATTGTTGCCCAAGCAATGCAAACTCTCCAACAAATGTATGGTTCTCAAATTCCCGATCCTAGTGGATTTCTCCTAACTCGCTGGCAGCAGGATCCTTTTAGTTATGGCTCCTATTCCTATATGACAACTGGGGCTACCCTAAGCGATCGCAAAACCTTAGGTGAACCGGTAGATAACCGTCTTTTCTTTGCCGGAGAAGCCACTTCTCAAAAACATCCTTCCACAGTACATGGAGCATTTTTGTCAGGTTTAGAAGCTGCTAAGAAAATCCATATATAACTATAAATATTGAGAATTTATTTTTGATAAATGAGTTAAAATAACCAGAATATTATCATTTTTTAGGTTTAGAGGAAATTTATGGTTGCCCAATTAATTACCAAAACTGATTCCCTTGATAAGATTAATTTCATTAATGAGCAGCGCTTAACCTTGCCCGGTTTTTATAGCTGGCAGCAATTTCTAGATTTAGAAAAATGGTTAGAAGATACACCAAGTTTGCGAATAATTTATTTAGATAGAAAGATAGAGCTAATAACCTTAGGTGAAACTCACGAAAGTACAAAAGGTGTTTTGAGATTCTTATTAGAAGTTTATTTTGTGGAAAAAGGGATCAGATTTTTTCCGGTGGGTAGTATGACTCAGCGAGATGAAACTCAAAGCTATTCTTTTGAGCCTGATGAATCCTATTACTTAAGAGAAAAAAAGAATCGTCCAGACTTAGCGATCGAAGTTATTATCACTAGTGGCAACATCAATAAACTAGAAAAATATCGCCGGGTTGAGATTCCTGAAGTTTGGTTCTGGCAAAATAATTGATTATTTTTATACCATTTGCAAGAATCAAATTATGTCCAAATTTCTCGGAGTGAACTTTTGCCGGATTTAGATCTAGATTTACTATTAAGATGTCTTCAGATACCTGATACTTTAGAGGCAAGACTCGAATTATTAAAAGGGATAATCTAGAGACGATACCTACATTGCTCTAATCTTGCCTCAAAAATGTTTCTACTCAAAGATTTTTCCCTCTCTACAGGAATTGCTACCTTAATATTGGCTCCCTTTGGAGGCTATGCCCTGAATCTAGCTGCCATTATTGCGGCAATTTGTATGGGCAGGGAGGCTCTTGACAGCTTCTGGAGTAAATCTTTTGGGGATTGGTTCTGCTTTTTGGGGACTGGTGGCTGGAATATTTTCTCTTTTGATATTCTGAATTAGCCGTCTGCCAAACTAGTTTCATTTATTTTCAGGCTTATAATAATAGACTAGATGCAAAATATGTACCAGATTTTTGATAATTTGATAACAAATATTCTTTTCGGACTACTAAGTAATTAACCGTATTCATAATTATGTAAGGTTAAAAGTTAGATAAATTTATGGCGAATACCCCGGATATTGCCTCTGTGACTGCTCTCCAACAACAGATAGCTCAATTAGAAAATGAAAATGCGGCTCTCAAAACTTCTGAGGCTAGGTTTCGGAGTATTGCAGCGACTATGCCCGGCGTAATCTATCAATTTTCTGTGCGCGGTGGGGCGTGGACTGTTGATTATATGAGCGATCGCATCTATGACATCATGGGCATTAGTGCCACAGCAGTCATGGCAGATTTCAACACCTTTATGGAAAGGATTCATCCTGAAGACTTACCTAAATTCCTAACTTCTGTGGGGACAGCTCTAGAAACCTTAACTCCTTGGCACTACGAAGGTAGATTTGTCAAACCTACTGGAGAAATCGGCTGGTGGCAAGGCTCCTCCATACCGACCCAAGATCAAGAGGGTAGTATAGTTTTTGATGGGGTTATCTTTGATATAACTAACCGCCATCAATTAGAAGTTTCCCTGCGGCAGGTAAATAAAGATCTGGAAACAAAAGTCAAAGAGCGAACGGAAAATTTAGAAACTACAATCTCTCAACTCCAAGTAGAAATTGATCAACGGCAAGAGACAAAAACTGCCCTAAGGACAAGTGAAAATCGATTTCAGCGTTTAGCGGCTAACCTGCCGGGAATGCTCTATCAATTTCGCCTTGATGGGGATGGTACTATTTCTTTTTCCTACGTTAGCCCTTTTGCTCAAGAGCTATACGAAATAGATCCAGAATCTATTCAGCAGGATGTGAATCTTGTCTTAAATCTTACTCATCCAGAAGACGTAGAATACTTCAATCAATCTGTTACCCAATCAGCTCAGACTTTGCAGTATTGGGACTATTTAGGGCGAATAATTACCCCTTCTAAAAAGCTGAAGTGGGTTCGTGGTTCCTCTCGTCCAGAACGGCAAGAAGATGGTTCAATTATTTGGGATGGGTTAATAACCGATGTTACTAACCAAGTAACTGCCGAAACGGAACTACGCCGCTTCCGCCAAGTAGTAGAGAGTTCTAGCGATGCTGTGGGTATTTCTGATCTTCAGGGAGTGCATATTTACCAAAATCAGGCTTTTACAGACCTCTATGGCTATGCGACACCAGAGGAATTTAGGGACGCGGGGGGAATTTCTGCCGCTTTTATCGATCTAGATGCTGCCCAAGACATTATTAGCACTATCACAACAGGGCATAGTTGGATCGGGGAAGTAGAGCAGAAGAATCGTCAAGGGCAAATCCTCCAGACATTTATTCGGGCTTTTCCCATTAAAGATGACCATGGGCAAATGATGGGGATAGTAGAAATTACCACAGATATTTCTGCTCAGAAGGAAATTGAAGGTGCTTTGCGGCAGCAGGAGGCTCTATTCCGGGGTGTTTTTGAACAAGCAGCCGTAGGTATCGCCTTAGTGGATCTGGAATGGAATTTTCTGGATATCAACGAGGGATTTTGCCAAATTGTGGGCTACGGGAAGTCAGAGTTATTGCACAAAGGGGTTGTGGATATTACTTACCCAGAAGATATTCCGATCAAGGTACAATCTAGACATAGCTTGGTGTCTAGGGAGATTAACTGTTATTCCCTAGAGAAAAGATTTGTGCGATCGGACGGGGTTTTGGTTTGGAGTAATGTCTCCATATCGCTAGTTTGTGATCAGCAGGGAAATGCCAAATATATTATAGAAGTCATTGAAGATATTAGCGATCGCAAACTCGCCGAAGCAAAACTCCAAGAGCGAGTCCGTCAAGAAGCCTTAATTAATCAAATAGGCACCCAGATCCGTAACTCCTTGGAATTAGATATCATTCTACAAACCGCAGTCCAAGCAATTTATGCCCTATTAGATGTGGACTCTTGTATCTCAGCTTGGTACAGCAGTCAGCCCTCTAGTTGGCATATCTACAAAGAAGCAAAACGAGATTTTCTTCCAAGTTCCCTAGGAATTTATCCCGTAGATTCCCAAGAACCCTCGGTACAGATTCTTCAAAATCAAGAAATGATTTTTGCTAATGATGTTACTAACCTGCCAGAGGGGGAATTGCGGGAATCTCTATTAAAAGCAGGCTATCGGGCAGTCATTAGTCTGCCGATAAAAACCCAATCAGGTAAATTAGGGTTTTTATCGATAATCCAGTTCCAGAAGCCCCACCAATGGAGTGAGAGGGAAGTAGAGCTATTAAGCTCCGTGCGCGATCAATTGATAATTGCGATCAACCAAGGAGAACTCTATTCCCAAAGCCAAGCCGCCACCTTCAAGGCAGAAAATCAAGCCCAAGAACTAGAACAGGCACTCCAAGAATTAGGCAGTACTCAGGCACGGATGATCCAAACCGAGAAAATGTCTAGCTTGGGGCAGTTGGTGGCGGGGGTGGCCCATGAAATTAATAATCCCGTGAATTTCATCTACGGCAATCTAACCTATGTTAATGAATATACCGATAATTTGCTACACCTATTAGAGCTTTATCAACAGTTTTATCCCCAGCCCGTGGCGGCAATCCAAGAGGAGATTGAAGAGATAGATTTAGAATTTCTCTTGGGAGATTTACCGAAGATGATTGGTTCTATGAAAATGGGAGCCGATCGCATCAAAGCTATTGTTTCTTCTCTCCGCAACTTCTCCCGCATGGATGAAGCCGAAATGAAGGATGTAGATATCCATGAAGGGATTGAAAGTACCTTAATGATCTTGCAAAGCCGGATCAAAGCCACAAGCGATCAACCAGAGGTAATAATTTCTAAAGACTATACCCAACTTCCTCCAGTGGATTGTTACGCTGGACAACTCAATCAAGTATTTATGAATATTCTCAGCAATGCCCTAGATGCTATGGAAGAGGCTGATCAGAAGCGAACAAAGGAAGAAAATCGCCAGCATCCCAATATTATCCATATCTCCACAGAACTAATTAATTCTCATCAAGTCAGGATTTGCATTAAAGATAATGGGATAGGAATACCCGAAAAAGTCCGCCAGAAAATATTTGATCCCTTTTTTACCACCAAGAGTGTCGGCAAAGGTACAGGGATGGGTCTGGCGATTAGTTACCAAATTATTACCGATCGCCACGAAGGAACCCTAGAATGCATTTCCCAACCGGGGCAGGGAACTGAATTTGTGATCCACATTCCCTTAAAAGCAAGGGAGCCCTAGGAAGAGCGCAAGGCTTTTTTGCATCTTTCTAGACTGAAAATTACACTGATTTGTGTTCAGATGCGTGGTTAGAGGATACCCCTAAATCTCCCTTTAGAAGGGGGACTTGAAGCTCAATGGCGTAGCTTACTAGATTGCAATCTGCTATAGGAGAGTCTACTGGAGGCGCTTTCCGGATCAACCATCCTGTGAGGAAGCGGACATTGCTGTTCAGCAGGAAGAGAAACGGAGAGAGGAGCCAATCGCACATGCGTAAAGGCCGGATTAATAAGAGGGCTGTTTCTTCGGGAGCATTAGCAGCTAATACCTTGGGAACTAATTCACCGAGGAGAATTTCTACATAAGTAATTAAGAAAAATGCTGAGGCTATAGCGATCGCATGGGCTGTAATCTGCACCGGTAATCTACCCAAGGGTAG
>ENA-OBLH01000302-OBLH01000302.1-metagenomes-genome-assembly--contig:-NODE-302-length-17471-cov-4.75063_pt1 | contig 17471 bp, 17 predicted proteins | sample MGYA00153382_OBLH01 | MGnify analysis MGYA00153382
TCATGAGCTCTTTTGCGCGAGGCGAATTTGATTAACGCTTTGCCAGCATTGGCAGCGTGGCGGTCACCACTTGCTTGCCGTCTTTCACTTCAACCAAAAAGCTCTCACGATCAATGTCACCCTTGTCATCGAAGCACACATCCAGCAGGATGCCCGGATGATCTTTTGCGTTGAAGCATGAGCTTTTCATCGCAGCCGCAATCGCCTTGCCGTCGGTGCTCTTCGCTTTTTCAATGGCGGCTTTCAGCATGTACGCCGAGAAGTAGCCCTTAATACCGTTGTGATCTGACTTTGCTTTGTATTCTTTTTCATACTTGGCACCGTACTCCTTGAACATCGGCGCATCAGCCGTCAGACCCACATGGCCGCGAACGCCGTTGGCCGCAGTGCCCGCAAGCTCGATCACTTTGGAGCCCATCAGCGTGGTCTCACCCACCAGCGGCTTGTCGTAGCCCTGCTTGCGCAGCTCTTTGAGCAAACGAGCAGACTCTTCTTCGTTCAGGTAGGCGAACAATGCATCCGCGTTGGCCTGCTTGGCACGCAACACGGTGGACGACATATCGACCTGACCGGGATCAGTCGAAATATCCGCTGCAACTTTCACGCCGCGCGCTGTCAGCTCTTTGACGATGGCATCGCGACCGCCTTTGCCGAAATCGTTATTGACGAACAGCACAACCACGGACTTCGCCTTCAAGTCGGTCGCCATATAGTTGGCGACTTTGGGCATGCCCATTGATTGATTGAACGACGACCGGAATATGTATGGATTGCCCTGAGCCGTGACGTTCGATGCCTCGCCACCGGTGAAGTTCGGGATGCCAGCCTTCTGGCTTTCAGTCTGGCTCACCAGAATCGAACCCGAGAAAACAGGCCCGAAGATCGCCGTTACTTTTTCATCAATTGCCTTGACCGTCATCGCCTTGGCTATGGCCGGTTGCGACTGCGTGTCCATTTCCATCACTTCAACTTTGCGGCCCATGATGCCGCCTGCCGCGTTGATCTCATTGATGGCGAGCTTTGCGCCGTTGCGATACTGGCTGCCCGCAGCAGTGCCGCCGCCGGACAATTCAACGACCTGCGCGACTTTGATGGTCTGCGCGAATGACGACGCGGCGACAAAGCCCAAGGTCAGGGTGATGGCTTGCGCGAGCGTTGTGTTTGTTTTGAGTTTCATAGTTTTCCTCCTCAGGACATTAAAAAAATAGCTAACGTATCAGATCAATTTTGGATTACTTTTTGGCGTGACCGCCCAGAAACAAGCGGTTCAAATTCGGATCGTTCAGTAATTCTGCCGCAGGCTTATCCACGGCCAAAGTCCCCATTTCAAGCGCCAGCGCACGATCTGAATATTTAAGCGCGGTACGCACATTTTGCTCAACCATCAACACGCTCTTGCCCGAGTCAGCAAGGCGACGCAGCAGTTGCATGACGTCCTGCACGACGATCGGGGCAAGACCAATGGACGGCTCATCAATCAGCAATACTTCAGGTCGTACCAACAGCGCGCGACCGACTTCCAGCTGCTTTTGCTCGCCACCGGACAGCGAAGCCGCACGCGAATTAATTCGCTCTCGAAGGCGTGGAAACAGCTCCATCACTTCTTCAATGCGATCCTTCAGCACCTTGCCTGGCAGTTGCAAACCACCCAGTTCAAGATTGTGCAACACGCTCAGCGAGCCGAACAGATTGCGTCCTTGCGGGACGAAGGCCATGCCCTCCCCGAGCAATTGGCGAGGCGTACGCCCGTTGATCACTTTGCCGGCCAGGCGCACCTCGCCAGAGCGCGGTGTGAGCATGCCGAACAAGGTTTTCAGCACCGTCGATTTACCAGCCCCGTTTGGGCCGATCAAAAGCGTGATTTCGCCTTTTCGCACATCAAGCGTCAGCTCGTTTAGGATGGTGAGATGGGTGTAGCCCGCGACGACCTTGTCGAACTCAATCAACGAACCGGTGGACTTTTTGCTGTTTTCCAAGCTAGTTCCCAAGATACGCCTCCAACACGGCGCGATTGCCCTGAATTTCTTCCGGCTTGCCGACGGCGAGGACTTTACCCTCGACCATGCAGACGATGCGGTGGCATAGCTTCATCACGAAGTCCATGTTGTGTTCAATTACGACGAAACTGCCGCCCTGTTTTTTGTTCAGTTCAACCAATAACTCGCGAAGTCCGTCAACGAGTGACGGGTTTACCCCGGCGCATGGCTCATCGAGCAAAACCAATCGCGGTTTAGGCATGAACGCCATCGCAATATCAACCAGCTTCTGCTGCCCGTACGACAAACTGCCCGCTGGTAAATCTGCGACATGCTGCAAGCGAAACAGCTTAATCATTTCGTCGGCGCGCTGACCCAGGCCGTTGTCTGGTGGCGCAAGCATACGGCCCCAGAACGTGCCTTCAAACTCCTGCGCGGCGGCGATCAGATTGTCACGCAGCGAAAGCTTGCCGAATACCTGCAAGTTTTGAAAGGTGCGACCAATCCCGAGCCGCGATAGCTGCAATGGCGTGCCACCAGAAATGTCTTTGCCTTCAAATTCAACGTGACCACTATCGGGTTTTATCTGGCCGAGGATAGAGTTGAACAGCGTGGTTTTGCCGCTGCCGTTTGGACCGATAACGCCCAGAATCTCGCCGGGTTCTACTTCAAAACTGATGCCGCCGACGGCCTGAATGGCACCGTAGCTTTTCTTCATGTCGCGAACCGAAAGAATGCTCATACCGCCCCCTCGGTTTTGAGTTTGGCGTCACGTTTCGCTTTCGAAAGTTTCAGGGCTTCACGTAGCGAAAGCAACCCGCCCGGCAACCAGATCATCATCAAGACGACCACAAATCCAAATACCGCGAGATACCAGTCCTTCAAATCTCGCAGTAGCTCAGGCAGCAGCAGCGCAATGGCAGCTCCCAGCACCGGGCCATAGAACCGACCTGAGCCACCGACGACGACCATCATCAAAAACAGTAACGAGTTGGCAATACCAAACGGCGCGGGTTCGATGAAGTTAACCAGCGTCGCAAACAAGGCTCCGGCAATGCCCGCGTAGGCCGCACCGATGGCAAACGACATCAATGTGTACGCCGTGATATTAACGCCCGTGCTCTCCGCGCGAATCGGGTTGTCTCGCAACGCCGCGAAGGCTCGCCCCCACGGCGATCGCAACAGCAGGGCGAGCAACACGCCGGTGACGATGGTCACCGCGAGCACCAGAAAGTAGAACGCCAGGTTACCCTCGAACGACAAGCCGAATAGCTCGGGACGTTTGATGTTTTGAATGCCGAACGTGCCGCCCGTGAGCCATTCTTCATTGCGAAAAAACAATACTAGCAACAGGTTGAACCCGAGCGTCGCAAAGCCGAGGTAATGCAACTGCACGCGCAACGCCGGGAAGCCGATGACCAGCCCCAACACGAAACAGATGACGATAGCTACGGGACTCGCCAGCCAGAACGAAAAGCCCGCCTTCATCATGATGGCGACCGTGTAGGCACCGACTCCCATAAAGCCCGCATGACACAGCGATTTTAAACCTGCGTAACCCACCGTGAGATTCAGTCCGAGCGCGGCGATGACGTACACCAGCCACAGTGTGAGCAGATATAGACCGTAGGTTTTGAGCAGCGCTGGGGCGGCAAGCAGCGCTATCAGTGCGGCACCAAGGAAGGCTAGATGTTGTTTGGAAATCATCACACTTTCCTTTCTTGCGGCGTACCAAGCAAGCCGTCCGGTTTGACCAGAATCACCGCCATGAAAAGCACCAGAGCGACGCCGTCTTTGTAGGCCGGTGACAGATACGCGCCAGCCAGGTTTTCAAGCACGCCAACGAGGACACCGCCGAGAAGCGCGCCGCGTGAATTATTGAACCCGCCGATGATCGCTGCGAAGAACGCCTTGAGCCCGATGTTGTCGCCCATGTCGAACTTCGCTAGATACGTTGGCGTGATCAGCAACGCCGTCACCGCGACCAGTATCGCGTTGATCGCAAAAGTATAAAAAATCATGCGCTTGACGTTAATGCCGAGCGCTTCGGCGGCGAATGTGTTTTGCGCCACCGCTTGCATCGCACGACCAGTAATCGTCTTGTTTAGGAAAGTTTGCAGGCCCAACACCATGAGGCCCGCGAACACCAGTGCGCCAACATCGCTGTATGAGATCGTTAGTCCAGCGAGCTTGAACACCTCGTCGCCGAAGACGCTCGGAAACGGATGTGGCTCTGCGCTGTACGCCGCTTTCACAAACGACTTGAGGCCTACGGACAAACCGAGTGTTGCGACGACCACGGCTACCACGCCACTGCCGCGCATCGGATCAACGATCCAGTTTTTGAACGCTGCGCCAAGCACCAGAATCGATAATGCAACGGCTACGATGAACGACGCCCACAACGGCAAACCAAAAGACATGCCGATTAACATCGCGAACGCCGGGAGCATGACAAACTCCCCTTGCGCAAAGTTGATGGTGCCTGCGGCTTGCCACAAAAGCGTGAAGCCCAGAGCGGCCATCGCGTAGATGGCTCCTGTGGCTACACCGCTCAGCAAGAGCTGCAAAAAATCGGTCATCCCGTCCTCCTTATTGTCGCTACTCTGGCTGCCGCGTCTTAGCGATGCATTGCCCTGTTTACTGTCCTCGGCAAACTTCTCCGCTCGCTTTGCGCCGCGACCCACATGGCCGAATTGCGCGCCCGCATTGCCACCGTCTCGCTCGGCATCTGCACGTAATCGTCGTTGAAAACCTCAAAGCTCCAGTCGCCGCGATAGCCCGACTGATCGATCATGCGGATCATGCGCGACAGGTCCGCGCTGTGTACGCCCTCGCCGGGAAACACGCGCAGATGACGTGCTGTTTCGATACGCTCCGCAGGGGTGCGCACCGCGTTCCACATGAAGTCTGAGAGCTGCACGAAAGCAATGCGCTCGCCGGGAATGTTCGCCAGCGCGTCGAAATTAGTGCCGTTCAAACTGCAATTGGCGAGCACGTGAAATGAATCGACACATACACCCAGATTAGCGCGATCTGCCAACTGCACAATTTCCCACGACAGCTCAAAGTCGCTCACATACCGCCCCCACGACAACGCCTCAAAACCCACGCGCAAACCAAGCGGCGTCGCGAGCATCGCCACCTTGCGCAAGTCAGCCGCTATGTGCTCAATGTTGCCGGACGCATGAGGAGAAGTTGACGAGCAAACCAGCAAACGTTCAGCACCAACCGCCTCGCACAATTTGAGCATCGTCTTCACGGTCTCAATCTTGTAGCGATGCAGCGGACCGGAAAGCCCTTCGTAGTCGCGCATGACCTGAATGGCGTTCACGCGAAGGCCCGACAAGCGCACTTCGTTGAGCGCCGCTTCGTAGCCATCGGGATGGCCCACAAGATCTTTTGCCCACAGCGTGATTTGCGTGAAACCGGCTGATGCAGCGGCGTCGAGCTTGCTCTCCAGGGAGCCTGCCATCGTGATCGTATCAAGCGAAAAATTGCCGAGATTCACTGCGCGATTCCAAGGTGGCTTTTCACAAATTCAAACGATGTGCCACCGAGATAAGTAACTGCACCACGTTCGCTGGTGTGAACGCTATCGCTCTCAACAAAGCGCACGCCGCGATCAGTCAATTGTTTGACCAGTGCGGGGATATCGTGCGAACCGAAACCGACTCGCGCCAATTTCTCCTGCCACGCCAGCATCGCCGCCTGCTCGGGTGGTTCGACCAGTTGCAAATAAAACTTGTGGCACGGGCTCTCCAGCAGCGTGCCCTTTGGCAACACACCGAAATATTGTCCTGTGGGCAGCACTGAAAAGCCAAACAACTCTTCGTAAAAATCCACCCATTCCTTGGTGCGCGCCTCGTCAATCGACTGCACGATGCCGAAAAAATGCATGCCGACGATCGCTGCGTTTGTATCTGTCGCAGTCGGCAATTTTTTGAAGTCAACGTCGTAAATCGAGAACTCCTGATATCGATCCACGAAGTAAATCACGCTGTCACCAACGCCCGTAATCGCCGGAATATTCAGCTCCATCGCGCCGACTCGCGGTGCGGACGTGCCAGATAAAGGCCACGCGCCTTTGTCGACGCAATGCGCGTACGCTGCAGCCGCATCGCGTACGCGGAGCGCGAACGCTTTAAGCCGTGGCGCGGTGTTGCCTTCATCAGTAACACCAGCAACTTCGGGATCGGCGTTGACGATGATATTCATGCCGCCTGCGCAGTAGAGCACGATTTCGCGGGAGCGGTGGCGCGCGACGGCTACGAATCCGAGTCGCTCTAGTGCAGCGCCAAAAGCCTGCGGTTCAACGGTCGCGTATTCGACGTATTCAATGCCGTCGATGCCCAAAGGATTAGAGTTGGTCGCGTTGTGATTCATCAGTGTTTCGGCCTTGAATTTTTACTTTTTCTCGCTACACTAATCGCGCATTTGTGCGATTATCGCACTTGTGTGCGATAATAGAACACAAGTCTCAACGCGAGTCAAGCAAATGCGTCCGATGAATACCCTTATCCTGCCATCGCCCGACGCTATGAAGTTACCGCTGTCCGGCGAGCTTGCCGGCCTGTCAAAGGCGGACATGATTGACGGCCTGCGCAAAGGGCTGGAGGTGATTTGTGCGTTTGAGGACGGCACACCGAAATTGACACAAAGCGAGCTGGCACAGCGACTCAATCTAAGCCGCGCCGCCGCCCGGCGCTACCTGATTACGCTGACCGCGCTGGGCTACATGGCCACCGACGGCAAGGCATTCTGGCTAACACCGAAAGTGATGCGGCTGGGCCAATCGTATGTGGCTTCATCGCGGCTGCCGCGCACGGTGTTGCCGACACTGCAAAAGTTGACCGAAGCAATTGGTGAGTCCACCAATATGTGCGTCCTGGAGGGCTTTGAGGCGGTCTACATCTGTCGCGCTAACGCGGCGAAACTGCTGTCCACAGGGATCGAACCGGGGACGCGATTGCCTGCGCAGACGCTAGCGGGCGGACGTTTGATCCTCAGTTTTTTACCAGAAGCGGAACTCGATCTGTGGCTTAGCGCCGTGAAGTTGATCGCCTACACGCCGCTGACCGTGGTCGACAAGGCGCAACTCAAGCGCGAGATTTTAAAGATTCGAAAACAGGGCTATGGACTCGCCGAGAGTCAGCTTGAAATCGGGCTGCGAGGTGTATCGGTGCCGCTGCTTGACGGGCCGGGTCGGGTTGTTGGCGCATTGAGTGTTTCGATGTCAACGGTCGCCGTTACGCCAACGGCCGCGATCAAACGGTTCGTGCCCGCAATGCGGGAAGCAGCAGAGCAGTTGCGGGAGCAGTTGTAGCGATGGCGCTTTTGTAGGAGCGACTCTGTCGCGATCCGACTCCGCGGCGCAATGGTTGGTCGCGGCAGAGCCGCTCCTACAGCGCAGTTAAATCGCGGCGATCTTTCTTTCGAGAAATGCGGTCAGATGCGCTGACGTCTGCGACCGATCCAGATACGCTTCACCCAGTTTTTTAAGCAGCACCAGCGTCACCATGCCACCTTCGTTTTTCTTGTCACGCTGCATGTGTGACACGAGCTTTGCGGCTTCTACCTTCGGTGGTTTCACCGGCAAATTGAACGCCGCGAAAAGTCGCGTTGCCCGCTCAACATCAGCCTCATGCAAGTGACCCAATTCGTACGACAACTGCGCCGCCAGCACGCACCCCGCCGCCACCGCTTCGCCATGCACCCACGCGCCATAACCCATCTCGGTTTCAATCGCATGACCGAAAGTGTGACCGAGGTTTAACAGCGCGCGAATGCCCAGCGTCTCGCGCTCATCGCGTTTCACGACATCGGCCTTGATGCGGCATGAGTGCGCGATCACGCGAGCCAGTGCTTCGTCGTCGCGCGCCTGAAGTTTCGCAACCTCGCGCTCGAGCTCGGCCAGATGATCCACGTCAAAAATCAGCGCATGCTTGATGATCTCCGCCATGCCCGCTGCGTACTCGCGCAGCGGCAGGCTGTTGAGCGCGGTAGTGTCCGACAACACCGCCTGCGGCTGGTAGAACGCACCAATCATGTTCTTACCGAGCGGGTGATTCACCGCTGTTTTTCCGCCGACCGACGAGTCCACCTGCGCGAGCAGCGTGGTCGGAATTTGAATGAACGGAATGCCGCGCTGATAGGTCGCGGCAGCGTAGCCCGCCACGTCGCCGATCACGCCGCCGCCGAGCGCGATGAGGGTCGTTTTTCGATCACATTTCGCGCCTAGCATGGCGGAATAAATCTGATCGAGCGACGCGGCCGTTTTATACGCCTCGCCGTCGGGCAACACCACTTCCAGAACCTGTTTTCCGAGTGCGCAAACCACATCGCGGACGCATCCGAGAAACAGCGGAGCCAAAGTCGCGTTGGTGACGATCACAACCATTGTGCCCGTGATGAACGGGGCCAGCACATCAGCATTGCCGATCAACGCAGGGCCGATGTGGATCGGATAGGTGCGGTCTGCTAGAGAAACTTGGACGGTTTGCATTTAAAAATTGGTTAATAGCTTATGGCTGAAAAGCTTTATTTACTTGGGCTTATTGCCTCAAATGGCAAAACTCGATAATTTGCAATTTCAATGCTTAGCCCTTGGGAAATGGGGGCTTTCGCGATAAAGCTGATTGTGCCCAGCGGTTGCGACAAGCATAGCGAGTCTTCGCCGCAAATGTACTTCTGTGAGAGCGGTTATGCAGCACCAACGACACGTTTGTCGCGAATGTCCGATTGTCACGCACGCCATTTCAGAGTAGCGTGTGCACTCTGTCGTCGTTGAAGAATCCTGACCATGCCACACAATCTGCACAACACCCTCCGCGTTCTCGCGCCGACCAAGTCAACCGACTCGCTGCACCACTACAGCCTACCCGCACTGGAGGCTGCGGGCGTGGGGCCGATCAGTCGTTTGCCAGTGTCGATTCGTCTGGTGCTTGAGTCCGTCTTGCGCAATTGCGATGGCAAAAAAGTAGACGAGTCACACATCACCGAGCTTGCCAACTGGAAACCAAACGCGCCGCGCGTGGACGAAATTCCGTTCGTCGTGGCGCGTGTGGTGTTGCAGGATTTCACTGGCGTGCCGTTGCTTGCCGACCTCGCCGCGATGCGAAATGTGGCCGCTGCGATGGGCAGAGACCCGAAGCGCATTGAGCCTCTCGTACCGGTGGATTTGGTCGTTGATCACTCAGTGATGATCGACCACTACGGCACCCACGACGCGCTACGGCTCAACATGGAGCTGGAGTTTCAGAGGAACGGCGAGCGCTATCAATTTTTGAAGTGGGGCATGCAGGCATTTGACACGTTCAAGGTGGTGCCGCCCGGCATTGGCATCGTGCATCAGGTCAATCTTGAATACCTGTTTCGCGGTGTGCAGATTCGTGATGGCGTGGTGTTCCCGGACACGCTGGTGGGCACCGACAGCCACACCACGATGATCAACGGCGCAGGTGTGGTCGGCTGGGGCGTGGGTGGCATCGAGGCCGAGGCCGCGATGCTTGGGCAGCCTGTGTACATGCTCACGCCGGACGTGGTGGGCGTGGAGTTGCGGGGCGCGTTGCGCGAGGGCATCACGGCGACTGACTTGGTTCTCACCGTAACCGAGCTGTTGCGGAAGGTTAAAGTGGTTGGCAAATTCGTTGAATTCTTCGGCGAAGGTGCGGCGAGTTTGAACGTGGTGGATCGTGCGACGCTTGGCAACATGGCCCCGGAATACGGCGCGACGATGGGCTTTTTTCCGGTCGACGAAAAGACGGTGGAATATCTCAAAGGCACAGGGCGGACCGAGGCGGAAATCGAGGTGTTCGCGGCGTATTTCAAAGCACAGGGATTGTTCGGCATGCCGCGCGCGGGCGACATTGACTACAGCAGCACGGTGGTGCTCGATCTGACCAGCATCGTACCGAGTTTGGCGGGGCCGAAGCGTCCGCAGGATCGCATTGCATTGCCAGACATGAAGACAAGCTTTGAATCGTTATTCATCGCGCCGGGCGCTGAAAATGGCTTCAACAAACACACGACAGATTTGGGCAAACGTTATCCCGCTAACCAGCCCGCAGCAGTCGCGCAACCGTTGATGCCACCGAAAGTCGTCACACGAAACGTGGTGGAGATGGCGGATCGTCCGACCGTCGGCAGCGTCGATTCTGTGGCCGCCGTTGAACCGCCAGCGAACACCGACATAGGCCACGGCGACGTGCTCATCGCAGCGATCACCAGTTGCACCAACACGTCCAACCCCGGCGTGATGCTGGCGGCAGGTTTGATCGCGCGCAACGCGGTAGCGAAGGGCTTGACCGTGAACCCGCGCGTGAAGACCAGCTTCGGTCCCGGCTCGCGCGTGGTGAGCGCGTATTTGACCGAGACCGGCTTGCAACAATGGCTCGATCAACTAGGATTTGATGTGGCAGCCTACGGCTGCACCACCTGCATCGGCAACGCGGGTGACCTCGCGCCGGAATTCAACGAAGCCATCATCAGCAACGATTTGATCTGCGCGGCAGTGCTCTCAGGCAATCGCAATTTCGAAGCGCGCATTCACCCAAATCTGCGCGCAAATTTTCTGGCCAGTCCACCTTTGGTCGTTGCGTTCGCTCTTGCCGGACGCGTCAATATCGATATGGAAACGGAGCCACTCGGCATCGGTCGCGACGGCTCGCCAGTGTTTCTACGTGACATCTGGCCGTCGAGCGACGAGGTGCAAAAGCTCATGCATTTTGCGATGAACCCTGCGGTGTTTCGCGACCTATACGGCGACTTCACACGCGATCATGATTTGTGGAATGCGATCCCCGCGCCGACCGGACAGGTCTACACCTGGCCACAATCCACGTACATCGCCAAGCCTCCATTTTTCGAGGATTTCAACATGCACGCGGGCAGCATCGGCGACGTGATGGATGCCCGCGCGCTGCTGATGGTCGGCGACTCGGTCACCACCGATCACATTAGTCCGGCGGGCTCGTTCAAGGAGGGCGTTCCTGCGGGAACGTACCTCATTGAGCACGGCGTGAAGCAGGCTGATTTCAACAGCTACGGCAGCCGTCGCGGCAATCACGACGTAATGATTCGCGGCACCTTCGCCAACGTGCGCGTGAAGAATTTGATGCTGCCCCCACGCGACGACGGCAGCCGCATTGAAGGCGGCTTCACGCTACTCGACGGCGTGTGTATGCCGGTCTATGACGCAGCGATGGAATACATCAAACGCGGCACGCCAACCGTAATTTTTGCGGGTGAAGAATACGGCACCGGCTCCAGCCGCGACTGGGCAGCGAAAGGCACAATGCTGCTCGGCGTCAAGGCCGTCATCGCGCGCAGCTTTGAGCGCATTCACCGTTCAAACCTGGTCGGCATGGGCGTGTTGCCGCTGCAATTCAAGGACGGCGACAGCCATCAATTGCTAGGGCTACGCGGCGATGAAACATTCTCGATTTTTGGTGTGAGCGCAGACCTGAAACCGCAACAAGACATGCGCCTGCACATTCAACGCGCAGACGGAACGACGCGCGACGTGACCGTGCTATGCCGCATCGACACGCCGATTGAAGTGGACTACTACAAACACGGCGGGATATTGCCGTTTGTGTTGCGGGAGTTGATGGCGAAGGCGTAGCAAAACAGTGGAACAACGATTCAGCCACATGCCGCTGGTTCTGGTCGGGGCAGTACGGTGTATGCGGATGCACGCCGCCGCCGCCCTGTGGGTGCGACGGCAACCGGCAAAGCTCGCATTGCACGGAGCCAAATAAGTGTTCTACCAACTGTGAGTGTGCAGACGGAAGGTCCTGCTCAAACGGCTCGTGCGTCGACGGCTACTTTTGTGGCAACCAGAACAAGTACTGCCCCGTCACAAAGCCTTATTGTGGCCCTGCGGGCTGGTGTCAAACCTCCACCGATTGTTGTTCCGCCTGCTGGACTGCATACACGCTAGAGTTATTGGCGTGCTCGAATGACCGAAGTGGCGGTTGTCGACGGGCTGTTTCGGACCTGCTCCTCAAGTGCAAACAAGGATGCAATTGCCCGCAATGACAGCAACCAGAGAGACAGCCCGCTCAGCGCAGGATTGATAAGTCAGTTTTTCGCCAGAAAAAACGCAACCAACGCGAGCGCCGCAGGCAGCGCCTGAATGAACAGAATCCGCTTCGACACGGTCGCTGCGCCCCATACGCCTGCGATCACCACGCACACTAGGCCGTAGACCATGAAGGCGCGTGCAATCGCGGCGTCTGGCCAGAAAAGACCGAGGGCGATAGCAGCGACGAGGAAGCCGTTGTAACAGCCTTGGTTGCTCATTGCGGCGGCGCACATTTCGATTTGGTCTTTGGGGACGCCGAATGCTTTGGCTCCGCGCGTGCGAAACAATACTGTCTCAAGCAATACGAAATAGACGTGTAACAGCAGCACGATGACAGCGAGAATTTGAGCGGCTAGCAACATGATGATCCCTGATTTTGTTTTGCGAGCCGCATCTTAGTACGACGCGAACTATGCGCACAGCAGCGCGCGATTCATCTTTTGATGTTTAGAAAGTCACCGTCCAGTTCGGCCTTTACTGAGCCGAGCTTGAAGATGCCGCTGACGCGCGCAATTGGCGTGGCGTCAGCCGTGATCATGCCCTGCATGAACACCATGTTGCGCGTCATCCGCAATACTTCTGCCTCGCCCTGCACCCACGCACCGATAGCGGCGGGCGCAAGGTAGTCGATCTGCAAACTGATGGTTGGCAAAAAGCGCCGTCCGCCAAGCGCCTGATACATCGCGGCATACGGCAAAAGCGAGTCGGCAAACGTCGCCAACATGCCGCCGTGCAATACGCCGCCCAAGTTGCTGTGCTGCTCGCCGACACGAAAGCCGAGCACTAAACGCTCATTCGCCCACTGCCCATAAAACGTGGCATTGCGACTTGCAAATCCGCTGCCAGCCGCGGCTACGACGAAGCCCGCTGGTATGTCGTGGTCGGGCTCAGGATTGACTTGGGTCGGCTGGTGCAAAGCGCGGCTCCGTGTTCATTTTTGTTGGGTCTTTGATTGACTTCTTGTACCGCAGATGTGGGCTAATTTTTTCTGTCAGCTTTATCGCGAATCGCCCATTTCAATTGGGCATAGCGCAGATATCGGCGATAAATCGACTTTGAACGTTTTACGACGCTTAGCCCATATTAAATAAGGCTTCCAACGCAAAGCTGATAAGTGATCAAGAGGCTGAGCTAAGCGTACGTCACCCATCCCGAATCCGCTTTTGAATCCAGATGCGGCACCGTGTTGTAGCTCACCAGCACATGCCGTTTCGGCGTGAATGCGAACTCGCTGAGCGCGCTGTTTCGGATGCGCAAATTCAATTCAATCGTCGTCTCAGGGCTGGTGCCGAGCACATGTCCAACCGCCGTTGAGATCGGCCCTCCGCTCGACACGATCAACACCCTTTTTCCAAAATGATTTGCGCGGACGTGATCAAGCGCGCTGGTCACGCCCGCCAAAAACTCTGCATATTTCGGCATGCCGACTGGCTCAGTTTTGTCCTGCATCCATGCTGCCAAACCATCGCGCAACAATCGAAAATGACCCTTCACTTGATCCGGCGTTGTCGGCTTGTGCAGCGGCTCTGGATGAATTGCATGGATGATGGCGGCGGGGTCATATTCATTGAGCCCCGGCCACGCGAGAGCGTCACTGCCATCCCGTTGCATACCCTTCGCGATGCCCTGCCAAGTCTGCACATGACGTTTGAGCGTACCGGTGATGACCGCGTCAAACGTCACGCCTGTCTCGCGAAAATGCTCGCCGAGTTTCACGCTTTGCTTGTGACCCAACTCGCTTAAATTGTCGTAATCAGCCGCGCCAAACGAGGCTTGACCGTGACGCACTAAATATAGATTTCCCATGGGTGCATTTTGACAAAGCTGATTAGTTAGATGACTCTGCTTTGCGCGACTTTAGTCACGCCGAGCAAAATCAATAAAGCCACGCGGCACATTCACACCCAGCAATTCAACGCGCAACTTGCGGCCCACTTTGTAGCCCTCAAAGCCCTGCACCAATCGCCCCTCAACTGGTGGCGAAAACACGCGCACGTAAGTGCCCTTGTCCGATGCACCAGTGACGATGGCGTCGAAGCGATCTCCCACGCGCGACGCGAGCAAAAGCGCCGCTGCGGCCTTCCTCACTTGCCGCTCGACCTTGTTCGCGTCATCTTCCTGCTGACTGCAATGCGTCGCCAACGCAAATAACTCTGCATCGTTGTACGGTGGGGGTGCCCCGATCAACGCGGCCTTCATCAAACGCAACGTCACGAGGTCAGGAAAGCGGCGATTCGGCGCGGTCGAATGGGCATAGTCGTTGACGGCCAGACCAAAGTGTCCCGCGCCCTCGCTGCCCGGTTTATCGATCACGTATTCGCCCGCGCCCATCAGCTTGACGATGGTCAGCGACAGGTCGGGGAAGCGCACCGGATCAGCCGTGCGCCGTCGCACCAAAAACTCCTCAAGCGCCTTTGAATCAGGGTCGGGCGGCAATGCCTCCCCGAGCGCTTTCGCGACGTCCACAATACGTAACCAGCGCTCCGGCGAACGCACCACGCGATGCAGCGACGAGAAGCCTTTCTCCGTCAGAAACTGAGCGCTCGCCTGATTGGTCGCGATCATGAATTCTTCGATCAACTGGCGGGCGCGGTTGTGCTCCTGCACGTTAAGGCCCACCACCTGATCGCCGTCAAACACAGCCTTCGCCTGAATCGTCTCAAACTCCAGTGCGCCGTGTTCGCGGCGCTTTGCTCGCAGTTTTTGCGCGATGCCATCTTGCGCGCGAATTTGCGCATCCATGCCCGGCACTGCTCGCGCGGCAGCGGGCAGTTCGCTCCGCCCTTCGAGCCATGCGGCTACCGAGTCGTAAGCGAGCTTGGCACGGTTCAACACCAGCGCGCGATACGCCGTGCTGGAGGTCAATTCGCCTTTGCTGTCGAACACCAATTCGGTGACCATCGTGAGCCGTTTTTCGTGCTCATTCAGTGAAGTAAAATCCGTCGACAACCGCTCCGGCAACATCGGAAAAATTCGCGCGGCGGTGTACACAGAACAGGTGTTGTTGTGCGCGTGATCGTCAATCGCCGTGCCCTTTTTGACCAGCGTGTCTACGTCGGCGATGGCAACAAGAATTTTGATCGCACCGTTGGCCAACGACTCGGAGACGGAAAGCTGATCGAGATCGCGCGAATCGTCGTTATCAATGGAACACCAGAGGAGCGTTGTCAAATCACGAATGCCGCCACCGGTTTCATACGATGGGCTTACGATCTGGGTCATCTCCTGCACGACCGCGGGAGAAAATTCCGGCTCAAGACCGCGATCAATCATCGCCTGTTTGGCGATCTGCGCGAGGTCAGCGCGGTTATTGGGACGACGTGCGTTTTGTGTATTCATGCGCGAACTGTATCGTGAATCCGCCCACGCTGCGCTGACACTCGCCCGCCGTTACTGCGACGCCGTAATTCCACCGTCCAGATAAAGCACTTGTCCTGTGATGAACGAAGCCGCCGCCGAGGCGAAGAACACCGCCGCTCCCGCAACATCCTGCGGGTCAGCGACGCGTCCGAGCGGAATGCGGTCAAGCACTTGCTTGTGAGTCACGGGGTTGTCCAGCCAGTGCCGCGCCATTTCGGTTTGCACGACTGTTGGTGCAATACCGTTGAAGGTGATACCGTAGGGTGCGAGCTCGCTGGCGTGCTGCCGGATCAGCATCACGAGGCCGCCTTTGCTGCTGCAATATGCAGAATAGCCACGTCCACGCAGCCCAAGTTGCGCTCGCACGGAAAGCAAGTGAACCTGCGCACCGCCGCGACCACCTTCGATCTGCTTTTTGGCTGCGGCTTGCGCGAGAAACATGGCGGCTTCTAGATTCACCTGAAGCACTTCGTCAAATGCTTCTTCGGTCACTTCAAGCAACGGCTGCTCGCGTTGGATTCCAACGCTGGCGAAGTGGTTGCCTTGTTGGGCTCCAACGGCGCGGGCAAAACCACCACACTGCGTTCAATGCTTGGCCTGACGCCGCCACGACGTGGAATGATCAGCTTTGATTCGCGAGACGTCACACGCGCGCCCACGCACGAAATCGCTCAGGCCGGTATGGGCTGGGTGCCGGATGATCGGCGCATCTTTCCGACGCTGACGGTAGCACGCAACCTTGCAATTGCACGCAATAGAACGCGCTTCCGCAAGTGGAATGAGAAAGAGTGTTTTGAAATTTTCAGCGCACTTGAGTACCTGATGCATCGCGAGTGCGAGAACCTGTCTGGCGGTGAAATGCAGATGGTGGCGATATCGCGCGCGCTGCTCGGCTCACCGGGGCTCGTGCTGTTTGATGAACCGAGCCAGGGCCTCGCGCCCAAAGTCGTGCAGGACGTAATGAAGACAATTCTGCGGCTAAAGCAGGAAGGCATAATGAAGACAATTCTGCGGCTAAAGCAGGAAGGCATTGCGGTGCTGGTGGTTGAACAAAATGTGCAGAGTGCGCTTGCGGTCGCAGATCGCGCCTACGTGATGAATAACGGCAAGATCGTATACGAAGGCCCTGCGTCCGATTTGCGCACTGATGCGGCCCTGCGGCGTCGATTGCTGGGGGTGTAGCCAGCATGAATACTCCTCTCTTGCGCGTGGAAAATCTTGCTCGCCGATATCAACGCGGCATATTCAGGAAAACCACGACCTTCTCGCTGACTGCAAACTTTGAGGTAGCGGTGCCGAGTATCGTCGGCGTGATGGGCCCCAACGGCTCCGGCAAGACGACACTGTTCGAAATGATCACAGGCAGTAACCTGCCCAGCGCTGGCCGCGTACTGGTTAACGGGCAGGATATTCACCAAGTGCGCACGAAGGAACGTGATCGTTTGGCGATTCACTATCACCAGTCTTATCAGGTGCGCTCGTTTCAAAAAGCGAAGCCGGATTTCATGCTGGCCCACGCAGGACGCGATTCGCCGCTTATACATCTGTTTGACGAGCCACAGTTCAACACGCAGGATGGCTACATCGGCTTCATGCTCGATTTCTTCGCGAAGTTAAAAAGCGAAGGCCGCGTCGTGTTCCTTTGTCTGCATCCCAACGAGTCCTACCACCTCGACATCATGCGGCAATGCTGTGAACGCTTTATCTTTGTGCAAAAGGGCGTGGTCACAGAGGCACCGGACCTCGACACGCTCACGGCAAACGAACAGGTCAGAACGTATCTGGGAGCGCTTGCGCCGGGACAATGATCGTATCCCGCCCAACACGGCATTCGATGGGGGCCGGCAGCCCCTTTAATCCGGTCGTCGGGGCGTGCCAACACGCTCCATTACGCGAACATTCGCCTCGCCCAAAACAAAAAAGCCTGCATCTCTGCAAGCTTTTTCTTGTCGCTTCGTCCAACTAGGCGTTGGCTCCTCGACCTGGGCTCGAACCAGGGACCTACGGATTAACAGTCCGGCGCTCTACCAACTGAGCTATCGAGGAAT
>ENA-OBLH01000303-OBLH01000303.1-metagenomes-genome-assembly--contig:-NODE-303-length-17452-cov-4.21808_pt1 | contig 17452 bp, 16 predicted proteins | sample MGYA00153382_OBLH01 | MGnify analysis MGYA00153382
TTCGCGAGAAGGCCGGCGGGGGGGGGGGCGGTGGCAAGAGTAACGTCGCTCACCTGAAGAGGCGCGTCCGTTGACGCGGGATCATTCGTTTGCGACGTTGGCTCCACTGCATCACCGCCCTCACCCTCCGCCATCTCCCGCGCTGCGGGAGAGGGAACCTGCACGTAGCTTGCTGGCTGAAGAACCGCGTTAGATTGAGCTAGCTCTGCCCGTGCAGCCAACACTGCTTTCCCCTCTTCACTCTCGACATCCACCGCATAACCACCGTCCGTCACCACCTGTTGCGGCGGATTCATGATGGTCTTCCATGACGAGAGTGTGGCCATCACTTCGGGAGAAATCGGCTCAAAGACGGTGTAGTCGTCGATGTAGATATCGAGCCCGTCCATTACGTTGAAATGCGGCTCTTTAAACAATGCCTTGAGCGCCTGCTGCTTGAGCGCTTGTGGCACCCTAGCTTGCATGAATGGCGTGAAATCTTCAGCTAGCGAGATGGCGGAGATTGGCGGCAATTCCGCGTAATCGGCTTTCGCGGCAGCCTCAATTTGTGCGCTCGGACTCCGACAGTCGTTACCGGTCTCCGAAGCCACCAACGCTTTGGCGGGCTCAGCGCGGATGATATTTGCAGCCTGCTCATCCGCAGCCGCGCGCTTCAACCGCGACCAACGCGACAACGAAATTCCTTCCGTCGGCTGAACCGGTTTCAATTCAGCCACGATCAGCCCCCGTCCCGGCATCGCGCCGATACGCGCCTTCAACAAACGGATCGTTTCGCTTCACTTTTTTGCGTGGCTCCGGCTTGTAATTCGCAGCGGTGTATACGGTCAGCGCAGCACGCAAGACATCCGGCATGGGCACATTGTCAACGTGGTCCCCGGCATCCAGCATGCGTCCTGCTTCGTTGTACGACACGGTCACGACGACGGGACGCGGCACGGCGTCGTCCTCTTCCAGTCGCCACATCACAAAAATGCATGGCTGCGGCGAATTGAGATTGAGCCAGTAACCTTCACCTTCCGAATGATGCAGTTCGATGCGCTCGCCGTCCCATCGCCATTGCGGCTCGTTGTTGACGATAAATTCGACCGGGCCAGCTTGCGCCACTTGCAGGTCATCGGCGACGGTAATGCTCGCGGTGTCCCATTCAAAGTCGGCCCAGCGACTGGTGACGGGACGCTTGCGAAACGCAACGCTTGCTGACCATGAAGGCTTGACCTGCACGCCGTCAGGGGTATCGACTACTACCACTTCAGCAACCACTTTCGCACTCATCTATCATCTTCGCACTCAAGCGACCACTTTAGCAGAATATGCAAGCTTCAACACCAAGTAGTAACCATGGGTGAACGATCTAATGTGCCGGGCAAGGTCATTCCGCTAGTTACTGCGCGCACGCTAAACGCGCCGCAAGCGCTGTCTGCTGGCGGCCTCAGCTCGGTTCGCGCGGCCGCTGCCGTGCTTGATCCGCGTCAGCGCCGGCTGCATGACCTGCGTATTTCGGTCACCGACAAATGCAATTTTCGTTGCACCTACTGCATGCCGAAAGACGTGTTCGGCCCTGGCTACAAGTTTTTGCCGCATGACGCGCTGCTGTCGTTTGAAGAGATCACCCGCTTCGCAAAAATCTCTGCTGAACTGGGCGTGGAAAAGCTGCGATTGACCGGTGGCGAGCCCACGTTGCGGCGCAATTTACCCACGCTGATCGGCATGCTGTCGCAGTTGCGCACGCCGACCGGCAAGCCGCTGGATCTGACCCTCACCACCAACGGCTCAACGCTCGTGAAGCAGGCGAAAGCGTTGAAGGACGCCGGTTTGCAGCGCATCACGGTGTCGCTTGATTCGATGGACGACGCGGTGTTTCGCGCGATGAATGACGTTGATTTTCCGGTGGCCGATGTGTTGCGTGGTATCGACGCGGCACTGGCGGCAGGACTGACGCCGGTGAAGGTGAACATGGTCGTCAAACGCGGCGTGAATGATCACACCGTCGTCGAGATGGCGAAGCATTTCAAAGGCACTGGCGTAGTCGTTCGCTTCATCGAATTCATGGACGTCGGCGCGACCAACGGCTGGCGCATGGATGACGTGATGCCGAGCCGCGACGTGGTGGCCGCGATTCATGCCGTCACGCCGCTGGTGGCCGTTGATCCGCACTACGTTGGCGAAGTCGCCGAGCGTTGGCGCTATGCCGACGCGGGCCACGGTGGAGGCGAAATTGGCGTGATTTCCAGCGTCACGCAGGCGTTTTGCTCCACCTGCTCGCGCGCGCGGCTGTCCACCGACGGCAAAATTTACACCTGCCTGTTCGCCGATCACGGCGTCGATTTTCGAGCCTTGTTGCGCGACGGTTCGACTGATGACGACATCGCAGCGCTGCTCGCGGGATTGTGGCAAGTGCGGACGGATCGCTACAGCGAAATTCGCACCGCAGACACGGCGAAATTGCGCAAGGTGGAGATGAGTTACATCGGGGGTTGAGACGCAGATTGGTAGTGGATTCGGTGGGTGGGATGCCATCCCGATCCTCGCAACACGCGCGCCGGTGGTCTGCGTGGAACCCTCCGAAAGTTCGGCAAATTCCTATACAGCTTTTAGCTGAACTTACCGTTTAATATGGGCTTAGCCATGATTTTCATCATAAATCAACTTTAGCCAAAAAACACACCTTAGCCCACGTAAATTAAGGCTTAAGCTGAAAAGCTGCTTCCCATAATTTCCCCCATCCGCACGCCCAACGCAGGTTTCCACGCCTCGTTAAATTGCAACGTTTCGCGCGGCCAAAGCATCACCACCGTTGAGCCGAGTAGAAAGCGCCCCATCTCGTCGCCCTGCTTGAGTTCCACCTCGCCCATCGCATAAGTCCATTCGCGAATTTCCGACGTTCGCGGCGGATTGACCACGCCGTGCCACACCGTGGCCATGCTGCCCACAATCGTCGCGCCAACCAGCGCCAGCACGAACGGGCCTCTTGCGGTATCGAACACGCAGACCACGCGTTCGTTGCGCGCGAATAGTCCCGGCACCGCCTGCGCCGTCGCTGGATTCACCGAGAACAGGTCACCGGGCACGTAAATCATGCGCGTGAGCGCGCCGTCGCACGGCATGTGAATGCGGTGATAGTCCTTCGGACTCAGGTAAATCGTCGCGAACTGGCCCGCTTCGAACTGCGCGGCCAGCTTTGCGTCACCGCCGACCAAAGCCCGCGTCGTGTAGCTGTGTCCCTTCGCCTGAAATATCTGGTCGCCGTCAATGGGGCCGAATTGGCTGATGGCGCCGTCCACCGGACACACGTACGCCGCCTGCGCCAGCGGACGCGCGCCGGGCTTCAGCGCACGGGTGAAGAAATCGTTGAAAGAGGCGTAGCTTGTGATGGCTGGGGCAGCCGCCTCGCTCATATTCACGCCATATTTCGCCACAAATTTGCGGATCGCAAACTGCGTGATCGCGCCCGATTGCGAACGTGCGAATGCGCCCGCGAGCTGGGTAAGCAATTTTTTCGGCAATACGTATTGCAAGGCAACCATTGAAAACGGCGTCAGTGACGCGCAAGTGACGAGACGATGCCCAATTGTCCGCGATTGCGGACTCTGTCATGCGGCTGCATCCACACTTGCGCGAAAATACGCAGTTAATTGTGCAAACCTAGGGCCGTTCGCCCTGAGCGCAGCGAAGGGTCTGACTTCATCGAACCCAACGCTCCGCTCAGGGCGAACGGAATCTACATTTACCTGCGCATCCCGTCGAACTCGCTCAACTTCCCAAAAAGATCATGACCTACCCCAACGTTCAGCTCCTCATCAATAACGAATGGCGCGAAGCGCGCGGCGGCGCGACGCTGCCGGTTTACAACCCGGCTGACGGCAGCGTCGTTGGCTCGGTCGCCAAAGCGAGCATCGCCGATCTTGACGACGCACTCGCCGCCGCAGCCAAGGGCTTCGATGTCTGGAAGAACACGCCCGCCATCGAACGCTCCAAGGTCATGCGCGCCGCCGCCGCGATCCTGCGGGAGCGCACCGACGCGATTGCGCACCTGATGACGCTGGAGCAAGGCAAACCGCTCGCCGAAGCGAAAGTCGAAATCGGCATGTCCTGCGACATCATCGAATGGTTCGCCGAGGAAAGCCGTCGCGTCTACGGTCGCATCGTGTCGCCGCGTTCGATGAACCAGCAACAGATGGTGCTAAAGGAACCAGTCGGCCCGGTCGCCGCGTTCACGCCGTGGAACTTCCCGATCAATCAGGTCGTTCGCAAACTCTCCGCCGCGCTTGCGACCGGCTGCTCAATGATTGTCAAGGCGGCTGAGGAAACGCCGGCCTCGCCCGCCGAACTCATCCGCGCCTTCGTCGACGCTGGCTTGCCGCCGGGCGTTGTGGGCCTCGTTTATGGCGACCCTGCCGAGATCAGCAACTACCTGATTCCGCATCCGGTCATCCGCAAGATCACCTTCACCGGCTCGACGCCCGTCGGCAAAATGCTCGCGTCACTGGCTGGCAAGCACATGAAGCGTTTGACGATGGAGCTGGGCGGTCATGCGCCAGTGATCGTCGCAGCGGACGCCAACATCGCGCATGCTGTCAAAGTCATCGCCGGTGCGAAATTCCGCAACGCCGGTCAGGTGTGCATTTCGCCAACGCGCTTCCTCGTTGAAGAAGCCGCACGTGATGAATTCGTCGCCGGTTTCGTGGCCTACACGCAGGGTCTCAAAGTAGGTTCCGGTCTGGAAAAGGGCATCAACATGGGCCCGCTCGCCAACCCGCGCCGTGTGACCGCCATGCAGGAAATCACCGAAGACGCAATCAAGCGGGGCGCAACGGTCGCCACCGGCGGTGAACGCATTGGCACCACCGGCAACTTCTTCGCGCCGACGGTGATTCTCGATGCGCCGCTCGACAGCTCTGTGTTCAACAACGAACCGTTCGGCCCGATGGCCGCCGTGCGCACAGTGAAAAATCTGGATGAGGCAATTGCCGAGGCCAACCGCCTGCCGTTCGGTCTGTCCGCCTACGCCTTCACCAGCAGCATCAAGAACGCGCATCAACTATCAAGCCAGGTACAAACCGGCATGCTCTGGATCAACCAGCCCGCCGCCCCCTGGGCCGAGCTGCCCTTCGGCGGCGTCAAGGACTCAGGCTACGGCAGCGAGGGCGGCCCGGAAGCGCTCGAGGCTTATCTCAATACCAAGACGGTGGCGATGACTAGCGTTTGATCGAACGTTGGGCTTCAGGTGGATGCGCTACGCCGTCCACCCATGCCGCATGCAACCTATGGCGGATGACGCTTCGCGTATCTGCCCCACCTTGTTTACCCGCCAATGGATGATCCAACGTTCGATTCAGTGCGTGAGACGTTAACTGATGCAATTTATTGGCTTAGGCAGCACGAGAACACTACCTTGCGGGGCTGATGGCAGCGCCTGTTCATTAAACATTTGTACTTGCAAAAGCTGATGGCGGTCACTGTAGCGCTAGAACACTCGCTCGGCAAAGATGATCTTTACACTATGGCGATGCGCGGATCCCTCAATAGTGGGTCAAGCCGCGATGACTCAATTTCGCTTAGTGCCGTGCTTAGTGCAGATCACGCTTTGGTTAACGCGCTAGATGGACTGAAAAAATTTCATTCCCGAGGCAGGCGCAATGCTGTTCTAGCTCAACTGCCACACGCCTAGCTCAACTGCCACACGCAATCGGAGCACGGCTGGACTTTGTAAGCGCCGTGCGCATCAGCCAGATATCGATGAGCCGATCAAGCCGCTTCGATGTTGCGCGTCTCGCACGAATGCTTGAGGAACTGAATATCATCGCAGCCAATGAGCGCCACATTTCCACTGCAATGTTGGTGCGCGCAATTGTTGACCATGTCCCGCCAATATTTGGCAAGATTTCGTTCAGCGATGTCGCGGGTCAACACGGAGGCAAATCGTTCAAGGAGCACATGTCGCATCTTGACAAGTCTTTGCGCAAAGTTGCCGATGGTCATCTGCACCAACAAATTCGTCGCGCAGAATCGCTGCCCACGCAGCAACAAATCGCTTTCGGCCCTGCACTCGACGCGCTTTTGGCAGAGGTTGCCCGCCTGCTAAAGGACGAAGCAACTCAGAGTCGCACAATAGACGGCGGGACGTTCTAGCCACCATAGGGTGTTCGCCAGAGCGCGCACCACGTTTCGCATTTGTCAGCAACGGTGCGCATTTTGATGCGTATCTACCTCGCTGAAATTCGCCTTGCCCGTTAGCAACGCCAATTCTGAACGCCGTTTGAGCAAATTCGGCCTTGCGACTGCTGGTAAACCGCCTGCGGCGGTACTTCATAGCGGCCAGACATGCCAAACTGGTAGCCCGCTGCGGCAGCATTAGTTACTGCCCCAACAGGTTGCCCCATGTAAACATACCCCGCAGCCATTCCGCCCCTAACTACGCCACGAGCGATGTACGGGTTATTTATCGGGCTCTGTGGCGTCGTAACCGGAGGAGTCGAATTTGCGTGATTACTACAGATTGTTTGCCCGTATCTGTTTTGCATACACGTCGGACTAGCCGAAGCGGACGTCGAGCACATCGTAGACGTCGCTATAACCAGTGAACCAAGAACAAATTTGTTCATAAAACTCCTTAGTTTCGCAGTTGCGGACACGCTTGACCGTACATGAAGTTTTCAGTTTGGCATAGGTCGCTAGGGTTAACGCCGATACTTAGAGAGCACTCGAGTGTGCCGAACTAAGCGCACTACCTAGATACAACTTGCTACAGTAAGCTCCGTAGAGTGGGCACTCCATGCCCACCGGTTGATTGCAGGCAACGCCACCGCACCCTCACCCCTGCCCCGCTATCGGAAGAGGGGTTCTGTAACCTCACTTCGCCAAAAACGCCCGAAAAACATCAGCGGCTTTTTTCACCGCAAGCACGCCGTCCAAATGCCCGCCGTTACCTTCGATTACAAACACGTCGACCGATTTGCCAAGCCCGCGCAATTTAGCTACGGCTTTTTGCGACATTTCTGGCGGGAAGACGAGATCGCTCTGCGCCAGGATGAACAGGAATTTCGTCTTGAGTCGATATACTTGACTATCTAAGTAGTCACGACACCAATCCATCAAGGACTGAATCATGCAAGTCAGCGTTGCGCAAATCAAGGCCAAATTTACTGCCATCGCCCAGCAAGCCGACGCGGGAGAGGAGGTCATCATTACGACGCGCGGTCGGCCAGCCTACCGTTTGCTGCCGATAATCAACGCACCAGAACGTGCGCCATTTCCTGACATCACCGCCCTCGCCAAGCTTTCCAAGCCGTACAAAGGCACGAAAACGGCGATCGCAAACAATTCGGGGATGAGCAGTTTTGTCGCCGACTGGCGCACTCAAGACGAGCGCTTCTAGCCTTGGCGGCGCGGGTATATTTCGACACTAGCGTGCTGGTGTCTGCCTTCACCAATGAGCCTCTGCAAGCGGTGGCGATGGCCTTGCTTCAAGCGCCCCAATGGCAGCAGGTGTGCGTGAGCGACTGGACTGTGGCGGAATTCACTTGTGCCGTGCAAGCCAAAGTGCTGCGCAGTGAAACCCCTGCTGAGGTCGCGCACAGCATCAACCAAAAACTCAAAAGCCTCATAGCGCAAGGCGCTTTGCATCGCATTGCGGTGTTGCGCGAAGACTACGCCGCCGTGCAGCGCATCGTTCCCAGCCTGGGCTGCTTGGTAAGAGGCGCTGATGCCCTGCATCTGGCTGTGGCAGCTCGGAGCAACATCACCCACTTCGCGAGCCTTGACAAAACTCAGCGTGTTGCAGCGAGTCATTGGCTGGCGGGGATTGAGTGCGTACCTCAAATCTGAATAGCTTAATTAATATATACTTTTCAATATACTAATCCGAAAAACCACGGCAATAATGAGCACCGCAAAACTCTTCACCAACGGGGCCAGCCAAGCCGTGCGTTTACCGAAAGCGTTTCGCTTCGATGGTGTAACCGAGGTGAGCATCAGCAAGCGTGGTGACGCAGTGATCCTTCGCCCGCTCAAGCGTCCCGGCATCGAGGATTTGATTGCGTCACTTGAAATGTTCGACGCGTTCCCCGAGCGCGCGCAACCCACGCAAAGCGACACGCGCGCAGACTGGTAGCGCGCGATGCGCTACATGCTCGACACCAACATTTGTGTGTTCGCCATTCGCCAACAAACGCCCGGCGTATTGGCGGCGTTGAGAACGCATGCGGCCGAAGGCATCGGCATTTCGAGTATCACCGCCAGCGAACTATGGTTCGACGTCGAAAAATCAGCGTCCGCGAAAAATGCCAAAGCGTTGACGCAGTTTCTGTCACCGCTCGAAATCGCCCCGTTCGACGAGGCCGCGACGCAAATCTATGGTCGGGTTCGTGCAGCGCTAGAAGCCAAAGCCAAAACCATTGGGCCGCTTGATACGTTGATCGCTTCGCACGCGCTGGCGCTTGACGTTACGCTCGTTACCAACAATACCAAGGAATTTCGTCGCGTGGCGGGGTTGCGTATTGTTGATTGGACGAAAACCGAGGGCACATAGCCTCGATGCAGCGCAGCGGAATCGGGGACCGACGACGCAGCGATTCCGCGATTCCACGTCGTTTCAACGCAGCTACTGCCCGTCCGGCCATTCAATCAAAATACCATTCCCAAACAACACTTGTAACGCGCCCATGCTTGTGAACGAACGAGACGGTTTCTGCTCTGGTCTCACTCGGTAACAGGTACGTCAAAGAGTCACTATGTTCTGTTTCTGGGATTCCAAGAAGCACCTTGATTTTTGAGATCGGCTGTCCTGCGCGAAAACGAGGCGGAAGCCTGTGGTCGATTCGGTACGTTCTCGCAGAAAGGGGAATCGTATTTCGATAGTTGGAAACGCTTGATCGAAGGACTTCACTGGCGGCGCCGGTGCAACGTTGTGTGACGTAGCGGTCGCGAACCGTCTCATCGTGAACATTCGTCCTTGTGACAAACGTGGTGTGTGGCTTTGCGCAAGGATGCACCGCGATCTCGCGACCGATTTTGTCCAGATTGGCAAGTGGTTCCGTCGCTTGCGCCACATCGTGAAGTATGACGGCTGCGATCGCAATTGCAATTCTGGTCGCGGAGGTAGTACGTGACATGAATAGCCTAATCTGATCCAGTCCAGAAAGGTGGGCACCCTTTGCCCACCAAACGGCCTCATTTATCAACGGATTGGTGGGCAACAAGTTGCCCACCCTACGCAACGTACTACTTCGCCAAAAACGCCCGAATCACATCAGCCGCTTTGTTGACCGCAAGCACACCATCCAGATGCCCGCCATCGCCTTCGATCACAAACACTTCTGCTGATTTGCCAAGCCCGCGCAATTTCGCTGCGGCTTTTTGTGACATTTCTGGCGGGAAGACGAGATCGCTTTGTGCCGGGATGAACAGGAATTTCGCTTTGATCTTCGCAGCGTCGTCTTCGACGTTGAAGAGCTGGTTCGCCTTTGCCATGTAAATCTTGTTGTTGGCGTCGGTCGTGACGGCACGGGCGACGCCTGATTTGGTGAACGCATCTTCGCTGGCGAAACGGTTGCCGATGGCGTCCGCTGGCGGCTTGGTGGCGTCGGCGGGTTTGTAGCCGAAGGTGCGTTCAACCCAGTTCCAGTGGCGCGTGGTGATGGTCACGAGCTTCAACGCCAGCGCGATGCCTTCGAGCGGCTCGCCGGTGGCGTAGTAGTCGCCGTTGTTCCACTTCGGGTCCATCTTGATCGGCGCGACCCAGATGTCGAGCAGCGCAACGGCCCACGGCGAAATCGAAAGTCCCGGCGAGATCACCGGAATCGCGCGATCCACGAAGTCGGGATAGAGCACCGTCCACTCTACGGCCTGCACGCTGCCGCCGGATGCACCTGCCACCGCGTAGAGTTTTTTCACGCCGAGCGAATCAACCAGCGCCTTGTGCACGACCACCGAGTCGCGCATTGCAATCACCGGGAAGCTCATGCCATATGGCTTGCCGGTGTCCGCGTTGATCGACGATGGGCCGGTGGTGGTGACCATCGGGTCTTTGGTGTTGAGGTTCGACAGCGTGTCGGCGCTGATCACAAAAAACTTGTCGGTATCAATCGGTTTGTCCGCCCCGATGATCGAATCCCAGTAGCCTGCCGCCGCGTCGCCCGCTTTGTATTTGCCCGCTGCATGCGAATTGCCGGAGTAGAAGTGCGCGATGAAAATGGCGTTGTCGCCCTTCGCGTTTAAGGTGCCGTACGTCTCGTAGCCGACCTTGACGTTCTTGATCGTCTTGCCGCCGAACGTGGTGTAGCTTGGCATCGAGAAGATTTTTTTCTCGGTCATCATCGCTGCGGGCGCTGCGGGCGCTTGCGCGTATGCGGAGAGCGCACCGAGGGCGCAAAAAGTGATGGCACTGGTGATCGCCAGCGTGCGGAAAATTTTCATGAAGCCTCCCTGATTTTTTTGATGCGTCAACAACGCTCATCAGGTGTTTTAGCACCGAAGCGCTACGACATTTCGCCGATTTTCTTTTCCATGAAAACACTCAGCGGATCATCCGGATATTCGCCGTAAGGCCCGCGTCGCTCGTACCCCGCGCGGGAGTAGAGGCCATGCGCTTCGGGTTGATGGATGCCGGTTTCTAGTCGCAGTAGATGGCAATTGCGTTGCACTGCGTGAGCCTCCAGAAATGCGATGATGGCCTTGGCGATTCCGCGTCCGCGCTGTGCGGGGGGCACGAACATGCGCTTCAGCTCGCCGTAGTTGTCGAACAGCACCACCGCGCCGCAGCCGATCGCGACACCCTCGTCGTCACGCGCAACGGCGAACATGACGTTGGGTGCCTTCAGCGATTCGATGTCGAGCAGGTGATTACTAGCGGCGGGGTAGAGCGGCGCTTGATACGCGTCGAGGTCATCGATAAGTTGGATGACCTCGGGTTGATCGACGGATTCGAGAGATACGTGCATCGAAATATTTTGCACCATCAGCCGCCAAGTAGGCTGGGTTGACACCCAGCGAACACGATGGCGCGGTGAGTGCTGGGTCTTGACCCAGCCTACCAATTAACGCCTAGTCAAACACCGGCGATTCAACGCCAAGCACGTGATGCAGCTTGGTGCTGGTGGTGGTGTATTGCAGCGTGACTTTTTTATCCGGGAAGATGTATTTCGCGGCACCGAAAGCGGCCAGCGCCGCTTCGTGAAAGCCAGAAAGAATGAGCTTCTTCTTGCCCGGATAGGTGTTGATGTCGCCGACTGCGAAGATGCCAGGAATGCTGGTCTCAAACTTTTCGGTATCGACCTTGACCTGACGACGCTCAATCTCCAGGCCCCATGCTGCAATCGGCCCCAAGCGCGGCGACAGGCCAAAAAACGCGAGCAGATTATCGAGCGGCAAGCGACGCGTGACACCATCCAAGCTGGTGACTTTTACCTCTTTCAACACGCCGTCTTCGGCCTCGAATCCAGTGACCTGCCCGATGAGATGCATCATCTCGTGCGCGTCCGACATCGCCTTCATTTTGGCCACGTTCGCGGGTGCGGCGCGGAACTCGTCGCGCCGATGAATCAGCGACACACTGGCTGCGATCGGCTGCAACGCTATCGCCCAGTCGAGCGCAGAATCGCCGCCGCCGAGAATCACCACGTTCTTGCCTGCGTACTGGTGTGGATCACGCACGCGATACGCGAGCTGGCCGTTTCCTTCAAACTGCGTGATGCCCTCAACCTTCGGTTTGCGAGGCTGAAATGCACCAACGCCGCCGGCGATGAAAATCGTTTTGGTGATGAAGTTGGTACCTGCCGAAGTGGCCACATCGAAGCGACCGTCTTCACGTTTCGCCACCAGACTGACCTCTTGCCCCAAGTGAAACGTCGGCTTGAACGGCGAGCATTGTTTAAGCAGGCTGGCCGTCAACTCTTGCCCGGTGCACACCGGAATCGCGGGGATGTCGTAAATCGGCTTGTCGGGATACAGCTCAATCGGCTGCCCGCCTGCCTGCACCAACGAGTCAATCACGTGTGCCTTGATTTCCAGCAGGCCGAGTTCAAACACCTGAAACAGGCCCACGGGGCCCGCACCGATGATGACGGCGTCGGCAACGATTGCGCCGCCAGCGTTGGCGACGGCTTGGGGAATAGCGGGGTTAACGGTCATGTCCACAACAGTGTTTCTTGCAAGAGATCGAATTCTCTCAATTTTATGGGGCAGCGCAGGCGTAAACCCTGCGCTGTTGGCGTTTTCTTATTCCAAATCAAGCTAATCCGCGCCCGGAAATGCCGTCAGGTCCCGCCGTAGCTTGTTACCTGCAAGCCACACAATGGTCGTATAGTTCGGCTACAAGTCAAAAGACACAAGGGGCGCGCCATGAAACTCTTTTTCTCTGCTCGGCTGATTTCAGCGTTGGCCGTGGCTGCGCTCGCGTGCTTACATGCGACAGCCGCTCCCCCCTCAAGCACCAACTTCGTGATGTCCTCCAGCGTCATCAATAACGGCGTGGGTGACATGGCCTCCCTCAATTTCAAAATCTCATCCTCAGTGGGCGACACCACCTTCACCGCACGGCAAACCAGCACCGGTTTTGTGTTGAGCCCTGGCTTTTGGCACAGCGTGATAGGCGTCACGCAGGGCTGCGTGATTGACATCGACGGCAATCAAACCATCTCGGCCACCACCGACGGCCTGATGCTGCTGCGCGCCATGCTGGGACTCACCGACACGGCGGTCACTCAAGGCGCAACGGTGCCCGGCGCGCCGCGCACGACATGGGCGCAAATCGCCCCCTATGTGCATCTCGCCGCGCTCAACCTCGACGGCAGCGGCAACACCAGTGCTGCCACCGACGGCGTGCTGTTGCTGCGCGCCATGTTCGGCCTCACCGGCACCGCAGTGACTAACGGTATTACCCTCGCACCCGGCAGAACTTGGACCGACATTCGCACCTACCTCAACACGCAGTGCGGCGGTAATTTCTTGCCGTAATCGCAAAACACCTGCCACAGCGCACGTTCCCCCGAAGCATATAAACGGGCCGTGCTGCAAGATGCGCTCGAAGCCCTCAAAATGCCACACAGTAAAAATCCCGGAGCAGTAATGACGTCACGCTTTTTATCGGGGCTCGCGGCCCTCGCCCTGTTCTGTGCCGGCATCACTCACGCCCAAGTTCCGCGCACCATCAACTACCAGGGCTACCTCACCAGCCCGAGTGGTACCGCCATCAGTGCAAGCCTGCCGATGGTTTTCAAAATCTACAGTGTGGTCTCGGGCGGTGCCGCCCTGCATACCGAGCCGCAAACCATAGCGGTGACGAACGGCATATTCAATGTGCTGCTAGGCTCCGGCGTCTCGCTGACGTTGCCGTTCGACACGCAGTATTACCTTGGCGTCACCGTTGGTGCGGATAGTGAGCTGGCGCCGCGTCAGCCGCTGGCGGCGAGCCCGTATTCGCTTCGGGCGGCAAGCGCGGAGGCTCTGGCCGCAAGCGCTGTCGTGCCGGGATCGCAGATCGCCGCCGCGACCATAACAGCGGCCAAGCTTGCGAGCAGCGGTTGTACCAGTGGCCAGGTGTTGCAATACAACGGCAGCGCATGGGTTTGCGCCACGCCTGCGGCATCGTCGGGTGGCACCGTCACCAGCATCACCGCAGGCGGCGGGCTGACCGGTGGCACCATCACCGGCAGCGGCACGATTGCGCTGGCATCGGGCCTCACGCTCGCGGGCACGACCACCGGCAGCTTTAGCGGGCCCCTAACCGGTAACGTGACCGGTAACGTGACTGGCAGCGCCAGCAACTTCTCCGGCGCGCTGGCCGGGGATGTCACAGGCACCCAAGGGGCCACCTCCATCTCCGCCACCACAGTGACCAGCAAGGCGCTGACCGGCTTTGTCTCGGGCACTGGCACCGTCAGCGCGAGCGACACCATCCGCTCCTCGATCAACAAGCTCGACGGCAACGTCGCACTCAAGGCACCGCTCGCATCGCCCAGATTTACCGGCGCTGTGGGCATCGGCACGAACGGTTCGGGGTCGCCGTTGACGGTTGCCGGCGTGATCGAGTCCACGGGCGTCGGCAGCGGCGGGATCAAATTTCCCGACGGCACGGTTCAAACCACGGCAAGCATCAATCCCGTGGTGGAGTTCGCTTCATTTTTTGGCATGACCGCCGGGCCGGGCAACACCGGAATCAACGATTACCCCGCCACCATTCAGATTTCAGCGCCGGGGCCGAGTGTTGCATCGGGTTCAGCCCTCAATTTTCCGCGCGCTTCAGCGCCGGCTGTCGGTGGGATCTTCATCAACAACCCCGGCCCAAGCCAATCTGACAATACCGAATTCATACTGCCGTCGGTGGGCACGTATCGTGTCACCTGGCACGTTAGCGTCGATGAACCAGCGCAATGGAGCCTTTGGATAAATACCGGCGCCGCGTTCCCAGGCGGGCTGTTTAGTGAGTTGCGCACCGCATCCGGTGCGCCGTCCAATGTCGGGCGGAGCATTGGCTCATCGCAGCTTGTTGGCGATGTGATTTTTCGAAATACCGTAGCCAACTCTGCGATCCAGATCCGCAATTTCGCTTCGCCGGTTTCATTGAGCATCACACCACAGCCCGGCGGAACCCAGGCCCAGGCGGTAAGTTTGATTATTCAGCGGTTGCAATAATTTCTCTTACTGAGCCGGTGAGCGATGTCAGACGCACCAAAGGCAAGCGGCCTCCGCATTTGCCATGGTAATTCGCTGCTCAACCGCGCTGACAAATGGTTCGTTTGCTGCGGCATGATGCGCACAGGATGCCCATCCTAAAAGTCGCTACAACTTAGCGCTGCAATGACCGTTTTACTTGGGCTTTATGCCTATTTATTCGCAAAGTCGACTTTATTCATAAAAAGCCATTTTCCCCATGTTAAGCGGGCGTTCCGGCATGAAGTTGATTAAAAAAACTGGGCGCAAAGTCGAGAGGCGAGCGGCAACGCAACCGCTCGGAGGGAACACGCAGCCATGGTGGATTCCGCAATACCGCCTCCTCTATCGTGCCGACCGCGCTGACGTGCTGACTATGGCACCGCGTTTGGTGTAAAGTGGTCTCGCATACATATAGCAAGAAAAATCCGAGAAATCATGCAGTTACGCGTTCTGTCGATGCTAGCCATCGTCGCCCTCCTTTGTTGCGGAATCACAGAGGCGCAAATCCCGCGCAAGCTCAACTATCAGGGCTACCTCACGACGAGCACTGGCGCACCGGTAAACACGCCGCAAACGCTCATCGTGCGCATCTACGACGTGTCGAGCAGCGGCACGGCTTTGTTCACTGAAACACACAACGCAGTAATCGTCAGCAATGGCATTTTCAACATCCTGCTGGGAAGTGTCGACACCAACGTCAACCCACTGAACATGAGCTTCAGCACGCAGTATTACCTAGGCGTGACCGTCGGCACGGACGCCGAGATGTCACCACGACAGCCGCTCGCAGCGAGCCCGTATGCCATTCGCGCAGCGAGCGCGGAGGCTTTGGCAACGAGTGCGGTTGTGCCGGGATCGCAGCTCGCCGACGCGTCAGTGACTGCAGCCAAGCTCGCCAGCAGTGGCTGCACCGGCGGTCAGGTGCTGCAGTACAACGGCAGCGTGTGGGTGTGCGCCACACCCGCCGCATCGTCGGGTGGCACCGTCACCAGCATTACCGCAGGCACCGGGCTCACCGGTAGCACCATCACCAGCAGCGGGACCCTTGCCGCGGACACGACCTTCTTGCAGCGGCGCGTTGCGTCGAGCTGCCCCGCTGGCTCTAGCATCCGAGCCATTGCCGCAGACGGCACCGTGACCTGCCAGATTGACGTCATCGGTGCAGGGACGGTTACCAGCATTGCCACAGGTGCCGGGCTTAGTGGCGGTCCGATCACCAGCAGCGGAACCGTCAATCTCGCCAGTACACAGTTGTTGCCAACGCTTGCATGCGCGGCCGATCAAACCGCGAAGTGGACCGGATCGGCGTGGGCATGCGCTACGAATGGAGCCGCAGCTTCGAACACAGCGGCTCCGCAGAACACTTCAGTCACTGCGATCGACCCGGGCGGTGATGTCGGCCAATATTCGTCGATCACCGTCGCGCCAGACGGCCTGCCGGTCGTTTCCTACTACGACGTAACCAACGGCGACTTGAAAGTGGCCAAATGCGGGAACGCGGCTTGCACGCTCGGCAATACGGTGACAGCCGTAGACACGGTCGGCGACGTGGGCCAGTTCACCTCAATCACCATCGGCTCCGACGGGTTGCCGGTGGTTTCGTACTATGACGTCACCAACGGGGATCTAAAGGTAGCCAAGTGCGGCAACGCGGCCTGCAGCTCGGGTAATACTCTGGCTGTCCTCGATACCGCTGGCGACGTCGGCGCCTACACCTCAATTGCCATCGGTGCGGACGGCATGCCGGTTATTTCATACCAGGATCGTACTAGCAACAGTTTAAAGGTGGCCAAGTGCGGAAACGTCGACTGCACAGCGGGGAATATCATCAACGCAGTTGCGACCGGCGGCGGCTTTTACACCTCCATTGCCATGCCACCAGACGGATTTCCGGTGATTACCTTTTCACGGGGCTCTTTCTCCGAAAACAACAATGCTCACATTTTGAAGTGCAATGACGCTGCCTGTTCACCCGGATTACTGCAACCACCCAGGGCGATCGACACGCCCACTAGCTCAGCCAATTTCAGCTCAGTAGCGATCGGGGCCGACGGGTACCCCGTCGTTTCTTCTGTCGTCAGAACTGTATTAGAGCTCAGGGTCTTACACTGCAACAACCAGTCGTGCAATTCCTTCCAAAACACCTCCGTTTCCCAAGTCGTTCCCGGCGGTAAGTTCACCTCGATGGCCATTGACGCCCAGGGTAGGCCGATAATTTCGTACGTCGACTTTGCCAATCGCGTCGTTAAGGTCGCCAAGTGCGCAAATGCGGTGTGTTCGGGGGAAAATTCATTTCAGGTGATCGGCGAGACTGGGGACTTCACTCCGGGCCACGCCACTTCCATCGCCATTGGTGCTGACGGCATGCCTATCATGTCGTATTACGGCAACCTTCCCTTCGTTACTCGCGGTCTGCGGGTCGCGAAGTGCAGCAACGCGTTCTGTGCGCCATTTTTCCGCAGTCGTTAAGGCTGTTGCCTAAGCGGAAATCAGAGTGCGCATCTGCGATCAGCTTTTAGCTGCACACTCCGTTTCATTAGGGTTAGCGGCATCTTTGCGGCGAACTCGACTTTCGACGGAACCCGGGGCGTAGCCCACACTGGGCGGGCTGTTCAAGGCCCAAGTTGCGTTCAGCAATCGTGCCACCGAAATAACTGATTAATCGGCGTCCATCAACTTCTCAATCGCCTTCGCGTCGACTGGCGTGCCACCGAGCGACGCGCAGTCCACACCTTGCTTCGCGAGCGCGGCGCAAATGGCATTGAGCCGTGCATCCTGCGCTGCGCTGTGATCGAGCAATTTG
>ENA-OBLH01000305-OBLH01000305.1-metagenomes-genome-assembly--contig:-NODE-305-length-17378-cov-5.28361_pt1 | contig 17378 bp, 8 predicted proteins | sample MGYA00153382_OBLH01 | MGnify analysis MGYA00153382
TTTTTTGGATTGCGGAATTTTGGATAGTGTCGAGCCAGTAGTGGCTCGACACTATCCAAAACTGTGGGTAAAGCGATCGCTTTAAATGTTACTGATTGTATTTTCCAGAGTTCTCAATGCCCACAGTTTTAGTCGTGTCGTCCCAGTAGGGTAGGCACTGCCCACAGACTATTTAGAGCCGTAGCAAAGAGAACTTAAACTGTTTTATTCGATCGAATTTACGATCGAGTAACATTGTAGCATTTTATGCCCAGCCGTTTTTGACTTCTGCTAGACAGTTCTACATCTCAGAGCGTAGTTCGCTACAGATTGAGGTAAATATTGTCAACATCGATCGGCAGCGCAGAAGAAGCCCAGCGGATGGTCGGTAAAGTGAATGCAGACATCGGGTCACTTTTTAATTACGCGCTGCGGTAATTCGGTGGCGGAACTGCTGGTTTCGATCGGCATCGCTCGCGAAACTGGCGCAGCAGTGGTCATAGTCCGAGTGCGGCTTTGGGACTTCCAATGTTGATACCGGAGGACAGGAAAAGATGCTACTTTTTTTGATAACCACCAGAAAAATACATAGCTAGCTAGCAACCGATGGAAAGAACCAAACCGAGCTTCGCGTAATTCTGCTAGTGTGGTATTGTCGCTGGTCGAGAGTGAGTCACTAGGTAAAATAATCGCAGCTTGAAAGCCACGCTCGGCGATCGTGGGGTTGTGTCCCAAGACGATAATGTCGGCTCCAGTCTGAAAATTACGCACTCCGCTGGCTTGTTTGCCTGTCATCATCGCGGCACTTTCATTTTCTTTTTGCAGTCGATTTGTGCGCCCGTCAGGGATGCCTAAAAATACTAATGTACCTCTAACCACCCGATGTCCAAAATGATGCAGCATGTGGTCTTGCGGGTTCGCACCATGCACGTCCAATGAGGCAATGCCATAACTGAGCGAAAATAGCTTGCTGACGTAGACTTTTAATAATTGATGCACCCACGGCACATCGCCAATAATTAGCGTCCGCTTACCCGTGCGGGCGAGGAGGGGTCTACCCTGGAAATACCGCAGCACCAATGTCCACAACCAGGTGCCAAAGATATAAATCGCGATATCTGCCAAGACGATCGCGGGTAGTAACCAGCCAGGTATGGATAAATTAGCCAAGCCGAAAATCGATCGACATAGAGTTTGGACTAATGGCACCTGAAAGCCAACGCTAATCAGGATGTAGAGCGCATGGATAGCCCAAGCGGTGGGAGTTTCGGTCACATGTAAAGCCCATTTGCCACTGTTACGGATAAGCTGGCGGTGGGTGGGTGAATTAATGGGATCGCCACTGACGGTGGTGCCGACGATCGGGATGACACTGCGAGCGATAAAATCATCTTTGATGCCTTCTAGAGTCATCAGATCGGTCGAGGTCAATGTCATCCCAAAGGCACCGTCTCGACCTGGGAAGCGTTGTTGCAAGCGTTTGGCTAGATATAGCAATAACTCTGTTAATGTGGCTTGGGCTGCCGCTGCGGCGACAGTACTGGGTTCCGCCGTACGGCGACGACTACCATTGATAAAAATCCGGCGGCTAAAAGGAGATTGTGAATAATAGTATTGAGAGATCGCCGTACCCATCAGGCTGCAAATTTCGCCAGTCATCAGAAACAGTTCGCCGATGGCGGCTTCGCGACGGAGCTGCTCGAACATATTGGTGGCTTGCAGCGTAGGAAATGTTTGTCCCGATTGACTGATGGCTAAGACGATCGAGGTAGAACCTAAATGCAACGCGTTCGCGTCGTATTGCAATTTCCGCAGCACCTGATTTGCGGAGCGCGTCTCGACTCGCAAACCAGGGCAGAGAGTGGCTAAGTCTTGGGCAAACCGTTCGCCCACCCACAGGCTGCTCTCCACGCCTGTAATTAGCAGATCGACAGATCGATCTAGTGGCGCACGGTCGAGTTTGATATCGATCGTCACCTGCTGCCTGCGATCCCAATTTTTGGCTTTTTCAATCAGTAATTCGGCTAAATAATCCGCACTTTGACGATTGAATGAATCTCGATCGCGCCAGGATTCTTCGATGGCGGTTAGCACTTGCGGAATTTCGCCAATGTCATGTGCGACCGGATCTTTAGCACTTTTGGACGGGGGCAAAATATAGGCATTGCCCTGAAGTGGAATCCACCGCTGTTCTAATTCCGCGCCGCGCAATTCGCGATCTGCTTGCATTGAATAAATCGTAATTCGATTGACACTCACCCAGGCAATTTCACCCGCTTTTTGGTCTAAATCTAAGCGATAAGAGCGGGGAATATCCGCCAACACCGCATCTACGGCGGCTGGTTCGGAGGCGTAGACCATGTAATTATCGCAGACATTGAATCCCGTCGCGATCGGCTGTCGCCACGCACTAAGTACCAGACTTGCCTCGTTCAACGTCGAAGCCGTTACCAGCCCAAAGCTGCCTATGGCACGCGACATAAATACTTTTGTCGCCTGGTAGATATTATTGTGAAAAAATACATGTACGGCAGTCTTGACAAAAGCAGCACGCTCCGTTACAGTCCAGCGGGCGATCGAGCGATGATGACATAAAGCGGGGATGAGATCTCGCTCGAATAGATCGACATGTCCAGCGGATAGCTCTAACATCGAATTGGCACGGGGGCGGAGAATTGCAGCTTGATGTTGGCAAAATACCCCTTCGACGATCGTCGTCCACTCTTGGATCTCCAACTCAGATGGAGCCGTATTCGGTGCGTCTTTACGAGGATTTTTCCCGCCGAATGCCTCTTTGATCGATTTAGCTACCTCAAGCTGGTATGCCAGTCGCAACGCAGCATCCCACATCCCCTGCGTAATTAATAAATCCATCATCCCCGCAATTTTGGGCGAGTCGCCGAGGGTCGCATTTGGCGTATGTAACACCCGTTCGAGCCACAAACCCAGATCCGCATTCTCGACGGGTTCGCCAAACAGCATCCAGGCATCAAAGTCGCCATTATGAGTAATCCGGTGGTTGACTGTTTGCCGATCGCACACCCATTTCCCACCTTCAACCCGCCAAACATCGGCAGAGCGAGCTGGCATCCACTCATGCCAATGAGTCTCCAGAATCGCAGGTGGACTGCTGGTAGCATAACGATAATGCCACACCCCCACGATCGCCTCGTTGACAGCCTTAGCACCAGTTTGGATCGCCTGCTGTCGCACCAGCTCAAAAACTGATTCTAGGGATTGAGTTAAATTTCGCCGCTTTTGATTGAGAACTTTTTTGCCGACAAAAACGACCCGCTCGGAACGAGAATCGCGGGCAAAAACTAACGCCCCCCCAGCTTGTTCGCCCCGAATTTCAGTTTCGCAACCCATCTTATGAAAAATCTCGACAACTCGCGGTGGTAGCAGCGCGTCACCGTCATTTGCTAATCGTTTCCCCACAAAGCCAAAGTTGCCACAATTAAAACAAGTTGCCTCACCCGTAAATGCTGCCACAAAATCAGAGAAAGAACTAAATATTGCCACCAGATTGGCACCGAGCAAAGCGTTAATTATAAACTGAATAATAAATTCATCTGGATCTCTATCGAAACTCAAATAACTATCGAACGGTAGCGCGATCGAGACTAATTTTACCGCAATTGCATTAAATAAAATGCCGCCCACAGCCTTGATGCGGATCGCGATCGGATTTGTTTTTCCAGTAGCTAACCACGGAACATTATCTTGAATTAAAGGTAAAAAGATGGAATAGCCAGGAATTAAAGATATCAATAAATCGGCTATATTTCGATGTTCGAGGATATTCGATATATTAATAAATGCCAAATCTCGATCGACGATCGCTGTTAAAAAAACATGTCCGAACCCGTGCAGTAAAATCGCTATATTCCAAACAAATCTGAGGAGAACAGAACAGGCGACAAATAGCAAACAGACGAGCGGAGGGTTTAAGCTGTCGATACCTATCCAAAGCATCATTAATGCTGCGATCGATTCTGGGAGCGAGTTTTTGAAAATTACAACCAATATAGCCATGAAACTTAGCCTCTGACATGTATGAGAGAATGTTTGAGAAGTCTAATTGCTCCGTTTCAAGTGGGTAAATCCCCCTGCTTGGTGCGCTAAACCGTCGGGGAACCCGACGAGCGCGCATCCGCTAAATTCCCCTTTTTAAGGGGGACTAAGATTCCGGTTCCCCCCTTTTTTAAGGCTTGCTCGGGGGGATTTTCTAGGGTGTAAGCATATCTAAGAATTAGCGATCGAGCCTTTCAAACATCTTTCAATCTTGCCAATCAAACGCGGCAACTCGATCGGCTTAGTATCGTAATCATTACAACCTGCTGCTAAAGCCTTTTCCCGATCGCCAGCCATTGCATGTGCCGTCAAGGCAATAATGGGAATCCCCACAGTCTGAGGATCTGCTTTGAGTTGTTGTGTCGCTTCCCAACCATCCATCACGGGCAAACTGATATCCATCAAAATCAGATCGGGTAACTCCGATCTCGCCTTAGCTACGCCTTCGGCACCGTCATGAGCAATGACAACCTGATAGCCAGCACGTTCGAGACGACGCAACAGCATATCGCGGTTCAATTCATTATCTTCAACCAGTAGAACTTTACGCAGCAATGACCGATTGACATCTGGCTGTTTGAGTGCTGCTTCATTTGGCTGCAACTGTTGAAAATAATCCGTTTGGACGATTTCGCCTACTTGCTGGCTGCGCTTGAGATTTTTGATTTCGAGTTGTAAGGCGGCTATTTGTGGTTTGAAGGCGGCTTCAGCTTGTTTGTGGCGTGAGATATCCTCGACAATTCCTTCGTAGTACGCTAAACGCCCGTCGGCGGCTCTCACTGCCCGTGCGTGTTCTGCTACCCAGATGGTGTCGCCATCGTGACGATACGCTTGGTACTCAAATCCAGTCACGAGATCGTGTTCGGTTAATAGGCACTTAAATTGGGCATACCGATCGGGATCGACGTAAATGCGTTCGCTAATATTCTTTACCATTGCCATTAAAGTTTCTGCGTTTGGATATCCCAACATTTGCACTAGAGCGGGGTTGACTCGTCGGTAAGATCCGGCTACAGTCGCCTGATAAACACCGATCGGCGCGTTCTCAAACAGGAGATCGAAGCTGCCATCCTGCTGCTGTCTTTGTTTTAATTCCAGGCAAGCAGCAACTTTAGAGTGGAGCAATACCGACTGCAACGGTTTAGTCAGATAGTCTGCTGCTCCCAAGGCAATTCCTCGGACGACTAGATCCAGCTCGTCGGAGTCAGCCAAGAGTAAGACCGGAATTTGTCGCCACTGTTCGTGGCTCTGGATCTGCTCTAATACCTGCAATCCACCGCTCTGAGGTAGGCTAATGTCTAGCATTACCAGATCGGGCATGTTAGCTAGAGCGTGGCTGGCTTGCTCCGTGGTAGCGATCGCCACCTGAGATCCCAGACGTGTTAAGTGTTTCGACAGCAACGAACTATTGGCTGCGTCGTCGTCTACTACCAAAATCCGACTTTCTCTGACAATTGGCGAACGAGGAGTCGCTTCAGGAGTTTGGGGTGTCATGGGTTTGGCTGGCAGTTGAGCTACTGCACTAGGATCGAGCGGGCGATCCAGAGTATTGACGATATCTAGTAAATCCCTAGCGGCGGTCTGAATCTGCTCTAGATCTTGAATCATGTCGAGATTTGCTTCCTCTAATAACAACTCACAGTAGCCAATAATCGTACTCAGCGGCGTGAGAATTTCGCGGCGCAGCGTGGGAGTCAACAGATCGATTTCTTGGTGTTGGATCTCCATTAAGACTGGGTTGAGGATCGCCCGTACCAGTTGTAGGAGTTGCATTCCAGCTAGGTGAATCTTCTGGATGTCGCTCGAGAGATCTGATTGCTGCCGATCGCTCAGTGCCGCCAACAGCAGATCGGTATAGCCGACGATCCGATCGATGGGCGGATCGAGTTGATAGCGTAAATGGGCAAGTAAAAGCTGCTGTAGGTGCCGATCTGGGGCTGAGTTTTGGGTTGGCAGCGATGGCGATGCTGGTGGTGCTAGCAGTTTGTCGATTTTTTGGAGCAGTCGCGGCAGATCGATCGGTTTGGTCTCATAATCATCGCAACCCGCCGCTAGAGCTTTTTCGCGTTCGCCAGCATTCGCATCAGCAGTCAAGGCAATGACTGGGATCTTTTGCGTTTGGGGATTGGCTTTAATCTGGCGGGTGGCTGCCCAACCATCGAGCACTGGGAGATGCAGATCCATCAACACGATGTCGGGTCGATCTGACAGAGTTTTGGCGACACTTTCTTCGCCGTTGACGGCAACAATTACTTGATATCCTTTCCGTTCGAGGCGACGGGAGAGCATATCGCGGTTGATATCGTTATCTTCAACTAGCAGAATTTTAGGCATCGATCATTCCTCTCAAGTTTTCAGTTAGACAATTCCTCACAACAGTTCCTCAATGTCGGTATGGGCATACATCAGACGTTCGACGAGGAAGCGAATGATGAAGTCCTCAAACACAGTGACGACTTGAGGATGTTCTTGACGCATAGTTTGTAAGTGGGATTTGGATAAACAGTAGAGCGTGGTAGGTAGCTCGGCGATCGCGGTTGTTTGGTGGGGTGTGCCGAGGTAAAATGAATTTTCACCAAAGATGGTACCTGCACCTAATGTCTGCCAGCGGCGGGTTTGTCCGTGCTGAAGGCGACCGCTTTCGGTAACTCGACCCGACTCTATAAAGTAGAGCGTTTCGGGACTCTCACCCTGGCTAAATAAGGGGCGATCGATCTCCACTTGAATCTTGTGCAGATAGCTCATGAAGCTGGCAACATGGTTGGGATCGGTAAAGATATCGCCCAGTTGTAAGGCGAGTGGCAGGGTACGCGGACGACGCAGAGAGCGGGTTTCGAGGACTCGGTCTTCACACCATTCAATCCCGCCATCCAACCTGTCGAAAACTTGAATGAGGTCATTTTGGGTCTGGAGGCAGTCTCCTTGCTGGAGTTTTTGGAGGATGTTGGGGTGAAGCTGGGTAAACACCAATCGCACTTGATGTTTGTGGGCGAGTTGGCGCATTTTGATAAAGCTGAGTACTGCTGAGGCATCTAGTCCGCTCACCAATCGAAAATCCAAAATGACAAACTCAATCGGGGGAAGCGTGAGATCTCGGAGTCGCCCAGAGACGCTTTCTAGCAAGGTATTTGCCGTGCCAAAGAAGAGGTAGCCCTGGAGGATGAGCATGTGGAGACGATCGCCCTGTTGTCTGAGCAGACGTTGTTGGGCGACCGAACGACCAACGTTGCTGGAGTGAGTCGCACCAGAGAATGTATGTCGGATCGCTTGATGGCGACTATGGCTTAATACAAACAACGTACAAGCAACGATAATGCCAATCCCAATCCCACTGATGAAGCCCCAAATTGCAATAATCGTCAGAATCAGCAAAATCAGTCCATAGTCTAAGTGCGAAAATCTAAACCAGGCGCGAATGACCCATTCATGCAGGAGTTTGACCCCGATCGTCAGCAGCAACCCGCCCAAGACGAATAGCGGAATATAAGCCATTATTACGGAGCCAAATAGCAGCACTGCGCCACTAAATGCCGCCGCAGTCAAACCAGCGATCCGACTGTCTGCGCCAGCACTGCGGTGGAGCAAAGTTCGATTCAAGCTCAAATGACCCACCATCCCCCCGCATAGACAGACAACGATGTTGGCGATACCATTGGTGCGGAGTTCGCCGTCGAGAGTGCTATCTTGTTGGGTTGCCAGTTCGACTCCAGTGATATTTAATAACAGAGTAATGACCACGACAACCACGAGCACGATCGATACCGCCGCGAACAGCACCCCTGGCAACCAGTGCATCATCGTCGCAGCTTGACACAATTGCGGCAGTTCCTTCCACCCTAGTCGCACCCCAGCCATCACCGCAAATGAGCTACAGGTAATCAGCAACCCCGTCCCAGCCAAAAAGCCCTCCATGACTGGATAGGGAATAAACCGTGCCCATCGTCCCAGTCGCATCCGACCGACAGCATATAACAGCACGCCTGTCAAGCAAGTACTCAGCGCGATCGCCATCCACACCGTGGGGAAAAGTCGCTCGGCTCTACCATTCGAGTGCTGGATCTCCCCAGCAATGGCGGCGGTCATCAGGGCGATCGCGGCGGTAGCCGTGGAATCAGGCCCAGCAATGGCAAAGGGAAAAGAACTACGTAGAGCCACGATCGCGCCGACGATCGCCGAAGTAATCAAGGCACTGCCAACTCCTTGCGGGAATCCAGGCGACAGGTTGCCTGTAAAAATGAGCGCGGCAAAGGACACGCTGTAAGTCAGCGAAACTAGTCCGACGGTAAGTCCAGCCAAGACATTGGGCAGCAATTTTGGCGGGATCGGCTGTCGATCCGTGGCTAGGAGTGAGGTTATCGGGGACATGAAATCCCTCCTTGCTGAACGATCCGCTCGCTAATCCGATCGACGGCTTGGCTCAGGGGATGATGGGGATAACGCACCGAGAAGACAGCACTACTGGCAAGGTGCATCATTTCTTGGGCAAATGGCAAAACTGCGGCAACGGGGACATCGTAAGCTGTTTCTAGCTGTTCTCGATACATCTGGACATCAAAGCTGGGTAGGGCTTTATTGACGACCATTAACATTTCCGAAACCGATAACATCCGCGCTAGCTCGACGATCGCAGCGGTGCCTAGATAGTCCTGATAGTCTGGGCGCAGGATGACAACGAGCAGATTGCAAACCGCGATCGCGTGGAGAGTTTCTTCACTAATACCGGGGTGGGTATCGATAAATAGGTAATCTAGTTGCAGATCGCGAATAATCTCCGCAAAACCATCGAGCAGTAGCTCTTGGTGGTATCCTTCCCGTAAAATGCGGGTAATGTCGTTGGCTTTAGCACTGGCGGGAATCAGATACAGCCCACCAGTGGGAGTGTTACCATTTGGCGGCAATAGGTGACTCAGCTCGTAGGCTGCGTCAGTCAGCGCACACCGCCCCCACAGATAGTCGTTGAGGGTGCGATCGATCCGATCTTCCTCCAACCCAAACAGGACATGAATGCCAGGAGATTGCAAATCTGTATCGATAATCGCCACGCGCTTGCCCTGCTTGGCCATACTGACTGCTAAGTTGCTAGTAAGGTTTGACTTACCTGTACCGCCACGAAAGGAGTGAACGGCAATAATTTTTCCGGCGTTAACATTCGAGTTAGCAGCCATTGGATCTACCTGGTTGACAACTGGAGATAGGGAGCGATGGGATTGCGGAGGCGCGGGATTGAGGGAGGGATACGGGGAAGAACGATAGAGATTGGCGATATCGCTGCCACTTTTGGTGCGTTTTTGCAACTGCTGAAAATGGTCAGTGGCGACAATATCGGCCACCAATCCCTGTTTGTGTTCGTTAATGCTCGTTTGCAATAGCTGGATCTGTTGCCCTAGCAACTGTTCGCGGGAGTCGATCTCTTTAGCCATAGTTTGAAAGACGCGAGCTAATTGCCCCAATTTGTGTGGATGCTGGCTCAGATCGTTGAGACTAGCGGGATTGAAGGTTTTAGTCTCGATCGCGGCGGCGGCGGTAATGAGGCGTTCTACTTGTTGGAGATAGCGGAGTTCGCGATCGCGCAGGCGTTTTTTTTCTAAACAAGTGGCAATCCTAGCTTGCAGCAAGATCGGATCGAAGGGCTTTTGTAAGTAGTCTTCGGCTCCGAGTTCGATGCACCTAACCGCACCCTCGATCGTATCGAGCGCAGAGATCGCGATCGCCGGAATATGCTTGAAGCTCTCATCCTGCTTGAGCTGCCGGAGTAACTCCAGTCCATCGATTCCGGGCATGATCACATCGATCAGAATCAGATCGAAAGGGATAGCTTTGAGTAGCCGCAAGGCTTGGGAGGCATTGGTAGCCGTCGTCACTAGATAACCTTGCCGTTTTAATTGGCGTGCGAGCAAGTCACAATTGGTCGGATTATCATCGATCGCGAGGATCGTGCCGCCCCGAATTGGTGGTGCTGAAGACCCCTGAGCGATCGACGCTATCGTGTTGGTTGCGTTCCGTACGAGGTTAGCTGTGGCTGAGTGTTCGATCGTTAGTTGGGGTGCCGACTCTGGTGCGGTCAGCGTCTGCAACTGCTGTTGAGCCAGATGGACGATATCGTTAACCAGACTCAGCATTTGCCGCGCGGCGGTGTTGATGTTGTCTAGATCGGCGATCGCTTCAGCCGGAGCTTCCTCCAAGAGCATCTCGCAGTAGCCGACGATCGTGCTGAGTGGGGTAATTAACTCCATCCGCAGCGTGGAGCCAAAGCGATTGAGATCGCCGTCGATCTGGCTTAGTTCCAGTTGTGCTGGATCGAGGATCGCGTTTACCAGTGTCAATAGTTGTTTGCTACAGTCATAAATCTTGTGTACATCGGCAATGAGGTTGGTCTGTGACCGAGCCTGTAAATCTTCGAGCAGCATGGTACCATAACCCATCATGGCGTTGATGGGAGTACAGAGTTCGTGGCGGAGGTATGCCATGAGGGTGTGCTGGACTCGACTGTTCTGACTCATGTTAGAAGTGCCTCTCTACAGATGATTTCGGTTGGAGACGATCGGCTTGAGTTGTAGTCACTCCTGCCGCGCCGTCGCTCGCCACGATCTCTCGATCTCCTGTTCGTTCTAAACGACGAAGCAGATCTCGATTAATTTCATTATCTTCAATCAAAAGAATCTTGGGCATTGTTTGTTCCTAAAAAGTTATTAATTAAAGGCGAGCGATGAATAGACTTTTCTCTACCTCCGTTAAGTCACGAGCGTGAACTTTCCGGTGTGCAGATCGTACTGACCGCCGACAATTTTGAGCTTGCCTGCCTGGATCGAGTCAGCCAAAATCGAGGCAAACGGATATTGATCGGACGCTGTTTCTTGGATGCGCGATCGCGATCGCTGCGGGTTTTGGCACGCTTCATCGACGAATCGCTGATTGCCTTCGAGCAAACGCCGTAATGCAGCACTAGGACTGGCAGGTTGTGGTGGTTGGGAAGTCGTTAGGTTTGCGGCAAGTGCGAGTTGACTCAACTTGCTGGGAGATTGGACGAGATCTTCTAGACTGTAACTGCGGTTGCTCATGGCGTTGGCGTAGCCTCTCCCCTGGAGAATCGCTGCGGTCTGATTCACGGGTTGCGAAGGGCAAATCTGCCGATCTCGGAGTCGCTTCTGCTCTAAATAGACTCCAATCTTAGCGTCGAGCAAAGTTAGATCGAACGGCTTTTGCACATAGTCTGCTGCTCCCAATTTCATACACTTGACGGCACTCTCAATTTCACCCAGGGCAGAGAGCACGATCTCCGGAATATGCTTGAGGCTCTCATCCTGCTTGAGCTGCCGGAGCATCTCCAGTCCATCGATTCCTGGCATGATCACATTGATGAGAATTAGATCGAAGGGGGTGGCTTTGAGCAGCCGGAAGGCTTGGGTGGCGGTAGTAGCTGTCGTCATTAGATAACCTTGCCGTTTTAATTGGCACGCGATCGAGTCACCATTGGGTGGATTATCGTCGATCGCGAGGATCGTGCCGTCCCGAATTGGTGGTGTGGGAGACTCCCGATCGAGTAATGCTAGCGTGTCGGTTGTGCTGTGCATAGTGTTAGCTGTGGTTGAGTGTTCGATCGTTAGTTTGGGTGCCGATTCTGGTGCGGTCAGCGTCGGCAATTGCTGTTGAGCCAGATGGACGATATTGTTAACTAGACTCAGCATTTGCCGCGCGGCGGTATCGATCTTGGCTAGATCGGCGATCGCTCCAGCCGGAGCTTTCTCCAAGAGCATTTTGCAGTAACCGACGATCGTACTCAGCGGTGTGCGTAGTTCCATGCGTAGCATAGAGCCAAAGCGATGGAGATCGCCGTCGATCTGACTTAGTTCCAGTTGTGCTGGGTCGAGGAGCGCGTTTACCAGTGTCGATAGTTGTTTGCTACAGTCATGAATCTTGTGCAGATCGGCAATGAAGTTGGTCTGGGCTTCAGCCTGTAGATCTTTGAGCAGCATGGTACTGTAACCCATGATGGCGTTGATGGGAGTACAAAGTTCGCGGCGGAGGTAGGCTATGAGGGTATGCTCGACTCGACTGTTTTGGCTCATTTTAGAAATACCTCTGGCGATCGTTGTTAGTTCAGTCAGAGTCCTTTACCCCACCCCAGCCCTCCCCTTATAAAAGGGAGGGAGTAGGAGCCAGCCCCCCTTATCAGGCTGTGGTATATACACAAGTTATGTAAGTTGTTGCGTAGTCCCTTTACCCCACCCAAGCCCTCCCCGAATACGCGCGGCTCGCTCCGCGCGGGGAACCCGCGCAAGGAAGCGAGACAAGACAGGGGAGGGAGCTAAAGCCCCCCTTTATAAGGGGGGTTGGGGGGTAAATCAACCGCAAACGAAGTCTATCCGACTTGTGTATACACGGGGGTGAGGGCAACAGGTTAGGGGGCTTTTTAAACCGGATTTGGTATAACTGGGAGCGGATCTTGATGACCCCTTCTAGATGAATGAGTGGTAAGTAGACTGTGGATTTCGTCGAGGAGTTGTCGGTTCCCAGTACCCTTTTGGTAAATCCGTTGAGTCTGTCCGCTTAGCCACTGGCGTTCTGCGGCAGTCAAATCTTTGGCGGTGAGGATGATGATGGGTAGCGATCGCCATTGAGGATGCTGGCGAAGTTGGCGGATAAACTCAAATCCGTCCATTTCGGGCATCATCAGATCTAGTAAGATGACCCCAGGCTGCTGTGTCTGGAGGACTGCTAGTGCCTGGACACCGTTTTGAGCTTCGAGGACATCCCATCCGGCTTTGATCAGTTGACGACAGATCATTTCCCGATTTCCAGGGTTATCTTCCACTACGAGGACGGATGTAGCAGACGAAACCGTCTGATATGGCTGCAAGATCGACAACAGCCGCTCGGAGTCAATCGGTTTGACCAGATAGTCAAGGGCACCCAAGGCAGAGAGTGAGGCGCGCTCGTCCTCGATCGAGATCATCACGACGGGAATGTCCGCCAGCTCTGGATCGGACTTGAGTTGAGTCAAGACTTCCCAGCCATCGAGATCGGGCATCCTCACATCTAGCAGGATGGCATCGGGAGAAGTAGCTCTCGCCAGCCGCAATCCTTCTTCCCCGCTCGCTGCGACGATCGTGTGGTATCCTTCTTTACTTAACAACCGTTGCAGCAGTTCGCGGGCAGCAGGATCGTCATCGATCGCTAGAATAGTACTAGCACCCACGACTGGTAGCCCAGTATTTATTTCTCGATTGCCGTTGTGGCTGGAAAGCTCGGGTTCGGGCGGCTGGACTCGATTTCCCAAGGGGAAGGCTCCGCCAACGGGCAACCGAATCGTAAAAGTCGTGCCCGTGCCTGCTATACTCGTCACCTGAATGTCGCCCCCCATCAGTTGGCAGAATTGCTGAGTAATCACCAAACCCAATCCCGTGCCCCCATACTTGCGCGTAGTCGAGGCATCGGCTTGAGTAAAGGACTGAAATAATTTTGCCTGTTGCTCTGGAGTCATGCCGATTCCGGTATCGCTCACGCCAAAAGCGATCCAACCCGCCTCTGTTCGCGATACTGTCAATGTAATCTTACCGTTTTCAGTAAACTTACTGGCATTACTGAGCAGATTGAAGAGGCTCTGGCGCAGTTTGGTAATATCCGTCTGCATGGAGCCAATGTCGTCTGGACAGTCGATGACTAATGTATTGTGGTTCTTGCTTATCATCGGACGCAGAGTAGCCGCGACCTCTGTTATCAAAGTAGGGATCTCGAAGGTTTCGAGGAACAGTTCGACCTTGCCAGCTTCAACCTTGGACAGATCGAGAATATTATTAATCAACCCCAGGAGATGTTGCCCCGCACCGTGGATCTTCTGGATGTCTGGAATCAGACTGGGTACGCCCAAATCGCTCATCTCTTCGATCGACATCTCGCTATAGCCGATAATGGCGTTCAGCGGCGTGCGTAATTCATGACTCATATTAGCCAAGAATTGGCTCTTAGCCAAGTTGGTCGCTTCCGCTGCTAGTTTAGCTTTGGCCAGAGCTGCCTCTGCTTGTTTGCGAGCGTCGATGTCGGTGACGGTACTTTCGTAGTAGCGTAAATTCCCATGAGAGTCGCGCACGCACTGGATATTTTCGACAGTCCAGATCGTCGTGCCATCCTGACGGTAAACTTCCGACTCAAAATTGGCCACCGCCCCTTGTACTTCTAGCAACCGCAGTAATTCTTCCCGCCGCTCGGGTAATACAAAAATTTGTCGATCGATATCCGTAACGGTTTCCATCAGAGCAGCGACCGACTCATAGCCATAGATCTTGGCTAGTCCAGGATTGGCACTGAGGAATCGACCGTCGGGTGAAGTTTGACAGATCCCCGTCACGGAATTTTCAAAAATACTCCGATATTTTTCTTCCGCTTGCTCGGTGGCAACGGCATAAAGGCGGATTTTGAGCACGATCCAAGTACCGATACCTACAAGCAGGAGGAGCGATAGCAAGTAAAACCAGAGTCGATAGTTGTTCCTCGTGTCGATCGCGGCTTGGTAGCGCAGATTATAAGCTAGAGCCAGATTTTCGCTACGCTGGGTCGTGGGCAACTCGTTAACACTCCTGACTAGATTGTCAACCCGACCGCGTTTGTTAAGAATAGTTTGGGCGTGAGCTAGTGCCATTTTAATTGCTGTCCCTTCAGTTGTGGGAGTCGCCTCTGCTCCAATTTGCGAGATTTCGCGTCCGATTTTGGTCGCTAAAGTTTTATCGGTAGTGAGATTAAATAACAACACATCTCGCAGCAGTTGATTCAACCGATCTTTTTGAGCGGGGGAGGTAGTAGTTTTAGCAACGAGATCGGCAATCGCGATCGGGAAGTAAGTTTGCGAGTTAATTAAAACAGCATTTTGCGATTGGAACTTCAAGATCGACTCTTCTTTTTGCTGCCAAAGTTGACGCTGCGTTTGCAACAGGCGATCTAGCTCCGAGCGGCTGTCGCCATCCACAAAACTAGGCGGTTGCCCAAGAGCGGTTTGTAATTGTTGGATCTGGGCTAAATCGCTGGCGATCGGGTCGTAATTATTTAAAAGTCCATCTCGCGCCTGCAAGATATTGCGATCGATCCGCGCATCTAAAGTTTGCATTTGACGTAGATCGGTCAAATATCGATTGTGACGCTCGTTATCGATCGCGAGCGACTTCATCCATAAAATTAATAATACCAACAGCACACAGGGCATTAGATAGCCACTGCGGGCTAAAAATATTTGTGCGTATTTATCGGGTTTTTGGCGATCGGCAGATTTCAGAGGTGCTAAGATTTTTTGGTAAAAAACCGATTTCATAGAGGCTTACCTCGATACTCACCAGTGAGGGTACGTAAAAACTGAGCGATCGATTGGATCTGTTCTGTGGGTAGGGTGCGACCGAGTTGATATTTGGTCATCAAGCCGATCGCCTCCTCCAAAGTCTGAGCCGATCCATCGTGAAAATAAGGTGCCGTCACCGCCACATTCCGCAAGCTCGGCACCCGAAATACATGGCGATCTGCGGCGTTTTTAGTAACATTAAAGCGACCTAAATCTCCTGGAGTAATCTTGCCGCGATCGGTCAAATAGTCGCCGATGATCCCAAAGGGTTGAAACATATTGCCACCCACATTCACGCCTTGATGACAACTGACACAGCCATTAGCTTTAAACAGCCGATAGCCCTCTTTTTCTGCTGGATTCAATGCCTGTTTATCGCCCCGCAAAAAGCGATCGAACCGCGAGTTGGGCGTATTGAGCGATAATTCATAAGCGACGAGCGCATCTTTAATATTGGTTGGTGTCACTCCATCTGGGTAAATGCGATCGAACGAACGCACGTAGTCTGGCACCTGTTGGAGCGAACGGATTGCTTCTGGCCATTGAACGCCCATGACTTGAGGATTGTTCATCAACGCATCGAGGTGATCGGTAAGATTGGTAAATTTTCCGTTCCAATTGAATCGATAGTTAAATCGTGCATTAAATATCGTCGGGGTATTAACCTCTGTCAAGGCTCCATTGATGCCGATCGAATGAGCACGACGATCTGTTCCACCCAAGCTAAAACTGTGACAACTCAGGCAAGATTTCTGATTATTTGTAGACAGTCGCACATCTTGAAATAATTTCTCGCCCAAAGTCACTTTGGATGGATCGACCTCGATCTGTTGCGGAATGGCTTGAATCGGCTCGTCGGTTCGAGCTATTTCGATCCGTTGTGGCGTTGTCACCACTGGCAGGAGCGTGGCAACATTTTGCCACAGTAGCAAGAATAGCACCGCGCCCAAAAATAAAGCCAGGAAACTAATCCAACGTTGAATTGGGCGATTGAAATTCAATAATTTCATGCTATGTTTGACTTGAGTTTATTTGAATGTCTTTATCGATTTAACTCCATTCCTAACTGAATTCGAGCCTGACTTGTGACTGACTTGTGACTGACTTGTGACTGACTTAGGGAAAAACGCAGAATTCCGGCAAAATAGCATATTAAGCCTACAAGCTAGTCTCTGAGCTATTTTAAGACATTATTTGGGAGTTTGTGTAAACCCCCGCCTGGATGCTTTCATTTCACTTTTTCCGATCGTCCTCAACCCCCTATTTACCAGCCTAAGTAGTTACATCTATAATTTAAAGATCTAATCTTGGTGCCCTCAAATTTTTAATAATAAAATAATATGAACTGGGACAATAACTCAATCGTCATTTATTCCAATTTTCCATTTCATGTAGAAAATTGATCCCCTCTATCTGTGAATAAAGGTATTGGAGGAAGCGAAGAAGCGATAATTTACTTAGGTCAAGAATTAGTTAAGTTAGGCTACCAGGTTACTGTTTTTAATAGATGCGGCGATCTGGAAGGAAAATATAATGGTGTAGTTTATCAGCCTGTGGATAAATTTAATCCCCAAGATAACTTTAATGTCTTAATATTTCATCGCGCTTGGCTCCAACCTATGCTTATGAAAGTTAAAGCCAGAAAAACTGCTGTATGGATGCACGATAGCCCTCAATTATTTCCTGTAGTAGAAGAGTCTGAGCGGTTAGAATTTCTGGCAAGTTTTGATAAGCTTTTTATGCTGTCAAATTTCCATAAATCTCTGCTGCCAGATTGGATTCCTGAAGAAAAGATCTTTTTAACAACCAATGGTATTAATCTAGAAGATTTCAATTTAACCGGAATTGCTAGAAATCCCAAGCGACTAATTTCGATTAGTGATTATACAAGAGGTATTGAACATTTACTGACTCACTGGGACACAGTTATCAAAAAAATTCCAGATGCTGAATTACATATTTTTTATGGTTGGCAAGGAATTGATGCTCTAATTAATTCACC
>ENA-OBLH01000306-OBLH01000306.1-metagenomes-genome-assembly--contig:-NODE-306-length-17324-cov-22.8449_pt1 | contig 17324 bp, 9 predicted proteins | sample MGYA00153382_OBLH01 | MGnify analysis MGYA00153382
CAATTATCAATTATCAATTATCAATTATCAATTATCAATTATCAATTAATTTAAAACTCGCCCTCTCCTGACGATGTGCTGACAAAAAAGGTAGGTATCGGTACCTACCTTTGTTTTTAGTATGAGTTAAACAATAATTATGGAGCTAGGGCATTACCTCTGAGGAGACTACCGATCGTTTTGGCAGTAATTTTTAGTTGGGTGATTGGGTTCGCAGGTACTACCGTTTTGTAGAGATAGCTATCAAAGGTGAGCTTCTGAACATCCAAATCTCCACACATTTCGACGAAAGCTTCGCGAGTGGCATCGGAACGGTAAAATACACGTTGAAGGATATCCAATACCGTGTAAGTCAAGCCGTAAGCTTTATCCCACTTCTTGATATATACCTTCAGATCGGCTTCTGTGGGGATTTTTGCGCCTTGTTCGGAACGTTCGACGATGACTTCAGCACACATCCGTCCAGATTTGGCAGCAAAGTAGATCCCTTCACCAGAGGACTTGGTGACATAACCAGCCGCATCACCGACTAAGGCACAACGACCGACTACCCGCCGTGGACGGGGATGTTCGGGGATGGGGTGAGCTTCGACTTTGATAATTGTGCCGCCTTCTAGCTTCTTGGCAGCCCGTTTGCGAATTCCGGCTTGCAATTGCTTAATTGAGGCCTTGTGTACCTTCATTGTCCCAGTACCGACCGCTACGTGGTCGTGTTTGGGGAATACCCAAGCATAGAAATCAGTAGAGACATCATCACCTACATACATCTCAGCGAGACTATGGTAGTAAGCCATCTTATCTTCTGGGAGTTTGATCCGCTCTTGGAATGCGATCGCATAATTGTAGTCTCCAGCATCCATCGCTTTGGCGACGCGGGAATTGGCACCATCGGCACCGATGACTAGATCGACTTTGAGAGTTTTTGCTTCCCCTTCGAGGCTGCCATTGGCATGATCCGCATAGTGGAGGACATAAGGATCTGTAGTGTTGAGTCCGGGCATTTCCAATTTATGGACGGTACCATTAATCAGCTTGGCACCTAGTTTAGCTGCTCGATCGCGTAAGAATCCATCCAAGATTTCCCGCCGACACATGCCGATATATTCCCCAGGCTTGAGGGTTTGACCGATATCGACTTCGATATTAGAAGGTGAAATCATCTTCATCTGCCGCACCTGGCGATCGATAATCTCTGGCGGCAAGTCAAATTCACTCACCATACATAGAGGTATCGCTCCACCACAAGGCTTGGCGTTATCTAATTTGCGTTCAAATAAATAAGTTTCAATTCCAGCTTTCGCTAGGACTTCCGCAGCGGAAGAACCCGCTGGACCAGAACCGACAACAGCAACCCGTAGTACCACAGCTATATCTCTTTTATGATTTGTGCTTACACTGATGGATGTTAGCACGGACTTTCCTGGCGATCGCTCGAAACCCCACCCAGTCTGTCAGAATTGAAATATTCCTTTATATAACGACATATTTGGCTCGGTGGGATGTCGATATGTCTAGCTAGGTGAATGTAGGGTGTGTTAGGCATCAGCCGTAACGCACCAATGTTGTGAGAAGTCTCACAACTCCTCTCCCCTCAGACTTTTACAGAGGATCTATTTATTTAGCTAGCCAATCCCACTAATGACTGGATGGAAGTAGAAAGAAAATCCTAACACTACATATGCTGCTAGAAGTAGAGAACCTTCCAACCAATTCGATCGACCATCAGAACTGATCGAATTAGCAATTAAGACTGAGACGGCGACGGCGACTAACTCAAATGGATTAAAATTTAAGTCCATTGGTTTGCCCATAATATAACCAGCCAAAACTAAGACTGGTGCAACAAATAGGGCGATTTGTAAACTCGAACCCAAAGCAACAGATACAGATAAATCCATTTTATCCTTCATGGCAACCGTTACGGCTGTGGCGTGTTCGGCGGCATTACCAATAATCGGCACCAAAATCACCCCAGTAAATAAGGCTGTCAAACCTAACTCCTTGGTAGCGACTTCTAGGGTAGAAACGAGAAATTCTGATTCGACTGCAACTAATAGAGTACAGCCTAACAATACCGAAATCCACAGCGGTAAATTAACTTCGCCGTGGTCGTTGTCACCATCAAGATTGGATTGCGATAATTCTTCAGAATCCAGCTCGGCTAAATCTAAATCGTAGAGATAAGTGTGAGTTTTCATCGAAAATAGTAACGTCAAACCGTAAACGCCGATTAAAACGATCGATACTGCGATCGATAGTTTCTGCACAGCAGCAGCATCAATCCCCGTCGAGGTATAATCCACCGCCGTCGGTAATAACATTGCAATTACAGCTAGATTGAGACTCGAAGCATTGACTCGTGCCACAATGGGCTGAAATGTCTGTTCCTTATATTTCAACCCGCCTAGCAGCATCGAAAACCCCATTACCAGCAATAAGTTACCAATAATCGAACCTGTGATACTTGCTTTGACGACATCAATTAAGCCCGCATTTAAAGCAACTAAAGCAATAATCAGTTCGGTAGCATTCCCAAAAGTGGCATTTAATAAGCCACCCAGCGCGGGGCCGAGGACGACGGCGATTTCTTCGGTTGCTGTGCCCATCCATGCCGCCAGCGGGATAATTGCTAGCGCAGAAGTGATAAATATAATCGGCTCACTCCAATGTAAAAAGTGTCCCGCGATCGAAACGGGGATAAATAGTAGTAAAACGGAAAGAATATTGGTGAGACTGAGCATAGACGCTTATATTTATACACTGTCTCTCTAGCGTACCCGATCCATTCCACTGACTTTTCACCAGATCGTAGTTAAAGTTTCAATTACAACCAGTAGCAATCTCTCCACGCGAATCTAACACTGAACTTTAGCTACATCGAGCTGAGTTACCATGTCGCCTGTGAGACTAAATGCGCGAATCTCACTAATTTTGACAGGGACAACTTTACCGCGTAGCTCATCAATATCACCATTAAAGAAAGTGAGTCGATTACCGCCCGTTCTGCCTAACACTTGAGCAGGATTTTTGGTATTGCGTTCTTCTACTAGGACAGATTCTACTCGATCGAGATAACGTTGCGATCGCTCGATCGCGGTTTGGGAAACTAGATGATTGATCCGCTGCAACCTGTCGAGTTTGACTTCCTCGCTGAGTTGATTTGTCCACACCGCCGCAGGAGTATTCGGACGCGGTGAGTAAGCCGCTGTATTTACCATATCAAAGCCGATATCAGAGATTAATCTCAGCGTACTCTCAAACTGTTGCTCGGTTTCGCCTGGAAATCCCACGATCGCATCGCCACTAATCGAAGCGTCTGGCATATACTGACGGATGGTATCGACGATCCGCCGATATTTTTCGTGAGTATAACCCCGTGACATCTGTTTCAAGATCTCGTTATCTCCCGACTGAAATGGGACGTGGAAATGTTCGCAGACTTTGGGTAACTCAGTACAAGCTTTGATTAACCGCTCGGTAAAGTAGCGGGGGTGACTGGTAGCAAACCGAATCCGCTCGATCCCTTCAATGTCGTGAATATAGTAGAGTAAATCTGTCAATGTGTGCAAATGACGACCTTCAGCAGTTGCTCCAGGTAAATCTCGCCCATAAGCATCGATATTTTGACCGAGTAAGGTGACTTCCTTATACCCTTGACGTGCTAGCTCTTTAATTTCAGTCCGAATGGCTTCAGGCGTGCGCGACTGCTCGACACCGCGCACATTTGGCACGACACAATAAGTACAGCGTTCGTTACAACCGTAGATGACATTTACCCAAGCAGTTACATTACTGTCGCGACGCGGTTTGGTGATGTCTTCAATAATGTGAATCGGTTCGGTGGCGACTACCTGAGAGCCAGCAAATACTTGCTGTAAGAGGTCTTCGAGGCGATTTGCGTGTTGTGGCCCCATAATCAGATCCAGTTCGGGAATGCGGCGGAGCAAGGCTTCTCCTTCTTGCTGGGCAACGCATCCTGCCATAATTAAAATCAGATCGGGGTTGTCTTTTTTCCGTCGGGTTTGTTTCCCTAAATAAGAGTAAACTTTTTGTTCGGCAAGATCGCGAATCGTGCAGGTATTGTAGAGTACCAGATCCGATGTGAAAGGATCGTCCGACCATTGAAATCCCATGTCTTCTAGTATCCCACCCATCCGCTCGGAATCAGCTTTGTTCATCTGACAGCCAAATGTGGTGATGTGATAGCTTCGATTTGCGGGAGTCATGATTTAGGGAATAGGGGAATAAGGTGATGAGAACAGTACAGCGATTGAAATCGCCGCTACTGATGCAAAGTCCGGTTGTTGCCGCGAGCGGCAACAACCTGCCGACACGGACTAGTCAGAAAACGTCCTAATGACTTTGGCTACTGTTATAGTGGCAGCCAGTGAGGATATATTATAGTCGATCGAATCTGTCATCGGTTCTGGGTCGGATTTTTCGGGGGTAAATTACCAAAACGCAGGTGTTTAAAGCCCCACACTCAAAACAACGCTTGCAACTGTCAACTGTCAACTGTTTACCGTGTTTGGGGTAAGCGAGCACAAGTAAGCATCCAAGATCGTCAACTATTTCTAATCTTGATTTCCTCATCCTTACTCATGGCAATAATTGGACAATCCTGGCAAAAGTTGACGATTTTATTAGTTATGTTCGGTGTGATTGCGGAACCTGGCTGGAGTGATGTGTCCTCATCCTCAGATCCACTGTATTCAGAGCCTTTTTGCTTGAGAATATTTGAAGAAGTTGTCGAACAGGCTCGTTCTAGTAGTTGGCAGATTTCCGATCGAGATCGGCATATTCTCACCCAATGTCGGACGAAGTTTCCTCCTGCGGCAAATGCTCAGATCCCTCTTCCCAAGGCTGCTGAGTGTATGTATATAGTCCAAACCCTCGTTCAAGGTGGATTGAGTAAAGTCAAAGAAATTGAGTTGCCAGAAGAGCGGATGAGATCGCTCGAAAGATGTGATGAGGTAATTAAATACTATTTTCTCACATCAGACAACATGCTACCAACATTAAAGCCTAAAGATCGAGTGGTCGTTGACAAAACTATTTATAAATCTCAAGCACCGCAGCGAGGGGACGTAATTGTCTTCAATCCTAATCATACTCTTCAACCGGAAACACCTCAAGCACCATTGACGAAACGAGCGATCGGATTACCTGGCGAAACAGTTAAGATCGAAAACGGTAGAGTTTACATCGATGGTAAACTCTACCGTGAAGATTATATTATTCGATCGAACACCGCTATGAATAAATTAATTATGGTGCCCGATCGGAGCTATTTTGTCATCGGTGATAATCGCACTAATCCTGATGGAAATATTATCACTCGTGAGGCGATTGTCGGTAAAGTAATTTGGCATTTTAGTAACAAATAATTTTAAGGATTAGAATGTAGAGATCGAAAGATAAATCTCACGTCGATTATCTAACTATTCGTTTGGATTCCATGAACTAAATTATCTAGTAAAGATTCAATTTGTTGCATCGCCTGTTGAGTTTCTTGTGGGTGGGTAGCATTTAAACTACCTAATTGATGCTTTAATGTATTAATATGGTCTTGTAATGGTTGAATTATCTGTCCGTATAAGTCAACTTTAGCAACCAGTTCGATCGATACCTGTTTGGTGATTCGATGTTGGTGTTCGAGTGCTTCTACCTGTTTAAAATCATGTAGATAAGCTTCGACTTGTTGTTCTATTTTGGCTTTAGTTTGTTCGATCGTCGCCCGTAGGTTGTGTACCTTTGTTTCGCTCTGAGTTAGTTCTAAATGTTGCTGTTGTGATTGATTTTCTAATATCTGTAGGATCGCTGCCCATTCAATTTGCGATCGATCTACTCCTGCTGGTGAATGACCTTGACGTTGGCGCAAGATTCGATTGTGGATTTGTAGAAAAGCTTGGCGTTCCCGCATGGTTTGGCGTTGACCATCCAGAGTATGGTCGAGCATATTGTAGCCATCTTGTTCGTCAGCGAGATCGGCTTCTAGTTTAAATGTATCAAACTCATTCGCAACTAGAATTGCTTGGCGAAGTTCATCGATCGCCTGTTGTTTTTCTTGAAGTTCTTCCTCTTCTAGGTGGATAAAATGCACCGCTCGCTCTGCTTCTGTTTGGAGATTTTCGACAATTGTTTGTAATTCACCAATTGGCATTGTTTCCAACTGTTCGAGGTCAATTTGAATATCCCCAACATCGGTACCACCTTTAGACATCAGACAAATCTTCTGATAGTTTTCCCGTTCGAGATCGATGCGAACGGTGAGGCGTTGGACGTATTCTTGCTGCAAACTGAGAGTATGTTGCTGGACTTCCCAATCTGTTTGAGTTTGTTCGAGCGCAGTTTGCAATTCTTGAAGTTGCTGCTTCGATCGATCGATTTCTTGTTGTTGACGATTGACTTCTACTTGAGTTTCGATAACTTGTTGCTGTTGGAGATTGAACTGCTCCCAATGTCCATTGAGCAGATCCTGCTGAATTTCAATTGCGGTAACAGTAGTTGCGAGTTGATGAGGATCGAATGTGCCAGAAGTACCACCCAACTGATAAACAGCCGCGCGAATTTGGGCAACTTGCTCCTGGCTCACAGATCCACCCAGCGATTGTTGTTGGATGTCGAGACTGTGCTCTTTTTCCCGCAATTGTTCCCATTGAGCTGCTAGCTCTTGGCGCGATTGCTCGTGTTGCCCTAGTGTGGCTTCTAAAGCTTGTGCCTCTTGTGTCAACCTGTCGAGTTCGGCGCGGGTGTGTTCTAAGTCCTCTTCGCGCCCATAAATCTCTTCCTGACGCAATTGTAATTGTTGACTTTGGAGACTCAGGGATTGCCGCCAGCTTTCAATTTCGTCAGCCTCTTTTTTATATTTTTCAATTTGCCGCGACAGATTTTGGAGAATGCCCACCAAATGTTTACCAGCATCCCGTACTGACGACTGAATCTGACGATTGGCATTCATTTCGATCAATAGCAACACGCCCGGATTATAGCTACCAGCGTCATCAGGAGCCGTGATTAGCTCTTCCCCAGGAATAGCACTCCAATTCTGTTCGGTACGCTGACACGCCAATAGTTTGAGTTCGGGCTTACTTCTACCGCCAATATTAAACCCAGATTTTGGCTTTTGGACTTCGGCTAGATACAACACGTTAATATTCCCTTGTCTTATATAAATAAATTTAGGTTTTTGCTGAGCATCCAGAATTGAATAAGTTAATCCATATTATAAATCTGAGCCAACAGACAGTTGCCGCTTTGGTTATATTACGCAAAAACAACTGTGGTGGGGACATCATCGACATCCCCCAAATAGTGAATTTCGCTCATCAGATGAGGCTAGATTGCCCAGATGGGCGATCGATCGACAGGTGACGACAGTAGACGAGCCAACAATTGTTGCTCCATGTTCGCCTCTGACACCATGTCTGTGATTTTCTTGTCAATGGGATGAGTCAAATTAAGCTTTGTGTCAAATAGAGTGTCATCACTAACAACTATATATACATCCACTCCCAACTGCTATCAGCACAAAACCAAACTAAATTTTTGAGCGATCTTGGAGATAATGCAACAAACTAGTCAATGTGTGGGAAAACTGAATGTAGCGGACATAATTATCGATCGATACCCGACGACGGACGATCTGTGCAAATTGCTCAGTAGCGTCATCTCGATCGATCGATGCTGCCTTGACAGGTTGGCGATTTGCCTGCTGTAGATTGAGATAAGTATTAGCGATGAACCCCAAGGATGTTTAGAGATCGCCTGTTGCCTTTGTTTACTGTCTTAGTTTCCATCCACCTCATTGATTAGTAGATATATGAAAACAGTTCTAGTTGTGGATGATAGTACCGCTCAGCGGGAAATGATCAAAGAGCTACTCCAAGCTAGTGGGATGACAGTAAATGTCGCCATGGACGGCGAACAGGCTGTCGCAGTTGCACTGGAGATTATCCCAGATATTGTGGTGCTCGATGTAGTCATGCCCAAGATGAATGGTTATGAAGTTTGTCGAAAGCTCAAATCCAATCCCAAAACTCAAGATGTCCCCGTGATTTTGTGTAGTTCCAAAAGTGAAGCTTTTGATAAACATTGGGGAATGCGCCAAGGTGCAGACGCTTATGTCTGCAAACCTTTCGAGCCAGTAGAATTGCTGAGTACAATCAAACAATTATTGCGAAATTAGGATAGGGCTGATGGTTCTCAATTTAGATTTTCTCACCAGTGATGATGCTCCCAACACTAACGATCTGAGTGTGGGGAGCCGAGATGGCGAGTTGTGCTTACGCTTCGATGTCCCCTCAGGTAATGAATTTGGGCTGATTGCTTCTGGTGTCCGAGAGGTGATGTCAGTTTATGTCGATCGGATCGCGCCAATTCCCAATGCTTCACCTTTTTTCCTCGGCACATATAATTGGCGGGGGCAAGTGATTTGGGTAGCGGATCTCGGACAATTTCTAGGAGATCGGGTATCGATCGATCCCAATCAAACTGAAGTTTCGGTACTGATTGTAGAAGACCAAGAATTGGTGATGGGTTTTGCAGTTCACACAGTTGCAAATACAGAATGGTTGGATATCAGCCAAATGCTTCCTCCCGATCTCGATATTCCTACAGCGATGAATAGTTTTATCAAGGGAGTTTACCCAACGACAGGATCTGCGTCAGGACTGAAATTATTAGATCGAGTCGCGATTCTGCGCTCTTCTCAATGGACTATTTAACAGTTTTTAGTTAATGCTTAATAGTTTAATTAAAAAATGATCTTTATACTTTGATAATTCTTCAGTTTAGACGGATGTTAAGTGAATGAACATTATAAAATACATAATTTATAAAATTAGCCAGTCGTAGACACAGAAAAACAATGATTTCCAATCAAGATTACACTCAAGAATATACTCAAGACTATCAATTAGCAGAAGCTGCTTATTTGCAAGGCAACTATGAAAAAGCTGCATCAATTATTGATACTCTAGTTAATAAATTTCATAATGACCCTAGTGTGCGACTATTGCGAGGACACATTTATTGTTATGGCTTGTACCAATATGAAATCGGCAAAAAGGAGTATGAATACGTATTAAGTATTTCCAGCGATCCTGAATTTCTCCAGTTTGCGAGTAGTGGATTAGAATATGCTAATTCGTGTCTGAGCCAGATGGGCGAACGCCACCAGGAGCAATTCGATCGAGGTGATTCGGGCGGACATTATCGCGAGACTAATGCAGATTCAGCCGAGTTACTAACTTGGCGACAACCAGAAGATCTCACCGCTGATGAAGATTTCGATCTGGCAGCTCTCAATTTTAATGTAGACATGTCGGGACAACTTTTTCCGAGCCAATCTACAGACTTTTTCTCGATCGATCCTAGTGCGATCGGCAAGAAGCCACAAGTAGCAACGGGATTCTACAATAACGAACAAGAAACTCTCACAGATGCTTTTGCCTTTGGATATAGTGAGGAGGACAAACGACGTGAAGATCCTCGTAATCAGCCGCATGACTTACCGCTAACAGCAACATCTGAAGCGGCGGACGATACAGGATTTTTCAATGTTTCACCAGCCGCCCGTCGCGCTTTTGCTACCTTCGATCCAGATCGTGTCTCCACATTTGAAAGTGCAGAGCAGCAAGACGCAATCGCAGCTCAAACACCCCAGATCGAGCCTCAAGCCGATCGAGATGATCGGTTAGATTTAGCCAATCGTCCGACGATGATTTTCGCCAATCACAGTCCAGAGCAGATCGCTAACCAGAACGAACAAAATCCTCAGCAAATTGACTTTTCTGTTGAAGATATCTCGGATGCTCTTAATGAAATTAGTGGTACGCTGCCTATGGCGTGGCCCCCCACAGGTCAGTCATCCGAACAGCTCAACTGGATGAACGATCATAACTTCAATAACGATCTCCAAAGTAGGCTCGATGGCAATCTCGACGATCTCGATGCCGATGACTCGGAAGGTTTTGATGTCGCACCAGCTTTGAAACCACAAACAGTCAATCCCGTCGCGGCTAATGCCCTCGAATCAATGTCTAACCGACAGTTTGGGCCGATAAATACCGAACTATCATCATTCGATCGGGATGCACAGCAGTCGGGATTTTTCGATCTGCCTGACGATTTTCTCGGACAGCCAGCACCATCCTCGATAGATGTGCCTAAGTCTTCGGGGATGTTTGATGATAGTTCGACATTTATCAATGGGGTATCGATCTCTGGGATCAAAAGTCAACCGCCTGGAGGTATGAGTAGTCTCTATCGTGAGGAGAGTTCCCTGATGACGAATATTCCGCCCGCAAAAGGTGTATTTGCACCGTTTGAAAATGCCTCATTTCAGAAGAAGCAGTGGCTGATTTCTGCTGCGGCTGGACTAGGTGCGGCGGTCGCGATCGCTGGAGTGACATTTGTTACCAGTCTAACGCTCGATCGTAAAGATGAAGCCGCCCGTGCGCCACTACAACGCACTGGCGCAATGATGATGGTACTAGGTGGTTTGGCTAGTTTTGGGATTACCAGAATTCTCACTGGTAAATATACCAAGCAGGTGAGCAAGAGCGTCAGAGACTTGCAATCCAATTTTGAGCAAGTGGCTCAGGGGAATATGGCTGCCCGCGCAACTGTATCTTCTCAAGATGAATTGGGTCTGTTGTCTTCATCCTTCAACTACATGTTGCAATCTGTGGTGACTAGCAACTCTGAAGCCCAGCGCAAGGCACGGGAGATGGAACTCGCCAAAGATGAACTCCAACGTCAAGTAATCCGCCTCCTCGATGATGTAGAGGGTGCCGCGCGGGGAGATCTGACGGTCAAAGCTGAAGTCACCGCCGACGTGCTCGGTGCGGTTGCCGACTCATTTAACTTGACGATCGATAGTCTCAGACAGATCGTGCAACAGGTACAAGTTGCCGCAGTTCAGGTCAACCAAAGTTCGACCGAAAGTGAAGCATTTGCCCGACGGTTATCTTCGGACGCGCTCAGTCAAGCTGAAGAACTCGCTGTAACTGTGAACTCCGTCCAAATGATGACTGCCTCGATCAAACGGGTAGCCGAAAGTGCGCGGGAATCGGAAGAAGTAGCGCGGACGGCATCGGCGACCGCCCTTAGAGGTGGTGAAGCGGTAGAACGGACGGTAGCAGGTATTCAAGAGATTCGCGAAACAGTAGCAGAAAGTACTCGAAAAGTCAAGCGTCTGGCAGAGTCTTCTCAACAAATTTCGCAAATCGTCTCGGTAATTTCCCAAATTGCATCACGTACCAACTTACTCGCGCTCAATGCCAGTATCGAAGCAGCTAGAGCGGGAGAATCGGGTAAAGGATTTGCGATCGTTGCTGATGAAGTCCGACAGCTAGCCGACAGAAGTGCTAAAGCTCTCAAAGAAATCGAGCATATCGTACTCCAAATCCAAAGTGAAACGGGTTCGGTAATGGCAGCGATGGAACAGGGGACACAACAAGTTATCCAGGGTACCAAACTGGCAGAACAAGCCAAGCGATCGCTCGATGACATCATTCAAGTATCCAATCGGATCGATGCACTAGTGCGATCGATTACCTCAGATACGATCGAGCAACGTGAAACTTCCAAAGCAGTAACAGAAGTCATGCAGTCAGTCGAAATCCAAGCCCAGTCAACTTCCCAAGAAGCTCAGAAGGTATCTTCATCCCTCGAAAATCTAGTTGTCGTCGCGCGGAACTTGCTCACTTATGTCGAGCGATTCAAAGTTGAGTAAGAGGGTAGAGGGTAGAGGGTAGAGGGTAGATCTTGGTTTCTAACTCAGATGTACAACCTTTCGACCCCCTACTTTCTAACCAAACTATTCACGGTTCTTCGCCATCTACCCCCTACCCTCTACCATCTACCCCCTACCCTCTACCCTCTACCCCCTACTATGGAACACGATCGCATCCTGGGCTACTTTTTAGAAGAAGCTAGCGAACACTTACACACGATCGAGCAAGGCTTACGCAAACTGCCAGAAACACTCAGACAGCCGACGATGATTCGCGAACTGTTTCGAGCGGCACATTCGATCAAAGGTAGTGCTGCTATGCTCGGGCTGCTTGAAGTTCAACAGATTGGCAACCAATTTGAAGCCAACTTCAAACTACTCAAAGAACAGCCCCAAATTGAGGTAGATAACCACCTCCAATCGCTATTTTTAGCAAGCTTTAGTTTTTTAAAAGCAGGGATCGAGCGCGTGCGGGAATCTAGCGATCCTTACCGCCTAGATCCGGCTGCTGCCGATCCGATTGGCGATCCGGTATTTGCCCAACTCCGAGCCTATCTCCAAGACTTACTCGCTACTGCAAATCCAACAGCAGCACCAACCCGCGAACGAGATCGGACTCAAGATCCGGCGGTAGAACAGGTTTTCGGAGAATATGTTACCAGTAAATTAGATGAAATTATCGGTCTGTGCTTACAGCCAGATCGACCAGAAATCCGCACCCAAATCCAGCAAATTTGTCAAAAATTGGGGAATCTGGGCGAAAATTTTGACTTCCTAGAATGGACAAATCTGTTTACAGCTTGTCGATTGGCGATCGCTAATCCAGCTAATTTTCTTCCCCAACTCGGCGAAAGTATTAGTATCGCTGTCAAACAAGCGCAAATTCTCATCATGACTCATCGTCATCAAGACATCGGGATCACACCCGATCTAGAAGCGTCGATCGACTTTCAAAATCGGAGCTTCAGTGGCAATCTAGTTGCTGGTAACAATATCGTTCAAGCTCCCAGCCAAAAACTCCCCGATTTATTATCCATTAACGATCGATTAGAACCCATTAACTTCGATCGCCCTGACGATTTAGCAGGTTTGTTTGCCATCCCAAATGTAGAATTCGATCCGGATGCGATGGAATTGAACGAGTTTATGAACCTACTCAGCGATGAGATGCCCACTGAGGGGATTTGGATGCAGGATGATGATTTCCTTGGTGGTGAACCCTTATTAGCTTTGGGTGAGACACTCACGGCTACATCTTCCTCACAAATCTTTGCACCAGTTGCTCCACCAAATGTCGATCCTGCTTCAGATCTTGCGCTGGCAATCGAGCAAGTCAACGTTGGCGGGGACGAGCGACAAGTAGAGGTAAGTGAATATGATGAGGAAACATTTTATACTCCCGATCTTGACGGCATCGACGATCTAGAAATTGCCAATTTCTGGAGCGATCCTCAATTATCACCCCCCCAACCTCCAGATGCAAATCTAGATTTGCTCGATCTTGAGGATTACCAACTTCAACCCGATTTAGGTGCAGCTTTTGAATTAGATGTCCCTGCACCAGCTTTTAGTTTAGATCCTCCCCTTAGCGGACTATTTCCGACGATCGCACCACCTGAAAATGCAGCGACTTCAGATCTACTCTGGTTGGAAGAATTAAGTAGTAGTAAACCAGAACTGGCGATCGCTGACGCTCCAACTCCTCCTACATCAATAAGCTGGCTCGATAACTCAGTCGAACAGGATCTAGTTGATGATTTCGATGATTTGCAGTTAGATCTTCTCAGCGATAATCAGCCAGTTGGGGATTTATCGATCGGTGATGATTTTGTCGGATTAGATATCAATTCTCTCGGTATTAGTGGCGCAAGGCTAAACCCTGCTGTGGGCGAAGACTTTACAGAATTAGAGATTAGTTTTGGCAGTAATGATTCAGAAATAGGTGCAATCGATCGTGATTTGATGGACTTAGAGTTTAGTTTTAGCAGTAACGATTTAAATCTCGGCTCTACTGTCGATCGTGATTTGATGGATTTAGATTTCAGTTCTTTTGGCACTAATGATTTAGATCTCGGTGCGATCGATGGCAATCTAGAAGAATTAAATCTCAATCCGCTTGGTATTAGCAATCTAGAAATCAATTCATCACTCGATCGCGATTTATTAGATCTAGACTTCAATCTTAACAATAGTAATTCAGATGCAACTTCATTGGGCAATCTAGAATTAGATCTCAATCCACTTGATATTAGCGATCTAGACATCAATTTGTCACTCGATCGTCTAGAAGAATTAGATCTTAATCCTAGCAATTCAGACATAAATTCTTTACTCGATCGCAATGGAGAATTAAACCTCAATCCTCTTAATACCAGTAAGTCAGATGTCAGCTTATTCGAGCGTGATTTGTTAGATTTAGATCTAAATCCACTAAGTATTGGTGAATTAGAGTTTGATTCAGCACTCGATGGCGAACTAGGAGAATTAGATCTCAATCTGCTGGGTATTGGCGAATTAGCAATCAGCGTGACACTCGATGGCGAACTAGGAGAATTAGATCTCAATCCTTCGATCGTTAGCGATCTAGAAATCAACTCTGACGAGCGTAATTTTGCAGATTTAGATTTAGATTTCGAGCGGCAAAATGGCAATAATTTTGCAGACTTAGATCTAGACTTCCTTAGTTCCGATTCAGATGTCAACCTATTTGCCAGTGATGATTTCGGAGGATTAGATCTGGATTTTCCTAATGAAATCGAACCAGATTCAGCTAGCATCGCTAGTGCAACACCAGCAGAGCGCGTACCATTCAACCTCAATCTGCTGGAGGTTGAGGTAGATCCAATTGAACGACTAGTAGAGATCTCACCTACTAATAACGATCCGATCGATTTCAATCTAGATATTTTTAGTATCGACGATTTAGGTTTGGGATCGTCTGTTAGTGATGATTTTGCCGATTTAGATTTCAACTTTGATGGACTTAGTGCAGTTACTAGTGATGAATCTATCGATTTTGGCAATATATCGATCGAACCTGAATCGAACCTGATAGATGCAGTCGATTTAGATGCACTCTTGGGGGTTGCCAGCAGTGCTGATGATGCCGCCCTAACTGAAGCAGGGCAATTCGACGATCTCGACGCGCTGATGGCAGCGGTACCAACAACCGATCTAGCCGCCAATCTCGACGACATCCTGGGGGAAACCGCCCTCACAGAAACAGAGAATCGCTCGTTGGAGACACTACCGAGCGTCAATCCACCCGCACCCAACACCGCCCAGAAGTCCCCAGCTCGACGAGCGAAACAATCCCGAACATTCGAGCAAACGATGCGGGTGTCAGTCAGACATTTAAACAACCTCAATAACTTAGTCGGGGAACTAGTAGTCAACCGGAATACATTAGAGCAAGATCAAAATCGGATGCGCCAGTTTGTCGAAAAACTGCTCTCAGAAGTCCAAAAGCTCAATGAAGTCGGTAAGCGGATGCAGGATCTCTACGAGCGATCGTTGATGGAAAATTCCCTCATCGCCAGTCGTCAGCAATCTAAACCCGCGCCAAATCTTCAACTGGGCAGTGAAGATATAGCCGCCACTGGTACATCGATCGAATACGATCCGCTGGAGATGGATCGATTTACCCCCATTCACATGCTATCCCAAAAAATGATCGAGTTGACGGTACGGGTGCGCGAGTCCACTGCGGATATTGAATTCGTCGTCGATGGTAGTACCGAAGTCACCCGTACCCTGCGGCAGATCACCGGACAACTTCAAGAAGATTTGACCAAATCGCGAATGCTGCCCTTTGCTCAGACAGCCGACAGACTACAGCGTGGCGTGCGAGATAATGGTCTCAAATATGGCAAACAAATCGAACTCAGCGTCGAAGGACGCGATACTCTCATCGATAAAGTAATTCTCGAAAGTCTCGCCGATCCGTTAATTCATATGGTGAATAACGCGATCGCTCACGGGATTGAATCGACAGAAACTAGACTGGCTGTCGGCAAATCCAGCGAAGGGAAAATTACGATTCGCGCCATCCATCAAGGGAACCAAACCATTATCTCAATTTCAGATGATGGCGCGGGCATCGATACCGAACGAGTTAAAGCCAAAGCGATCGAAAAGGGAATTATTACCGCCCAACAAGCGGCAACAATGTCTAAGACAGAAGCTTACGATCTCCTCTTCTTACCTAGCTTCTCCACTAAAGATGAGGCTGATGAATTATCAGGGCGGGGCGTAGGGATGGACGTTGTGCGGACTAGTATTACCGAAATTCGGGGAACTATTACCACTGAATCTCAACTCGGAGTCGGTACTACTTTCACAATCCGGCTACCACTGGCACTCAGTATCGCCAAAGCTTTGATCGCTGTCAATAACAAGCGTAATATCGCCTTTCCGATGGACGGGATTGAAGATACTCAAGATGTCAGCCCCGAAAAGATCCAGATGAATAGTGAGGGTAAACAGTGTATTTTCTGGCGCGATGAACTGATGCCCTTCACACCGCTATCCGATTTACTGAAATTCAATCGTCCACTAGCTCGCAACAACTTTTATACCACTACTGAAGATGATAGCGATCTGGTTTCAATCCTAATCCTCCGCAGCGATGGCAATCTCACCGCCGTTCAAGTAGACAAAATCACTGGCGACCAAGAAATCGTCATCAAACCCTTGCAAGGTCCAGCTTCCAAACCACTGGGGATTGCTGGAGCCACAGTAATGGGGGATGGTAGAATCATTCCGATCGCTGATGTGATGGAATTGATCGCCCTCGCTAAAGGTACGCTCTCTCGTCAGGTTTCGACTCAATGGGCATCTCAGATGACAATTCCGACTGTCGAAGTCCGCGAATCAATGGTACTCATAGTAGATGACTCCATCACCGTCCGAGAATTGCTCTCATTGACCTTCAAACGGGCTGGCTACCGTGTCGAACAAGCCCGCGATGGTCAGGAAGCCTGGGACAAGCTCCGAGCTGGTCTACCCTGCGATATCGTCTTCTGTGATATTGAGATGCCTCGGATGGATGGGCTAGAATTCCTCTCCCGCATTCAGAAAGATCCCGCCCTCATCAAAATACCTATTGCGATGCTAACTTCACGCGGTGGCGATCGTCACCGTCAGATTGCCGCCCAACTCGGTGCTAGTGGCTACTTTATCAAACCATACCTGGAAGAAGCTCTACTCGATGCCGCAAAACGGATGATCGAAGGGGAGGTATTGCAAATCGTTTAGCGCAGAGGGCGCGGAGATAATGGAGAAAGCAGCGGAAAGTGCGGGAACAGGGGTTTCCCCCGCTTGGGTTGGTTGCATGGTCAACTGGTTATTTCTCCCGACCAGTGGGAAACCCGACCGCACCATACGGTGGTACAGGCAAGTGGAGCACCTTTTCAAGACAGAGAGTCCATCGGTGAGGATCTCTGCTGATTAATTTTCCCCTCTAGTCCCCTCTCTGCGTTCTCTTCCCCCTCTGCGCCCTCTGCGTCTCTGTTTTTGCCTGTTTAACGGGCAATTTTTTTTGCTTAGATGGTACCGATTTATGATGACGATGCCAGAGATTTTT
>ENA-OBLH01000307-OBLH01000307.1-metagenomes-genome-assembly--contig:-NODE-307-length-17314-cov-4.04131_pt1 | contig 17314 bp, 15 predicted proteins | sample MGYA00153382_OBLH01 | MGnify analysis MGYA00153382
GGCTGAGAAACACCTGACACAATGCGCTGGGTCTGGCCTCGACTATTGCCATGACGAACCCCCCGCCATTCTCGATGATCTGATGTGCGAAGAGGAAGGCGCGCTGTATGCCCGGTGGCAGCGCGAGGCGAACAGCGAGCTTGCCGCCCTCCATGACAAGGCCCAGCGCGGCTTGGAAGCGTTGGAGGCGAAAGCCGCAAGCCAAGCGCGCTTGATTGACCGCGAAATATCACGGTTGCGGCGCAGTCGGCGGATGACCGACAATGAGGATATGCACCGCGCCCTCACCGCCGCGATCATCGACCTTGAGGGTGAGAACGATGCTGCGGTCGAGCGCCTGATCCGTCGCCGGGAGGCCATGCGCCGCCATGCGGAAGCCACGGAAGAGTCACTGTGGCAAAGAAGCGATGTGCTGATCGAAGTCGAACCGTTGCGCCTTGTCCAATGGCAAGATGCAAGCCCTCGCCCGGAACATAGGCTGGCACCAATATGGAAGTCTGGTCAATTCCATGCGCCAAAGATTGCAACCGCGCATGTCGAACCAGAGGAGGCAGAGGCTGTTCTTGTGAAAGTGGCGGCGGCGTTGCAGGCCAATGCAAAGCGGCAAGCGAAAGCGGAAGTGGACGAAGACATACCGGTGCGGATACGCACCGAATACTTGCCCAAATCAGCGCCGATCCGTCAGCAGCTCACCAAGGACGACTTGATGGCGGAAGCCATGCGGGCATGGGCTGACCAGACACTCCCCGCTGCACCTGTGCCGCCAACGGAATCAGAGCAATTGCCGCTGCCCGAAATCGGCGTCGATCTGAAAGCCGAACGCGCGGCACTGACCGCGCGGCTGGAAATGCTGGAAATCAGTGGGCGAAAATTCTTCCCGCGCTCCCGGAAGTTTGAACGCAATCAAATGGAACGCGATGCCGTCTCGCGGCAGATTGCGGCGCTCGACCGACGATTAACGGGTGACGGTTGCGAGGATGGCGAAGCGCAGCCCGCCCCCGCGACCGAAAATGGCGTTGACGAACATTGGTCGCCGGAGCGTGTGACACGGCTGCGGGAGCTGTGGCTGGAAGGATATACGGCAAGACAGATTGCCAATGATCTTGGCGGCACCAGCCGCAATGCGGTGATCGGGAAGGCCAAACGGATCGGCATATACTTCCGCGCCGCGAACGACGCACGACAAGCAAATGAGAACTCGGTATCGGCAGACCTATGACCAAGAAAACTAAACTTGAACTGACATGGCCCGGCAAGGAAGACCGCCCCAAGCTGGAGCCGCGCATCCTGATTGAGAACCCGGACAAAAGCACCCACGCCGCCACGCGGCGGTCGGACGCTGATATTTTCGACAATATGCTCATCAAGGGCGACAATCTGCTCGCGCTCAAGGCGCTGGAAGCGGATTATGCGGGCAAGGTGAAGTGCATCTACATTGATCCGCCGTTTAACACTGGCAATGCCTTCGAGTATTATGATGACGGCTTAGAGCATTCGCTTTGGCTGAGCCTCATGCGAGAGCGCCTTACGGCTCTACGCTCCCTTCTGGCTGACGATGGATTTCTATGCGCGCACATAGATGACAGTGAGGGTCATTATCTGAAGGTTTTGCTCGATGAGATAATGGGACGAGAAAACTACCTCACGACTTTCTATGTTCAAGTCCGCTATCCCCAAAAAACACTCAAACAAGACATGGATTTTCATAAAGAAATTGAGATGATCCATATCTATCGAAATCAATGGGGTGCCTCGCCCAATCTGCCATCAAAGGAATGGTCAGATGAAAAATACTGCTACTATGTTGACGAAAAATCCTCTGGTCGCAAGGTGAACATGGGCGGCAAAGATGTAACCATTTTCCAATCGAACGAATACGACATTCGTAAGGATGCGCCCTCGAACGATGGGTTAAAAGAAATCTGGGCAACGGGAACGATTTTGGACGGCAACTCCTCCGGCAGATTTTTCCGCGATTTCATAGATGGTCGAGTTTCCGATGACGGTCTGGGAGTGTTGTATAAGGTATCGGGGATAGGTGATGACCACCTGCCACATAGATATTTTACCGGTCCAAAACGCGAAGGGGCCACAAAAGGAAAGTATTTTCAGGGAATACCTAAAGCGAAATCTTCCGAAGAATCAAAAAGCCAATCTACGCCAATCGAAAACTTTTACGATCTGGCGGGTAGTTTTGGAAATTGCAGGCATGAAGGCGGCGTGGAGTTTAGAAGCGGCAAGAAGCCCGAAAAGCTGCTTGAAATCATTTTGCGACATTTTAGCGATGCCGGCGATCTCGTTCTCGACTCCTTCGCCGGTTCCGGCACCACCGCAGCCGTTGCCCACAAAATGGGGCGGCGCTGGATAACCGTCGAAATTGGAGATCATGCGGATACGCATGTTGTGCCGCGCCTGCAAAAGGTGATCGAAGCCAGCGATTCCGGCGGGATTAGCAAAACAGTCGATTGGAAGGGCGGCGGCGGTTTTCGTTATTTCACCCTCGCACCTTCGCTGCTCAGCCAGGATAAATATGGCAATTGGGTTATTGCCAAGGATTATAACCCCGCGATGTTGGCTGAGGCGATGTGCAAGCATATGGGTTTCACCTATGCGCCATCGGCGGAGCATTATTGGCGGCACGGGGCATCGACCGAAAACGACTTCATTTATGTCACCACCCAAAGCCTGACGCATGAGGCTTGCGCGAAGATCGCTCAGGATGTCGGGCCGGATCGTTCGCTGCTGATCTGCTGCAAGGCGTATAGCGCGGAAGCGGAAGCGTTTGAAAATCTGACGCTGGTGAAAATCCCCACCGCCATCTTGCAAAAATGCGAATGGGGCCGCGACGATTATTCGCTTAACATCGCCAACCTACCACTCATGGAAAATGACGGTGCGCCCACAGCCGAAGCCCTTCCCCTGTTCAGCGGGGAGGCAGGCGATGAGTGATGTGAACGAAACCCGCATACGCCGTCAGATTGCGCAGCGGCTTTCACTGCGCGGGCCGCAGGAACTGGCGCTGGGCATCCTCGGTAATGTGCTGACGCATATGGATTTCAGCGCGCCGTGCGATCTCGACGCGCTGCTCGCTGAAATCAAAGCGACCTATCCAAGTGTCGAAGCGTTTGAAAGGCTGTTCCCCTCGCTCTGCTTCGCGCTCGCCACCGGCGTCGGCAAAACGCGGCTGATGGGCGCGTTCATCTCCTATCTTTACCTCACGGGGCGTTCCAAAAACTTCTTCGTCCTTGCCCCCAACACGACGATCTATAACAAGCTGGTCGATGATTTCTCCAAGCAATCCTCGGCCAAATATGTGTTTCGGGGCATATCCCAATTTGCCCAGACGCCGCCGGTGATCGTGACGGGTGACACTTGGCAGGAAGGGCGCGGCATTCGCGGGGCTGACCTGTTCGGCACCGAAGCGATCATCAACATTTTCAACGTGGACAAGATCAATCGGGAAAGCGGCAAAATCCGCTCTTTCCGCGAAACGCTGGGCGATAGCTATTTCGACTATCTCTCCAAGCTGCCCGATCTCGTCATGCTGATGGATGAAGCGCACCGTTACCGCGCGAAGGCGGCGGCGCAGGCAGTGTTTGAACTTGATCCCAAGCTGGGGCTGGAACTCACCGCGACGCCGAAAACGGTCGGCGCTAGCCCCAAGGATTTCAAGAATGTCATCTACCATTACGGCCTCGGCAACGCGATGGCCGATGGTTATGTCAAGGAACCCGCCGTCGCGACGCGAGCGGATTTCAACGCCAAGGATTATGATGCCGACAGCCTTGAAAAGATCATGCTGGAAGACGGCGCGCATTATCACGAGCATGTGAAGACCGAGCTGGAGCTTTATGCGCGTCAGACCGGGCGCAAGCACGTCCACCCGTTCATGCTGGTCGTGGCGAAGGATACGGCGGAAGCCAAGCGGCTGCGCGACTGGATCGAAAGCGATGACTTTTTCAACGCGGCCTACAAGGGCCGCGTCGTTGAAGTGCATTCCAACCAGACTGGCGTTGAAAGCGATGAAGCCTCGCAGCGGCTGGTGACGCTTGAGGACGCGGGCGACACGGACATCGTGATTCACGTCAACAAGCTGAAAGAAGGCTGGGACGTCACCAACCTATACACCATCGTTCCGCTGCGCGCGTCGGCCTCCGACATTCTCACCGAACAGACGTTGGGGCGCGGCCTGCGCCTTCCATACGGCGAACGCACCGGCAACGAGGCGGTCGATACATTGACCGTCATCGCGCATGATCGATTCAGCGAAGTCATCAGCAAGGCGAAAGAAACCGATTCACTCGTCCAGCTCAAGGCCTTCACCATTGGCGCAGGCGGCGACATTTCGACCGAACCACAGTCCATCATGGAAGTGCCGACGGCATTTGAGGCGGCGCTGACGGGCAAGGATGTGCCGGAAGGCGTGCGTGAAGAAAGGACGCCCTTCATCTTCGACAGCCTTGAAGATCGCCAGATTGCCCAGACCACCATCGACGTGATCCGCGACAAATATGAGCGGCAGTTGACCGGCGGCCTCAAGGATTTGCTCAAGCCCGAAGTTCAAAAGGCGATTGCGGCGGACGTGACGCGGCTGTCCGCCGCGCGGCAGACACAAGGGGATTTAGAGGGCATCGTGAAAGCGCCCGACATTGCCAAACTCGTCGGCATCGTCACCGCGAGCGTTGCCGAAAACACGATTGAAATTCCCGAAATCATCGTATTGCCAAGTCGCGAAGTCAATTTCTGGTTCGAGGATTTTGACCTTGGCAGCATGGCCGACATTCGGTTGCAGCCAATCTCCGACCGCCTGTTGATCCGTAACCTGCGCGATCAATCGCAACGCGAATTGGCGCGGGCTTTGGAAGGGCCGAAAGAGGCACGGGTTGAAAATTATCTCGTCAAGCACCTGATGGATTACCCCCAGGTCGATTATGACAGCCAAGCCGATCTGCTTTACAAGCTGGCGGGGCAGATGATCGACTATCTCCGCAGCTATCTGACGTCTGAGGAAGACGTTGAAAACGTCGCACTGGCGCATGGCAAGATGCTCGCTCAGCGGATTTTCTCGCAGATGAAGGCGCACCACCGGCAAACGCCTGCCGAATACCGGGCGAGCAAGGTGCGGTCGTTCCGCGCGTTGCAGCCGCAGCAATTCAGCTATTCGCTCGCCAAGCTGTTGCCGATGTCACAGGCGGCTATGCCGCTTTCGACGACACCCGGCTTCACGTTCACGGGTAGCAGCAAAAGCCCGTATCAATTTCACAAATTCCACTCCGATCCCGAACGACGTTTTGCGGTGATGATCGACAGCGGATTTGAGAAGGACGTGCTGCGCTGGCTCAAGCCGGGGCGCGGGCAGTTCAGGATCGAATATCAACCGGGCAAACCATATGAGCCGGACTTCGTGATTGAAACGACGGCCGAAAAGCTGATCGTCGAGGTGAAAGCCGATAACGAAATGGCTGATCCTACGGTGCTGGAAAAGGCGCGGGCTGCTTCGGAATGGGTGAAACACGCCAACGAGTTTGCATCTGAGGGCGACGGGAAGCCGTGGCGCTATGCGCTGATCCCCGACAAGGCGATTACAGAAAATGCTACTTTGGCGGGATTGTTGGCAGCGTATGTCCGGGCCTGAAATTGGCGACCCTGCGCGTGTTTGAATGGATGCCCGAGGGGGCAGCCACTTCAACCTTCCTCAAATAGTCGCATTCCCGGAGCCGCCGAAAACTTGTCGAATGCGTCCTCGCTGGCCTCTTCGTCGCCGCCATCGCTGGCCCATCGTGGCGAGGCTCGTTCCAAGTGCAGAAGGGATATGCCAAAATCGAATTTATCGGAGAGCAAAGCGATCTCTTCGCACGGTTCCGCGAACCAACTTTCGCAATCATGCTGAATCGAACCTCTGTTGCCGCCCAAATTTGCGGGATTAAGGATGAGTGACGTATCGGGAATGGCGATCGGTGGGCGATCAACAGTTTTGAAAAATGCTCCTGTTTTGAGCGCCGCGCCGCTCGAACGTGCCCACAAAATGAAGCCTTCACGCGACACAACGAGAACTGATCGACGCTCGGTATAGGCAAGCCAGCGCAAGGCGGCAGCGATCAGCGATACGCGATAACGATCTGCACAAGCACCAAGGTCATCCAATGTCGGCTTTGCAAGCGCATCGATCTGGCACCGAAAATCATCGAGCGGCATCAGCAATCCCGCCGCAAACACATTCGCCTGATGCTCGATCTGGGCATAGGAGTCGTCCCATCTGACCATGTCTTGCGAACGACACTCCAAGCCATCAGGGAACATCACACGATGCAGGAGGTAATGACCCAGTTCATGGCCCAGCGTGAAATTGATGCGGCCTGGAGAGGTAATTGCGTCATTATATAGAATACCCCAGCCCTTCTTGCCGGGAGGGGCTTTGTATAAGCCACCATCAAAATTATTGAGGGCAGCGCCTTGAACGAGGGTAATCGGATCATCGGGAAAAAGCTGGCGCGAGTAGTCTTTGGCGACAGTAGGAATATCGACGGGAAAGCGATCAGGCCCCGCCCCGTAAACCGCATTTAGCAAGCGCGTCAGATCGTTCGCCGCGCGGTTGGGGGACGGTGGGTTGGTCACTCCTCGTCACCCCATAGTTTCACCATCTGGCGAATCTTGGTTTTGGTTGCGGGGTCCATTTTTTGATAGTGCCGATAGAAGCGCGCATCTGCGGCATTTTCCTCCGTTACGCCCTGATCCTTATCCAAAAGAAATTCGAGAGTCGTGCCGAGCTTGTCCGCAATCTTGGCTAACTTTTCCGCAGACGGTCTAGGCGGATTATTGTTCTCAAGTTCCCAGATGTAGCTCTTGCTCGACTCGGTCAGCTCCGCCAGCTTGTCTAGGGTGAGCTGCCGATCCTTGCGCAATTTCCGAATTTTCTGCCCCAGTATGTTCGACAAGCGGCTAATCTCCTTGGGTTTTTGATGTTCGGTATAGGCGCACTTTAACCTCTTGACTGGCGAATGGCAATCATAGTATTTGTTCGGTGTAGCGATACATTCCGTATCGACTCTAACGTAGAAAGCACTGACATGACACAAGGGCGCGATAGCCACCACGTCGTTCCAAACCCCGATGGGGGATGGGATGTAAGGCGCGGCGGTTCCGAACGGTCGAGCGGACATTTCGAGACCAAGCAGGTTGCGGTTGATCGGGGGCGGGAAATTAGCCGTAACCAGGAGACCGAGTTCGTCATCCACAATCGCGATGGAAAAATCGCAAGCAGCGATAGCCACGGCAACGATCCTTTTCCGCCGAACGGTTAACTCAAAATAGGGCTGCCGCTGCGGCGGCGGCCCATTTCGTAGGGAGCGAAAATTATGAAGTTTCCTTGGAAGCAAGGCATTCTCAAAGTGCCGCCGTCTGTGCGCGCTAAACTCGATGAAATTGATGCCGAGTTGATTCTGGTCGCGGCCACGAAGAAAGTGCCATTGGCCGATATTGCAAGCGGACTCTACGCCCATCTTGGGCTGACCGTCGAAAACGACAGCGCAATTGCCGGTGATCCTGTGATGCCTGACGTGATTATTGGAAAATGGTCGCGACGCAACGCCGAAGGGTGGGAAATCAAACGCACAGATCTTCCGATGATAACCAAGACATTTGTCTGGGAAACGCCGAATTTCGGGGATGGTGGGCGGTATGGTTGGCATACGCACTCGCAGGATCGCGAAGTGTATCAGCGCCAAATTTTCGAGCCGCGCCAATTGCAAGTAGCAACGGAAATTCTGAATGATAATGGTGCGCGGACATTTCTGGTGAAATTCTCTGTCGAGCAACTTCTTGACCGCAAACACCCAAATTTCGAGAGCGACCTGTTTTTTACGCTAAACCTCCTCCAAGAAAATACGGGGGCTTGTGGGGTATTCGCTAGCGACGCCAAGCGAGAGGATTTTGTAGGAACTATCGCGCTGGGTTGGGATGTATTCCCGCCCGGAACTGCCGACGAGGTTATCGCATCACTACGCAAGAGCAAGGGCGGCATGGCTCCAGACATTGAAGCTAACGCGCGAAGCAGAACGGTGCTTTTCAACAAATTGGAGCCAACAGCCTATCTAAACGGCAGTGGCAGTTTCGGATCATATTTTGGCGCGCTGTTTGCTGATGATCTCGTCGTGTTTGAGAACCTCCAATACGGTAACGCGCTCTACATTCTGTATGCCGACTGGCAGGATGTGTCGAAGCGTTCCCGCTTGGATCTGTTGCAGGGCACCGACGAGAATTATGACCGAATCCGTCACGATGAGGGATGGGAGCGGCGCTTCATCGATCAAATGCGAATTCAGCTTAAAAAGCGCGGTAAGCGTTTACCCAGGCGGCTGCTGTGAAACTTGACTGTTTGTAACAAGCGCTGATCGGATGATCGCTCGCGATATGGTTGAGTTGGGCGATGGCCGAATCCCGTCCGGGATTCTGGTGGCCAGCATGACAGGCGTTCGGCTGTCATTTCGCGGGCTTGGGGTGATGCCCGTTCGGGTTCATTTCACCCCGATCAAACATGATCCAAAGCCCAGTTCTGGGCCGCTTTTGGCTCATGTGAAGATGGTGCCCCCGGCCCGAATCGAACGGGCACTCCTTTCGGAACCGCATTTTGAGTGCGGCGCGTCTACCAGTTCCACCACGGGGGCACGCCAGCGAAACCCATAGACGCGCAAAAAATTTTAGCCAACTGATTTGATGGATTATTGCCACAAAAAGGGTCGGCCACGCGAATGCTCGGCCTATCGGGCGCGACGCACATTGATCGCCGAAGCATCAAGCATGTTCTTGATGTGCGAGGCATAGTATTTCTCGATCATCTCGACGCTGGTGCGACAGTTTTTCGCTACCTGATAGATGTCGGCCCCCTCCATCAACCGAAAACAGATGTAGGTATGCCGCAAGCTGTAGCTGGTGCGCGGGTTTCCCTCGCGGTCGTGCTTCATGCCGAGTTCGTCGAGCAGCGTGTTGAAGAGTTCCCGCTGAATTTTCGGAAACAGGAGCTGGTTCGGCTCAAGGCTGTGGCGCTCCTTCATCCGTTTGAACGGAATCACGGCACCGGGCATCGTCTTGCAATAGCCGACACCGCGCTTGCCGCGAACGGCGATGTGCAGAATCTCCTCGTTGCCCGGTCCATCGGCAACAATGTCGATGTCGCGTATCTCGATACGCTTGGCCTCATCGGGGCGAAGGCCGCTGTTCACCATGAACAGCACATAGTCGTGCAAATCCTCGCAAGCCGACCGCCAGCGTTCCTTCTTCGGATTCTTCGCGCGCTCGCCGGTCGCCTTGTAGAAGGTCTTGTATTCCTCGGGCGAGAACCAAGCCCGATGGGCGATCTTGCCCGACATTTTATAGGGTGCCGAAATGTCCGGCAGATAGGGAAGCCAGCCGTGGCGGTTGGCGGTTTTGAGGACATGCCGCAGAGCGATGATCTCATGGTGCATGGTTGACCGCGAAGGCCGCTTGGGCAGGCCGGTCTTTTTGTCGATCCGCGATGTCATGCGGTGGACGCGATATTCCTGGACAAGGCCGGGGGTGATGTCCGTCACCACGCGGTCGCCCATGAAGGGCAGCAGGTGGACGTTGAGCGAAATCGAGAGGCTCTTGATATATTCCTTGTTGCGCTCACCCTCGGTGATGACCTCGAACTCATTGACGAAATGCTCCGCCGCGGTGCGGAAGGTCACGCCTTCCTTCAATTCACCGGCGCGGTATTTTCCCATCAAGCCAAGATACCAATCGCGCGCAACATCCTTGGCGCGCGCGAGGCTTTCCTCTTTGGTCGAAGTGCGGCGCTGTTTTCCGGCAATCGAACAGGAAGTTTGCCAGTGCGGACTGTTGGGCCGCATGTAGAGCTGAACCTTGTTGTCCAGCAGAGAGTGCCGTGTCGCCATCGCGCCATCCGATGCCATTTTGTGCTAGCAGTGCGCTAGTCCTTCTGGCGAGAAATATGGCTAAAAACCGACGTATTTGCAAGGATTTTTTGATTTTCAAAAGTTTTTGAATCCAGCGCGTCTACCAATTCCACCACGCCCGCACAGGCTAGCGGTGGTGTGCTTACGATGCGCGCGCGTCGCCCGCAAGGCTCAGCTGAAGACGCTTTGCAAGTCGCTATCGGGGTTCTTCGGATCGGCACCGTACCGGTTGGTGCCGCGCGTCCCGTCGGTGCAGTTCCAGACGATCAGCACGATCCACCCTAAAATTGGGATCAGGGCGAGCAAAAGCCACCAGCCTGATCGATCCACATCGTGTAAACGCCGGATGCTGACGCTGATGCTCGGGATCAAGAACGCCAGCGACACGACAATGCCGACCGGTCCGTTCGACTCGGGGCCAAATCCGAACATCAAATCGACCAAGGCTGCCGCGATAGCAGCGATGATGCTGAGCAGGGTGAACATCCAGAATTCCTGCCGTCGCGATCGGCCGGTGAATTCCGCGAACCGCCGAAACGGCAGGATCATCCATTCCATTCTCGTGCTCCCCTGATCGCCTTAATTCCGCGGCGCCTGCCGCCGGTAACTCAGCGCCTCGGCAATGTGTATGCGGCCCACCCCTTCGCTGCCAGCCAAATCGGCGATTGTGCGGGCGACGCGCAGGATGCGGGTGTAGCCGCGTGCGGACAGGCGCATCGCCTCGGCAGCCTGCGCGAGCAGGCGGCGGCCGGGTTCATCGGGGGTGGCATATTTCTCAAGGATTTCACCATCGGCCTCGGCATTGGTGCGCGGCCCACCCTCCCCGTAGCGCGCCGACTGCACCGCGCGCGCCGCCGCCACTCGCGCGCGGACCTCCGCCGACCCTTCCGCAGGTGGTGGCAGGACAAGATCGGCGGCGCTGACGGCGGGGACTTCGACGTGCAGGTCGATACGGTCGAGCATCGGCCCCGACACTTTCGCCTGATAATCCGCCGCGCATTTCGGCGCACGCGAGCAAGCGAGTGCGGGGTCGCCGAGGTGGCCGCAGCGGCACGGGTTCATCGCCGCGACCAGCTGAACCCGCGCCGGAAAGGTAACATGCGCGTTGGCGCGCGCAACACTGACGCTGCCGGTCTCGAGCGGTTGGCGCAACGAATCGAGTACGGCGCGCTGGAACTCTGGTAATTCGTCGAGGAACAGGACGCCCAGATGCGCCAAGCTGACTTCGCCCGGCTTCACCCGCAACCCGCCGCCCGTGAGCGCCGCCATCGACGCGGAATGATGCGGGCTGCGGAAGGGCCGCGTGCGGATCAGTCGCCCGCCCGTGAGTTCCCCCGCCACCGACGCGACCATCGAAACTTCCAGAGCTTCGGAGGCGGTCAGATCGGGCAAAATCCCCGGAATACACGCCGCCATCAGTGACTTGCCCGACCCCGGCGGCCCGACCATCAACAGATTATGCCCGCCCGCCGCCGAAATCTCGACCGCGCGCTTGGCGGTTTCCTGACCCTTGACCTGTGCGAGATCTGGTCCGTGGTTGCGCGCCTCGACCACGCCTGCAACTGGCGACGGCAACAGCGCAGACCCTTTGAAATGGTTGAGCAGCGACAACAGGTCGGGCGCGGCAATGACCTCGACTTCGCCCGCCCATGCCGCTTCCGGACCCTGTGGTTCGGGACAGATCAGCCCCTGCCCCGCACCCGAGGCAAAAATCGCCGCGAGCAGCACCCCCGGCGACGGCGCGACCCGCCCGTTCAGGCCGAGTTCCCCGACAACGACATAGCCCGACAACGTCTCGGCATCGACAATCCCCATCGCGCCGAGCACCGCGAGCGCAATCGGCAAATCGTAATGCGACCCTTCCTTGGGTAGATCGGCGGGCGACAGGTTCACGGTGATGCGTTTGGGCGGCAGCGCGAGGCCGAGCGAGGCGATTGCCCCGCGCACCCGTTCGCGGCTCTCGTTGACCGCCTTGTCGCCCAGACCGACGACGTTGAACGCAGGCAGCCCGGCGATCAGCGACGCCTGCACCTCGACGCTGCGCGCCTCCAAGCCGAGATAAGCCACTGTCGGCACCGTCGCGGTCATGTCGATCCCCCGTTCGCATCGCTGTGACGCAAAAAATGATCTAACCCGCCCTGCCTTGCGAACGCAACTACCACTGCCCACATCGCCTGCATGTCATTGGGCAATCGCTGGCGCGCGTTCGAGCGCAGTCCGATCGGGCGTAACCTGCTGGTCGCGGCGGGAATTCTGTTGTGCGTCGTTGCCGTCATTATCGGGCCACTGCCGGGGCCGGGCTTTATACCATTGTTCGCGGCGGGGCTGACCCTGCTGCTGCGTTACGCCAAATGGTCGAAGCGCCTATATGTCCGGCTCAAGCGGCGCTGGCCCAAGCATGGAGCCTTTGCTGACAAGGGGTTGCGTCGGGCGAGCGCGAAGCGTCGTGCAAAGCTCGTTGCAGCGCGCAAAGCCGATTGACTTTCAGGGGTCGTGGCCCTAGGCGAACCTCCATTGGCGGTCGTCCGTTCGTCGGGCGGCCTTTTTTCTGTTTCGATACCGAAGGCATGATCGATGAAGCGCACATTCCAGCCCAGCAACCTTGTTCGGGCCCGTCGTCACGGTTTCCGTCATCGCATGGCGACAGTGGGCGGTCGTGCCGTGATCCGCGCGCGCCGCGCCCGCGGTCGCCACAAGCTTTCGGCCTGAAGACGATCTCTCGCCGCGTGGACTTCCTCGCGGCGAATTCAGGTAAGCGCGCGCCGATGCCGGGATTCGTCCTGCTCGTCCGCGACCGCGCCGATGACAGCCCCGACATGCGCGTCGGCTTCACCGTTACCAAGAAAATCGGCAATGCCGTTGTCCGCAACCGCATGAAGCGCCGCTTGCGTGCCTTGTCCCGCGAAGTGTTGGCCGCAGACGGGGTTGCAGGTGCCGACCATGTCCTGATCGGCCGCTCGGGCGGGGTCGAGCGCGATTACGCCGCGCTGAAGGGCGAACTGGTCAAGGCGCTAGGCAAAGTGAAGCGATGATCGCGCACCTCCTCATCCTCCTTGCCCGCGGTTGGCAAATCGGTCCGTCCCGCATCCTGCCGCCTAGCTGCCGCTACATGCCCTCATGTTCGGCCTATGCGATCGACGCGCTTACCCGCTATGGGGCGCTGAAAGGGGGCTGGCTGTCGGCCCGCCGCCTTGCCCGTTGCCACCCCTGGGGCGGCAGTGGCTTCGACCCGGTTCCCTAAGATTTATCCAGCGAAAGCAACGCACTCGTGCAGTCCGAACAACGCAATTTCATCCTCGCCATTGTCCTGTCTGGCCTCATCCTATTCGGGTGGAGCGCAGTCGCCAGCTATTGGTTCCCGACCGCCAAAGCGCCGGTCGTCAAGATCGAGGGCGGCAAGACGACGCCATTGCCCGCGCCGGGCACGCCGCCCGCCGTTGCCAAAGCGGCTGCGACCCAGTCGCGCGCACAGGTCATTGCCGCGTCGCCGCGCCTGCCCATCCGCAACGCGCGCATCACCGGCTCGCTGAACCTGAAGGGCGCGCGGATCGACGACTTGGTGCTCACTACTTATCGCGAGACGACGAAGAAGGATTCCGCAAACGTCCGCCTGTTGTCGCCACAAGGGTCGCCTCAGTCCTATTTCGCCAGCTTCGACTGGATGGCCAGCGGCATCGCCGTCCCCGACGCCGACACCGTCTGGACCGCCGACCGCCGCGAATTGACCCCCACCTCGCCGGTCACCTTGCGCTGGGACAATGGCCAAGGGCAGCTCTTCGTCCTGAAAATCTCTGTTGACGACCTGTACATGTTTACGGTCGACCAGCGGGTGGCGAACACGTCCGCCGCACCCATTGTCGCGCGGCCCTATGCGGTCGTGAACCGCGCCGAAAAGCCGACGGATCCCGACAATTGGGTCGCGCATATCGGCCCGATGATGGCGGTCGGCGGCAGCGTGAATTACGACATCGATTACGCCTATCTGACCGCGACAAAGCCGTTTTTCTGGGACAATATCCTCGGCTACAACGCGGTTCCCGGCGTCAATACCAAGAATGGCCTCGGCGGCTGGCTCGGCTTTGGCGACAAATACTGGCTGACCGCGCTCGCCCCAAAGGGCGCCGCCCGCGTCGATGCCGCCTTCCGCGCCGACGGGTCGAGCTATCAGGCCGACCTGACCCGCGCGCCGGTGACGATTGCGCCCGGCCGCGCCGCCGGCGTTACCACCGACTTTTTTGCCGGTGCCAAACAAATCAACGCACTCGACGCCTATGAGGCCAAGGGCATCCCGCTGTTCGGCAAAGCCATCGACTGGGGCTGGTTTGAAGTTTTCGAAAAGCCGCTGTTCCATTTCCTTCACTGGTTGTTCGGGATCATCGGCAATTTCGGGCTGGCGATCATGGCGCTGACCGTGGTCATCCGCGGCATCATGTTCCCCATCGCGCAAAAACAGTTCGCCTCGATGGCGGCGATGCGTGTCGTCCAACCCAAGATGAAAGCGATCCAGGACCGCTTCAAGGACGACAAGGCGCGCCAGCAAAAGGAGATCATGGAGCTCTACAAGACCGAAAAGATCAATCCGCTCGCGGGCTGCCTGCCGATCTTCATCCAGATGCCGATCTTCTTTGCGCTCTACAAAGTGCTGATGCTGACCATCGAAATGCGCCACCAGCCGTTTGTCGGGTGGATCCACGATTTGGCGTCGCCCGATCCGTTGACGCCGCTCAACCTGTTCGGCCTGTTGCCGTTCACGCCGCCCGCAATCATCGCCATCGGCGTGCTGCCGATCATCCTGGGTGTCACGATGTATATCCAGTTCAAGCTGAACCCGCCGCCGACCGACCCTGTGCAGGCGCAAATGTTCTCGATAATGCCTTGGGTGCTGATGTTCGTGATGGCCCCGTTTGCGGCGGGCTTGCAGCTCTATTGGGCGACGTCGAACATTTTGACGATCGCGCAGCAAAAGTGGCTCTATTCGAAATATCCGGGGCTGAAGAATAGTCCCGCCGCCCCGACGGTGGCTTAGGCGAGCAATGACACCGCCCTTGCTCCGCCACCCTGAACTTGTTTCAGGGTCCACCCTTCCAGCCGCGCAGCCACCGCGCGGATGGGTGGATGCTGAAACAAGTTCAGCATGACGGAAGAAAATGGCGACATCCTCGAAACTGCACGGAAACTCTTCTCCGGCCCGATTTCCTTCCTCAAATCTGCGCCATCGCTCGTCCATCTCCCCGAGCCAACCGTCCCAGAGGTCGCGTTCGCGGGCCGCTCCAACGTGGGAAAATCGTCGCTGCTCAATGCGCTGACCAACCGCAACGGTCTGGCGCGCACGTCGAACACCCCGGGGCGGACGCAGGAGCTGAACTTCTTCGAGGTCGGCGACCCGGTGCGGTTCAGGTTGGTCGATATGCCAGGCTATGGCTTTGCTGAGGCACCGAAGGATGTCGTCAAGAAATGGCGCTTCCTCATCAATGACTATCTGCGCGGGCGGCAAGTACTGGGCCGCGCCTTCGTCCTGATCGACGCGCGCCACGGCGTGAAGCCGGTCGACGAGGAAATCATGGCGATGCTCGACGCGGCAGCGGTCAGCTACCGCGTCGTCCTGACCAAGGCGGACAAAATCAAGGCGAGCGAACTTGCCGCCGTCACCGAGCGTACGGCGGAATCCGCCCGCAAGCGCCCGGCGGCGCATCCCGACATCATCGTGACGTCGAGCGAGAAAGACATGGGCATCGCCGAGCTGCGCGCCGCCGTGTTCGAGGCGACGGTGCGCTAAAAGTCGCTACCGTCCTTGCGTTGCTGCCGCCCGGTTCCGGCGAACAGATGCATGTCGATATCGGGATAGTGACAGGGCGTCAGCGCGAGTTTGCCGACGGCGAGCAGAATGCAGTCCGCGTCGCTTTCGTTGACCAGCACATGACCGTTGCCGTCGTTCTTGCGAAAGACTGCCACATCCCCACTCAACATCGGCGTCCGGCCGTTGTCGTCAACGAGGATCGCCGAACCCGAAAGAACAACGACAAGCTCGTCTTCACCTTCATGCCAATGGCGTTGCGATGACCACGCCCCGGGCTTTAGCGTCACATGGCTCGCGCCAAAGTCGGTCAACCCGGTCGGCCCCATCAACTTGCGATACCATCGACCTTCGACCACCCCAGCATATTCAGGCGGATAACCGGTCGCATTGGTCGCGGGGATTGCGTTGAGGTTAATCTTGGGCATGAGGGGGAACATGACCGATGCCCTGACGCTCGCCAAGTCCCTGATCGCCGCGCCCAGCGTCACGCCAGCCACCGGCGCGGTGTTCGGTTTGCTTGAGGCCGTACTGGTCGCACAAGGCTTCGACGTCGAACGCTTCGTCATTGGCGAGGCACCTGACGGCCCGGTCGAGAATCTGCTGGCGACAAGGGGCCACAACTCCGGCCCGCACTTCGCCTTTGCCGGACACCTTGACGTGGTTCCCCCCGGCGCGGGCTGGGCCTCGGACCCGTTCGAACCGGTCGTGCGCGGTGCCCTGCTCCACGGGCGCGGCGCGGTCGATATGAAGGGGAGCATTGCCGCATTCGTAGCCGCCGCCGCGCGCGACCCCGGCCACAGCGGACGCCTCACGCTCATCATCACCGGTGACGAGGAAGGCCCGGCGACCTACGGCACCGTCGCACTGATCGAGCGGATGCAGGCGCGCGACCTCATCCCCGACCTCTGCCTCGTCGGCGAACCGACCTCTTCGCAACGTCTCGGCGACACGATCAAGATCGGGCGGCGCGGGTCTGTGAACATCTGGATCAAGGTCGCCGGGACGCAAGGGCACGTCGCCTACCCCCAGCTCGCCGACAATCCGCTGCCCCCGCTCGTCCGCATCCTGTCGGAAATCGATGCGATCCACCTCGACGACGGCACCGACTGGTTCCAGCCATCGAATATAGAAATAACCACTGTTGATACCGGCAACCCCGCCACCAACGTTATCCCGGCCAGCGTCACCGCGCGGTTCAGCATCCGTTTCAACAACCTGCAACGCGGCGACGACCTGGTCACTCGCATCCGCGACTTGGCAACTGCGATCACCCCGCGGGCCACTGTCACTGCCAAAGTATCGGGCGAAGCGTTCCTGACGCCCCCCGGCGCGCTCAGCACTTTGGTTGCCGACGCCGTACAAAGCGTCACCGGCATCGAGCCCGAGCTATCCACCACCGGAGGCACATCGGACGCGCGCTTCCTGTCGAAGCTATGTCCGACGGTCGAATTCGGCCTGTGCAACGCAACGATGCACAAACTCGACGAGGCCGTCGCGCTTGACGACCTTGCCGCGCTCACCGAAATCTATGCGCGCATACTCGCCGCCGCACTCCCAGCCCAGACGCGGTAATCCGCCTCGACCA
>ENA-OBLH01000309-OBLH01000309.1-metagenomes-genome-assembly--contig:-NODE-309-length-17272-cov-4.9856_pt1 | contig 17272 bp, 16 predicted proteins | sample MGYA00153382_OBLH01 | MGnify analysis MGYA00153382
TGTGCGTCAATAATACCCCTTCACCATCGACGCATTTGTTTTGCTACCCGATCATTTTCATTGTTTATGGACATTACCATTCGGAGATAGCGATTTATCAACTCGAATGCGATTAATTAAAACCTTCGTCACTAAAAAGTACGGAAATCAATTGGAAATTAATGCTGAGATTTTCACCTCTCGACAAAAACGACAAGCACGCAATTTATGGCAAAGACGATTTTGGGAGCATTATATCCGAGACGAAAAAGATTTCATTCAACACATCGATTATATTCATTATAATCCGGTTAAACATGGGTTCGTTAAGTCTCCCAAAGACTGGGAATAAACTAGCTTTCATCGGTATGTAAAAAACGGTTTACTAACACTCAATTGGGATGAAAATGAAGCAATTTACTTGATAGAAAGTATTGGGCATGAATGAAATAGCATTAAATGTTGGGTTTCCTTCGTCAACCCAACCTACGATTTATTCAAACTAGGCATTTTTTGAAGTGCGATCGCTCTAACAATAAAATCGAGAAAGTGCGATCGCGGGTTGGGAAAAACTGGAAGTGCGAGCGTTTAATACAACGAGCTATCCAGCATAAATTTTGGGATATTCCCCAGTCGCTTTCCCTACTGCATTTTTTCAAGCAATGCTATATCCTGTCTCAACACATCATTAAGCAATTCACTCAACTCAACCCCCTTCGCTTCTGCCCGCTTGGCAAAAAACTCCACCACCTCATCAGCCAAATAAATAGGCACCTTAAATATCACATCCTCACGGTAAAACTTTCCTCGTTCCGCTCTAGAAAAATCATACTCAGGCTCCATCATATTCCTCCCTCATACTGTTGAATTTCTTGTCGAGTTGCTTTCCGCACTGAAATAATCCGTATTTCTACCCTATTCTCCTCTACTTGCTCAAACGTATGCACCACCACTAAATATTGCCCACTTGCTACCTGTCCCAAGGTAATCCAGCGATCCTCATCCAAACTATGTGCTTCATCAAACACCGTCATCATCGCTGGGTCTTTGAATATCTGAGTTGCAGATTGGAAACTGATGCCATGCTTACCCTGATTCGATCTTGCCTTATTTGGGTCCCATTGAAAGTCGTACTCCATGCTCCAACAACAAAGGTGTTGCTCTCTAGTATAGTGCGATCGCCCGATCTTGTAGCGACTGTCTTAAAAAAGCGCGATCGTGGCTCTTTTAGGGTGCGTTAACGAAGTGTAACGCCCCAATATGCAAACATTTGTTGTGTTAGCGATAGCGTAACACAACCCACGAAAAAGAGCGATCGCGTAACGTACCAACCAAACCCCAAAAAAGCGATCGTTGAGCTTGTAGTGCGATCGCTTTTGCGGTTTGAATAAAACTACATTTGGCGTGGAGTGCGATCGAACACACAGATAGATGAGGTTGTTCCCCGACGGTTTAGCAAGACAAGACAGGCGGACTTCGGATCGCGAGCAGCGGTTAGAAACCGCTGAGGTTATAAGTAGCAACTTGGGTTATCTAAGCGCAGTCGATCGCCTTTTCGCCAAATATAGACAAAGGTCTAATTTACCTTTCTTACTACATCCAGATACGCTGAGAGTATCATAAATTAGCCATCGGCTGACTGATGCTTATTTTCGTTCTTCAAACATTAGCGGAAATTCTGGCGGGGGGAACTTCTCTGACCAGTACGAAGCAAATTGATTTTGGTCATCCTAGTAATCGTAGAGAAGAAGCAACAGAACCAATTCTCAACATCTATGTCTATGACATTCGTGAGAGTAAACAATTACAACATTCTGGGAGGCAATTAGAACGTAATCGAACGGGGGCTAGCCCGACAGCAATTGTTGGTTGGACACCCACTTGGCTGGATATCTCGATACTGTTAACAGCTTGGGATAAAACCACATTAGGAGAGCATCACTTATTGACTGAAGCTTTAACTTTACTCTTACGTCATCGTTGCTTGCGCGAGGAGTTTTTGTTACCAGAACTCCGAGGTTATGGAAATCTGTCGATGACCGTTTCCTTAGATCCCGCGATCGAGATTGGTTCATTGTGGAGTGCTTTGACTGTGCCATTGCGATCGGCTGTATTTTTAACCGTGACCGTACCTTTTGAGGCTCAAGCCAAGAGTACATCGCTAGTGTTGGAGCACATTATCAGCCTCAGCAATAAGTTGCAGCTATCCGGTCAGGCAACTGTGACGGCTCGGCGGGTCGCGATCTCCGGCATTATCAAAAACTCAGTCACCAATGGATCGTTGGCTGATGTGAAAATTACTCTACGAGGGAAAGAAAAAGTAACAGTTAGCAGTTATGAGGGATTGTTCTTTTTTGGGGATCTGCCTCCAGGCAACTATGTTGTGAGATTAGAGCGCGATGATTATTTAACCGAAAACGTCAATTTTTTGGTAGAAAGTCAGACCAACTCATTTAAAGAAATATTACTAACTCCGATCTAAAACTTCACAACTTGGAGATATTTTTATGGCTAGACTTGACTACTTTGCGCCTGGTGTCTATGTTGAAGAAATCGATCGCGGGAGTCGGCCGATTGAAGGGGTAAGTACGGCAGTAGCTGGGTTTGTCGGCTTTACGGAGGATGTTCGCAGCTCGGCTGAATTATTTAAGCCGATGCTGATTACCAATTGGACGCAATATCTTAACTATTTTGCGCGCCCTAACTCCGATGGGTTTACCGATTTTAATGCCTATTTACCGTTTTCGGTCTACGGTTATTTTATGAATGGTGGCGGTCGTTGTTGGGTGACTAGTATCGGTACCCAGCTACCTGGAACGCCAAAACCGCGAACTCCAGAACCAATTATTTTACAAATGCCGGGACGTGGCAATCGCCCTACCCTCAGATTTACCCTGCGGCCAGAACAAGCTGCTGGCGGCACGATCGATCTCCAGATTACTGATGGTATGCCGCGTCCGCTCCCAGAAGGCACTGAAGGTGAAGCTCCACCTAACACTGGAGAATATTTTAATCTGCAAATTCGACGCGGTGAGGAAGTCCTAGAGCAATACGAACATTTGAGCATGAACCCCGAAGTTGCCACCGCCGTGGCAACTTACGCGATGGAAGCTCTAAGAACTTCGATGTATGTCACAGTGGAAGATATGGCTCGCAGCGGACAGCCATTAGCGCGTCGCCCCAGCAATGGACAGTACGAACTAGCACCGCCACTGGTTACTTCTACACCCGATCGATTTGCTGTCGAATTAGAAGGCGTTCGAGACGACCGTACGGGGATTCGGGGGATTTTTGAAATTGATGAAATCACGATGTTGGCTTGTCCTGACATCATGAGGGCTTATCAAACTCAGGTTATTAATCTCGACCAAGTTCACGGCATCATGGAATTGATGTTGAGCATGTGTGAAGGCTCCGCCAGCGGGGATATTCCCAATCCGCCCAACCGGATGGTGGTACTCGATACTCCTCCAGAATGCGTCAAGCCCCAAGCCGTAGTCGAATGGCTGCAACGATTTAACCGTCGATCGATGTTTGGTGCCCTCTACTATCCTTGGATTAAAGTACCCAACCCGCGCAATGGTGGCAAACCAATTCTCGTACCGCCTTGCGGTCACGTCATGGGTGTGTGGGGACGCAATGATGAAACCAGAGGAGTCTATAAAGCACCTGCCAATGAAGTGCCCAAAGGCGTAATTGGCTTGGCTTATGAGACCAATTTTCGCGAACAAGAACTGTTGAACCCACTCGGTATCAATTGTATCCGCAGCTTCCCCAATCGGGGAATTCGGATTTGGGGTGCGCGAACTCTGGTCGAACCAGATAAAACCGAGTGGCGTTATATCAGCGTACGTCGCCTGATGAGTTATGTCGAAAAATCGATCGAACTCGGCACTCAATGGGCAGTATTTGAACCCAACGATGAAGATCTTTGGGCGCGAGTCCGCCGCACGGTGAGCAATTTTCTCGAACGGCTATGGCGGGAAGGAGCATTGTATGGGTCTTCTCCCGAACAGGCATTTTATGTCAAATGCGATGCGGAGTTAAATCCTCCCGAAACGATGATTCTCGGTCGCCTGTATATCGAAGTGGGGATTTGTCCCGTTCGACCTGCCGAGTTTATTGTCTTCCGCATCAGCCAATGGAATGGGACTGAAGATGAGTAGGGGATAGGGAATAGCGATTCGCGCCCGCCTTTGTTCCCCGACGGAAAGCGCGAATCAGCGACCGAAATCGCGCTGAGGTTCCCGTCTGGCGACACGTCTCGCTTCGTATCTCTTTCAGAGACGCTCCGCGAACGCCGACAGCGTGCGTTTCGGTCAAGACAAGACAGGGGATAGGGGATAGTTTTTAGAACTGCGTTCCGACTCCCTTTATGCTTTACTTTCAAGCAACTATAAATAGCAAAATCAAACATAGGAGAAAATACCGTGGCTGAATTTTTAACCGCTTCTAGATTTTATTTTGAAGCACAAGGTCTCGAGCAAAAAATCATTAAAGAAGTTGCTGGTCTGGGTGTGGAATCGACTCCAGCCCAAGAAATTCATGGTTCTTCCAAAGGTGGGATGTCTACTCGTCAAGCGACGCCAACAGTTGCTAAGTTTACTAATATCACCCTGAAACTAGTTGCGACCACCGATGTAGATCTCTACAAATGGTTTGAGGCTTGCAACAAAAATATGGGCGGTAAAAGTGATTGGACTAGCAAGCGCAAACTTGGTTCGGTATCGGCGTACAATCAGGCTGGCGATATGCAGGCGCGATGGGAAATCGAAAACTGTTACCCCTGTAAATATACGGGGCCAACTTTAACGGCTTCTTCCGGCGATATGGCAACTGAAACGATCGAGTTAGTTCATGAAGGAATTAAGCGAGTTCAATAACGCTCGAAATCTATAATTTCAATTCGACCGAGATAAATTAAATCTATTTATTGGGTCAAGGAGGCATCCTATAGATGTCTCTTTAACCTGTTTAAATTACATAACGGCACGATCGACAATGGCTGAATTTGAAATCCTTACCGCCAATCGGTTCTATTTGGAACTAAGTTTAGATAATTCTATTGATAAAATAGATGGTATTTTTTTGGAATGTCAGGGATTGAAGCGAACTCAAGATGCGATCGAAGTCTGTGAAGTTACATCTAACAAGTGGGGAAAATCAACCAACGGTTTGGTAGTAAGAACAAAAATCCCTGGCAATGTCAAAGGCGGAAATATGACCTTGCGGAGAGGCATGACCTGCTCTCAAACCTTATGGAATTGGTTTGAGGCAGTTCAAGAGGGTAATTGGGCTATTCAACGTCGTAATGCCGATTTAAGCATCTTCGATCAAGCAGGAGTAGCCCAAGCGAGATTTACGTTAAGTGGTGCTTGGCCGAGCAGTTATAAGGTTGCCGATCTCAGTGCTAGAGCTACCACTATCGAACTTGAAGAAATGGAAATTGCTTTTGAGACATTCAAGCGAGTAAAACCTTAGGGGAAGCGGAGCGAGTAGGAGGATTATGTTTGCGACAGAGTTTGAATTTACGCTCCCGAAGGGGTATTTAGATCCCGATGGCAATCTTCATCGTAAAGGGGTAATGCGTTTATCGACAGCGATCGATGAGATTTCACCTTTGCGCGATCCGCGTGTTAAGTCTAATCCAGGCTACGCCACCATTATTATTTTATCACGAGTGATTACTTGTCTGGGTGCGATTCCAGAATTAACACCTTCGATCGTTGAGAATTTTTTCACTCAAGATTTAAATTACTTGCAAGATTTTTATCGGCAGATTAATGGTTGGGAGGAAGATAATTTTTCAAAAAATAAAGAACTTCCCGCGTCACCGATCGAATCGGATATTAGAGGCTAGGAGATTTGAAAGCTCAAGTTCGATTTGAATAACCTATCTAATTCCTAACTCCTATTATAACTATGTCTCGGAAAGAGCATCTTGTGACTGAATTCAGCTTTACTTTACCGAGAGGACTAATTGACGAGCGGCAACGAGTCAATCGACAGGGGATGATGCGATTGGCTACTGCCAAAGATGAAATCGTAGTGCAACAACAGCCTAAAGTTAGAGAAAATCCAGCATATGGAGTTTTAATAATGCTTTCGCGGGTAATTACGCGCCTGGGAAGCTTTAATTCTGTCAGCCCCGATCTATTAGAAAACTTATCAATTATCGACATCTCATATCTGAGAGAATACTATAATCGAGTCAACAAACAAGGAGATATCCAGATCCCGACTCAATGCCCTCATTGCAATACTGAGTTTGCAGTTCAGTTAGAACTCGCGGGGGAGTCCTAAGCTACCCTTTGGAGCGATTATATGAAGAGGTAGCCTTCATCGCATATCATTTTCACTGGTCGCAAGTGGAGATTTTGGATTTAGAACATCATGCACGGCAAAGCTGGGTAGCGGAAATAAATAAAATCAACCAAAAAACATTATGAAAGTTAAAATATACTATGCAGAAATAGCACCAGAATTAGAATCAACAGAATTCGATCTCAACTCAGTCAAAGTCAAAGGTGAGTGTATCATCGGTCGATCGCCAGAATGCGGGCTAGTTTTGGACGGAGCAGATCTCAGTCGTCAACATGCTAAATTCTTCAGCAAAGATGGAAATTACTATTTCTTCGATCTTGGTAGTAGAAATGGTTCGCTATTTAATGGTGAATTAGCCCAAGCAAATCGAGAATATTTATTAAGTCCTGGCGATAGTATCCGGATCGGAGATTTTATTCTCGCGATCGAACAAGAAGCGGAAATAGCAGCAACAGTGTTTAAAGTCATCGACCCCTCATTTTTTAAGTCCGATCGATCGCAAGTTGAAGCTATTTCCCAATCTGAAGTACTGCTTTCATCACCCCCAGAGGCTGATGAATCGACGGATCGCGCGATGCCATCGCCGATTATCATCATCGATCGTTCGATCGCCATAGATATACCCGACAGAGTAGCAGAAGAACATCCAAAATCCGATCTCACTATCGATCGTTCGACTGACGAAAATATACTCGATCGAGTAGCAAAACATCCAGAATCGGTTGCAGATCGAGATGAATCGAATGAAGATAATGTCCTCGATCGAGTCACAGCAGAGAAGCCAGCACCTGCTATAATTTTCGATGAATCAAATCGTGACAATATACTCGATCGAGTTTCGGAAAACGATCCAATTGCGGCAAGAGCCAATGATGAAATCGATAATGAAAATATACTCGATCGAGTTTCGCAAGAATATCCCTTACCTACTCTAAATAATGATGAATGGGATGAGAAAGAAGACATAATCGACAATCCAGTCCCAGCAGCACAGTCATCACTTGAACTAACTGTCGATGAATCAGATGAAGAAGATACTTCTGAGGTAGAGGCGCAGGAACAGCCCTCACTTGGGCTGACAAGCAATCTGGGAGCGGACGTTATTGCCAATGTAGAGACAACAGCACAGCCCTCACTCGCTTTAATTGCCAATGAATCAGAGGAGGAAGACACATCCGAGACAGAAGTACAGCCTTTGCTGGGGCTAAATATCGATCGATCTACTGAGGATGTTACTCCTGAGACAGAGAGCGAAGAACAGCAGTCACTTGCTCTAGTTCTGGATCGATTAGCTCAAGAGGATAATCGTAGTAATGCAGATAATGAAGATCTGTCGCAGCACGAGCTAGCTAAAGATGAGGTAGAAGATGAATTAGATGAAACAGAGGTCGAAGATCTGGCATCATCAACTCTCGATCTAGATGAAGAGGAGGAAGATATTGCCGAACCAGAGAGCCACGAACAGTCGCCATCTGCCCTAACTATCGATGAATTTGATGAGAAAACTACACCAACAGCAGAAATGGCAAAACAGCCCTCACTCGTACCTGTGGCAGCGGCAGATGCAATTGTTGATGGAGTTGCTATCGATAGTAATAAAATCAGCTCTGAATTATTAAAGACCAAACAAATAGTATTAATTGCTCACGATACTAAGATTGCCGATTTGACCGATATCGTCGAGCGACACCAGGAATTTTTGTCAAAATGTCTGACCATCACTTGGTCATCTATTGCCGATCTCTTAAAACAAGAGACTGGAATGGCTGTTAGCAAAGAAATTCCCAGCGGAGCATCAGGTGGGTATCAAACTATTGCCGGATTGGTTAATTCAGGCGATATTCTAGCGGTAATTTTCTTGAAAGATTTCTTTGCTCAATCGCAGACTGGACAAGCAAATGAAGAAGCTCTACTGAGATTGTGTAACATCAATGAAATTATGCTAGCAACAAATATTGCCACTGCCGACGCGATCGTGAATTATCTCCGATTTTAAGGTGTAGAGGCGACTAGATAAAAATGATATAAACGAATATACAATGTGAATTACAATTAAAGCTACATATCTGTAGTATAAACCGATAAACCAACCCTAGTTGGTTTATCCGTGTTTGTTTCAGAGGATGGCTGAGAACTCAACTTTGTTAAGCACAAACCCTTGAACTCCCCCTAGTCCCCTTAAAAAGGCTACCGCGTACCGACAAGTCGGCTAGGCTTCGTTTCTAGATCTAAATCCCCCAACCCCCTGAAGAAGAGGGCTTTTAAAGTCCCCCTTCTTCAGGGGGTTGGCAGGGTGGTTTCATCCAAGAAAAGAAAAATATCGACAGAAAAATCAGGACTGTCAAACAAAATCAGCCCACTCTCTACCGGACGCTCGAATCAGCAACTCAAACGCAAACCAACATTAGTCATGCTAGTGCTTTCGACTCTATTTATAGTCGTAAGATCGAGCACTGGGCGAGGCACCCGACCAGTAGGAGTGTCAGCGTATTTGCTGCACCGACTCAATTGTTAGCCAAGTGGACTGGTTTGAAAAGTGTCATGATGGTTAACCGCGCTGGTGTCCGCGCTCGGAAATCCTCTAGTGAAACTGTCTACTATTTGAGCAGTCAAAGCTTGACTGCGAATACCTACGCGACGTTTTCGGTGCTAGGCGGGTTCCCCGCCCAGCAGGGAAGCTTCCCCCAAAAAGCTCGCTTACATGCGCCTAATTCGTGGTCATTTGGCGATCGAGAATCGTCTCCATTGTGTAAATTTATGAAGACATTTAGATTGAATTCCAGAGTTCTAGGACTAAGTGTTACTTTAGGGATATTTTTCCTGCTACCCACTTTATTGCTACCTGTACCAAGTAACGCTTTGCCTAAAACCACATTTGCCTTTATCAAGAAAGATTGTTGAATTTTAGCAATTTATCGATGCTTTTATACTTGCTGATGTTACCAAGCCTTCGATCGAGGTTTTTCAGCAAATGGAGGTTTTGAGTTGGGCAATTCCGATCGCCACCTATCAACAAGTAGTTAAGAAATAACAATGGACAATAATGCGATCGATGCTAGCCTCTCGATTTACAGTCTGACTTTTCGATCTCCAGACAATCCGGTTTCCTTTGATGTCAACGTTGGTAATAACAGTGACAGCTTTGCTAATTTTCATGTCGAAGTATCCGCGTCTGGGGAAAACTTGAGTTCGGACTATAAATGGTACAAAATATCTCCTGAAGTCGCTGCGGCTCAACCGCATGGAAGTACCACTACATTTCAAGTTATCGTCTTTGAGAGTCCCGTGCCAGGATTTGTCGGCACACTCGATCTGAGCGTGCGGATTTTTTCGCCCCAGTTGCGTCAAGAACGACGACTGTTGCTCCGGCTGACGATCGCCGCAGATCGGCGACCATCTGTCGTCAGTGTCGAATTGCCGATTAAACAGTTTCAGATTTATCCTCGCAATCCGGTAGATATCCCAGTCAGGGTAAGGAATTTGGGGCAACAGTTTGTCGAGGTAGTGGTGAAGTTGACCGGAATCGAGTTGTCATGGCTCGTGGGTGGCGACCAGCGACGGGTATCATTGGCTCCAGCCAGTCAGGTTGAGATTAGCTTTCAATGTCAACCGCCAGCGGTAACTAAAGCACCCAGCCAAAATTACCCCTTCGAGATCGAAGCGATCGGTCAAAATTCAACTACCACAGATCGCGGCAATATCGAGGTGTTACCAATCGGATTTGTCGGATTGAAGGTCGATCCCAAACATCAACAATTACCAGCTAGAGGGCAATGGTGGCCCAATTGGCGCGATCGATCGACAGCTTTTAACCTCTTTTTTAAAAACGACAGCAATCTTCATCAGCAAGTCGATGTATTGCTCCAAGGCAAAGATCGCGATCGCTGCACCGCCGAGATCTCGCCGCCAGCCGCCCATCTAGATTTAGGACAAACTACCACAGTTCAACTCCAGATCGCCACCAAACGCCCTTGGCTAGGAATCGGCACCAAATTACACCTCGAAGTAAAACCGAGTCTTACAGACCAACGTTTGGGCACTACCGATCCGGCGACAGAATCTTTGACAGTGCGAGTTTTACCGATCGTGCCGCTGTGGATGCAGCTAGCCGCGATCGTCACGATTGCTGGATCGCTGGCTTGGTTGTTCAAACCTGGATCGATCTCTCATACTGAGTTTGTGAATTCAGTCCGATTTAGTGGCGATGGCGATACTGTCGTTAGTGGGTCTGATGATTGTACGATTCGGCGGTGGCGGCGAGATGGAGACAAATTGACCCCATTTCGGAGCGTTCCGGCAAATGAGGCAGTTGCCTGTGGCAAATCCCAGCAGCCACAAGGCTTATTAGCCATTCCCAACCGTTCTGTCAGCGTGTTACGGCTGATGCCAGAAGATAGCAATCGGCTGGCTGTGGGATTGGAAAATGGCACCGTCGAACTATGGAATGTTACTACCGCCAAAAAGATCGCGCAGCTAGCCGCACCGGATCGAGTCACCGCAGATCGAGTGTTCGATCTGGTGTTTAGTCAAGACTCAAAATACCTCTTCGTCGGTCATGGTAGTGGTAAAGTCCGCGTGTGGCAAAGATTGTCAGCCGATGGTCAGTTTCAATTGGCATCATCTCCCGTACTCGACTTAAACAACCAACTAAAACGAAATTTTCAAGTCCGGGCGATCGCGATCGATCCAGCGCAAAATACTCTAGTCATTGGTGGTAACTATAAACGGTTTGTGGTGTGGTCGCGACAGCAGATTTTTGATGCTAACAAGCCCCAGCTAGCCGTTCAAAAACTAGAGAAATTAGATGAAAAACTCAGTGCGGGGAGTGGAGATTATATTTGGGGTTTAGCCTTTGTACCAAATGCGCCTAGCATTCTGGCGACCGCCGATTCGGACGGATATATTACGATTTGGGACTTGGCTAGTTGCGGGGGGGGAGCTACTGAAACTACGGCAGTTAAAGAGCTAAACTGTCAGCGGGTGGGGGTAAAAGCGCGATGGCAAGCAAGTAAACAAGCAATCCGCAGTATTGCTTTTAGCGCGGATGGCAAATTAATAGTAAGCGGTGGCGATGATGGTAAATTGATGGCATGGTGGTTGACCCCAGAATATCAACTCGATCGCGTTAAATCGCCAATCGGTCGAGAAATCTACCATAACGATCGCAAAATCAATAGTATCGACCTAAAAACAATCGATCGAGGTGTCGCGATCGTTACTGGTGGTGAGGACTTTCAGGTTAAACTACATCAATTGATGAATTGAGGAAATATTGTCGATGTCAGGCACATTCAGCCCACTCAACGTAATTATCAATCCGCCTGGAGTGCAAGCGGGAATGCCTGGAGAGTCGGTAGAACTCCATGTGGTGGTCATCAATCAAGGAGATCGCAATGCAATTATCGATATCCATTTGGACGAAGCTTTCAAACTCTTTACCCAGTTAGCGATTGCTCCATGCGAACGGGTAGCACTGGCTCCCCAACAAAGTATTGAAGTTAGCTTTCAGGTACCTATTCCGATCGATACACTACCTGGTACCTACGATTATGCTCTCATCGTCGATGCGCCCCAACACTATCCCGCCGATACACCGATTCAGTTTGCACAGCAAATAAAAGTTTTACTCAAAGAGCAGACGAGTGTTCGCGGATACGATCCAACTTTTTCTCTACAACCTAGTAGTAATCCCGGACAACCGCTGACATTTCAGTCTGGCAATCCGCTTCAAATAGCCCTAACGCTCAATAATCGTTCTAGTCGCGTGGATAGTTTTCGAGTAACTTGTCAGGATGTAGAGCCAGAATGGTTTACAATCCGGTATCCAGCGATCGGTGTGGCAAATGCTGGATTGGTATCGGGCGGAACGCGATTAGAACTCAATCCGGCGGCTGTCGGTCAAATTTGGCTGGAATTTCATCCCCCGTTAGATGTTTTAGCAGGTAGTTATGCCTTTACGCTGCGGTTACATTCCGAAAATTCCCCAGAGTTAGTGATGTTGGATTTAGTCTATATCCAAATTCCGCCAGTTTATCGCTTGGGGCTAAAACTAAATAGTATTTTGGATCGAGTCAGACGCAGTGATGGTCGATACGAATTAGAATTGACTAACTTAGGGAATACCGTGCGTAAACTAGCTTTTGATGCGAAAACTCAAGCCGAAGAGGAACTATGTACCTATACATTTTCACCCGATCGAGTCAAATTACCACCATCGAAACAAACGCTCGTCAATCTTACGGTTCATCCTCGTCCCTGGTGGAAACAACCGCTGTTTGGTGGTGGCAATTTTATTAATTTTCAAGTCGATCTTGAAGATTCAGATCGCTCGCCACTAACTGAAGTATTACCACCGCAAACTTTAGTGTGGCAAGCTCGTCCATGGTGGCAATTTTTACTACTGCTATTATTTCTATTAGGGCTAATTGGGGGGATTGGCTTTATTGGCTGGATGTTACTCAATCCCAAACCCTTGACTTTGGAAAAATTCGCACCCGAAGGTCGCAAGATTAGTGAAGGCGATCGAGTCCTATTAAACTGGGAAATTCATAATTTTCAGCGGTCGGTAAATTTGAAACTGATAACCAAAGGGCCAGTTCCCAGCGAACGCGAACTAAAAATTGCCGAACTAGTTGGCGATCGAGATAATCGCGCTCTTTGTAGCCAGCAAGATCGAGTCATCTCTTGTCAAAATTTCAAAACTGAAGCCAAAGAGCCAGGTAAATATACATTTGAATTAAAAGTACTCGATCGCGATAGTAAAGTTGTTGCCACTCAGACAACCGAGGAAGTAGAAATAGTTGCCAAACCGGAGCCAGAAGTAAAAGACTTTAAATCGGACAAATCAACCTATAATAGTGGTGAAAAAGTCCTTCTAGATTTTGCAGTTCAATATCTAGAAAAATTAACCGCGAGCGAGATTGTTACCAAAGCCAAAGATGGTAAGATTGAGAATAGAAACCCGATTTATAGTGATGGACTTACCAAAAATACTTATTGCAAAGTCGAGGCTCAAAAAATGCAATTGGTTTGTCGTAGCTTACCGATCGATCTCGCTCAAGCTGGAACATATCAAATAGAAGTAACAACTGTTTCTAAATCAAAAAAACAAACTCTGACACCTCCGCCAGTTACAATCGAATTATTACCCAAGAAGGCAAAGATAGTCAGTTTTACACTTAATAAGAGCATTACTAAAGCGGTCGTCGTGAGAGAAGGCGAGACTTTGACAATGAGTTGGCATGTAGATGGCGAAAACAATATTCAGGTAGAATTAAATCCCTTTGGTACTGTCGAAAAATCTGGAACCAAACAAATTCCAGTTAACTCTGCTTTACCCTCACAAATCTCTTTAATCGTCACCGATACGGATGGAAAGAAATTTAAAGATGGATTTTCGATTAAAGTCGAGGCTAATTCAACACCCAATAACACGCCATCAGTTCCAGTCGCTCGACCAATATCGTCCGTTTTACCAGTTCCCAATCGTCAACAACCAAAGACAAAAATATCGAAAAATTCAAGTATTTAAGCGCATTCGGGTTTCAATCTAGTTAGAATTCAATCGATAATGAATGTAGAAAATTCAGTAGATATTCAGTTTAATCCGATCGAATTAACTCAAATCTATATCGATCGAGATTACGATCTACTTTCCGAAAAACTAGTTGATACTTTACAATACTTTGATCGAGTTACTTATATTGCTAAAGATGCAACCACAAAATCATGTCAAAATCCTAACTCTTTAATCAGCAGAAATAACGTCTCGACATTAAGTTAACAAAAGCTAATTACAATTACTTACCTTAGTCGATTACCTCATCTGAAAAATTCAAGACTTTGCCATATTTCCGTTTTAATTTAATTGGTACCATTAAATCGATCGATCTTCCCCTCGGTCGAGAAAACTCATCGAAATTTTGAGGCTCGATTTCATCCGGTCAAAAGCAGTAGCGAGTAACCCAATTTCATCTTTGTTATGATGCTCGAATTCAGCATCCAGATCGCCCAAACTAATCGCCTCCGCAGTTCTGACCAAATGCCGAATCGGTCGAATCACCGCGCGGCGTAATAGATAATTAATTGATAAAACAATCGCCCCAAAGACACTCAATAAAACACCCATCACCGTCTTGAGTGTATCTTGGGCTTTATTCAACACATTCTCAGCCGGAACCGAAACAACTTGAGCGGCAACAATTTCCCCTAAATTCCACCCAAAACCATGCTCCGATCCGTAGGTAGTAATTTGACTTTTCGGTGCTCGATCGGGTGTCGAGTGGCACCGCAAACAACTATTTTTGTCTACCTTTAACGGACGAGCGATATAGAAAATCCGCCCGCCTGGTAGATCCCGAAACCCCGATAATCTTTTAGTAGCGGGTTCGTTCCGAAACTGTTCTACCAGAATTTTTTCAAACTCATCAACTTTATCGCGCAAATTAGTTGGATTGAGTGTGGCTTCTTTATAGAAAAAACTCCGATAACCCTCATTTTTGCGGAGTTTCTGAAATATTTCAGTTGCGGCAAATGCTGGCACCGTCTCAGGCAGAAAAGCTGGGTCGGTCTCTAGACGATCTTTGAGTAATGGTTCGATATTGCTATCCGTGTAATCTCGAACGGAGTTCATAGTTTCAACGATCAGTTTTGCTTTACCCGTTATTTCAGTTTCGGCATTTTGCTCGAATACCCCAAATAACAGCGAGCTGGCGATCGTCAATGCAATGATAAATACGATTGCTAACAACCCATTAAATTTAGATTCTAATTTTAGATTTTTAATTAACATTTTAATAAGTAGTGATAATAGATTTAGTGGGCTGACAATTACAATTACACGCTGCGACTATTTATTTATAAATTTACGGAGCTTGCTCCGAAATTCATCGACCTGTCGGGTTTGGGGGATATATTGGGCGAGTAGATCGATTAAGTCTGCTGGTAAAATCTGGGGATTTTTGGCGATCGCATTTTGCACGAGAAATTTACCAATCGGCCCTAAATACTCGATCGATTCTCGTTCGCATTGGGCAATAAATTCGGATGAGAACTGAATTGCTGTTCGTACTTGCGGGCGCATTACCGCTGGTGTTGAATTTAGGGGCGCAATTATAGCTTGAGATGCTGGCATCAATTGTTCCAAGTCAGCAAAATTCGCCGCAGCAGTTTGATAACGATGGCTGGGATTATCTTGCAACATCCGATCGAGAATTCTGACCAAACCATGACTGACTGAATGCTGCAATTGCCACTCTGCTTGAAGTAATAGCCGACGATTGAAAGTTTGGAGATCGCAGCCACTTAACATCACCACCGCACTAACGGCGAGGGCATATAAATCGCTACTGGGGAAACTTTGCCCCAGCCAGATTTGTTCGTATGGCGCGTAACCAATTTGGCCAACTATCGACTGTTCGATCGGATAATCGATCGCTGGGGAGCTATTTTGACTCGGAATTAGCGCCGATCTGCCAATTCCAAAATCAATCAATACAGGCAGATGGCTATCATCATGTCGCATCACATTATCTAGCGAAATATCCCGATGCAAGATTTGGAGATCGTGGAGATATCCCAAAACAGGCAGTAGATCTTTCAACCACTGAATAACTTCTAGTTCCGAGAAAGTCTGCCTCTGCTGTTGGCGTTCGTGCAAGAGCCGATCGTAAGTCTGACCTTTAATATATTCCTGAACGAGAAATAGCTTGCGATCTTCTTCAAAACAAGCAAAAAACTTCGGAACTTGAGCAGAATCGATCCGATCGAGAATTTTGGCTTCGCGCACAAATAATTCACGAGATTTTCGGATCTCATCATCACCATGCTGTTGTGGTAAAAACTCTTTAACAACACAAAGTCGATCGAAGCAATGTCGATCGAGTGCCAGAAAAGTCCGACCGAAGCCACTCTGTCCTAATATCTGCTGTAGTTGATAACGATTGGCGAGTAATGATTTACGATCGTTCGTCGGTAGAGCAGCCATATTTTCCGCACTAGCGTATTCCGAACCATCCCCTAGATCTGGGCTTATAGCTGTTTCGGGATGATGAGATTTTAATTTTAAGGGAGATTCATCTGCTCGATGTTCGTTCATTACTGCCTCGCTTGCCACAACTAGATTAGGTAGCACATCCTTCACTTTAGATTCCTTTCCATGCTATTGAGAAAAAGATCGAAACCCGGACACTCACCTAATCTATTCGTTACCACAATTAGTGCAAGTTCTTAAATTATAAGTCTAAATCGGGAGCACGTCAACTTTTTTAGAACAAATGAACTGACAAACAACGAGTGAAATGAGTTAAAATAGAGTAAAAATTAATCCTTACTTAACAAAGAAGCTATCTAATCAGCAGCATTTTTTAATTATTTAAAATTGCATGTTAATCCCAGAAATCATCCAGACATTACCATTTTCCTTCAAAACTTCACGGCGGTTATTTCTGGCTGGCTTGTTTCTATCTAGCTGCGGAGTCAAACAATCGAGTCGGCAGAGCCGAGGCTACGCCAACGGACGGGAGCAATTGACGATCGGTACCCTCACCTATGGAGCGGGAAACCAAACGATCTCCCAATATGATGGACTCAAACAGTATTTATCAGAAAAATTACAGTCCATCATCCAAATCGAACCTACTTTTAATGAAAACAAGGCATTAGAACGCATCAAAGCTAGAGCTTGGTCGTTGGTATTCGCACCGCCTGGACTAGCGGCAATTGCAATGTCTCAGTATCGGTATATCCCCCTCATTCCTCTCGATGGCAATACCAATTTAAACTCTATTTTAGTTGTCAAGAAAGATAGTCTCTATGGAGATTTACAATCGCTGGCGGGGAAGAAATTGGCGATCGGGCAACCAGGTTCGGCAACTGGATATTACTTTCCTATCTATAATTTTTATGGTTTAACATTGGCAGAACTTATCCCCTCGGCAACCCCTAAAGCAGTATTAGAAGCTGTTGCTCA
>ENA-OBLH01000310-OBLH01000310.1-metagenomes-genome-assembly--contig:-NODE-310-length-17251-cov-3.87305_pt1 | contig 17251 bp, 13 predicted proteins | sample MGYA00153382_OBLH01 | MGnify analysis MGYA00153382
ATCCCTGCGCTATCTGATACGATCGCGCCACTGCTCGTGCGCATCATCGACGAAGACCTCGGCTCGCCCGAGGCCGCACTGGCGCAGAGTACGAAACTGCGCACCGCTCACAGCGCGCCGCTGCGCTGCGCGGTTGCGCGAGTTTACAAGCGCAAGGGCGACCTCGCGACCGCCCTCGCCCTTTATCGAGACGCGCTGCCCGAGTGGACCAAAGGCCGTGAAAATCTCGACCTGGTCGATGCTTATCGCGACGCGGGCATTACTGCAGCGCGCGACGGATCGTGGTTGGTGGCAGCCCAGTATTTCGAGGACGCTCATAAGCTCATCGGTTCGGATGCGCTCGTCGCGCGTCGGGTAGGACTGCTCTTCGACATCGGCCATGCTCATATGATGAGCGGCGAGGCCCAAGCCGCAATGGACGCGTTCGGGCGCGGGGTTGCCGAACTCGAGCCGCTCGAAAGCAGTAGCGCCACCGAACCCGTCCTCTCGATGCAGAAACGCGCCGGCGCGGTCATGGGGGAACTCGCGGCAATGCGCGCGGGGACCAGCCCGCGCGCGCAGGTTGCCGATTACGCCGGGGTCTGTAGCAGTCTCGATCCGCTGGAATGGGACGAAATGAAGCCGACCCCGTTCGATTTTGTCGTCTTCAACCTGACGCGTCTCGAAATCGAGTCTATGCCCACCGCCGTCCTCTCCGCACGCTATGCGGATCGGCTGCGCGCGACACGTTTCGGCGTCCTGCACGGCGTTACGCCCCAAGCCCTTTTTCGCGCCATGATCCATAATGGAGATTATGGCGAGGTCGTGCGCGACGGCGTTGCACAACTGCGGGCCATGGCGGTCGCCCAAACGGGTCCACGCACCGAAGACGATCTCTATAGGGCGCTGGACGAGAAGGCCTCCGTCACAACGGTCGCCAGCGAAATCGGGCCGGTCGGGGCAGCCATGGCCGAAGCCCTCTTCAGGATGGCGCTTGCCGGAGTGCAGCCCGACGCTGTGCTCGCCAAGTGGTGTGCTGACGTTCCCGATGGCGAGGACTGGGCCAGTCTGCGCGATCTCACCGACGAGGCGCTTCGCCTTTTCACCACCCAGGATGATATCTGGCCTGCAGTGCAGAAGCCGATGTTCGGCCGGGAGGCCCACATTCTCGCCGCACTGGCGGCCACACAACGGCGGTCGCTGACGCCCGAGCAAGTCCTGATCTGTCACAGCATGTGGGCGCATTACACCGCACCCAATGTGTTCCTGAGGGAACGGTGCGTCGAGCTGATCGACACGCTCATTTCAATTGGCTGGCGCGACCTTTGCGATCAGCCGGCATTGCTGGTCATGCCGCGCTTGACCGTGCCGCCACTGCGGTTGGCGTGTGACGGCAAACTTAGTGGGTGGCCGCGAATCAAGGCCATCTTGTTGGCGGGAATGGCAGCGGTCGACCGGCGCGCAGCGGCCAGGATTGATGATGTCGTGAGGGGAATTCCAGGCTGACTAGAAAGACGGCGATACTAGTGCTTCAGAGAGAGAGGTGCATGTCATGCTTCGACGGTGCGCCGACCTGCGCGAGGCCGCGCGGTTTGCCGTTTTGCCAGAAGGCAGACTTCAGCACCTAGCCAGTATCTGTTTTAGCCCCGGCGGGGCTTGTCACTTAGACTACTTCTCCACTCTGGCTGAGTTATATCCAGACTAAGAAACCTGTCTAACGTGTTCCGCGGGGTTGTTAGCAACGCGCGGTCAGAACTATGCCGCGTCGGCTTTCTCCCTCTGTCTGCCAAAAGCTGCCGGACCGAGAGCTGCCCAACCACTACCGCATAATGCGCGCCCCGCAGCCGCTCGGCTGCGGGGCGCGGTCTCTGTCAGTCCGCCGGGTTCCACAGGATGGCGAACTTGCTGTCGTCATCGCCAGCGGCACGGCCGAGGTTGGCGTAGAGCCGACGCGGTCCGAACTCGGGGGCGGCAAGGCTCAGCGAGATGTAATCGCGACCCGAGGTTTCCGCACGGCGGTTCCAGCCCGCACCGACCTCGACACCGTCGGAGACGACGCGGTAGTCGGGCTGGGTGTCATGGCTCTTGGTCGTATTGGCGACGATGTCGATATCGGCCTTGATGCTGAGCGTCTTGAGCTGGCCGCTGAAAGTGCCGTTGGTGCTGCGGGTGACATATCCGATGGCAGGCATGGTGGTTCTCCGTATTTGCGACCGGGACCGATTCCCGGCGACGCCGACCTGAAGATGGACGGGACAAGGCGGCCTCGAACCGGATGGCCGGAACGCTAAGTGGAGGACCGGAAGGGCCGAGCTATTTTGCTGCGCGAGGAGGGGCGGCTTTGCCCCGGGGAAAATAGGTCTGCCCGATGGTTTCGAGGGCGGCGACCGGCCATAGGTCGAACGCGTCAATGTCGGGATCGGTTCGGTTGCATACCGGCGAACCATCCATCTCGCTGCCGGTGGTCGGTCACCCAGTGTTAGCGGGATTGCCTCGTGCTAGCTCGGCTCTGCCTCAAGGCGGTCGCGACAGATACTTTCGACCAGTTCGAGGAGGATCGACACCCGTGTGCCGAGCCACGCGAGCTCCTCGTCGGTGATCGCATAGTGCGGGGAGTAGCGCGCGTTGACATAGGCTTGTCGCAGCAGATCGAAGCAGCGCCGCTCGAACTTGGTGCCGCGTGGCCAAGCTTCGGCAAGCGACGGCGCGATGCGCTCGCACTGCGACCGCAGGAAGTTCAGCCGGTGGGACTTGGGGCTGTAAAGGGTGAGGACCAGCAGCGTGGAATGGTAAGCGCGTTCGACCGCCTGATGCAGGCTAAACGCTGCCTCATTTCCGTTGCCGCGTTCGGCTAAAAATTTCGAGGATGCTGCAAACGCATCTGCACTCGGAATCCACTTATCAAAATAGCCTTTCGCTTCGGCCAGCGCCTCCTCGGGCGGCAGTTTGCGGGGTGCGGCAAGGCCGAACCCTTCGGCCTCGTAGAGCGCGACGCCCTGCTCGACGATATCGACGAAGAACGGACGTCCCCGCTCAAGCTGGGCGTTCACATCGGTCAGTGTGTGGACGATGAAGCTGACCGGCGCGGTCAGCGCCGCGTTGATCGTCATGTCGCGCATCAGCCGGTCTTCGGCGGCGGACCAGAATTCGAAATCGGTCAACCGCTCGTCGTTGACGACGATCAAGATATCGTAATCGGACTGATAGCCGCCGACCGGATCGGACACCCAGTCGCCACGCGCATAGCTGCCGTACAAGACCAGCTTGAGGATGCGCCCCTGCTTGCTCCATATCTGGGTGCCGGGGCGCAACGCTGCCTCGAACTCCTCGAACAGCACGCGCACGACGTGCGCGAGTTCGCGCTGGGTCGATTGCGGCAAAGGGTCGAGCGTGTCGCGCATGGTCGTCCCGTTCCTAGCGAGCGAGACGGCCATTGCACAATCGCCGTCTCGCTCGTGCATGTTTGCGCGTCAGACGAACCATCGCCCGAACCGCTGGCCGCGCGCGGTGCGTCGCCGCAGCTTGGTCAGCACGCGAGCGATAACGCGCTCGACCTCATCGACCGTGATGCCCATACGCTCGCCGACCCTGTCGTAGGGCAGGCCGTCGAGACGGTGGAGCATGAACACTTCGCGCTCGAACGGGCGAAGCCGTGCGATGGCGCGGTCGAGCAGGTCGAGATCGAAAGGGGCATTGTCGGCCATGACCGTTCTCCCGAAGAACGGGCCGGTGGCGCGCTGCGCCACCGGCCCTGCCGGTCAGGCTGCTTCGCGCAGCGGTTCGGGGTGAAGGTCGGGCGCGGGTCCGGCGTCCGGTGTCGCCGCGACCTCGATCTCGGATGCGGCCATAGCCAGCTGCGCGGCGCGGGTGACGGTCCCGACCCCGCCCCGCACGGTGTAGGGGCGCGGCGGAAACGCCATCCAGCGCGGCACCCAGCCTTCGACCTTGGCGCGTCCGTTCGTGCCGGTCAGGCAATCGCGCACGATCTGGCGCTTGACCTTGCCGGTCGCATTCGCGTTGCCGCTGGCGACGCTCTCACCCGCCACCTCGGTCAGGACCGCGTCCAAGACCTCGCGGTCGCGGACAAGATCGAGCATCGCATCATCGGCTTGCCAGTGCACCGCCATGTCGATGGCGAAGTGCAGCCCCAAAGTTTCGACAAGCGAGGTTCCGGCCTCCAGCGTCTCGGCCATGACGACGGCCAGCACCTCGTGCACCGCCGCATCGGGCAGGTCGAGCAGGTGCAGGAACAGCGCCGACAGACCATGATCGCCGTCATGCCCACCGACAACCGTGGGGGCTTCGGCATTGAACCCGAGAACGGCCAGCACTGCGCGCCGCCTTTCGTCGAACGCGGCTTCGGACACTGCGTTCTCGACGCTCTCGCCGATGGCATCGCTTTGACTGCGCTGCAGTTCGATGCGGACATGCCAGAGCGACGACCCGACAATCATGTGCGCGACCGCAAGCCGGAACGCCGTCGAAGGACTGGCTGCGACCTTGGTCCGAACGATCGCATGGCGATGCAGGTCGATATAGTTCTGTAACGGCGCACTAACCTCGGGACGCGCGGGCTTGGCGACGCTGCCCTCGCCCTTCGCCAGTGCGCGGGCTTCCTTCATGGTGACGAACCCTTCGTGGAACGCGACCTCGCCGCGCGGCGAGACAGTAACAAACACCTTGCCGCCGTTACGTTTGGTGCAGCGGTCGTGCTCCCATCCAGCAAAGTGCTGGCCGACCGGCAGCACGATGACCTCGCGCCACCCCGCTGTGCGATAGGCGTCGGCCCGCTCTTCGATGGCGGCTTGCTGCGCGGCCCAGAACGCCTCGGCATCGGCGAAGTAGCGTTCATCGCCGAACAGGTCCGACACGATGGCCCCTGCATAGCTGTCCACATCGAACAGCGCCGCCGAGACGGGAATGCTCGCCCCACCGAACAGCCACGCCTTCAACTGGCTGCCGGTCGGGCAATAGCTGCCGTCATTGTCGAACAGCGCCAGCCATTGCTGCTGCTGGGCTTTGGTTGCCAAGGTCAGGTGCCGGACGGTCGATGCTTCGATCTTCTCGTGACGATAAAGATTGCGGATGCGCGGCAAGAGATTGCCGAGTGCCAGCGTCCGCTTCACCTGCGATGCGGTCAGGCCGAAGGTCGCTGCGATATCCTCGGGGGAGCGGCCCTCGCGGACCAATCGCGTAAAACTCTCCCAACGCGTGACCTCGTCGGGGTCGAGCCGCGCGATGTTCTCGATCAAAGATGCCTCAAGGGCTGCGGCGTCGTCGCCCGCCGCGATGATCGCACACGGCAGCGGCTCGGCTTCGCCGGTCTCCTGCGCCAATGTCATGGCCGACAGATAGCGCCGCTTGCCCGCGACGATCTCGAAGGTGTCTGCCGACCCGTTCTGTCGGACAATGAGCGGAACCAACACGCCGCGTGCTCTGATCGAAGGCAGGATGTTGCCAAGGTCGGGGGCTTTGCCCTTCCCCCGCATGTTGGCGGTCGAGATGCTCAAGGCTGACAATGCGATATGCCGAAGTTCCATGATCTTGCTCCCTGCCTGCCACACCGGCCGCCGGAATGGCGGGGGTGGGCGGCAGGAACGGACCGGCAGGCCCGCGCGGAGCGGCGGGCCGCATCCGCATGGACCGCAACGCAGTGGAGGACCCAAGCGCAGCGCCGGGTTGCGGCACGCCGCGGCGGGCCTAGAGGGACGTGACGCCCACCCCCGTCAGGCCGACGGCCACAACCACGCCGCCCGCCCGGCGGGCGACCGCAAACCCCTTCCCTGTCGCTACCTTTGCGTCAGCGATCGTGACCCGAAGGGCAGAGACGCGTAGCGGCTCGGCAGAGCGACGGCGGCGTAGAGCGTGGCCGCGCGAATGCGTGGGACGCCCTGACATGCATTGCCACTCACTTAGGCGCTGAACATCGCCGACGAGCGGCGAACACGGCCATTTATGACATTACGCAGCGTCACTGGATCGACCGCAGCCATCTAAAGTGAAGCGTGATGCCGGCCCTCTTGCCCTTGGCGCACAGCGTTCCGATCACATGTCCATAGGGGCGCAAACCAACTCACCGACCACGGAAACATGCCATGCCAACCGACGAAACCCCCGACCGAATCCTTCGCCTTAAAGCCGTCCTCGATCGCACCGGGCTCAGCCGCTCGACGATGTACCGCAAAATTCAGCAGAGGACGTTTCCGGCGCAGGTCAAGATCGCAACCCGCTGCACCGGATGGCGTGAGTCAGCGGTCAAAGCATGGCTGCACAATCCGATGTTCTACAGCGTCGAGGACGATACGACTCCGCGTCACTAATCGCGATTTGGTTCATCAACGCGGACATCTCGATTGATGGGGCATAAGTCTCAAGAGTTGGACGCTGCCGACAGTCCGGTTTCAGGGCCTATGGTGAGGTAAGCAGCCATTTGTACACGAGCGCTAATGCTCGTCAGCCCGCGCCCACCTTCGGACGCTAAGCTAATCGTCGAGCGACCCCAATAGCTGCCGTTCGATTATGCGAGAGTTTTGCGCCCTCCATTACGTGTTAGCCGCCCTTGCGACGCGCATCCAGTTCACCAACCGGTTATTGTCAGAAAGCCGCAGGCGGAGCGAGTGAAGACGTAGGCGGTTGTAACCTTCGCCTGCGATCATGCCTTTCGCTCGAGGATGCGCCGCTTGGTCTCGATCTTGGCTTCCACGATCGCCGTTTGGATGTCCGCCAAGTTGTGTAAGCAAAGCTGCACTCGCGCCGGCGGGAGATCGGCGAGATCCAGGTTCATGCGCATTATGAAATAGTAGGCCATGGACAGACGGACTTTGATCGACCGCCTGCCATCCGTCATGTTGTAGTCACGCTGGATCGCTTGGCTCTGATCGTCGGTAAGGCCAGGGTGCGGCCGGAGGTCGAGGGCCACTACAGTATTCCACTCAACGTCATCTGCGGCATCGAAATCCGCTGGCGGTCCTGGTTGGATCTGATCGATCCGGGTCAGCACGAAATCCCTGAAGTCGTCCCGGTCGCACGCCCAGGCCCTGACGTGCCAGCGATAGCCATCGAATGCCAAGGCGTGGGGAGCGATCGTTCGGTTTCGCGAATTGGTAAGCGACTGGTAGCGCACCACAACACACTGCTTCGTGCGTATTGCGTCCAGGATACGTCTTAGACAGTCTGGATCGACGTGGCGGGCAATGTCCGGGGCCATGTCGACCGACGGGAGATCGCGGAACCACACCTCTGGGCGGGGCAGGGCGCCTGTCAGCAGCGCGCGAAGCTGCAAGAGCAACCGATCCGCGGACACCTTCAGAAACGATGGCTTCATGTCGGGTGTCGGCCTGAAGGCGCGCCCCGTGGCGTCATACTCGATGTTGTCTCCCGCTATCTCACGATAGCGACGCAGATCGACGGACGCCTGCGGAGTTGAGATCTCGAAGGTGTCCTCGACGTCGCTTCGGTTTAGCGAACCCTCCCAAAAGAGCTTCCACTCGATGAACTCGAACCGCCGGTTCTGCGTCCAATTCCGCTTTTCTTCGACGGCCATACGTATCGTTCCTTGACGGGTATCGTTCCTATACCCATATAGTTTCTAGCGCGTTCACGACGACTCGCGCATGTATCGGCTCGCGTCAAGCGGGAGACATCCGGAGACGATTTGATGAGCCGCGAACATGTTGGTCACCGGGAGATCCTCCGCTTTGCCGAAGAGCGGGTAAATTTGCCCCAAGATAAGGCGCTTGAATATCGCGCCCAGGCGAAGCGGCTCCGCGACAAGCTCGAGGGCTACGTGGACGAGCATCCTGACTTCACCCTCCGCAAGATGTTGCTCTCGGGCAGCTTGGCGAAGGGAACGGCGCTGCGGTCGCTCAACGACATCGACGTCGCGTGCTACATCAGTGGAGCGGATGCCCCTCACTCGGTGGACGCGCTGCTAACCTATCTGGCCGAGCGGCTGCGCAAGGCGTTTCCGAACTTCTCTCCGGATCAGGTGCAGCCCCAGACTTACTCGGTGACCGTGTCGTTCCGAGGGTCGGGCCTCGACGTGGATGTCGTGCCGATTCTTTATGAGGGCGATCCGCAGTGGTTCGGCAATCTCGTCAGCCAGGACGACGGTTCCTTCCTGAAGACGAGCATTCCGCTCCATCTGGATTTCGCCGCCAAGCGCAAGAAGGCGCAGGCGAAGCACTTCGCCCAGGTGGTTCGGCTGGTGAAATTCTGGGCCCGGCGCGAGAAGCAGGGGCGCAACGGCTTCCGCTTCAAGTCCTTCATGATCGAGCTGATCCTTGCCAAGCTGTGCGATGACGGCCTCGACCTCTCCGACTATCCCGAGGCTCTCCAGCACTTCTTCACGTATGTCGCGACCAGCGGCCTGTTCGAGCGCATCGCGTTCTCCGACTACTACGCCCTATCGACGATCGGCTCCTTCTCCGAACCGATGCGAATCATCGATCCGGTGAATGCCCTGAACAACGTCTCGCGGCTCTACACCGCCGCCAACATCGAGGTGATGATCGATGCTGCGCTCGACGCGGGAGACGCGATCGATGCCGGCCTGGCCGCACCCAACAAGCAGTTGACCGTCGGCTACTGGCAGAAGGTCTTCGGCTCCACATTCCAAGTCTGAGGTCCGCGATGTCGAGCTATAGCTACACCGAGAGCGAGGCCTTCACGGTCACCCACGCACGCCACATGGCGGCGAAGATCGCGACCGACCTTAAGCGCATCCAGCGCCTTTATGGCCGGCCGTATGACTTCGAGATCGCGGATTACGAGGCAGAGGCAGTCGCGCTAATGAAGGCGGGATACCTGTCCTCGGTGACTTACGGCTTTCAGCGGTCCGGCTCATGGATCGAACCCACCTTGGTGTTCACGGCACGTGACCTCGCAGGAAGTGCGGCTAATGATGACGATCCTGGGCGGATCCGGCCGGGGAAGGATGTGTGCGGGGCCAGCTTCACCAGCTTCCTCAGCTACACCAGCGCCTACTTCAGCCTTTCGCAGGCCGAGCGCGAGACCTTCAAGAGCGGCCTTCCAGTGCAACGCGCCACCGGTTCGCAGCCTCCGGTCGATGGCTATTTGGCGGCTGATCGAACCTATTCTGCTGGTGGCCGAGCTCTCGATCGCTCCAGCGTGAGGAGCTACTGATGCAGAACATCCCAAGTCTCGATGACCTTTTCGAACGCCGTGTGACATATCCCGATTTCGAGCCCCAAGAGCGGCTTGCGCGGCTCGTCGGTCTTGACGATCAGAAGTCCCGCCTGAGCAAGATCCTGGGCCTCCTCGTCAACCCGCAGGGTCTTGAACGCTGGGCGACGAAATTTCACTCGGGCGAAGCGAAGCCGCTTCTGGATGTGGTCCTACGCCGCCCGCCACTGGTGGTCCTCGCTGGAGATGTCGGGTCGGGCAAGACCGAACTGGCGGAGACTATCGGCGACGCCGTCGCTCGGCAGGAGGGGATCGAGATCACGCTCTTTCCCCTGAGCCTAGCGACGCGCGGCCAAGGTCGTGTCGGTGAGATGACGCAGCTGCTGTCCGCGGCGTTCGAGCACACCGTCCAGGCTGCCACCCGGCTGAAGACGACTGGAAAGGCGAGGGGAGCGGTCATCCTTCTAGTGGATGAGGCGGACGCGCTCGCGCAGTCGCGGGAGGCGACCCAGATGCATCATGAGGATCGTGCCGGGGTCAATGCCTTCATCAGGGGCGTCGATCGCTTGGCGAACCTGCGACTGCCGGCGGCCGTCATTATGTGCACCAATCGCCTGAATGCGCTGGATCCCGCGGTGCGTCGTCGCGCCGCCGATGTCATGACCTTTGCAAGGCCCAGTGCCGAGCAGCGCCATTTCATCCTGTCCACAAGGCTGAACGGCATGGGAATCTCTCGAGACCAGTTGCAGGTGCTGGTCGATGCGACCGGTCCGATGCGGGAGGAGCCGGGATTCACCTTCTCCGACATAACCCAGCGGCTTCTGCCGGCAATCGCACTGGATGCCTATCCCGACCGCCCAATCGAGGGGCAGCGGGCGATCCAGCTCGCGAAGGCGATGACCGCGACGCCACCGTTCCACGACGAGATCCAATCGAAGGGAACGGGTAGATGAGCGGCTGGTCGATTCAGACGCTGCTTTCGGAGCTCCATGACGACATTCAGGAGCGGCTCGCACGGGCGCGTAAGTCGTTCGGGCACCCCGGGACGAAGGGCGATGCCAGCGAGTCCGTCTGGCTCGAGCTGCTGCAGACCTATTTGCCGCAGCGATATCAGGCCGCATCAGCGCACGTCGTGGACAGTCTGGGATCCTTCAGTGATCAGATCGACGTCGTGGTCTTCGACCGGCAGTATTCGCCTTTCATCTTTAAGTTCCAAGGGCAGACCGTCATACCTGCGGAGAGCGTCTACGGAATCTTCGAGGCGAAGCAGTCCATCAATGCCGAACAGGTCGCTTACGCCCGTAACAAGGTCGCGAGCGTTCGTTCCCTTCACCGGACCAGTCTGCCCATCCCGCACGCCGGGGGCGTCTATCCTGCAAAACCCCTCCAGCACATCGTCGGCGGGCTGTTGACGCTCGAGAGCGACTGGAAGCCCGGGCTCGGTGATCCGATGATCAAGGCTCTCACTGATGGCGCGGCTGGTGATCGGCTCGATCTAGGCTGTGTTGCGGCACATGGCATCTTCTCGTGCGATGACGAAGGCTGCGGGACCCTGACACCTATGGGCAAGCCGGCGACGGCCTTCCTCCTAGAATTGATCGCGCGACTGCAGGAGAAGGCGACGGTTCCAATGATTGACGTCAGGGCCTACGCGCGCTGGCTTGACGTTGACGTTCCAGAATGACCCAAGTCGGAGATGGGCCGCGCACGCCGTTCAAGCTATTCGCCAAGTAACCACCGAGACGAGTGAAAATTTCAGGAGAGACAGTATCACCAGATTCCTAAACGACGAGGAACTTGGCTCCGCGATCAGGGGTCTGGTGAAGGGCGACAAGCTTCGCTGTGCGGTCGCCTTCTGGGGAGCAGGCGCCGCGGAAGCGCTGTTTGACTTGGCAAAGGTGCCTCTCGATGCGCGCCTGATCTGCGACATCTCTATGGGTGGTACTAATCCCCGTGAGCTGGAGGCGCTGGGCGCTCCGATGAATCCGAACCTGGTCCATATGCGTGGCCTGCACGCCAAGGTCTATCTGTCGGACCGCGGGCTGATTACCGCGTCAGCCAACGCGTCGAACAACGGGATCGGGTTCCTTGAGGTCGCTGGGCTGTTAGAAGCTGGCACGTTCCATGAGCCCACCAGCGAAGTTTATAAGAGCGCAGGCGAGTGGTTCGAGCGCATTTGGGGACAGTCCAACGAGATGGACCCTGCTGCCCTCGCCGCCGCAAAGGAGGCATGGCGGCGCCGCAAGGGAGGTGAGCGACGCGTGCCACGCGCCGCTAACCCGAAATCGCTGATCGATCAGGTACTGGCCGATCCTGAGTCATGTCGTGGGGTCGGGTTCGTGTTTTCCTCGGGCACGTCGACTTCGAAACACCTGGAGGAAGCCACAGCGGCGCTGATCGAGCATGACGACAGCTTAGATGTTAGCCTTCTCCCTAAAGCGGCGCGCAAGGCACTGACCCGCTGGCCGTTGGGCAATGTGTTCAGCGATTGGGCAGCACAGGACGTGTTCGCCTGGCCACAGCGCTTCGTGTGCGCGCATAAGGGCGCAAGGGGCGGGATGACGTACTGGTTTTACGAACGCTCGTACTCGACGCTCGTGGATCCCGAGCGGGGCGTAGTGCTGGCGATCCAATCTGGCGGGCTGCGCCGCGAACTGGGCTTCCAACACGGTCGCAAGACGATGGTCGAGACCGACGAGAAACGGCTGCGCGGCATTTTCCAGGAAATCGGCGAAGACGGGCATCGACTTTTTGAGAATGGGACCAGGCTGTCGGCTTTCCTTTCCGACCTCGAGCTTCCAGGCTGACCGACCCGCTCGAGGGCTCGCCACCAAAATCTCACCAAGTCACCTAGATCGCCGCAACCTTGCAAGAAGATGCGCCGCCCGGAGAGAACTAAGATGGACATAGTATTTGGTCTAAGTGCCGACGAGGGCGCGTTTCCACCTCACGGTGGCACTGGTGCAGGTGCAGTTGGTGCGCCGGTGGTCGGTCCGAACGGCCTGCTGGATATCCTTGAGACAGCGCTCGGCATGGGCTCTCCGCCGATCGCCAAGGTGGTCCGCATCGCGTCCTTCCAAGCAGTGCTTGAAGGAATGGACGGTGGCCCAAGGTTCTGGAGTCGATCGCTCGCAGTCGATGCTTGGGCGACCTCCCGAACGTTGCTGCATTGGCGCGACGAACTCGTCGACGCGGGATGGTCGGCGGATCGAGCTTGGGCGGCGGCGCGGCTGAGCGATCTTGCCGCAGCCGAACGCGAATCTTCGAGAGTGGGGGCGGGGCTCGCGGACCGCATTGCCGCAATGTCGACGAAGTTGGCAGCGAGTCCACGCCTTCCGATCCGGCGGATCCGCCTCGTCGACCGTCGTGCGCTGCACACGGCGGGATGGCGCGGACTGCTCAACGGGCTCGAAGCCTGTGGGGTGCTGATCGAGGAGATGGAGGTTAAGCCGGCTGCGCCCGCGGACACGGCGCTTGGGAGGCTCCAACGTTGGATGACCGATGGCGGGGATCTTGGCGGATTGCCAGATGGAACTGTTACCGTCGCGACTGCAAGCAGCTCGGCGCTTGCAGCTGAGGTGGTTGGTCAGTGGTTTGAGCGGTCCCACCGCGACGGTGCCCTGATCGCGCAAGAAGCGGATACGCATCTTCTTGACCACGGCTTGCATGCTGCGGGGCAGCCACGTGCAGGTAGAAGCCAGGCATCTGCTCACCGGGGATCACTGCAACTGCTGCTACTGGCCTTCAAGGGCTCGTGGGCTCCGTTCGACGCCCATGCGCTGATGGAACTGCTAGTCTTTCCGACTTCGCCGATTGCATCGCGCGCCGGGCGGCGCTTGTCTGCCGCGCTTGAGCAAGCGCCTGGCCGGGGCGGAGACGCCTGGATCGAGGCGTGGCGTCTCATTGAAGAACGCGAGCTCCAAGAGGCGGGTGAAGATGCCAAGGAGCAGGGCAAGGCCGCGTCCCGTGTCGATCGCTGGCGATCCTGGGCGGAGGTCGCGGTGGCCGATCCGATTGCTGGCATGCCGCTCGAGGCGGCACTCGCGATCTGCGATCGAACGGTGGCATGGGCCGTCACCCGCTTTTCCCGAGATCAAGATCCTCTCTATCAAGCGACGGCGACCCTCGCGTCAGATGTGCGGGCAGCTCTAGGAGCGTTGAAGCGCCAAACGCTCCCCCGGACTCTGATTGAGCGCATAATTGATCAGGCGCTCGATACGGGTCACGACAATCCGGGCGCGGAGGCCGAGGCGGCCCCGTGGCGCAGCGTCAGCCGGCCGGGCGCCATTTGGGGCCCTGCATCGACCGTGGTTTGGTGGAATTTCCAATCGACTGTGGAGGGAGGTGGGCGTCGCCCCTGGGTTCAAGCAGAGCGCGACGAACTCGCGGCAGCGGGCTGTCCCCTCGACGAAGTTTCATGCGCAGGACAGGCGGCCAGCGCTGGGTGGGAACGCGCTGTGCTCAACGCGCGGGACCATGTTCTATTTGTCATGGGCGCGTTGACGTCGGGCGACGATGAAACCCTGCACCCGCTGGCACACCGTCTTGCGCCCGCGCTGGACCGTCTAGCTGACCGAAGCCGACTGGAGGACGCGCTTTCTATGGAGCGGCTGACGATTGCCGGCGTCGAGCTGATGCGTGTCCCCGTTCAGCCGGTCCCTCTGCCGCAGCACCGATCGAGGTGGATGACGCCTGCCGGATATGCTGCACGGCTGGGTGATATCAGCGAGTCTGCGACTTCTTTCGAAAACCTTCTCGCATGTCAGTTGATGTGGGCGTTAAAGCATGTCGCCCGGTTGAGGCCTGGCCGGATCCGATCAATCCCGGACGCGAATCAGCTTCTTGGGAACCTGGCACATGCGCTCGCGCGAGACGTTTTCCTCCCTGGTCCCCCGCCGGGCCCAGAGGCGGCGGCTGCAAAAACTGCTGCGCTTCTCGACGCACGCATCGACCAGCTGGCGGCACCTTTGCGTCATCCTGAGATGACTGCGGAATTGGCTTTTGCGCGCGATCGCCTGCCGTCGGCCATGGCTCAACTTGCAACGGTTCTCGTTGAAAACGACCTCGAGGTCGAGGCGACCGAACTCCAAGTTAGCGGCGATTTCGAGAACGCTCTGGCCGTCCGGGGCGCGGTTGATCTCGTGGCGCGCGATCGCGGCGGGAATGCGGTGATCATTGATCTCAAATGGACGAGAAGCGCTAGGTCCAGGCTCGAAGAACTGCGATCGGGTCGAGCTGTTCAGCTTGCAACCTACGGCGCGATGGTTGCCGAAGGCGCGCCCTACAGGGCTGGATATTTCTTGCTGAATCAGCGCCAGTTCGCGACGCTTACCCAAGGTGGTCTCATCGGCCGTGCCGTAACGGGAGATCGCGACTTCCCCGAGACGTGGACGGCGATCATGGAAAGCTGGAGGCGGCTACGTGCTGCAGCGGAGGAGGGTGGTCTTGTCGCTCGCGGAGTAGACGGGATGGAACAACACATGCCAGCCGACCTGCCGATTGAGCGCGAGGTCAAATGTGAATGGTGCGATTACGCCACTTTGTGCCGTGTGCGGGGACTGTCATGAGCGAGCCGGCAACGCATAATCGCGTCGATACCATCATCGCGTCGGCGGGCACGGGCAAGACCTACACTCTCGTCGAACGGATAGCGGACGCGATTGAGGGCGGGCTCGCTCCGGAGCGGCTGCTCGCCACTACGTTCACTAAACGTGCGGCTGCCGAGCTTGCTGGCAGAATTCGCGCAAAGTTGATCGAACGCGGTCGTCCGGATCTCGCGGCCGCACTGCTCTCCGCCCGCATCGGCACGGTAAATAGCGTCTGCGGCTCGCTGATCTCAGAGTTCGCATTCGAGCTCGGGCGCTCTCCCATTGCCGAAGTGATTCCGGAGGGTCGTCAGGCGCTGGTTTTCGCACGCGCCAGTGGCGAGGCGATGCAGGCGTTCGTGACTGCGGTAGCGCCTATCGCGGAGCGCTTCGGCATGCCGACACGAGACTACCGATCGAAGGGTAAGACCCTTCGTGGTTGGCAGGACGACGTGAGGCGGATCGTCGATGCTTCGCGCTCCAACGGTCTTGATGCGGAGCGGATTTCGCGATCCGCAGCCCGCTCTGCGACGTCGCTGCTCGCCTTGCTACCCACCGTGGCAGATGAGACGTCCGAGCAGCTTGACGCCAATCTCAGGGATGCGGTCTTCGCGTGTGCTGCGAGCATAGAAGCGATTGGCAGGGCAACGCTCAAGATCGGCACTCAGAAGAGCGATCTTCCCTGCATCGACAATGTTATGCCCGCACTTCAGCGTGGCGAGCCACTACCCTGGGCTGACTGGGTTCGACTTTCCAAGCTGGGAAAGACCAAGGCGGACGCCGCGATCTTCTCCGATGTGGTGGCGGCCGCTTCCACTCATCCCCGCCATCCCGCCCTAAGGCGGGACATCGCAAACTTCATCCGCCTCCAGTTCGAGTGCGCTGAAGCCTGTCTGCGAGCACACCAGGCCTACAAGGCATCGCGCGGCATGGTCGATTTCGTCGACCAGGAGATGATCGCGCTCGATATTCTTCGTGATCCAGCGAACGCTACACGCCTGCGCGAGATGATTGGTGGCGTCTACGTCGATGAATTCCAGGATTCGAGTCCGATCCAGATCGCGATCTTTTCGGCGCTTGCAGCGATTTCTCCCGGCAGCGTGTGGGTAGGGGATCCGAAGCAGTCGATCTACGGCTTCCGCGATGCCGACCCCGCGCTGACACAGATTGCCGCCAGGGCGATTACGACGGCGACAGGAGGTGCCTTCGAATACCTGCAGCGATCCTATCGGACCCGGGAGACGCTCGGTGGCCTTGTAAACGCCGCTTTCGAGGGAAATTTCGTGCGAGCTGGAATGACTCGCGAGGAGGTTCTGTTCGCCGGCTACGAGCGCGGCGACTGCGAGCATAATCCAATTTCGACTTGGTCGATCGACGGACCAAACAAGGGCGCAAGGACCGAGGCGCTTGCGGCATTGGTGGCCAATCTTCTCGGCGACGGCGCTGGGTGGCCCGTGCATCCGAAAGTGGGTGGAGCACGCCCGGCTCGGGGAAGCGACGTCGCCCTGCTTTGCCGAAGCAATACTCAGGTGGCGGAACTCGCGGCGGCGTTGGCGAGGCAGGGTCTCCTTGTCGCAGTTGAACGCAGCGGGCTTCTCGATCAACCCGAGGTCGAACTTGCGCTCGCCGCATTGCGCTGGGTCGCAGACCCGGCCGATCAGCTGGCAGCAGCCGAGATCGCCCGCTTGGCGACAAACGACGAGATGTGGCTGACAGCGGCATTCGAGGAACAGAGCGTCGTAGCACTGGAAGCCTGCGTCCCCTTCATCGATCAACTTCGTGCAATCCGCGAGGCCACGCCGGCTCTAACGTCGGCGGAGGTCTTCGAGCGAGTCCTTCATGTCGACGGGCTGCTGACTGTCGTCGCGAAATGGGGCTCGATGGAGCAGCGCCTAGTTAATCTGGAGGCGTTGCGCTCTCTATTGGAGGCATATCAGGAGGAGCAGCGCTCGGAGCGCCAGGCCGCGACCCTGACGGGTGCTTGCGAATGGCTAGCCTCGCAAGCAGTCGGAGCCCAGCCGCAGAGCCGACACCCGGACGCTGTGCAGGTGCTCACCTACCATCAAGCGAAGGGCCTGGAGTGGCCGATCACGGTGTTGGTTGAACTGGAATCCAAGGCGAAGGGTTCGCCGTTCGGCATCGTCGCCGAAGACGAAAGTCCGCCGGACTGGCGTGCGCCGCTTGCAGCGCGTGTCCTACGTTACTGGCCATGGCCCTATGGCGAGCAGCAGGTAGGTGTAGGTCTGGACGTCTCGGCGCCAGCAAGCCCTCAGGGCATCGAAGCGCTTGCCGCTGAACGGCTTGAACGCACGCGGTTGCTATATGTCGGCATGACGCGACCGCGCGACCACTTGGTTCTCGCGCTCACGGGGCAGCCGGCGGAATGGCTGGAGGAACTAACGGGTGATGACGGTACGCCCCTCGTCGCTGCCAGCAGCGGCGTCGTCATAGTGGGCGGAAGACGGTTTGAGGTGCGCACGCCGTCTCCAGCTTGCGATTCAACGCCCCCCGCGGTCGGTGAGTTCGTCCGACCATTGTTTGAG
>ENA-OBLH01000311-OBLH01000311.1-metagenomes-genome-assembly--contig:-NODE-311-length-17240-cov-3.57056_pt1 | contig 17240 bp, 19 predicted proteins | sample MGYA00153382_OBLH01 | MGnify analysis MGYA00153382
CTGCTGTTAACCACCATTGGTAGGGGCGCAAGGCCTTGCGCCCTTACTATATCTAGGGTGTCTGCGTAAGTCCTGTATTATTGAAGGTGCAAAGAATCTGAAAATTTTTTAGTTATTTCTACAAGATTATCTAGATGGTTCCTAATATTTCTGGTAGTTGGGGGAGTAGCAGTTGAAAAGCTTTCCCCCGATGACTAATTGCTTGCTTTAGCTCTGGGGTCATTTCGGCAAAGGTTTGTTGATATTCAGGAACATAGAAAATGGGATCGTAACCAAAGCCCTTGTCACCCCGGGGGCGGTGGAGAATTTCTCCCGGACAAACTCCTTCAGTAATGGTAGCGATCGACCCATCAGGCCGGGCTAGAGCCACGGCACAGACAAACTGCCCTTGGCGATTCAACTCGTTTCCCAACTCCCCCAAAAGGCGATCGATCCGCTGGGGATCTGTATCTCCATAACGGGCTGAATAAATTCCGGGAGCACCATCTAGGGCATCCACCTCTAAGCCGGAATCATCTGCGATCGCCCAGTGTCCAGTAGCGATCGCCACTTGGCTAGCTTTCAGGCAAGCATTCTCCGCAAAAGTATCCCCCGTCTCTTCTACCTCTAAATCTTCTGGTTTTAGTTGGAGTTCACAAGCTATGCCTTGAAGATGATCTTGTAATTCTTGCAACTTTCCCGGATTACCTGTAGCCACGACAATAGTAGGTTTCATAAGCAAACATTATATTCCCTGAGCTAAACTTAGAACCAATGTACTTGGAGGCTTCTCTGAAGTCTGCACTCCTAGTAATACTCTTTCAACCATAATACTAATCAACACCTGACTATAATCTTACTTTCTCTCCGGCTTGCTTTCTCCAAAGGATTGCATAATCACCGCATCCACCATCACTACACCCGTATCTTCACTTTCAATACACCGGGCCGCAATATTTGATAGATCTAATACCCTAGGAGGAATATAAGGGCCTCGATCGTTAACCCGGACAATTACGGATTTATTATTTTTCTGGTTAGTAACCTTCAGATAAGTATTGAAGGGCAGGGATGGATGAGCAACTGTCAAGGCGTGCTGGTCATAAATTTCTCCGTTGGCAGTCTGGCGACCATGAAAATAACTTCCATACCAAGAAGCTAGACCACTAATTTTGTTACTAGTTGCCGATAATTTGTACATTTTTATCTGGGCTTGCGCTAAATCTAAGGCAGCTACTCCTAAGGCTAACCGCAGACTATTAGTTAGTTTAATCGCAATTAGTTCCTTATTAGTCGGGATACTACTCTTTAGGGCATCATCTACTAAAAATAGTAAGCGATCGCCCAATTTAATCGCTGGCTCCCCATTCACTAAGCTGGGTTGCAACTGTTGAGGATCAAGATTAGGGTGATTAACTAGCTGCTGTAGCCGCTGTGCTAATAGGTCTGCATCTAGCTTTTGCTCAAACTCAGCAATTAGATGGCGCTTTAACCACACCTGAAACTTAGGAATAGGGGAGATTATAGGTTGTCCCGGAGCTTGCGGTGCATCAGTTGAAACATTATCTGGGATTTTCTGAGAAAGGAGCCAGAAATTGCGCCTTGTCTGGGGGGGCATTAGGGTATCCGATCGAGCAACAACCACATCTGTCGAACTGGGCTTGGGTCTACTAACAAAATAATTTTGCCAAGGAAACAGACTATGCAACACCTGCATAATTTTTGGAGGTAAAGATATCTTTGATCTTTCCGGGCTGGGCGTATCTATCTCTAATTCCCTGTTCCCCTCCAGAGTGGAAAGATTAGCCCAAGAATATTCCATAGCAGTAGTTTCTGCCTGACAAAAATTATTTTCTCCCGTCTTCAGCCACCAAGAAGCAAATTTCATCCCGGAAGATGACCCCTTAGCCGAATCCGAGGTACTTGTCCCAGCAGAATTGGAAGCAGGATTTGACGAAAAAATTAGAGGAGAGCTTATAGATGTAGTCGTTAAAGGCTTTGCTGGAGAGATATTTGCTATAGGAATATCTGTAGGAATAAGGGTGGGTTTAATAACTGTAGTAACGGTAGAAGTGGGGGTAGAAACTACTGATTCTCTTATTAAAGTTAAAGATTGGTTAGTTATTTTTCCTAATGGATTGCTAACCTTGATAAGGGGCTTATGCTTAAAAGCTGAAGATAAATAATCGGCAATTAGTGATCCCTGAAAACCATAGCTAAGGGAGCAGTTAAGCCAAAAAGCAATCCATAAAATTCCAAAAAATGGCATAGACTGTAAGGGTAGTAGACACTCTGGTGCGATCGCCATATCACAGTTAAGCAGTTGCTTACTATGGTTGGGGATCAAGATTAATAAGATTCATTATTGTATCCTAGATCACTTGCTATGTCATGATCCCACCTTTTGGCTTTCTTGAATTATCCCATAGGAAATTCTTATCAAATTTCATGCTAGGTCTTCTTAACGTTCAAAGCAAAACGCCGTAAATTGCGTAGAGTTCAAAAAGCTTTTAGTCCCAAGAAGAAAGGCTCTAACAATCGCCCTAAGGCAAGATTGAAAGTTGCTAAAGGTCATGCTGAAATTAGCGATGCCCGTAAAAATTTTCTTCACAAGTTGACAACTCGACTGGGTAGGTTTATCTTTTAGCCAATCCTATTTGGCCAATGTTATCATGAAGTTATATTGAGCTTAGAAGGTGGAGTTAAATTGCTTAACCAAAAAAACTTAAATCGGCGACAATTTTTGTTGAGCGCTACTGGTACAACCGTAGTGGCCGGATCGCTACTTTATTATTTAATTAACTCCGGGAGAAAAGACACCATGACAACTACAAAAGAAGAAAACTTTGAAATCACCAAAACCGAAGCTGAATGGAAGGAAGTTCTTTCTCCAGAGCAGTTTAATGTACTGCGGAAGCATGGCACAGAACGAGCTAGAACTAGCCCCCTAGATAAAGTCTATGCTGCTGGAACCTATGCTTGCGCTGGTTGTGACTTGCCTTTATTTACTGCCGAAACTAAATTTGATAGTGGTACAGGGTGGCCTAGTTTCTATCAACCGATCGCTGGGGCAGTGGCAACTTCGGTCGATCGCTCCCTTTTCTCCACCAGAGTAGAAGTTCATTGTCATCGTTGCGGGGGTCATTTGGGGCATGTATTTGATGATGGCCCCGCCCCTACTGGCAAACGTTACTGTATGAATGGGGTAGCTATGAAGTTTATTCCTGTCTAGAGATAACCCAACTCTATCATTTTGGCTAGAATTTGCTCCACAGAATCAGTAATGCTTTCTTGGTCGGTATGGCATTCTACCGTAGGACTAAGGGGAGAATCGTAGGGATCACTAATACCTGTAAACTGCTTTATCTCCCCAGTTCTGGCTTTTTTATAGAGTCCTTTCACATCCCGTTGTTCACATACTTCTAGGGGCGCATTGACATAGACTTCCATAAAATCCCCGATGCGATCGCTCACCTCTTGACGAATTTCTCGATAAGGGGAAATGGCAGACACAATCACAATCACCCCATTCCGAGTTAATAAATGGGCAACAAAACCAATCCGCCGGATATTTTCATCTCGGTCTTCTTTGCTGAAACCCAAGCCCCTGGTGAGATTCTGCCGAACAATATCCCCATCGAGGAGTTCTAAACGTTGGACTCCTCTTTTTTGTAGAACTTCTGCCAAAGCCAAGGCGATCGTACTCTTGCCCGCTCCACTCAAGCCAGTCAACCAAATTGTTACGCCCTTGGTTATATCTTGTTGCATCTTCACCTATCTTCCTATTAATCTGCGCCGGATCTGCCACAAAGGTTTTTTGATCTCCGGCGGCATTGATGATATTTGTTGTCGCCAGAACGTTTTTGCAGCTTTAATAGCATACCCCCGTTCATGCCTACGGATGCAACTCTCCAAAGATTTTACCCAAGGCTGATTAATTCCCCTTGCCTTAGCAGTATGCAGAATTGGTAGAAAATCCACCTCTAACTGTGCCTGAGGAACTTCTAGGGCAGCAATTTGCTGGTCTGTCACATCTTCAGGGAAACAGCTAGGCAGCCCCGCCCCTAAAGACCGAAAGCTAAGAATATTCCGTATACATTTCTCGCACTGACAACAATTCTTATCTAATTCTGATCCCTGCCAACAGACTCGTAAGTGATCCCGGACTTCTGGCCAGTTGCTAATTTCCTTGATTTTCTCCAACCGAGAATAGCCTGCCCCATCATGGATCACTTGAAAACTAGAGCTAGAGAGGTAGCGATCGGTCAAAGGATTGGAACCTTGAGGGAATACCAGAGATTTATAGGAAGGCCCACTAGCAATTAAACCTAGAGGATAAAGATTTTCTAATAACATTAAACAAGAGACGATCGCTGCCCCGTGAGCATCTTCCCAATCTTGGTTTAACGCCCGAAAATTTGTTACTAACGGGATTAATTCCACCCCAACACTATCAAGAATTACCTGAGACTTGGCCAAAGCTCGATCAAAAATCTCTGACTGATCTAGGGAAATATCAAAACCATGTACCATGACTGCCGCTGTCAAATTTTGGCGTTGTCTTCCCAATTCAAATTTAGTATGTCTGCCTAGGGTAAAGCAGCTATCTACACCTCCAGAGAAAGCCATAATTGCCTGATGATTACTATTAGGAATACCTAGAGTTGTCCCTAAGTTATCTATTTCTCGATCGGCAGTAATGTTAATAATTTGATATCGAGGACACCAAGAAACCCAAGCAGTTTGAAATTCTACTAAGTTTTGGAGTAAGGTGCGATCGACTTCTCCGTGGACTACCAATTCTGCCGGATAATCCATTGCCAGAAATAAAGTTGCCACCACAAAAGCATTGCAATGATGGGGAATTATGGACTGATATTTAATGGGTAAACTATACCAAAGACTTTGTTTTCGACCATCAGGAAATTCTATAGTGACAGAGCTAGTCACCCTATTTTCATCTATTTTTAGTTCTTCCTGCCAAAGATGAATTCTCTCCATATTTACAACATTTACAATATTTACAATATTTACAAATTAAAGAAGGAGTAGAGAGATAGCTTCAACCATAATTCGGTGTTCTTGGACTTGAATCCGTTGATGGAGAGTTTCTGCCGTATCTTTTGGCAGTACTGGCACGGCAGCTTGAATAATTATGGGACCCCGATCTACTTCTACCTCCACAAAATGTACCGTACACCCTACAATTTTTACCCCGGCAGCGATCGCTTGCTCAACGGCCTTGATTCCCGGAAAACTAGGCAGCAAACTAGGGTGAATATTAATCATCTTTTGGGGGAAAGCATCAATTAATACAGGGGTAACTCGCCGCATCCACCCCGCCATGACTACTAGTTCTACTTGATGATCCCTGAGAGTTTGAGCAATCTGGGCATCAAGTTCCTCTCGTTGGGCATAATCTCGATGGTTGAGTAGAATCGCCGGAATCCCCCATTGCTCGGCACGCTCTACAGCTTTGATACCGGGATTATTGTAGATGAGGACTTGGATTTGAGCATTTAATTTCTGGGCATGGATAGCTTGAGCGATCGCCCCAAAATTGCTGCCACTGCCGGAAGCCATTACTCCCAACTTCAAAGGTGGCTGAGTTGCACTCCTGTTCAAATCAACCACAGGAGACACCAATACCCCCAAACCCTGATCTAACAATAACCCCTGCTTGCTATCCATACTCTTGTCCCATCTAAATCAATCTCTGGATCATACCCCAAAATCCTAAGCCCTAAAACAGGCTGGGGATCGACCTACTTCTAGGCCCTTCAGGAGGACGGGAACCCGGCGCACACTGGATTTGTTTCCCATTTTGTACCGAATCATGATCTTTAGGGCGGGCAGCATTCAAACTACCATTCATCAAATCATTATTATTTTGGGTTACTATTAACCCCGGTGGAGGCGGAGGAGTCATGCTAGGCTCGATCGTCTCACAAATCCCCGCTACTGGGTTACTTTTCTCCCCTTCTTTGATTACAAATGCAGCCCCAGAAAAACTCCTCAGACCTGCAACTTTGGCTGTGGCAGTTACAAACACTGCCTGCCGAAGATTATTACCCGGACTGACTTGATAGTTATAGTTATTAGATTCTCTATCTTCCAGCCCTAGACCCAGTTCTTTAATATCTGTAATGAATGTTTCTTTTTCTAGAAAATAAGCCTGCTGTCCTCGCAGGATAGAACCAACAATACTTCTGCCTTCCCTTTCCTTGGCCATATTTCTTGCTTCTAGAGAGTTAGCAATTTCCGTATTTCTAGGCAACGCAGTTAGGTTAGAAACCCGGCTTAAAATAGAAGAGCCAGTCGTAAATTCTGTAGGTCGGGGTTCACCAGCTTTAATCCCTGCTATTTCTACCCGCATTCGACTATCACTGGTAAATTCAAAAATAGTTTTAATTGCTTCTTCCCCCGGTTGAGCAATATCAATTTGCAAGGGTTGGGTGGTGTTATTAATCCGATAACTAAATTCATAGGCTGTCGGGCTAGCGTTGGCATTAGGTCCAAAAAGAGGTATTATTAAAAACCCTTTACCTTGGGCTGTAAAAACAATAGTTACAGGTACAAAAAATACATCTTGAAGTTGCCATTGTCCTACTAGGCGATTTTGAATTTCTTGGGCTGTAAGGTTTGAGGACTGAGCTATTAGGTTATCAGGGGCAAGAAGTATGGAGGGTGATACTTGAGGATTTTGGGCTATTGTAGTTAAGTCACTACTACTTAAAGCTGGACTAACAGAGAAGAAACTGGCAGGTACGATCGCCAACCCTAGTCCGAGTAGGGCAAAAGAAAATTTCTGAGATAAATCTAAATGTTTCATGGTACTAATAAAGGGGATAAAAGTTAGAGCATCTGCGGAGAATAAAATGGATACTCACCACACTAATATAGACAAAGAAAATTCATCTGGCAAGAGCTTACTCGATAATCAATCGATTGCTGCTAGTATATTTCTTGCCCCCGCCTTAATTCTCCTCGGTATATTCTTAATATTTCCTATTTTATATTTACTTTATTTAAGTTTTACTACTAATAGTTTCACAGTTACAGGGATCCGCTGGGTTGCTGGCCGGAATTATTTAAGATTATTACTTAATACTGATTTTTGGCAGGTGATCCTTAATACGACATATTTTACGATCGCTACAGTAATTCCTAGCTTAGTTATCCCTTTAGGTTTAGCAGTAGGATTAAATCAATCTTTAGCTTTTAGAGACTTTTTACGTACTGCTTATTTTATTCCTTCTATTACTTCTATAGTCGCCGCCGGTTTAGGATTTCGTTGGTTATTTCAAACTGAAGGTTTTATAAATTATTTAGGTGAATTTGTCGGACTTGATCCTATTCCTTGGTTGGGTAGTGTCACTTGGGCTATGCCTGTATTAATAATTCTCAGTGTTTGGAAACAAATAGGCTTTAATTTGGTAGTTTTCTTAGCCGGATTACAAGCAATTCCCCAGAATTTATACGAGGCAGCAGAGTTAGATGGGGCAAGCGATCGCCAACAATTTTGGCATATTACCCTACCAAGTCTCCGCTCTACTCTAATCTTTGCCACCATCACCACAGCAATTTTCACTCTCAAGGGCTTTGAACAGGTTTATGTAGTCACGGGTGGTGGCCCCATGAACTCTACTAATCTACTGGTTTACTACATTTATCAAGAAGCTTTTACTCAGTTCGATTTTGGCTATGCAGCAGCAGCAGCAGTGGTTTTATTACTAGTAGCTTTAGGGTTAGTTTATCTTCAATTAAAAGTTTGGGGAGAAGATTGAAATATCTAGAAAGTGTATCTAATTGCTTGAAAATTTACTTACTAGGGCATTTTCTGATAAATCTGGTGAGCTATTCTTTGTTGATTTTTTCTACCTAAAAATAATTGCCAAGCAGGAAGAGAAAATAGGGCAGGAAATAGTAGAGTTAGGGCTGTAGAAAACTTTTTTTGCTTTAGGGAGACAAAGCTCCAGTGTAGATGTAGGTAATTATAGATATTTTCTAGAGATGGTAATTGGTTATGGTATTTAGGATTTATTAGCTGATAAATTTTTTCTTTGATTTCCATATTTACTTTTAGTCGATCGGGAATGGAAAACTTTTGATTTAATCCTCCTTGCCAAACTGTCCGATAGCCTAAGCATTGATTAATAAATATAGCATCCCCAAATTGAGCAATTTTAATCCAAGAATCAATGTCATCATAGTTAGTATCTAGCTGAGAATTCCACCCCCCCGTTTGTAAGAAAGCCTCTCGACTAAATGCCACTTGAATTGGTGTACCAAAAGGGACTAGTTCTAATAGCATTCCGTAGTGAATATCCGCCTGATTAATATAAGTTACTGGAGTATTGCCAATAGTTTTGGTTTTACTAATTTCTTGACCATTTTCATCTACTTGAATAGCTTGAGTAGAACAAATCACTGCCTTATGGTTTTTAGAATTTTGAGAAGTTTGAAAATAGTTTGAAATAACTTCATTTAGGGTTTCTATGCAATTATCTGCCAGATAATCATCATCATCAACTAATTTAATCCAATCTCCTGTAGCGAGATTTATCCCTTGATTCACGGCAGCGGCATGGCCTAAATTTTTGGGGTGACGATGATAGATAAATGAATTTCCATAGCCTAGCAAAAGTTCTTGGAGGTATTCTTCTGTACGATCGCTAGAATGATCATCCACAACTATAACTTCACAGGGCATAGTTTGTTGCAGACAACTAAGGAGCGATCGCTTCAACATTTCCCAACGATTAAAAGTAGTAATGACAATACTAAATTTCATGATATTAAACAAATCTAGTTAATTGAACTCGGTAACGTTCTTTTTTTGTCACCATAATTTCCCCTACTTCTAGTCTACCTTTGCCCCGCAAGGCAACTAGATCCCCGGTCTTCAAATTATAGCTAGATTGATTAATATCTTTCCAGTTAACTCGGACATCCCCACTATTAATGAAGTCCACCATTTTACTTCGAGATAGACCAAAACCCGCAGAAGCGATCGCATCTAACCTGAGGGATGCTTCCACCGTAGTCAATTCCTTTTTCTTCGGTTCCCTAATTTTTAATTCCTCTAAGGGAATTGGGCGTACTTTCACTGGAACTGAGCGCACTTGTTGGAGATGGAGGGTTAAAAATTCCACCATTTCTGGGGTGACGATCGCCTGCCCTCCCCGCTCTCCAAGGATAATAATATCCCCGGTCTTTTCCCGCACAATCCCGCATCCCAGCATAGAACCCAAAAAATCTCGATGAGTTGCGGCATCAAATAAAAAATTTCCAGTAATATCTACTGCTGCTAGGGTGACATTTTCTTGGTCTAGGGGTAGGTCAGCCCTAGCGATCGCTCCCCGTTGCCTTTCTGCTTGAGGATAGCCGCCCCAAAATACTAACTGGACTTCCGTGAGGCGATCGAACATCTGCCTAATTTCTACCTGCTCTGGTGGAGAGAGAAAATCTGTCACCACTACTTCCCAAGTTTTGATAGCCTGCTCTGCTAGGTCAATTACTCTAGCGGCAATCTCACGATTTTCTATCCCTTTTAATAATTCAATTCTAGGTAGCATAATATTAATTTTCTTCAGTAGTTTTGGGCAATGATTTTCTGATAAGAATCTACCCCATCTCCCCTTCTTGGTAGCCTTGGAGACTTTCAGGATTAAATTTTTTCATAATATTAGTTGCTTGATTAGTCAGGCTATCGGTTCCTTGCACCACAATTAAATATTTACCAGCATCAAGGCGATTGCGGTAGGGCAGGGCATCTCCGCTGCCCACTAGTCCAACCCCGCCCCCTACAAAGAAACCCCCCATCACCCCAGCGATCGTTCCAAAAATCCCCCCAATAATTTGATTCCCCAGCATTCCTGCCCAAGGAAAAGTATCTAATCCAGTAACAACATTAAAGCCAAAACCTGCCAGAAACCCAAAAGGAGCTAACCAATACATCATCCGTAGTGCCTGTTCCTGAGCTTGGAGTTTGGGGTCAATCAAGCCAAATTCATCAGCACTTTTGAAACCTCTACCCAAAATGCTCACCTGCTGGTTAGACATACCAGACTTTGTTAGGGCTGTGTAAGCCTCTTCTACTTGAATGCGATCGCCAAAGACAGCAATTAAATAATTCATATTTCCTAATTTAGTGGTGACTATTGATTAAGTTGATATCCTATTGCTTGATTAATACAATCTTGATTTCCATAATTGTACTATAGTAATCCTAAATGACTTCGCCCGCCGCCGGTAGGTAACATCATTTACAAAAAACAATTTGATCTAGGAAATGCTTTAGGATTGTTAGATTTTTATCTACTAACTTTCTTCGATAAAATTTTAGGAACTGGGACTTTTATGACTTGAACTAGAGAAATTAATTTTGCTAACTCTTGACTAGTCAAATCTCGCCATTGTCCCGGTTGGAGGTCAGTCAGGGTCAGAAAAGCGATCGCACTCCTGACTAATCTCAAAGTAGGAAACCCCACAGCAGCCGTCATTCTGCGTACCTGCCGATTTTTTCCCTCAGCTAAGATCATTTCTAACCAACTGGTGGGAATCATTTTACGGTAACGGATAGGCGGTTCCCTTGGCGGCAATTCCGGTTCTGGAATTATTAATTGGACTTGGGCTGGCTGAGTTCGATAATTTTGAATCACTACTCCTTGGCGTAGTTGTTGTAGAATATTCTCATCAGGAATCCCTTCTACTTGTACCCGATAGGTACGTTGGTGCTGGAACTTGGGGTGTGCTAATTGATGCTGCAATCTGCCATCATTTGTTAGTAGAAGTAAACCTTCACTATCTTGATCGAGCCTCCCCACAGCATAAACATTAGGAACAGAAATATAGTCTTTCAGGGTACGTCTTTGTCCTTCTAAATCAGTAAACTGACATAGAACATCGTAGGGTTTATAAAATAATAAATAACGGTACATTTTGTTCTTAAGGGGCAATTAATCAATCTTTCTTAAAATATTAGCTTTCTTACAAAGAAGAGCTTTTTTAATAGCTATATATCGATAATAAACTAAATACAAGCTCAATTTATTTTATGTGTACTAGCTAGTTGATATTACGACCGAACGCTAGGGAGAAGTCCGCTTGGAAAATAAGAATTTGGTAACTCCTAATGGCATGATTCCTCTAACTGAAGAGTTGCGGAGTCTGGGTAATCTCAGGCTTTCTCATCCCTACTATTAAAGTGCCTTTACGATCGTGGGTAATCCTTGGTAGCTTACTAAAGATTGCTGCATTACATCTAAAGGGACAGGACAACCCAGCCACATTTCTAGGGCAGCGGCTCCCTGCTGGACTAACATTTCTAGCCCATTTAAGATAGTTGCTCCTGCTTGCTCTGCTTGGTGGAGAAAGAGAGTCTTGGCAGGATTATAGATCAAGTCGTAGGCGATCGCCCCCGATTTCAGCCCCGTCATGGATAATTCTACCGGAGAAGTATGGACATCCGGCGTTGTGCCGATCGGGGTAGTATTCACCACCAAATCCACATGGGGTAATAAAATTGCCCGCTGTTCCCAAGGATGAATCGAAACTAAACCCGGAAAATCTGCCCAGCTTTGCCAGAAATCTAGCAACTTCTCAGAATTGCGCCCCGCCACATGAATTTCTTTGCACCCCAACTGCTGACAACCCGCCACCACCGCCCGTGCTGCACCGCCATAACCCAAAATTAATACTTGAGTTCCTTGCCAATCTCGCATTTTCTTGAGGGGAGCGATAAACCCCTGGACATCAGTATTAGTCCCCGCCCAACCTTGGGGAGTTTGGTAGACCGTATTCACCGCCCCGACTAGGCGAGCCGTGGAGGAAATCTCGGCGAGGAGGGGGATTATTGCTTGTTTATGGGGAATGGTAATATTAAAACCTTGGAGATTGATAGCTCGGAAACCCTCGATCGCCACCGATAAATCTTCAGGTTTGATCTGAAAAGGCAAGTAAATATAATCTAGCCCCAGATGAGCGATCGCCGCATTGTGCATCACCGGAGAGAGGGAATGGGCGATCGGATCACCAATTACCCCCAATAACTTAGTTTTACCTGTAATTTGCATGGTCTAATAGGGGATGGGTTTGATTAACTGTTTCACCCGCGGTCGGCGGGTAAGATGATCTAGGATTGCTATATCTATTATTAAATAACTTATAAGTTTTAAAAATGCAGGATACTTGGTTGCGTTCCCTAGTTTGGACAGATTACCGGCTGGCGGTGTTGTTCACCGTAATTCTCCCAGCAATATTAATTATTTGGGCAGCAGTACAGCGATCGGAGGCGATCGTCCGCTTATTAACTATTTACTGGCGGGTATCCAGTTTATTATTCCTGACTACTTACCTCCTGATGCCCGGTTGGAGTGTGGGGTATGTCACCGGATTTATCGCTCGCCTATTAATTCCCTTGGCACTATGGTTCTGGGTGGATCTCAATGAAGATATTACCGAACAGCGCCCTTCTGTCTTTAGGTTAGTTTTTACAACTTGGCGCTGGGCTGTGACTGCCTACACCCTAATTGGAGCCTTGGTTTATGTCCCGTTCCTTTCCTGTGCCTTCTCTGGGGAGACTCGATCAACCAGTTTTTGTCAGGTATGGCTAGAGCCACCGTTAGTCTACAAAGATATTTTTCACGGGGCTTATAAACCAGAATTTATGGGCTTCTGGGGTGGTGTGGGTTTATTTATTTATCTGATGAGCTTGGCATATTTTGTGATCGTCCGCCTAGGGAAACAAGGTAGGTCAGCGATCGAACAATAACTCTTAATAATCCTCATAGAGCCAGAAATAAGGGGTTTAAGCCCCTTGTCTATCCTAAGCAGAAAGGGAAAAACTATGGATAATTCACCGGGAAACCAACTAGAGCAATATACTAAAAACAATCCTCAAGAAGTCTTGCTAATTAGAGCAGAAATTGATGGGGAGGCTGATGAAATTATGATCTTTAAGGGTTTTTCTAGTTCTCTGATGCGTCCCACCGCCTACGATCCTGATGTGCCAGTCCTGCCGGATACTGCCGAAATACTAGGGATCGATCGCCTCCATAGTCCCTATATTCCTGATGCCCCCAACTATATCCAACAAGGATTAACTTGGGCTGCTATGGTAGAAATTTTCTAAGAACATTTAGGGGAATATTTTATGAATTTAACTTCTCTCAGACTAATATTAAAAATGGGTAAGGGCGCAAGGCCTTGCGCCCCTACTAGCTTTATTTTACTTGCTAGGATTGCGATCGCTTCTGTTTTAACTAGTACTGTCGTTAGTATCATTTCTATTAATATTGCCACCGCAGCAAATCCCCAAGATGTAAAGAAACTTCTAGACACAAAACAATGTATGGGCTGTGATCTCCGGGAAGCAGACTTCAAAGGAGCTAATCTCCGGGATGCGAACTTACTCAGAGCCAATCTCCGGGGGGCAAACCTCAGCAAGGCAGATTTAAGTAATGCTAATTTGTATGGGGCTGATTTAAATAATGCCAACATCCGAAAGGCAAATTTAACTAATACCCTATTAAGATTTGTAGACCTGAGTGAAGCTAGTTTAGCTGGGGCAAATCTCCAATCAGCTAATCTAACTTTTGCTAAATTAATTAATACTAATTTCAGTAGATCTAACTTAATTGGGGCAAATTTTACTAATGCCCAACTTTTAAATACAGATTTTACAGGAACTAATTTAACTCAAGTTAGGGGATTAAACTTAGCTCAGGTTCAAGAAATAAGATGATGGAAGATAATCCACCAATACTTAATAATTGGTTTGGTCATATTTTTAGATACGTTCTAGGGTGAAAGGCGACTTCTCAGCCATGTTCCATCAGTTTGGAGTTGGTAGAGGAGTCGATCGTGCAACCGGCTAGAGCGCCCCTGCCAAAATTCTATCGCTTCAGGAACTATCCGCCAGCCCCCCCAATAGTCGGGACGAGGAATTAACTCCTCCCCAGCATACTTCTCTTCTAGGTCTGCTAAATTTTGCTCTAGAACTAAGCGATCGCTAATTACCCGACTCTGATCAGAAGCCCAAGCCCCCAACTGAGAATCCCTAGGGCGGCTATGGAAATAGGCATCAGATTCAGGGGCAGATATTTTTTCTGCTCTGCCCTCAATCCGTACTTGTCGTTCCAGAGCTACCCACCAGAAGGTCAAGGCCGCCCAAGGATGCGCCTCTAGCTCTTGAGATTTCCGACTGTGGTAGTTGGTATAAAAAATAAAACCTCGGCGATCGTAACCCTTGAGCAAAACTACCCGACTACTAGGTTTCCCTGTCAAACCCACCGTAGCCAAAGTCATCCCATTGGGGTCTGGGATTTGGGATTCTAATGCCGTCTCAAACCAGTTTTGAAATTGAGCGATCGGGTCAGGATCCGCCGCTGTTTCCTTTAGTTCTTGGAGATGATAATCTCTCCTTAAGTCAGCTATATCTCGATTCATAAATTTTTTCCTATTGCAGAGTAGATAAAAACTTAACTAGCTTCTGACAGTCGGCAGCAGTATTCATTTCCGTGACGCAGATTAATAGATCATGGGTACGACTATCATCCCAATTTACCAAAGCCACACCGGGATAGATGCCGTGCTCAAGAGCTAAATTGATCAACTCTTGAGCAGGAATTGGGCAGGTGATGACAAATTCATGGAAAAATGCCCCGCTATAGGCCAAGTGATAACCCGGTAAGGCTTGGATTTGGGCGGCCAAGGTGTGAGCCTGTTGCAGGCTATTCGTGGCAATCTGACGCAAGCCCTCAGGGCCTAGAAGCGCCATATAAACGGCCGCTGCGGTGGCCATCAGAGATTGGTTGGTGCAAACATTACTTGTAGCTTTTTCCCGGCGGATGTGCTGCTCTCTAGTTTGCAGAGTCAGGGTATACACAACTTGTCCCCGGACATCTTCCGTGAGACTAACTAGGCGACCGGGAATCTGCCGCAGAAATTCTGTTTTTGCTGCCAAAATTCCTAAGTGAGGCCCCCCAAAACTAGGGGGAGTTCCTAGGCAATGTGCCTCTCCAGCTACAATGTCTGCTCCCAATTCTCCGGGGGTTTTCAGAACTGCTAGGGTAGTAGGATCATTTACTACGACGATTAATAACGCCCCCACTGCATGAACTTGGGTTGCGATCGCCCGCAAATCTTCCACCGTGCCGAAGAAATTAGGATACTGCACCACCACAGCAGCACAGCGATCGTTCAACTGGGATTGGAGATGGCGATCGTCCACAGCCCCGGCAGCATTCACCCCCAAGGAAGCCACCTGCACATCCAAACCGACTAGGTAGGTGCTTAATAATTCCCGGTACTCAGGATGCAAACTTCCAGCAACTAGGATTTGGGCTGGGATATCCTTGCTTGGGGAAAGACGCTTACTTTGTAATCTCAAAGCCATTAACACCGCCTCGGCGGTGGCCGAAGCCCCATCGTAGAGAGAAGCATTAGCCACGGGCATTCCGGTTAGCCGAGCGATCCCCGTCTGAAATTCAAAAATAGCTTGCAGACTTCCCTGAGCAGCCTCTGGTTGATAGGGCGTATAGCTAGTGAGAAACTCCCCCCGACCTACCAAAGCCCACACTGCGGCGGGAATAAAATGATGGTAGCACCCAGCACCGAGGAAGGCAGCTACTTGGTCAAGGGATTGATTCTGGGCTGCTAATTCTTGGAGAATCTGCCGGACTTCTAATTCTGGTTTGCCTAGGGGAAGATTAAATTGAACATTTTGCAACCCTGGGGGAATTACCTTGAGGAGATCGGCGATCGATTCTAGACCCAACTCAGTTAATAATTCCTGCCGTTGCAACTCTGTATGGGGACTGTAGCGCGCCATGAGATGTCCTACCCTTTTTGATTAAGTCTTAATTAAGTTTTACCTTATTCTAACTCCCAAAAACATCTGGTTCTGGATTATGTACCTTCCCAGCATTATCTAATAATTCCCTTGCTCGATCGGGTTCATTAAAAATCAAATTCAACAAATCCCATTTAGACAGGCCTAGTTGTTGGGCATAAAATTCTACTTGGGTCAGAATACGATCGTGGGATTGGCGCAGATACATTGCTATCACGGCTGCTGCCTGTTGATTTACCTTGCGTCCCAAGAAAAAAGCCATAGCTGTTAACAATTGCATTTCATAATCTGGCAACAGGGGAATCGAAATCTCTTGAGGCTTTTGATCTGGTGGAGATGCCATAGATTTTAGATAAAAATGAGTAGAAAAAATAGAGCCTTCTCAAGGTAACATAGCTGGTTGGTGACTAGAGACAAACCTTAAAACTATGAATGAATTGCTTCAACAAGTCCGGGTGATTGATCCTGTGTCAGGGACAGATACGATCGCTGACCTGTTGATCTGCCAAGGGATGATTCAAGCAATTTCTTCTCCAGAAGTTCCCTTAGAAATTCCCCCAAATACAACTATTATCGATGGGCAGGGGTTAATTCTAGGGGCAGGCTTAGTGGAGCTTTATAGTCACTCTGGAGAACCGGGTTTTGAAGAACGAGAAACTCTTGCTTCCTTAGCCGCAGCGGCTCAGGCGGGGGGCTTTACTAGAATTGCTATTTTGCCCGATACCAAACCAGCGATCGATAGCCCCGCTACCCTCAATCTTTGCCAAACTAAGCTAGGTAAATTAAATAAATCTACTGATAATCTAGATAATTCCCCAAAGAATTCTTCAAATAAATTACCCCTGTTTTATCTCTGGGGAGCCTTGACCCAAGGAGTTGCAGGGAAGCAGATGACTGAGTTGACAGAACTGGCAGGAGCCGGAATTGTCGGTTTTGCGGATGGTCAGCCGATCGAGAACCTTGCCCTAATGCGCCGTTTATTAGAATATCTCCAACCTTTTGCTAAACCCGTAGCTCTGGCCCTGGGCGATCGCTCTCTAGAAGGCGGTGGTGTGGCCCGGGAGGGGCTAAATTCCCTCACTTTTGGGCTGGCGGGTAATCCCCACCTGAGCGAAACTGTTTACCTTGCTGCCCTGCTAGAGCTTCTTACGGCTATTCCTACTCCTGTGCATATTATGGGGGTGTCTACCCGGCGGGGGGTGGAACTAATTGCGGAGGCCAAATCTAGGGGGATTTCCCTGACTGCCAGTACTACTTGGCTGCACCTAATCTGTAATACCCAAGACCTGGCTACCTACAATTCCAGTTTACGCCTCCAGCCGCCCTTGGGGGATCCAGAAGATCAGCAGGCTTTGATAGCCGGGATCAAAACTGGGGTATTAGTTACGATCGCGATTAACCATAC
>ENA-OBLH01000312-OBLH01000312.1-metagenomes-genome-assembly--contig:-NODE-312-length-17180-cov-5.30155_pt1 | contig 17180 bp, 16 predicted proteins | sample MGYA00153382_OBLH01 | MGnify analysis MGYA00153382
CGGCATTTCGGGCAAGCGCAAAACAGAGTTCACGCATGGCGCAAATTCAGCTCGCCCCTCCACCACCGACCTCGTCGTCGGTCCCCCTCCCCCAAGTCTTCGCTTTGGGGAGGAATTTAGAGCTTCCGCCCGATCAATTCCTTCATGATCTCGTTGGTCCCGCCGAAAATCCGCGTCACCCGTGCGCCGCGCCACATCTTCGCAATCGGATATTCGTTCATATATCCCGCGCCACCGTGGAGCTGGAGGCACTTGTCCATCACTTCCCACTGGAATTCGGTGTGCCACAGTTTGGCGGCGGCACCTTCCTCGGCGGTCAGTTCCTTTTTCAGATGCCGCGCGATCGCCCAGTCGAGATGCGCCCAACCGACCTGCAGTTTCGACTTGAGATCGGCCAGCGTGAACCGCGTGTTTTGGAAATCGATGACCGGCTTGCCGAATGCCTTGCGGTCGCGGACGAATGCTACCGTCTCGTCATAGGCACGCTGCGCGGAGGCCTGTGCACCGATGGCGATCGAAAGTCTTTCTTGGGGCAATTCGCTCATCAGATAGATAAACCCTTTGCCCTCTTCACCGAGGCAATTGGTCATCGGGACGCGGACGTCTTCGAAGAAGAGCTCTGACGTGTCCGCCGCATCCTGCCCGATCTTGTCGAGGTTGCGCCCGCGTTTGAACCCCTCGCGGTCGGCCTCGACCAGAATGATCGAGACGCCCTTGTACGCAGGCATTACGTCGGTATCGGTCTTGACGCAGACCAGCACCAGGTCGGCGTTCTGGCCGTTGGTGATATAGGTTTTGCTGCCGTTGATGACGTAGTGATTGCCGTCCTTTTTGGCGGTCGTGCGGATGCTCTGCAAATCACTGCCGACGCCCGGCTCAGTCATGGCGATCGCGGTGACGACCTCGCCCGAGACGAGCTTGGGCAACCAGTGGCGTTTCTGCTCCTCGCTGCCATAGCTGACGATATAATTGACCACGATGTCCGACTGAAGCGAGAAACCGAGCGCGGTGCCGCCGTACGAAATCTCTTCGTCGATGATTGCGTTATAACCGAAATCGAGACCCAGCCCGCCATACTCCTCGGGCACCGTCGGGCACAGCATCCCGACCGCACCGGCCTTGGGCCAGATCGCCTTTTCGACGATCCCGGCCTCGTCCCAGCGGTCGATGTGCGGCACAACTTCGGCCTTGATAAAGCTGCGGACAGAATCGCGGAAGGCTTCGTGGTCTTCGGTGTAAACAGTGCGTCCGGCAACATCGAGCGTCATGACAGTCTCTCCAGCTTTACGTTTGCGTAAAGGTTAGCGGGCGTGTGCGCGCATCGCAACGCGTTTTCGAGCGTTGTAATATTGTTGCGCGCGGCTAATGCTCGGTGCTCAGGAGAACCGCGTGTCTGAGTCGTCTCGCTCTAACTTGCCACCGCTGTCGCTGCATGTGCCAGAGCCGCAATTCCGGCCGGGCGATGAGGCTGAATTCGTCAGCATCGAGGTGCTTGCCGCTGGCATAACGCCGCGCCCCGACAGCGCGGCCGATGCGGGCACGATGCGCGACCTTGCCTATGGTCTTGTCCGAGTGCTCGACGACGAAGGGACCGCCGTCGGCCCATGGAACCCGCGCCTTTCGCCAGATTTGCTGCGCCGAATCTTACGCAGCATGGCGCTGACCCGTGCGTTCGACGAACGCATGTTTCGCGCGCAGCGGCAGGGCAAGACTAGCTTCTACATGAAGTCCACCGGCGAGGAAGCGGTGGCAGTCGCGGCGACCTATGCGCTCGACCGCGAGGATATGTGCTTCCCGAGTTACCGCCAGCAGGGCATCCTCATCGCGCGCGACTGGCCCATCGTTGACATGATGAACCAGATTTACTCGAACCGCGCCGACCGGCTTAAGGGCCGCCAGCTACCCATCATGTATTCGACGCGCGAGGGCGCGTTCTTCTCGATCTCGGGCAACCTCGCCACGCAATATCCGCAGGCCGTCGGCTGGGCGATGGCGAGCGCGGCCAAGGGCGACACCCGGATCGCCGCGACCTGGTGCGGCGAAGGATCGACCGCCGAGGGCGATTTCCATTCGGCATGCATGTTCGCCACAGTCTACCGTGCGCCGGTCATCATGAATGTCGTCAACAACCAATGGGCGATTTCGAGCTTTGCCGGTTTCGCGGGGGGTGAGGCGACGACTTTTGCGGCGCGCGCGGTCGGATACGGGATCGCGGGGTTACGGGTGGACGGCAACGACCCGCTCGCCGTCTATGCCGCGACCGCCTGGGCCGCCGAGCGGGCGCGGACCAACAAGGGGCCGACCTTGATCGAGCATTTTACCTATCGCGCCGAGGGGCACAGCACGTCGGACGATCCGGGTGCCTATCGCAGCGCCGATGAGGCGACGAAATGGCCGCTGGGCGATCCGATTGCGCGGCTGAAGAACCATCTGATCGGTCTTGGCGAATGGGACGAGGAACGCCATGCCGCACAGGACCGCGAACTCGCCGAAATGGTAAAGGCGGCGCAGAAGGAAGCCGAAAAGAACGGCATTCTCGGCCACGGTCTGCACCAACCATTCGACACGATGTTCGAGGATGTGTTCGAAGAGATGCCCTGGCACCTCGTCGAACAGCGTGACCAGATGCGCGCCGAACGTGCGGCGGCAGGGATTTAGGCCGATGCCGCGCATGAACATGATCGAGGCGATCAATTCCGCCATGGACGTGTGCCTCGCCAGCAACCCTGACGTCGTGGTGCTGGGCGAGGATATCGGCTTTTTCGGCGGGGTGTTCCGCGCGACGGCAGGCTTGCAAGCCAAGCATGGCAAGACCCGCGTGTTCGATACGCCAATCAACGAATGCGGTATTATCGGCGTCGCGGTCGGCATGGCCGCTTATGGGTTGCGTCCTGTGCCCGAAATCCAGTTCGCCGATTATATCTACCCCGGCCTCGACCAGCTAGTCAGCGAAGCCGCGCGGCTGCGCTATCGCTCGGCGGGCGAATTTGTGATGCCGATCACCGTGCGCTCGCCGTTTGGCGGCGGCATTTTCGGTGGCCAGACGCATTCGCAATCACCTGAAGCAATGTTCACGCATGTGTGCGGGATCAAGACCGTGATCCCGTCGAACCCCTATGACGCCAAGGGGCTGCTGATCGCGGCGATCGAGGACAACGATCCGGTCATCTTCTTCGAGCCCAAGCGCATCTACAACGGCCCCTTCGACGGGCATTATGACCGGCCGGTGCAGCCGTGGTCGAAGGTCGAAACGCCCGAGGTGCCAGGGGGGCATTACACCGTGCCGTTGGGAAAAGCCGCCATTGTGCGCGAGGGGGCCGACGTGACCGTGCTCGCCTATGGTACGATGGTCCATGTCGCGCGCGCGACCGTCGAGGAAAAGGGGATCGACGCCGAAGTCATCGACCTTCGCACGCTGCTCCCGCTCGACATCGAAACCATCGAGGCGAGCGTCAAGAAGACCGGGCGCTGCGTGATCGTCCACGAAGCGACACGGACGAGTGGCTTCGGCGCGGAGCTTGCCGCGCTGGTGCAGGAACGCTGCTTCTACCACCTCGAAGCGCCGATCCAGCGTGTCACCGGCTTCGACACGCCCTATCCGCACAGCCTCGAATGGGCATATTTCCCGGGGCCGGTCCGCATCGGGACGGCACTCGATCTGGTTCTGAAGGACTAAGCGATGGCCTTGTTCAAATTCCGCCTGCCCGACATCGGCGAAGGCATTGCCGAGGCCGAGATCGTCGCCTGGCACGTCAAAGTCGGCGACCGGATCGAGGAGGACGCAAACCTCGCCGACATGATGACCGACAAGGCGACGGTCGAAATGGAGTCGCCGGTGTCGGGCGTGGTCGTCGAGCTTGCGGGCGAGGTCGGCGATATGGTGCCGATTGGCAGCACACTCGCGGTGATCGAGGTTGAGAGTGAGGATGGTGTTGAGCAAAATCCTCCCCTGCGCGTAGACGCAGGGGAGGGGGACCGCGAAGCGGTGGAGGGGCGCGACGAAGTCGCTGCGGTGCCTGCCGCGAGTGCGCCGCTCCCTGTGGTCGCGCCCCTCCACCACCCGCCGGAAGAGGCGGGCGGTCCCCCTCCCCTGAGTCTTCGCTCAGGGGAGGAATTAAGAGTCCTCGCCTCCCCCGCACTGCGCGCGCGCGCGGCCGACCTCGGCATCGACTTGTCACACATCAAACCGTCCGAAGACGGCCGCCTGCGCCATGCCGATCTCGACGCCTATCTGCGCTACAACAGCGCACAAGGCTTCGGCGTCCCCACTGCGCCCCGCGCCGACGAAGCGGTCAAAGTCATCGGCATGCGCCGCCGCATCGCCGAGAATATGGCGGCGTCGAAGCGCAACATCCCGCACTTTACCTATGTCGAGGAAATCGACGTCACTGCGCTCGAAGCCATGCGTGCGGACCTCAACGACAATCGCGGCAACCGGCCCAAGCTGACGATGCTGCCGCTCATGATCGTCGCGATCTGCAAGGCGGTGCCGCAGTTTCCGATGATCAACGCACGCTACGACGACGCCGACGGTTCTGGGGCGGGCGTTGTGACGCGCAGCGGTGCGGTCCACCTCGGCATGGCGACGCAGACCGACGCTGGCCTGATGGTGCCTGTCATCCGCGACGCGCAAGGTATGAACGTCTGGCAACTGGCGAGCGAAATCACGCGTCTTGCCGAGGCCGCGCGCACCGGCAAAGCGACGAGCGCTGAAATGTCGGGCGGAACGCTCACGATCACGTCGCTCGGCCCGCTCGGCGGTATCGCGACGACCCCCGTCATCAACCGTCCCGAAGTCGCGATCATCGGCCCCAACCGCATCATCGAGCGGCCCGTTTTTGACGGCGACGATATCCGCCGCGCGAAACTGATGAACCTGTCGATCAGCTGCGACCACCGCGTCATCGATGGCTGGGACGCGGCGAGTTTCGTGCAGGCCGTTCGCAAATTGCTCGAAACACCGGTGTTGCTGTTCGCCGACTAGGATTTTTCTGCGATGCAGCATAAGGCGTCGGTAATGAAAATGCCGGGTCGCTTCGAATTCATTGCGCTCGTCGCCACAATCAACATGATTGCGGCATTCGCCATTGACTCCATGCTGCCCGCCCTTCCGGCAATCGGGGCAAGTCTGGGCGTCACAGAGGACACGCGCTGGGGTCTGGTTATTACGGCGTTCACGCTCGGCTTTGGCATCGCACAGCTATTCATCGGGCCGTTCGCTGACCGCTACGGACGACGCGGGTTGCTGCTCGCCGCGCTTATCGGCTATGCCTTAACTGCCGTGCTCGCCGCCTTCGCGTCGAGCTTTGCGCTGCTGCTCGCCGCCCGCATGGCGCAAGGGGTTGCAACGGCGGGGGCGCGCGTGCTGGCGACCTCGATCATCCGCGACCGGTTCGAGGGGCGCGACATGGCGCAGGTGATGAGCCTGTCCTCGGCGATCTTCATGGCAGCACCGATCATTGCGCCGTTCATGGGACAGGCGGTGTTGGCGGTCGCGCCATGGCGCTATATCTTCATCGTGCTGGCGTTCGTGGGCGTCGCGATCTTCCTGTGGGTGGCGTTGCGCCTGCCCGATACGCTCGCGCCCGAACACCGTCGACCGATCTCGTTGGCGTCGATCCGCGATGCGGCGGGCATTGTGCTGCGCGACCGCCAGTCGGTCGCTTACAGCGTCTCCAACGCCTGCCTGACCGCGACCGTGATGGGATTCTTGACGTCGGTGACGCTCGTGTTTACCGTGACGTTGCGTCGTCCCGAACTGCTGCCTATCGGCTTCGGTATTATGGCCGGGTGCATGATGGCGGCGTCGTTCACCAACGCGGCCATCGTCAAACGATATGGTATGCGGCGCATCGGCCATGCCGCGATCCTCGCCATGACCGCGATTGCGGCGCTACACGCCGGATTGGTGGCATGGCGCGGTGACGAGCTGGTGATGTTCATCGCGCTCCAATCGGCGATGATGATCGGCTTTTCGCTGGCGGCGGGTAACTTCGGCGCGATGGCGATGGAGAACATGGGCGAGGTAGCAGGCACCGCGAGCTCGATCCAGGGGTCGTTCGGGGCGGTGCTCGGGGCCATTGGCGGCACGGTGATCGGCGCGAGTTTCGACGGCACGACAATGCCGCTCTATCTGGGCGTGACGTTTATGGGTCTGGTGTCGATTTCGGTGATCTGGCTGGCCGAAGGCGGATTGTTCGTCGCGCGGCACGACGTGGAGACGAAGTAATGGCGTATTGGCTGGTGAAGTCCGAACCGCATAAATATGCGTGGAACGATCTCATCCGCGATGGCCGGACAATCTGGGACGGGGTGCGGAACCACACTGCCGCGATCAACCTGCGTGCCATGAAGGTGGGCGACCGCGCTTTTTTCTACCATTCCAACGAGGGCAAGGAGATCGTCGGCATCGTCGAGATCGCCCGCGAACATTTTATCGATCCGAAGGATGCAGCGGGGCGCTTTCCGGCAGTCGATGTGGTGCCGGTCGAGGCGCTGAGCAAGCCGGTAACTCTGGCGACGATCAAGGCAGATGCTGCGCTTGCCGGGATGGAGCTGATCCGCCAGTCACGCTTGTCCGTCGCCCCCGTGCGCGACACGGAGTGGGCGCGGATATTGGAACTCGCTGCCGGTTAGAGCCAGACATCGAGTGCGTGCAGCGCCAACCCGACCAGCCCACCGACCACCGTTCCGTTGATGCGGATATATTGCAGGTCGCGTCCGACTGCGCCCTCGACACGGTCGGTAATCGTCTGCGCGTCCCAGCCACGCACAGTGTCCGACACCAGCTTGACGATCTGGTCGCCATAGCTCGCCGTCACGCCGACTGCGGTCCGCCGCGCAAACCGGTTGATCGTCGCGCGCAGCTCGGGATCGGCCTGCAGCGTCTCGCCCAATTGCCGCATCGTGTCGCCGAACTTCCCCGCCAGTACCTTGTCGGGGTCGCGCGCCGCGCGCAGCATCGCCGCACGCGCCGATTCCCATAGACCGTCGAGCCAGCGCCGCATTGCCGGGTTCCGCATGATCTCGTCGCGGAATTCGGCGACGCGCTTTTGCATCCTGGGATCGTCCTGCAAATCGATGGCGAGGTGCGCGAATCCCTCCTCGGCCTTGGCACGCAGGCGGTGGTCAGGGTCGTCGGCCATTTCCGTCAGCATCTTGTTCAGGCCATCGATGATCTTGTTGGCGAGCGTCTCGTCGAGACCGGTCCAGCGCATGACCGACCCGGCCTGCGCGTGGACAATCTCGCGGATCAGTTCGTCATTGCTGTCGAGGAGTTTTGCGCCCCAACGGACGATGCCATCGAGCAGTGGCCGATGGCGACCTTCGCTGATTGCCGCCGCCAGCGCCTGTCCAAGTAACGGCGCGAGGTCGAGTTCGCCGATGCGGGTCGAAATCGCCCCCTTGACCATCCCGCCAAGCCGTTCGGGATCGAGCGCGCCGAGCATGTCAGCGGCGAGGCGCGAGGCGCCCTCCTTCAGCCGTCCGCCGCGGTCGGGCGCATCGGTGATGAACCGCCCTGCTGCTCCCGCCAGATCGATCTGCCCCATGCGCCGCGCGACGACCTTGGGCGTCAGGAAATTATCGCGCAGGAACAGTGCCAACGTGTCGCCGATGCGGTCCTTGTTGGTCGGGATGATCGCGGTGTGCGGGATGGGGATACCCAGCGGATGGCGGAACAGCGCGGTCACCGCGAACCAGTCGGCCATACCGCCAACCATCGCAGCCTCGGCAAAGGCTTTCACAAAACCGAGCGCGGGATGAAGCTCTTCATAAACGCGCGTCGTAAGATAGATTGCCGCCATCGCCACCAGCAGGCCGGTCGCCACCAGTCGCATTTCGGCAGCACCGCCTTGCACTGGTACGGCAAGGGCAAAGCGGGATCGGCTGGCCATCAACGGGAAACGCGCGGAGGCACCAATCGGTTCATTCAGCGGGCTGGGCTGCCGGCGCACGCGCGCCCTCGCCGCCGTTGGTCAGCTTGCGCGACAGCCAGGGGCCGAGCCGCTCTTCGACCCCGACGGCGAGGCTGAATGTCGCGGGCACAATCAACAAGGTGAGCACGGTCGACACGATCAATCCGCCGATCACTGTCACGCCCATCGGTGCGCGAAAGCTGCCGTCACCCGACAGCGACAGCGCAACCGGGACCATGCCTGCAACCATCGCCACCGTTGTCATGACAATCGGCTGCGCGCGCTTGTGGCCGGCGTCGATGATCGCAGTGTACTTCTCGACGCCCTTGTTCATTTCTTCGAGTGCAAAATCGACGAGCAGGATCGAGTTTTTTGCAACAATGCCTAGCAGCAGCAACATGCCGATTAGAACCGGCATCGAAACAGGATCGCCGGTGAGCCGGATAGCCAGCGCACCGCCAAGCGGTGCTAGCAGCAGCGACCCCATGTTTACGAACGGCGGCATAACGCGCTTGTAGAGCAACACCAGCGTCGCAAACACCAGCAAGATGCCAACGATGACAGCAATGACAAAACTGACCAGCAGTTCGGCTTGCCATTTCGCTTCGCCAAGTTGCAGCCGGTTAATGCCCTGCGGCAGGTTCTTCAGCGTCGGAAGCGCCTCGATTGCCGCCGTTTCGCTCCCTGGTACGACACCTGCCGCACGGTCAGCGCCGAGGGCGACGCGGCGAATCTGGTTCGTGCGCTGGATCATCGTCGGTCCCGACCCGAAGGTAATGTCGGCCACAACCTTGAGCGGTACCGATCCACCGGTCGCGGTCGGCACCGGCAAATTCTCGATGGTCGACAGACTTTGGCGGGATTGCTGGCCGAACTGCACGCGGATCGGGATTTGACGGTCGTTCAGCGAGAATTTGGCGCTGTTCTGGTCGATCTCGCCGAGCGTGGCGATGCGGATAGCCTGGCTTAGCGCCTGCGTCGTCACACCGAGCTCGGCGGCGAGCTGGGTGCGCGGTTTGATGATGATTTCGGGACGCTGCATATCGGCATTGGTGCGCGGCGCGACGAGTTGCTTCAGCCCCTTCATCTCTTCGACAATTTTGTTCGCGGTCGCGCTCAGCAAGACAGGGTCGTCGCCGCCTAGGGTGATCGTAATGTCGCGCCCGGCGCCGCCTGGGCCGCCGCTAGACTGCGACTGGAAACTGACGCGCGCGTCGGGGATCTCGCTCAGCCGTTGCTGCCATTTACGCTGGAACTCAACGCTGGTGACGGCGCGGTCAGCCTTGAGCGTCAGGAAGATATTGCCATTGCCGACGTTGATGCGCGAAAATGCCGACTGAACTTCGGGCGCGTCCTGCAACATGTTGCGAACACGGTCGGCAACCGCTTCGGTTTTCTGCAAGGTCGATCCGGGCGTCAGAAAAATGCGGACCTGACTGAAATCATTGTCCTGCGCGGGCTGGAACGTCATCGGGATCGACTTAAACGGTGTCCCCGGAACGCCCGTGAACATTGCAATCGTCAGAAGCAACGCCACGCCGCCCAGCCCGACAGTCCATACGCGGTGGTCGGCGCGGTAAGACCAGAGGTGCGAAGCACGGCTGGTGCCACGCAAGTCGCGCGCACTGCGGCTGTCCATCGTCCAACGCAACGCCTTCATGAACACGTCCATCAGCGGCCCCTCGCCATGCGTGGCGTGGCCGTGCGATTTCAGGAAATAGGCGGCGGCCATCGGCGTCAACAGGCGCGCAACGGCCAGACTGACCAGCACGGCGGACACGACGGTCAGCCCGAAATTCTTGAAGAACTGCCCCGAAATGCCCGGCATCAACCCGACCGGCAGGAACACTGCGACAATCGCCATCGTCGTCGCTAGCACGGCCAAGCCGATCTCGTCGGCGGCATCAATCGATGCCTGATAGGCAGTCTTGCCCATCCGCATATGGCGAACGATGTTCTCGATCTCGACGATGGCATCATCGACCAGCACCCCCGCGACCAGACTGAGCGCGAGCAGCGACAGGAAATTCAGCGAAAAGCCCATCAGGTCCATGAACCAGAAGGCCGGTATGGCCGACAGCGGAATGGCGATGGCGGAGATCAGGGTCGCCCGCCAGTCACGCAGGAACAGGAACACGACAAGCACAGCGAGCAGTGCGCCCTCGATCATCGCGTGGATCGCCGATTTATACTGGTCCATCGTGTAGTTCACGCTGGTGAACAGCTCGGTGAACGCCACTTTCTTGTTGCTCTCGCGGAGCACGTCGAGCTCTTTGTTGACTTCCTTGTAGACCGACACGTCCGACGCGCCCTTCGACCGTTCGATCGAAAAGCTGAGCACCTGTCGCCCGTTCATCTTGGCAATCGTGCGTTGCTCGGCATAGCCGTCGCGGACCGTAGCCAAGCTGCCGAGCTTGACCGTACGACCACCCCCCACAGAAATGTTCATCTCGCTGAGCGCAAACGCATTGCGGGCATTGCCGAGGACGCGCACCGATTGTTCGGACCCCGCGATTTCGGCGCGACCACCCGCAGCGTTGAGGTTGATCGAGCGCAGTTGGGCATTCACGGCCGATGCGGTCACCGCCTGCGCCTGAAGCTTGGCCGGGTCGAGAATAACACGGATTTCACGGTTGACGCCGCCACTGCGCGTCACGCTGGCAACGCCGCTGATCGCGCGCAGCTTTTTGGCGACGGTGTTGTCGACATACCAGCTCAATTCTTCGAGCGTCATGTCACGCGATTCGGCCGAGAAAATCGCGATCTCGCTGCCGCCGATGTCGACGCGCGAGACCTGCGGTTCGAGGATACCGTCGGGCAAGTCGCTGCGGATATTGGTAATCGCATCGCGGATGTCGTTGACCGCGCGGTCGATAGGCGTTCCGATAGCGAACTGGACAAAGGTGCTCGAACTGCCTTCGCGGACGCTCGAATTGATTTCGTCGATACCGCTGACGCTGCGGACCGCCGCCTCGACTTTCTGCGTAACCTGAGTCTCAAGTTCGCTGGGTGCCGCACCCGGCTGCGCGATATTGATTTGTGCCGCCGGGAAATCGATATCGGGGCTGTCATTGACGCTCATCCGCGAAAACGAAAGCATGCCCGCGAGCATCAACGCAATGAACAACACGATGGGGGCAACAGGGTTACGGATTGCCCAAGCCGAAATGTTCCGGAAACTCATGACTCGGCAATCCTGACTATGCCCGGCAACGGGCCGGGCATCATGCCCGACTCATTATCCGGAAGTTTTGACGCGCTGTGGATTAATCGTTTCACCGGGGTTGAGAAAGGCTCCGGCGCTGACGACGACGCTTTCCTGACCGGAGAGTCCGTCCAGAATCGTCACGCCCATATCGTTGACATCCCCGATAGTAACATTGCGCCGAACAACTTTGTTCTGCGGCCCGACAATATAGACATAGCTCCCCTTGCTGTCGGTCTGGATTGCCGATTCGGGGAGCAATGGGACGTCCGCTGCACCACTGACAATCTTGGCCGAGGCAAAGCCGCCGGGGCGCAATGCCTTGTCATACGACAGCGCGATCCGCGCGATACCCTGCCGCGACTGGGGGTCGATGACCGGCGAAATCTGCCAGATCTGTCCGGCAAACTGCGTTACGCCGCCGACCGGCGTCACGGACGCGCGCTGGCCAACGCCCATGCGCGCAAGATCAACCTCGCCGAGACGAGCGAGCAATTCGAGTTCGCCGCCACGCGCCATGCGGAACAGCACGCCCGACCCGGCCGACACAACCTGCCCGGGTTCGACCTTACGCTCCAGCACAAGGCCTGCTGCTGGCGCACGGATATCGAGACGCGACGTCGACGCCTGTTGCTGGGCAAGCTGGGCGCGCGCAACGCCGACGCGCGCACGCGCCGAATCGCGGGTTGCCGTCTTGCGGTCGATATCGGCTTTCGAGATAAACCCACGCGCCACCAATTGCTGGGCGCGGTCGAGTTCGGACTGGGCCAGTCGGGCATCGGCTTCCGACACGCCGATTTGCGCGGCAAGCGAATTGATCTGTTGCGACTGGACGCGGCGATCGACTGTCGCCAGCACTTGTCCGGCGGCCACCCAGCTGCCGGGCTCGACCAATACCCGAGTCACCTGTCCGCCTTCGCCTGCAACGCCGACCGGCATTTCGCGGCGTGCCGCCAGATTGCCGGTAGCCGAGACAACGCGGTCGACCGTCCGGCGACCGGGAACGACGACCGAAACGGTCGGCGCCTGTTTCGCCCCATCCGGACCTCCGGCACCCGCTGCGGGCGCTGCTGTACGCGACATGTACGAATACAGCGCGATGGCCGCGATGATAGCCAGGACGACAGCCCCGATGATCCAAAGCCGACGGCGTTTGCGCGCCGACGCTTCGCTGTCGGCGAAATCCAGTTCCTCGCGGTCGCGGGCAAACCCGGTTTCATAATTCATCGTACGCATCCAGCCTTCCACACCGGGAAATTCCGCCCATCGGCAGACACCACAGGTGTGTTATACGAATAAGTCACCTTGTTCAAGGGCTGTTCGTGCAATGAACCCGTCGGGCGGCGGACGCAAGTGGGTGCAGTGCAGCATTTGTCCGTACAGCGGTGCAATCGATACAAAAAAAGGCCGCCGGATCGGCCCCGAGGAACGATCCGGCGGCATCTACGTCCCGTCGTCCGCCTAGCGCACACTACCGCGACGAATGAGATTGACGATCGCCAGCAAGACGACCGCACCCAAGAATGCGCTCAGATACGGGCCGACAGGCCCCGCCATGCCCAGCATCGGACCGAACAGGAAACCGCCGATATACGAACCGACGATACCGACGACGATGTTGAGGATGAGCCCCTGCTGACCGTCGGTCCGCATGACGATGCTCGCCAGCCAGCCGATGACGCCGCCGATGATGAGCCAGATGATGAAATTCATGGTTGTCCTCCTGTTGCCGCCCGCAATTTCGGTCGGGTTACAGGGCCAAGACGCATGAAGGGCCCGTGCGGTTCCGCACGAGCCCCTATTTTGTCACGCTGGCGCAACGGCAGCCCGTTGCTGACATCGGCTCAGTATTTCTGTTGGCGCTCGTAAAGCGACTTGTAGTGCTGGATGCGGGTAACGCGCAGGCCGGGCATCCCCGACCGGTCGACCGCGCGCTGCCATCCGGCGAACTCCTCGAGCGTCAGGCTATAGCGATTGCAGACGTCATCGACCGAGAGCAGTCCGCCATTGACCGCTGCCACCACTTCGGCCTTGCGCCGCACTACCCAGCGCGTCGTCGACGGCGGCGGCAGCGAGTCGAGCGTCAACGGCTCGCCGAGCGGGCCAATCACCTGGGCAGGTCGTATTTTCTGGTTCTCGATCATTCTTACCTCAATCATCGACCCGTGTCGCCGGTCGCTGCGTCGTCTTGAAGGGCATCTTTAATTCCGGGGCATTGAAGGAACGCTGAAATGCCAAGGTAAACAGGGTGTTTAGTTTAGTTGACAGGGACTGAAGAACGGCTCCGGCAAATCGGCAAAAGTCGCTGCACCGCTGAAAACAAATGTCGTCGCTGCAGCCTCTGCCCCGGCAAAAAGGGCGATGGTCGGGTTGTCATTCGGCTCGATATGGCCGTGAGCGTCGAGCCGCATTTGTGCGCGCGCCGTCGGACTGGCGCTTTGCGTTGCCGCGATGCGCGACAGCAACGCCGACAGGTCGGGCGTAGCAGCGCGGTGGCGGCGAATGAAAGACAAGTCCATGCCACCGGTCTTACGCAAGAAGGCTGAAGACCGCGTAAACCATGGCACAATGTGCCACGCTGTCTTATGTGCGCGCGATGAGCGCCGACATTGCCTCCTTGTTTCAACTAACCCGACCCGCCGCCGAATCGCGGATCGTCGTCGCCATGTCGGGCGGCGTCGATTCGTCTGTCGTTGCGGCGTTGGCAGCGCGGACCGGTGCGGAAGTGATCGGGATAACGCTCCAACTTTACGATCATGGCGAAGCGACGAAGCGCCCGGGCGCTTGCTGTGCAGGGCAGGATATCCGCGATGCCCGTGCCGTGGCCGACAAGCTGGGCATCGCGCATTATGTCTTCGACCATGAAAACCGGTTCCGCGACTCGGTGATCGACCGGTTTGCCGACGATTATGTCGCAGGTCGCACGCCGATTCCTTGCGTCCGGTGTAATATGGGGGTGAAGTTCACCGACCTGTTTGCGCTGGCCAAGGACTTGGGGGCGGACTGCCTTGCGACCGGGCATTATGTCCGCCGCGTCATCGGTGCCAACGGCCCCGAACTCCACCGCGCCATCGATCCCGCGCGCGACCAGAGCTATTTCCTGTTTGCGACGACCGACGCGCAGCTCGATTATCTACGCTTTCCGCTCGGCGGCATGGAGAAAGCGTCGGTCCGCGCCATCGCAGCCGAGATGGGCCTTGGTGTCGCGGCCAAGCCCGACAGTCAGGACATCTGCTTCGTCCCCGACGGCGATTACGCGGGACTGGTCCGCAAGCTGCGCCCCGATGCCGGGGTGCCGGGCGATATCGTTGATCTGGAGGGCCGCGTGCTGGGGACGCATCGCGGGATCATCGGCTTCACTATCGGCCAGCGGCGCGGGCTGGAGATCGGCGGGCTCGCCGATCCGCTCTATGTCGTCCGGCTCGATGCCACGCGCAACGAAGTGATCGTCGGGCCGCGCGCGGCGCTCGCCGTGCATGCAGCGCGGCTGTCCGAGTTCAATTGCATCGGTCCGATGCCGGAAGGCCCGATGACCACGAAAGTCCGCTCGACGGCGCGCCCCGCCCCGGCGCGGACAGAGGGCGAGAGGCTAATTTTCGACACGCCCGAATATGGCGTATCGCCCGGGCAAGCAGCAGTGCTCTATGCGGGCGAACGCGTCGTCGGTGGTGGCTGGATCGAAGAAACCGAGGCCGCCGAACTCGTTGCTGCCTAGGGTTTGACCACCAATGGCTTGCCGGTGAACGGTTCGGCCTGACAGGCAAGCACCGGATCGAAGCGCACCAAGCGGCTGCCAATCAGCGGGACCGATGCCGTGATTGTTTTCGTCGCAGCGTCTTCTGCCAGTTGGATCGGCTCCATCCCGGGTTCGAAATCCTTGCGGCAATCGGCCAGACTGCGGTTACCGATATAGCGGCAGCCGCAGGCGACGCGCGCGGCATAGCCGACGCCGAGGTCAAGTTGCGGACGCCGCGCCTCGATTGCCCACCAGATCAGCAGCGCCGCCGCCAGCAGCACGGCAGGGACCGACCATAAAACGACGCGTCTTGCTTTCATCACTGCCGAGCCTAGGCTGACGCCATGCGAATGAAAAGCGCGCTGATCGTCGGTTTCCTCGGGCTGCTGACTGCCCAGTCGTCGGCGCAAGCACCCGATCCCCTCGCACCGCTCTTCGCCGCCGACTCCGGCGAAACGCGCGCCGTATTGATCATCCGCGACGGCAAGATCGCCGCCAAACGCTATGCCGCAGGATATTCTGACAATACCCGTTTCGTCAGCTGGTCGATGGCCAAGACGATCACCGCCGCGCTCGTCGGTGAACTCGTGGCCGATGGAAAGCTGAGCCTCGACGCGCCTGCGCCGGTCGCTGAATGGCAGGGCGCGAACGACCCGCGCCGTGGGATCACCTTGCGGCACTTGCTCCACATGGCCTCGGGTTTGCGTAACGTCGAGGTTAGCGACCCGGTTGAAGCATCGGACACCAACCAGACGCTGTTCGTCAGCGGCACACAGGCCATGGCGGCACGCGCGATTGCGGCACCGCTCGAAACCCAGCCGGGCACGAAGTTCAACTACAGCTCGCTGACGACGCTGCTGCTATCCGAAATCGTCACGCGCACGCTAACGAAATCGACCGATCCGCGCACCCGCGCCACCGCCTATCGAGCCTTTATTGAGGAACGGCTTTTCAAACCTGCCGGGATCACCAGCGCAGTGCTCGATTTCGACGGTGCGGGGACGCAGATCGGCGGGTCGCTGATCTATATGACGCTCGACGATTATGGGCGCTGGGGCCAGCTGATGCTCCGTGGACAGGGAACCAACGGCACCCAAGTGATCGCCCCCGACTGGCTCGCCTTTATGACGACACCCTCGCCGACCAATGCCGAATATGGCGGGCAGACGTGGCTCAACCGGGCGGGCGGGGCCGATGGCACGCCAGCGCTGTTCCCGGGCAAAGCGCCGCCCACATTGTTCGCGGCGCAGGGGCATTTGGGACAGCGGGTGATCGTCTCGCTGACGCAAGACTTGGTGCTCGTCCGCCTCGGCAAGACGCAGGACGGCGATCCCAAAGCCGTGCGGTTGTTGACCGTCATGGGCGACCTCGTCGCCTCGGTGCCGGTTAAAGGCTAAACACGCCTTCGATTACGGTCACGCAGGCACCCGATAAGATGACCCAGTCCCCTGCCAGCCGACAGCCGACATGCCCGCCGCGTGCGCTTGCCTGATAGGCAGTGAGCGTGTCGCGGCCGAACTGCGCTGCCCAATAGGGGACGGCGACGGCGTGCGCGGAGCCGGTGACGGGGTCTTCGGGGATGTCGAAGAACGGCGTGAAGACACGGCTGACGAAATCGGTGGCCTCACTTTTGAGACTCCCGCGCGCGGTGGCGATGGCGACAATGGGGCCGAGCTGGCGCAGCACCAGCATATCGGGGGCCAGCGCGCGGACGGCGTCCTCGTCCTCGACGACGATCAGCGCATAACCGCTGTCGTGCCACAGCGTTGCGACAGGTTCGGCGACACCGAGCGCGGCGGCAATCTCCGGCAGCGGCTTCGGCGTGGCGACCCACGCGGGCAATGTCAGTTCATACCCGTCTTCAGCGCGCGCCACCGTCAGGATGCCCGACTTGCGCGTCCGGAACGTGACCTGATCGCACGCCGGGTCCGCCCCCAGAACATAGTGACCGCTCGCCAAGGTCGCATGGCCGCACAGCGCAACCTCGGCGGCGGGGGTGTGCCAGCGCAATTCGTAATCCGCCGCACCAGTCGCATCGGGGACGATGAACGCCGTTTCGGGCAGGTTGTTCTCCTGCGCGATGGCTTGCAGCACCTCGTCGTCGAGCCAGGCGTCGAGCGGCATCACGCCCGCCGGGTTGCCGGTGAACGGGCGGCTGGCAAACGCGTCGATCTGGGCAAACGGAATTTTCATCGCGTTGCTTCCTCGGCGAGCTCGGACGGCAGCACGCCTTCCTTGTCGACCTGTCCCTCAGGGTCGAGGTGGATAAGCACTTCGGTGCCGGGAAATTCATGCTCCAGCGCATGTTCGACCTCGTCCATGA